>WNFF01005486.1_pt1 | contig 11462 bp, 8 predicted proteins | sample 5400441 | NCBI WGS metagenome assembly WNFF01 (sample SAMN13153345, study PRJNA577476) | soil metagenome | isolation source: 120 cm saprolite under Douglas fir tree site 2 hole 3 replicate 1 | place: USA:California | collected 2015-04-18
CCGGCTCGACGAGAGGTTCTCCACGGCCCGGCTGGGCGGGATCAACCTGGATGCGCGCCAGCTCAGGTCGATCAGGCAGGTGAAGTTCCTCGGCTGCGGCTCGGCCTACTACGCCGGCCAGATGGGCGCGGTGCTGACCGAGGAACTGGCCCGCATCCCTTCCGATGCCGAGCCCGCGTCGGAGTTCAGGTACCGCAACCCGGTCGTGGACCCGGACACGCTCTACGTGGCGGTCAGCCAGTCCGGCGAGACGCTGGACACGCTGAGGGCCGTGCAGGAGCTACGCCGCAAGGGCGGGCAGGTCATCGGCGCGGTCAACGTGGTGGGCAGCGCGATCGGGCGCGAGTGCGGCAGCGGCGTCTTCCTGCACGCGGGCCCGGAGATCGCCGTCGCGTCGACCAAGGCGCTGACCAACATGGCGGCCACCTTCGCCATGCTCGCCCTGCTGCTCGGCCGGGTCCGCGACCTGTCTTCGGCCTCCGGCCAGCGGATCGTGGCCGGCCTGCGCGCGCTGCCCGGCCAGATCGAGGAGATCCTGGCCGCCGAGGAGGAGATCGCCGAGATCGCGCGCCGGTTCGCCGGGGCCGACCACATGTTCTTCATCGGCCGCGTCCGCGTCTGGCCGGTGGCCCGGGAGGGCGCGCAGAAGCTGAAGGAGGTCTCCTACGTCCACGCCGAGGCCTACCAGGCGGCCGAGTTGAAGCACGGCCCGCTCGCCCTGATCAACTCCTCGATGCCGAGCGTGATCATCGTTCCCGCGGATGAGCTGCTGTCGAAGAACATCTCCACGATCGAGCAGATCAAGGCCCGCGGCGGACCGGTCATCGCGGTGACGAGCGCGGACCTGCCCGCGGGCCTCGCCGACGCGGTCATCCGCGTCCCCGGCGGCGAACCCGAGCTAGACCCCCTGCTGCTGAATGTCCCGCTGCAGATGTTTGCCTACCACGTAGCGGCCAAGCTGGGCCGGGATATCGACAAGCCCCGCAATCTGGCTAAGAGCGTCACCGTGGAGTAGTCCGGCCGGACCCGCCCCAACCCCAACCCAACCGCCGCCCCCGCGCCGGCTTCGCTGCGGAGCCGGCCCAGGGCGTCGTGTTCATGGTCGCCATTTGCGCGCATAGACGAGCGGCACCGCTAAACCGGCGTGCTTATCGCGCCTATTGCGGACTCCGCTTCAGTCCGTCGGTTGCGCTCGGCGAGTTCCCCTCCATGATCGTGCCAGCGGGATTAATTATGCTCAGCTCCAGGTGGTCAGCATGGTCGCCGCTCCTCTCGCGCACTTGCGTGCAGTTGAACGACAGCCTTTCAGCGTAAGCACGCCGAGTAATCGTGGCTAGTCAGTCACCATTTCGCTCCTACTTTTTCCGCAATGTCGGTAAACCTGCAACAATGGCTCACTGAATAGCCATATATGGGTTAAGATAGCTATGCGGAAGTGGTCCTTCCGGTGACCTCCCGACTAGCCTCCAGATTCGTCGCGTCTCATCTTGAACGGTGGAACATGCGAGCCTCGTTCGTCACACGTCGGCTGCGTGCGGCCGCAGTCGTCCGGGACTGGGCCTGGTGGCGGCTTCCCGCGTTGCTGCGCGCCTACGTCGGCGCCGTGCCCGCGGCCGCGCTCGCGGCCATCGCCGTGGCGGCGTCGCAGACCTCCTGGCGGACCGGCGACCTGATGAAGTTCCTCCTGCTGATCGGCTGCGGCATGATCTCGGTCGCGGCGACTCCGCGGATCGCCTACGGGCGGGGCACCATGGTGCAGGATTTCCTCACGGTCTGGGTGCTGCCGGTCGCGATCTTGCTTCCGCCGGTCTACGCCATGGTGACGCCCGTCCCGCTGCTGGTGCTGACCCACTGGCGGGTGCACCGGGGCGTCGTCTACCGCCGCGTGTTCACCGGTGCGGCGATCAGCTTGGCCTATGGCGCGGCGTCGCTCATATTCCGCGCCATCCCGCCGTCCTTCGCCGGGGCCACGCTCGGCACCGGAGTGCACGCGCTCACCTGGACCGCGGCCGTGGCTGCCTGCGAGACCGTGGGCGGGCTTCATCAAGGTCTGCTGGCCATCGCGGTGAAGTTTTCCGACCCCGCGGCCCGCCTGAAGGACCTGATGCTGAACCGCGAGGCGCTGCAGGCCGACTTCGCCGAGTTCGACCTGGGCATCCTGATCACCGTGGTGGTGGCCGTCCAGCCGGTGCTGGCGGTTTTCGCCGTCCCCACCGTGTTGCTGGCCCGCCGGTTCATGATGCACGCGCAGCTTCTCGCCAGCTCCCGCATCGACGCCAAAACCGGGCTCCTCAACTCGGCTACCTGGGAGAGCGAGGCCACGGCGGAGCTCACCCGGGCCGTCAGGACCCGCAGTCCGCTGTCCGTGGCCCTGATCGACATCGATCACTTCAAGGCGGTCAATGACACCCACGGTCACCTCGTCGGGGACGTGGTGCTGCGAGCGGTGAGCGACGTGCTGCGCGAGCAGCTACGCGGATACGACGTGGTCGGGAGGTTCGGCGGTGAGGAGTTCGTCGTCCTGCTGCCCCAGACGGGCGAGGCGGACGCGCTGAGCATCGCCGAGCGGCTGCGGGCGCATGTCGCCGCGTTGTCCATCCCGGTCCAGGATGGCGCCAGATCGGAGGCTTCCGTCCGGCTGACCATCTCGATAGGCGTCGCCTCGCTGGACGCCTTCGGCGGCGAAGTGACCGACCTGCTAAACGCGGCCGACGCCGCTCTCTACGTTGCCAAGCAGGCCGGTCGTAACAAGACTCACGTCGCCACCACGAGTACCCCGCTAGCCCAGATAATCCCAGTCCCACGACCGGCACCCTAGGCCCTAGCACTGCCGGTCAGTGCAGTGCCGGTCAGTGCAGTGCCGGTCAGTGCGCTGCCGGTCAGTGCAGGGGCTGAATGTCATCCTTGGCGCCGACTCTGCCGGGCAGCGGCTGCTCGCACCAGACGACCTTGCCGGTCGCGGTCCGGCGTGCGCCCCAGCGGCGTGAAAGCTGCCGCACGACCTGCAGGCCGCGGCCGTTCTCGTCCTCGCCGTTGGCTTGCCGCAGCCTCGGCAGCGCGCCCGAGTTGTCGAGAACCTCGCAGACCAGTGCCTTCTCGTTGACGAGCCGGAGCGTGACGTTGCCGCGTGAGTACTTGACCGCGTTGGTCACGAGCTCGGAGACGAGCAGTTCGGTCGTGGGGATCAGGTCTTCCAGGTCCCAGCGCTTCATCGGGCCGGCCAGCACCGAACGCGCCTCCCGCACCGAGGTCAGCTTCGGAGCGAGCGTCCATGAGGCGTAGCAGTCTTCGGGCAGCCGTCGTAGCCGTGCGATGAGCACCGCGATGTCGTCGCGCTGATGATCGGAGTACACCCCGTCCAGCGTGGCCTTGCACAGGTCCTCGAGCGGCCGCGTCGGCGAGCCCGGGCCGAAGATGCCGCGCAGCCGGGCGAGGCCGTCGCTGATGTCCTGGCCCTTGTTCTCCACCAGTCCGTCGGTGTACAGGACGAACAGGCTGCCGTCCTCCACCTTGAACTGGCGGCTCTCTACCTCGCCGTCACCGATGCCCAGCGGCGGGGCGGGCGGGACGTCGAGCAGTTCGTTGCTGCCGTCCGGGTGCACCAGCAGCGGCGGCAGGTGGCCGGCCACGGCGACCTCGCAAATGCCGCTCACCGCGTCGTAGACGGCGTACGCGCAGGTGGCGAAATGCGGTTCGCGCTCGCCGAGCGTGTGCATGAGCTCGTCAAGCTGCTGCAGCGAATCCGCGGGCGGCAGCTCGAGCATGGCCAGGGTCTGGATGGCGGTGCGCAGCCGTCCCATGGTGACGGCGGCGCGCACGCCGTGCCCGGCCACGTCGCCGACGACGAGCGCGACCCGGCCCCCCGGCAGCGCGATGGACTCGTACCAGTCGCCGCCGACCTCGATCAGCTTGCTGCCGGGCAGGTAGCGGTGCTTGACCTCGACCGAGGAGGGGTAGGAGAGCCCGGTCGGCAGCATGCTCCGCTGCAGGGTCAGCGCGGTGGCGTGCTCCCGGCTGTAGCGGCGGGCGTTGTCGATGAAGATGGCGGCGCGGGACGCGAAGTCCATGCCGATCTCGACGTCGTACGCGTCGAACCGCCGGAACCCTTCCTGCCGGGTGCAGGCGAAGAAGCCCAGCATGGTGCCGCGCGCGATGAGCGGCAGCATCAGCATGGAGGCGCCCGCCAGCAGCTTGGCCACGGGCCTGCGCCGCCAGGCCTTGGCGATCCTGCCCGCCTGGCTCTCGCTGATGGTCGTCTCGAGCACCGGCGCGCCGGTGTCCATGCACCGGAAATACGGCGTCTGCGGCGGGTAGCGCAGGATCTCGCCGGTCGGGAAGGCCGCCTCCCAGGCGGGGTCCTTCCTGTCGTGCAGCAGCGCGATCCGGCGCAGCGGGAGGGACCCCTCGGGCCCGTGCGCGGGCCACTCGTCGTCGCCGGCCAGGCTTTCCAGCAGCAGCAGGTCGGTCGCGTTGCAGAAATGCGGGACGAGCGCGTCTATCAGCTCGCGGGCCAGGTGGTCGATGTCAAGCGTGTCGCCGATCCTGGTGAACGTGTCATCGAGCATCAGCCTGCGCATGAGCGCGGGATCGATGAACCGTTCCGCTCTCGGTGCGGGGATGCGGAGCAGGGCGAGCGCGGCCAGGCTGGTCCCGGCGGCCCGCATTGGATGGACGGTCACCACGGCCTCGGCCGGGTGACCGTCGCGGGTCTCGATCGTGAGCATGGCGCTGCCCTCGCGATCGGAACGGATCGCCTCGAGCAGCCCGTTCACCGCCGCGACGCCGTCCGCCTGCCGGGCGGTGTGCGAATTCGCGTGCGCCGGGTTTCCCTGGGCGCCCGCTGAGGTGAGCTCGATGAGCTGCGCGCCGAGCAGGTCTTCCGGCCCGCGCGCCAGGATCTGGGCCGCGTTCCTGTCGTGCTGCACGATGCGCCCGTCGTAGTCGATCCCGAGGATCAAGGTCCGCACGGACGACGACAGGGCCGGATGAGAGCTCTCGGCGGCAGGACTCTCGGCGGCAGGACTTCCGGCCGAGGTCTCCGGGGTTTCGGCGATCCCGGCCTCCTGGAAGTTCATGCCGGTCTGGGATCCACGGCTTCGCTTGGCCCCGTTGCCAGGGGCACGAGGCAACGGGGCGTGCTTCGACGGGACACCGCCCTCGGAAGCGCTAGCCCCGAGATCGCTGCCCTTCGCCGATATGCCGGATGTCACGTACGGTCTCCTGATGGCATGGCAGGCTGCGCTCCTGTCAATTATGGGCCACGGACGGCACGTTCAGACAGGAGTTCCGATGACTCACCTTTCTCCCAAAAAGTCACCTTTTAGGCATTATTGACGTAATTCAAGTAATGAAGTGAGCCTCAGGTGACTCGGAGACTCGCCTGAAATGAGGATCATTCCGGCTTCGGGGCCATCCCAGCGCAAGCTTCCTAACTCACCGAACTTACCCGATTACGAAGCGTCGTCACAGTCGGCCGCCAGCGGCGTTACCCGGACACGCCGTTACCCGGCGCCGCCGCTCAGGTGAGGCGGGCCACGGCCAGCGCGGCTGCGAGCAGGATGATGGCCCAGGAAGCCGCGCGCAGGGCCCCCTCAAGCGGCTCGAGCAGGGTGTCCGCGGTGATTGGCACGGTACGGCCGTCACCGAAGGTGATGCTGCCCTCGACCCGGGACGCCCGGCGGCGGATATTCCTGGCGGGGGTGCTCAGCCGGCGCTGGGACGCGGACAGCGCAAAGGCGCCGACGGCGGCGAGCACGGGAGCCAGCGCCAGCGTGCCGGTCTGCGCCGTGTAGGCGGTCAGCACCGGGAAGGCCCCCCAGGCGGCGGCGAAGCCGAAGTCGGTGTGCATGAGGCCGCCGAAAAGCTCCGCGTTGTACGCGATCACCAGGACGGGGCCCGCCACCATGAAGGGGATCAGCGTCCAGCCGACCCGGATGACCCCGAACACGCCTAGGACCAGCGCGCCCAGCAGGCCGACGACGACCACGGCGACCAGCGCGGCGGACGGGATCCTGGTCCGCAGCGGACGGCCGCGGAGCTCGTCGAGGGCGTGCGCGGCCAGCCCGACCGCGAGGAAGAACGCGAGCACGGTCGCGATCAGCCGGCTGGTCTGCACCCGCGGCGCGAGCGCGGCGCCGATGACCGAATAGGACAGGTGCCAGGCTGTGTACGGCGGATGCAGCAGCGTCCACCAGTCCCGCCACCCGCCGGACCGGGCCGCGTAGTACGCGGGCCGCGCGGCCTCAGGCGCCGGCACGGGTGCCCCACATGACCAGGCCGCCGCCCAGGCTCATGACCCGGGTCCCGACGTCGGTCAGGCCGGCTTTCTCCCACGCCTCTACCGTCCAGGCAATCGGGTACCTGCGGTAATGCGCGGAGATGTTGGGGCCGAGGAAGCGGCCCACCCGGAACCACTCGCGGCTGCCCAGCAGCAGGCCGCCGGCCGGCAGCACCGTCCTGGTGTACGCCCACCAGGCCGGATGCCAGAACGGCCCGGCCGGCACGCAGAACTCCAGGCTGGCCATGATCCCGCCCGGCTTGAGCACGCGGGCCAGCTCGGCCAGCGTGGCCTGCGGATCCTGCACGTACCTGAGCAGGTAGGTGAACGTCAGCGCGTCGAAGCAGGCGTCGGGGAAGGGCAGCTGCTCGGCCCGCCCGGCCACCAGCGTGATCCGGTCTTGCCTTCCGGCCGCCGCCACCCGGCGATGGCCCTGGCGCAGCATCTCCTCGGTCAGGTCCACGCCCGCCACCCGGGCTCGGCTGCGCGCGGCCAGCTGCAGGGCGACGCCCGCGGTGCCCGAGGCGACGTCGAGGATCACGCCGTCCGCCGGGACGGACCCGGAGACCCCGCAGACCCGGTCGACCATCGCTGCCCGCCACTGCCCGTTCTGGCCGAAGGAGAGCAGCTCGGCGAGGCGGTCGTACCGGGCGGGCAGCGGACCGAACAGGTCACGCGCGAAGCGGTTGGGACCCGAAAAGTCGTCGGGCATACGGGTTCTCCCGGGTTCTCCTGGGGCTCCAGCGTGGCAAGGCGGTACAAGGGGCCGGTGCCTAGTACCCACCGTAACGCCGGGGCGGACCGCGCGGTTCAGTGCGCGGCGGCTAATAACGCCGGAGCTCAGTCCCGGCCCAGCTCAGTCCTGGGGGAGCGCGGCCCTGATCTTTTCCGCGTAGGCCTCGGCCGGGTGGGCGTCGTCGTACGGAAGCCGCGGTCCGAGCCAGAACCGCAGCCCGTCCCGCTTGTTCCGGGGGATCACGTGCAGGTGCAGGTGCGGGACGGACTGGCTGACCACGTTGTTGATCAGGATCATCGAGCCGTCGGCGCCCAGGCCGTCCTCGACCCCGCGCTCGAGGCGCTGCGCCGTGGTGAAGAACTCCGGCACCTGGTCGGCGGGCAGGTCGCTGAGCAGCCGCACATGCAGCTTCGGCACGAGCAGCGTGTGGCCGTAGAAGAGCGGCCGGTGGTCGAGGAACGCGATCAGCCGCTCCGTCTCCAGGACGGTCACCGCCTGCTGCTCGCCGCGGATGATGGCGTCGAAGATACAGGTTGCTGGCATCAGCCGTGAGCCTACCGCCGCGACGGTGGCCCGCCGCACGCGGCCAGTTCGCCCCTTCAGGTGCCGGAATTTCATTGTCCCGAACGGGCCGTCCTCGTGCCCTGCCCACCGTCACCGCCCCGGCGGGGGCGCCAGGTCGGCGCGGGCGGTGAGCAGGAACCAGATGATGATCCCGGTGACGGCGGCCAGGGCGCGCAGGGCCAGCCGGAGCCGGCGCCCGCGGCGGATGCGAGCCCAGAGCCAGACGCCCCCGCGCAGCCTGGCGGGCGGCGTGGCGGGCGGCGTGGCGGGCGCCAGATCGGCGGCGGGCACGGTCGGCAGCGGCACGGTGGCGGGCCCGGCGGTAGCCAAGTCGGCCCAGGCCTCGCTGCGCCCCCATGGCGTGCGCAGCAGGGCGTACGCGCTGGCGGCGGCGGTGTACCGGGGAATGTCCCCGCCATCGGGCCGGTCGGGGTGGGTGGCGGCGGCGATCGCCCGCCACGCGCTCCGGACCTGCTCGTCGTCCAGGTCCGGGCGGGCGGGCAGGCCGAGGGCGTCGAACGGGTTCGTGCTCATGGCGCGACTCCCGGGCCGAGCACGTCGTCCAGGCTGGCCGGGACCGGCGCCGGCTCAGGTGCGGCCTCGCGGCGCGGCGCGGGCAGCCGGATGTCCGCCTCCGCGGGGGCGGGCGCGGGGGCCAGGGTCAGCGGCGACGGCTTGGGCCGGGCGACCTGGACGAAGGTGGCCGCGCCGCGGTGGATGTAGCACGCCTGCCCGACCTGGAGGCGGCGGATGATCTCAGGGTCGGCGGTCCAGGCTTGCCGCTCGCGGGTGGTCCCCTCGTCCCCCCAGGTGGCCCCGATGAGCTTGTGCGCGGTCTCCAGCACCCGGCGGGTCCCAGCCAGGTGCGCCAGCGGCTCGGGATACGGGGTGTGCAGGACCCAGATCCCGCCGTCGGCGGTGGCCGCGATCCGGTACCGCTCATCCTCACTGGCGCCGAGGCCCTGCCAGGACTGAGCGGAGACCTGCACGCCGATGCCCAGCGACCGGCCCCGCTCGTACAGGTTCGACAGCGGCACCCGGCCCGACACCGCGCTGTAGTCATCGGCGGCCAGCAGCATCGCCCGCGGCTCACCGGCCAAATCAGTGGCAGCGTGCGCGGCCAGCTCCGTGATCGCCATCGCCTGGGCCTCGGCGACCGAGGGTTCGCGGGTGCCTTCCAGGATGAAGTACCAGGCGTCGGCGTCGGCCAGGTTCCCCGGGCCGTCCAGGGCCGGGCCGAGCCGGCCCAGCAAGGTGGCGAACCGGAGCTGGATGTCGGGCAGATGCCGGGCCGCCGCGCGGACCCGCGCCGCCTGCTCCGGATGGCGGCCGTCCTCCCACGTGCGGGCCAGCCAGCGGGCATCGAGGCGGTCCAGGAACGCGGCCGCGCTGACCGGGGGCCCGGCCGGGGCGGTGACGGCGAGGGTGAGGACGGCCTGCATGATGTCGGCGTAGTAGGCGGCGGCGCCGGTCCCGGTCTCGATCATCTGGTACAGCAGCACGGCCAGATCGGCGGGCGGCAGGTCCCACAGGGACAGCCGGGCCTCATCGGGCCAGATCGCCACCCGGCGGGCGCCCGCCCCGTACAGCAGGCGGCGGGTCCGGTTCGCCTTGACCCGGGCGTCCGGTCCGCCCTTGCCGTCCAGCACGACCAGCAGCGGCCGCTTGCCGCGCCCGGTCCTGGCGGCGGTGCAGGCGGCGGTGAACCAGCCGGCCCACAGCCGGATCATCAGGTTCGTCTTCCCCGATCCGGTGGCGCCGACGATCACCATGTGCCGGGCGCACGCCGTATACGGGACGGTGAACACCGGATGCCAGCGGTGCCCGACCGTCCGGATGGTGCCGCCGACCGGGATCCGCCCGCCCGCGGCCAGCAGCGGAACGGTGCCGGGCGCGGCCGTCCTGCCTTTGGCCGTGCGGACCTGCCGTCGCCACTGCCGGGCGTCGAACGTGATCGGCGCGGAAGCGAGCCAGCCGCCGATCCCGGTCGTCAGGGCATAGATCCGCCACGCCCACATGACCGCGGCCAGGCCCAGCCCGGCCGGGACGGCAGCCGGGGCCAGCAACAGGAACGTGCGGGCGACGCCGATGCCGGTCAGGTGCCGCCAGCCGTGCTCCCAGGCGCGGGGCGCCGCCAGCGCGACCGCCCGCCACGTATGTGCCCGCAGCGCCTCCGAAATGAGCCACACGGCGGTCATCGGCAGCGACCAGGCCGCGGCGCGGCGCAGCCGGGCCGGCGGCCAGCCGCGCAGCCACGCCGCCCCGTACCCGGCGATCGCCACCAGCGTGACCGGCCAGGCCGCGGCCGCGAGCCCGGCCAGCAGCAACCACCCCGTGGCCTTGACCGCCTTGCGCAGCAGCCACAGGCAAACCGTGAGCTTGACCCACGACAGCACGCTCACCGCGACGGCTCCAGGCCGAACGCCGCCGCCGGCAGCTCCCGGACCGCGATCCGGGATTGGTCCCCGGCGGGGAGCCCCGCCGCGGCGCGGGTGACGACGGGCCGGGCGGCCGGGGCGGCCAGGTACACGACCACGGCATAGCGCAGGGGTGAAAGCATCCCGGTCATGATCCCGGTGGTGCGGGCCAGGGGTTTGGGGGTCAGTTCGACCTCGAGAGCCCACACCTGCCCGGCGTACGGGCTGCTGACGATGCTGGGCCAGTGGATCTCCGCGTCCGGCACGTGCCCGGCGCTGCCCGGCGGCCGGGCGGCGCGCAGCCGCCGTTCGGAATGCCACCAGGCCTGGCCGTCCTGCCAGGCCTGCCCGCGGGCCAGCGCCGGCCGGGTCACGGGGAACCCCAGCCCGGTTGCGGTCATCCCGTCCCGGGTCAGCCAGCACCAGCCCGGGCCCGGACCCAGCCGCCCGGTGGCGGCGTACCCGGTGCGGCGCCACCGCGCCACGATCGCGGGCAGCCGGTCCCGGTCAACCCGCAACGCCGCGGCCAGCAGGTCATACGGGGCGCCGTAATGCTCCCCGCACAACAGCAGCCCGTCGATGTCCCGCTGGCTGAGCCGGACCACGTCGGCGTTCGTGCGGCGCGCCGCCCGGGCCGCGGTGATGGTGTCTTGTGCCCGTGCCTGTGCCTGTGCCGCCATGATGTCCCCAAGGTTTTACCGCAGTCACATGAGCCTCAGTTGCAACGTGTGCCCGGTAGCACACGAGATGTGACGATTGTTCCGCCGGGGACTGGCGCGGGGCGGGGCCGCGCGGCTGCCGTAAGCGCATCGTCATGATTACCTTCTGTGGCGGCAGCGGCGAGGGTGGCGGCCAGGAAAGGCTGTCGGCCGGCAGGCCGGCCGCGATCGGGGCGAGTCCGGGGCGGCCGGGCGGAGCACCGGGTCCGTTCGGCATATCCGGTATTTCTGTGGTCCGCGGCGGTCAGCGGGCCGCGGGACAGCACCCCGGCGGTGCCTTCGGGCCGGCGGCGGGCCAGGGCCGGGGCTGGCTGGGGTGGTCCTGCCACAGCTGGCGACAACTGGTCATGCGGTCAGCCCGGCGGTGACTGAGATGACAGTGTGCAGGTTACAGACGGCGGCGTAGACGCCAGTGATGCTATTACGCGTCACTCACTACGAACACAGGACGTCACCTTTTGAACACGGGCGAGACCCATAATCTTTGCTCGCCGGCGACAGCTTCGTGAACGTGGCACCCGTCAGGATCTGCCCTGTGACAACCCTCATGCCTGGATGATGGCTGTCACGCAGGGTGAAATTCCGTTCGGTGCTGGCGTCGGTCGCTTGGCGCCGATCGCCGAATCTCCTCGTATCCAGCCTGAGTGGTTCGTCGGCAATATGATGCTATCGCACATGCTGAAGGAAATTTACTGCTCAAAGAAGTGACATTCCGGGCGAACTTCGCAAAAGGTGATATTTTGCTCAAT
>WNFF01004431.1_pt1 | contig 11461 bp, 8 predicted proteins | sample 5400441 | NCBI WGS metagenome assembly WNFF01 (sample SAMN13153345, study PRJNA577476) | soil metagenome | isolation source: 120 cm saprolite under Douglas fir tree site 2 hole 3 replicate 1 | place: USA:California | collected 2015-04-18
GCCCTCGCGGTCGTCGCCATGGCGATCCCTTGCGCCTGGGCGGGCGGCAGACTCCGCGAGGTGCAGCTGCGGGGAAGCGCCGGCGGCGTAACGGGAGTCCGAACCTCATCCTGAAAGGAATCTCGGACTGGTCACGTGACCTCCGTGGTTACTCCGCCACCTTCTTCACGGTCTCCCAGGTCCGCGTCGTGACCTCTCTGGCGAAGGTCTTCTCGATGAGCGTTATGAAGACCGGTCCTCTGGGCCCCGGGACGTAGGCGCTGAAAACCTCGCTGCCCTGCACGCTCAGGATGCGCGCGCCATCGAGCTCGATCGGCAGCTCGAGCTTCGCCCGGGGCCTGCTGCGCAGGAACGTGACCACGCGCTTCGCGCCGGGCGACAGCCGGAACGCTCCATAGGGGTCGGCGGCGAGGATCGCGCGAAGCACATCGAGCGGACGCACGATGGCGAGGAACGCACGGCCAAGCTGCTTCTTCATCGCGGTCTCGACTTTGCGCTCGAGCGACGCCTCGGACGACGCGCGGGCGCTGAAGACGACGTTGCCGCTCGAGAGGACCGTCTTCACGTCGCTGAAGCCGGCCGCCTCGAAGCACCTCTTCAGCTCCGGCATTTTCGCGTTCATCGGACTGACGCCCCGAAGGAACGCCGCGTAGCGTCGCATCCGCCATCAACCATTTCGGGAGGCTGGGGCCAGATCCAGCTCCAGGAGCGGCAAGAGGCGCCCAGCGGGATCGACGTAGAGGTGGATCAGCTCTCCCTCGGGTGGATCGCCAGCCAGGGTGAAGAAGCCGAGGATGCTGCCCTCTCGTTCCAGCACATGCGCCCGCAACGCCGCGAGCTGCTCGGAACGCACCTCCAGCTCGCCACGGCAGCGGTCGAGGAACTCCGCGTCGTATCCCCAGTACGCTTTGGACCGGAGCGCCAGCTGGGAGAGCCCCGATGCCTCGCCGGGTCGGGCAGGTCGTACGTGGGTGGGGGCAAGAGCGGTCGACGGCACAGCGTCCGCAACGTGGGGCCCGGCATGGCGCGCTGGCTCTACTCGTACCGGAGACGCTGAGGGCATCGCCTCGACCGGGAGGTCGCCGCAGCCGGGGACCGTGCGTGAGCAACCCGAAGGAACAAGGATCGCCACCCTGCGGGCACGGAGCGAGTTCGCTCCCTAGTGGGTCCGTGGCTCGCGCTCCAGATCGCCGAGCAAAGTACCCAGCACTTGCTCCTCGAAAACGGTACGGCCGATGCGGCGCAGCGCGACGGCAAGATCGCTGTCCCAGGAAGCTTCCACCGCGATACCGGCCAGCGCCGGCGCCTCGGACGTCGCAGCGGCAGTGCGCTCGTAGTCGGGCGCGGTGAATCGCCAGGAGGCCGCCTTCAGTTGCTCGCGGAGCAAGTTGCCAATCCGAATACCGGCCCAGTCGAAGTCAGCGTGGAACATGATTCGCGCGCCTCCGCGCTGAAGCGCCTGCAGCAGGGCGATCGCCGCCGTCGAGGGGACGCCTTCGAGGCATACCAGCGCCGCGCATCGGCTGCCGAGCTCATCCGCGGCAGCAGCAACGATGCTCGGGTTCTCGCAGACGAAGACGTCGCTCTCTGCCTCGACCCGCAGCGGTTCGCCCATGAGTTCGCGCAAGGTGATCCGGCGAGGCTCGCCGTCTGCAGAGGACTCGCGGAGGTGTCGAGCCAACCGGTGATCGCCCAGCGGTTCGAGCCCGAGCGTCAAGACCTGCGCCGAAAGCGGGTCGCACGCCACTCCGACGTCCGACCACAGCCTCCGGCGCTCCGCCGCAGAGACGGGGGCCTGCGACCACCCGGCGATCCGGGCGGCGGCTCGGAGCACGAGCCCCGCCAGCGGCTGCCCAGCGTCGAGGGCGTGTGAGTCGCCCGTGAGCTCGGTGGCAAGCACCGAGAGCGGCGTGCTGGCCGCCGGGAGCCGCCCCACCACCTCCAATGTCTGGTCCAGCAGCGTCTCCTCGGCAACTCCGCTCGACCGTGCCGCACGCGCAACGAGTCCCAACGCGCGCAGCTCGTGAAGCCACGCGCTGAGCGCCGGGCTGCCGGTGACAGCTGGGTGCTGCGCCGCACGCGACCACATCTGCTCGCATGCAGCGGCCGCCGAGGCGCGGGCCGCGCGCCGATCCGCCAGCGGCCCGCCGAGCGTCACGACGGCGTCGATGAGACCCACGCCGACCGCGCTCGAACGCAGCGCCGCATCCAGCTTCGCCAGCGAGATGCGCACACGCTGCCCGGGGACCTCGCGCGACCCGTGAAGATCGGCGATCGCCTGCCGTTCCGCCAGCGTGAGCCCACTGAGCGTCACTGTCCTGACGAGCTCGGGCACAGCGCCTTCCAGCCGCTCGCGGATCGCGGCGAACAGAGCGTGGTACTCGGGCCGCCCGAGCCGCGCACGGAGGGCCGCCGCCCGTTCGTCGTTTACCGATCCGGTGTTCATGCCGCGCCGACCGGGATCGCTTCGCGCCCGTTCCACACGAACCAGTCGGCGTACACGCCGCGCATGCCTTTCTCGCGGGCCAGGTGGTAAGTGGAGAGGCCGTCGAGCTGCGGATAGAAGCCCCATTCCTCGAACGAGGTCATCACGAAGTCGAGATCGAACTCGGCGAGCAACCCCATCAGCTGTCCGCGCGTTTCCCGGTCGATTCCAGCGAAGGCCTCGTCCAAGAGGATGAGCCGGGGGGCCGCCGCGGAGGCCGACTCGTAAAACGCCGCCGCCGCCGCAAAGAGCGGAAGGTGGAGCATCACCGCCTTCTGCCCGCCGGAGCCGGCGGCGTGCACCTTGCGCGTGAGCCGCTTCCACCCTTCCGGTCCCGACCGGCACTCCACATGGAAGGTGTGCCAGGCGCGGTAGTCCAGCACGGCCATCATCTGCTCCTGAAGAGGCCGCGCCCCCTCCTGCCGTCGCGCGTCATCGAGCCGCTGCCGCAGGAACGCGCTCAGTGCGGATCGGTCGGCGTCTGAAAGCAGGTGGCCCGAGCGCAAGAGCAGAGCCACGACCTCGCGCGTTCCGGGCGGCGTCTCCTCCGCCACCTCCCATCCGAGCCGCATCTGCATCCCCGACGAGGTTGGATGCGCCTCAAGCTGGCGGTTCATCCGCTTGACGAGGGCAAACGCATCTCGCAGCCGCGCGCGGAGGTGCTCGTGGGCCTCGCCGGTGAGGAAGGATTCGAACAGCTTCTGCTCCTCCTCGCCGAGCAGCCGGTCGCGGGAGGCGACTTCCGCTTCCAGCTCGGCGCGAAGCTCGAGGAGTGCCATCCCGCGCGCGTTGAAGGTTGCGCGGTACAGCATCAGCCCGGAGATCTGCTCGGCGACGACGCGGATCTCCGGTCGCACGCTCCGCATGAGATCGCCATGCTTCTCGCCGACCTTGTTCCACGCCCGGTCGCGCCCCTGTTGAGACGGATCGATCTTCGGCATCGCCTCATCCGCTCGGCGCGCAGTGAGCAGCGCGTCGGTAAAGCTCCACTGCGCCGGATCTGTCGTGCCCTCCACGCCCGCCAGAGCCAGCAAGCCGTGCACCGCCACCTCTCGGAAGCGGGCATCCGCCTCGCGCCGCTGGCCGTCCTGATCGGCGACCTTCTGCTGCGCGTCGTCCAGCTCGCGGCGCAGCGCGCCGACCTGCTGGTCTACGTCGGTCTTCTCCTTGCGGTCGTCCTCCAGCTCGCCGCGCACGGCCGCCCGGCGCTCCTCGGCAGACCGGATGGCTCCGAGCATCTCGTCGCGGGTGGAGCCGACCGCCTCGCGCAACGCGGCGGCCCGCGCCTCTGCCCTCGCCGCTGCGCCGTTAGCCTGCTCCGCTTCGCTCTCCGCCTCCGCGAGGCGCGTCTGGGCTTCTCCACGGGCCTGTTGCCGCTCGACCAGCAGCGCCCGCGCATCCTGCATGCGTCGCGCCGACGAGATCAGGTCCCGCGCCGCGCGGTCGTACTCCGCCGTCCGCGCGCGGAGCTCGTCCAAGCGATCGACCCAGCCGCGGAGCTCGAGCCTGGCCGCCTCGGCGTCGCGGGCGACGACCTCCTCCCGAAGCGCCGCCTTTTGTTCCTCGAAGAGCTGCGCGGCTTCTGCCCGGCAGGTCCGTGCTGCCGCCAGCTCCTCCGCGCGCGCCGCCGTGGCTGCCTGACGCTCGAGCAGCGCAGAGTGGTCCGGAAAGCGTTGCAGCTCGTCGGCGAGCAACTCCCGCCGCGCTTCGGCCGCCTGCAGCGCGCGTTGCCGCTCCGTGCGATCTGTCTCGAGAATGGCAATGCGCGCGTCCAGGTCCGCGATCCGACGAAGCCGCGCCTCCTCTCGCGCCGACGCGCCGATGAATGCCGGCGAGTCCTTCCCATTCGACCCGTGGAGCGGGCCCAAGCGGAACCGGCCGTCCGTCGAGACCCAGCACGCCTGCTCCGACGCCGTTCCGTCCTGGACGAGTCCGACGGAACGCAGGGCGGCGGCGATGGTCTCTTCCGGAACTGCTGCGCCCTGCGCCGGTCTCAGCACGTCCGCGAGCGTGGCGCCCTGCTGCGGCGCTGGAGCCAGCACGACGTCGGAGGTGGATGGATCGAGGAGCCGCCCCTCCGGCGTCACCCAGGCATCGAGGAGCCCTGACGCCTCCAGCGCCGCCTCGAGCCCAGCCTGCGCCCCGGCGGCGAGCCCGTCGCGAAACTCACACACGAGGTAGAACGGCGCCCCCGGCCGCTCGGCCGGGCGCCCCGCGCGCCAGGATGGGGCCGGCGGCGGCTGGTGCGCGCTCGCCAGCAGCGCGTCGCGGTCGCGGCGGACATCTTCCAGCTCCTGGTCGACGTTCGAGAGCGCGAGCGCGGCAGCGGAAACCTCGCCGTCCAGCTCGTGCCGCGCGGAGGTCGCCGCTGCCTCGATCCCTCCACGCATCTGCGCGGGAGGCACATCGAGGAGGGCCGCCGCATCCACGGAGAGAACGCGCAGACCTTCCGACCAGGCGGAAACATCCTGAAGGAATCGATCGCGGGCTGCGGCCTCTTCGGATTCCGCATGCGCGAGCTTCTCTGCCTCGCTACGTGCACGGTCGTCTGCGGCAGCGAACCGGTCGGCGGCGCGATCCAGGCGCGACGTCGCTTCGGAGATTCTCCGGGCGTGGGCGGCGACCGAGGCCACCGCCTCCTCGCGCATCCGGACGGCGGTGGCGAGCGTCCCGTGCGCCCCTCCGAAGTCACCGCGCTCGAGCGTCGCGGCCAGGGCCAGGTCGACCGGATCCAGCAACGCCTGTGCTGCGCGGTCCCGCGCGGCGACACGCGAGCGCTCCGCTTCCACGCTCGCCGACGCGGACGCGGTCTCCGCTTCCTGCACCTTGCGACCGGTGGCCTCCGCGCGGTCGCGCGCGGACGCTGCCGCGGCACGCAGCTTGATGGAAAACTGGCGGTCCCCTTGTGCCCGAGACACCGCCTCATCCAGGTCCCGTACCGCGCGGAACTCGTCCGATTCCCGGAGCGTCCGGATCCGCTCCTCCAGCGCATCGCCCTCGCGCTGCAGCTGGACGAGGGTCTCGGCCAGCTCGAGCTGCCGCCGCGCCGTCAATTGCTGCCGTTCCTCGACCTCCCGGACCGCCGCGCGCGACGCGTGGTAGGCGCTCTCGGCGCGCGTCAGATCGAGCGCGCGCGACTTCACGAAGGACGCGACGTACCCGCGGTACACGTCGAGGAAAGCGCGGAGCCCACTCAGCGTTCCGGCCAGCTCTTCGCGCTCGGCGCGATGGCGATCCAACCGCTCGAAACCCTCGGCCAGCGTGCCCACCACGCCCGTGTCGAGCGGCGGCAGGCTCGCGCTGAGGATCCGCGAGAGCTCCTCAGGGTCGAGCTGCTTGGAGAGCTGCGGGCGGCGGAGCTGCAGGAGCGCGTCGATGAGCGCGGAGTACTGCTCGTTGGGCATGCCGAACAGGAGGCCATTGACCGCCCGCCGGTAGTCGGAAGCGCGGTCGAAGAGCTGGCCCCTCCCCGCGAGCGCGTCGCCGAGCGCGGCGCGGGTGAGTGGGACGCGGTTCGCGTCGTAGAGGCGCAGGTCCACGTCCACGCGCTGCGAGGAGACGAAGTACCAGTTCTCGACGCCGGGCACGCTGCGCTTCGCCCTGAGACCGGCACCCACGGTGCAGAAGCGCGGGGTTCCCTCTTCGATGCGACCCAGCTCCAGCCACACGTAACCGATGGCGACGGACACGTCGGGGTTCGAGTCGTTGAGCAGGTTCCAACGCATCGGCCGCGCCGTCGAGCCGAACGGATCGAGCCGCTGCGGCTGGAGATCGGCGTCGAAGAGGAAGGGGAGCAGGACTTCCAGCGCCTTCGTCTTTCCCGACTCGTTCTGGCCGCGGAGGAGCAGCCGCCCGCGCTGGAACACAAAGCGCTGGTCGTCGTACTCCCAGATGTTCTGGATGCCCGCGCGCAGCAGCTGCCATCGCGACGTGCCGGGATCGGGGAGAGCTGTCGGAGCGTTCATCATCGCCTCATCTGTTCAGTGCCGCCACGCGGCGAACGGCGGGAGCGCCGGCGGCGAAGCGCGCGGTAGCCGGCCGGATGCGCCAGGCGGCGCCATCCTCGGTTCCCGAGACCAGCCCGAAGCCCTCCAGGAGCTCGAGCGCGTCGCCAGCAAGGCGGTGCGCGCCTGCCTCGTCGGCTGGATACTGCTTGCTCCAGTGACACAGCTCGCCGCAATCGCGCTGGAGCTGCTCCATCAGGCGCACGATGGCGTCCGGCTCGATGGCGCTCTCTCCGCGTCCATGCAGACGTCCGAGCTGCTCCGCAAGGAGGAGCGCGGCGTGCTGGACGGTCGAGCCGCCACCGGGGAACAGTGTGTCGGTCGTCTCGCCGCTCGGGTCCACGGCAGCGAGGCCCTCCTTGCGGCGCTCGACGGTGAATCCGGCGTCCTGCTGAAGGAGGCGGTAGACGAAGCCGCGGCTGTGATCGATCCATTCGAAGGCGCGCGGCTCCAGGTCCTCATAATAGAGGACGGGCTCGTCGAGCAGTCGCCGCAGGACGTGCTGGCGGGCGCGTTGGCGCTGGCCTTCTTCGGTATCCGGCCACGGCTCCTCGAGGAGCCGGTCAGGTTCGCAGGCGAAAGCGGGAGGGACCGGCGCGGAGATGAGCTGCGAGAGGAGCCGCTCGTTGACGTCAAAGAGGGCGTCCCCCTCACGGCTCTGCGCGTACCGCTCCTCGTCGCCGTCACGCAGCCGGAGCACGCCGAATGCAGCCAGGAGTCGGAGCGCGTCGACGAAGGCCCGGCGCTCGGCGGAGGACGTCGGGTCGAAGCCGGCGACGCCGTCCTCCTCTGCGCTGAGCTCCTCGACCAGGCGGGCCAGCGTGGCGAGCGTAGTTTGCGAGGGCACGTCGTCGAGGGCGGCGAGCGTCAGGCAGAACAGCGCGTAGCGCCGGCGGTCGAACGCCGGGCGTCCGGGAGCATGCGCCGGGCGCGTGGCGTCCGGTACGGCCGGGATCTTGTGGAGACGGGCGAATCCTGCGGCGGATTCGACGGAGAGCTTCCAGCCCGGATGCTCCGCGAGCCAGGTGGACAGCCACTCGCGGTGCCGGACGATCGACGCGAACGCCTCCGGCGCATCGACGGCGAGCACCAGCGGATGGGCGAGCAGGTGACGAAGGGCCGCGGTGCGCTGGGCGGTCCGCTCCGAGTCGAGGACCGATTGCAGCTCGCTCACGAAGCTCCTCCTGCGGCGGCGCGCGGCGCCGATGCCGCGAGCGCGTCCTTCACCTCGAGCCGATAATCGAGGCACCAGAGACGACCCGCGGGCGTGTCGATGGGCACCAGCTCGGTGTGGCCTGCGGGCGGAGGCTGGAGCGTGAGGAGAAAACGGCCGTCCGCGGTGCGAGCGGCGCGCGCGCCGTCGGGGCAGCGAGGCGCGCTGAGCGCTTCGTCGAGCAGCGCGAGCAACAAGTCGAACTCCGCGGCCTTGAGCAGGGCCAGTTCGCGGAACGAGAGCGGACCCTGCCCGGCGAAGCGGCGCACAGCATCCTGGAGTTGGGCGCGCTCGCGGCGGCGCTTCTGGGCGATCCACTGCCGGGTCAGCGAGTGGTCGGCGGCGGCGGCTGGGCGGCCGGCAGCGCTGATGCTTCCGCGGGTGCGTAGCCGGATCGGGACGTTCACCGGCGGCGCGTCCCACCAGGACGTGCCGGGAGCGACGAGGTCCGGATCGTCGTCCTGAAGATGGAAGTGGCGAGCGGGTGCGAGGCCGAAAGCCGCGTACCACAACTTGTGCGCGGCACGGTCGTCGGGGCAGGCGGTGAACCAGCGGGCAAGAGCGCGGAAGTCGGCGGCGCGATCGACGGGGCGCGTGCGACGGTCGTTGAGTCGTCCCAGCGTGCGCGTAAGGGACACGACGGCTTCGCGGGCAACCTCGGCGAGCCGCTCGACGGTCGGGACGGCGGAGGAATCTCCGACGAACCAGGCGCGGACGCCGGACCAGCGGGCACGCTGCTCGGCGATCCAGGCTGCGACCGGGTCCTCGGTGCCCAGCGCGGGCGGCAGATCCGGAGAGCGGGAGGCCAACTCGATGAGCCGATGGGCCCCCGCAAGCTCCACCGCTTCGATGCCGGCACGGATCTCGTCGGCGAGGCGCCGGAGCTGCTCGACGAACCGCGAGATGTAAGCGAGGAGGGCCTGCTTGTAGAGGACGAATCGTTCCTCCTCGATGCGGTCCGGAGCGGTGGAACGGTCCAGCTCTCCAATGAAGCGGTTGGCCTCCTCGGTGAGCGTGTCGAACGCGGTGTGCAGGTCGTGCAGCAGCCCGAGCACGTCGTCGGGCGGCGCCGGGGAATCGGCGGAGCACTCCGCGAGGGCGCGGAGGGCGTCGCGAATCTTGGCTAGCATGGTGGACTGCAGCGAGCCTGACCGACCGGCGGTGGCCTCGACGTCGAGGACGGCGCGGTGCGCAGCCTCGCCGACCGCGGTGAGGTGGTAGAGGAAGCGCTTCCGGTAGAAGTCCTCGAGGCGAGCGACCGCGCCCGGATCGTGCGCGGCAGCGAGATTCCCCCAGTCGACGAGCTGGGAGAGATGGTAGTCGAGGGCCTCGTCCGTGGGGATCTCGGCGAAGAGTCGCGAGGTGCGCAGACGATCGAGTACGTCGTTCGGGCGGAGCTCGATGACGTAGCTCTGCCGCGCATCGAAAAAGACCTGCATGACCGCGCGGTAGATCGGGGCGTTGTCTGCGGTGACGTACTTGAAGGCCGCGACTTGGTTGAGAGCGCGGACCATTCTGGGCACGGCCGACGGAGGCGGCGAAACAGGTCCGCCGGGCGCAAGCCCGAATCCGCTGGACGAGTCGAGTGTCACGCCGATCCCATCGTGTGGCGCGTCTCCGCCGAATGAGTGCAACGCTACGCGATGGGTCCGACATTCCGGCGTCCAGCCGGCGAGCAGGCGGGCATGCTGGCCTTAAAAAGGCCCTGGATTCCGGGGGGATGAGTGGTACACCGGAAAGGCTCCCTTCACAGGTACGCCCCGCTGCCGGCCCCGGGCCGGATGACCCGGCCTGCGAGCAGCGCCGCTCAGCTCGACGGAGCAAGCAAAGTGGCTAGTTCGGTTGACAGATCCCGAGAAGGTGGCTAGCCTGATAGCCACATGAAAGCCAAGGAGCTGCGCCAGCTCCTGAAAACGCTAGGTTGCGTGGAGCTCCGCCAGAGAGGCGCGCATCTGCGCGTCAGGTGCGGAACATGCTTGACCACCATCCCGGTGCATGCAGGGGAGGACCTGGGACCTGGCCTGCTCCGAAAAATTGAGCGCGACCTGGAGCCGTGCCTGGGCGCGCGTTGGCTTTCGGCGAGGCGCGGTCAACCTTGAGGAGGTGAAACCGATGTCGGCGAGGAGGAAGTCGCGGAGGACCTTCGCGATTGAACTGGAACTCGATGAAGCGGGGTGGTGGGTAGCAACCGCGAAGGGAGTCGAGGGAGTTCATACGCAGGGACGCAGCATCCAGCAGGTGCTGCGCCGGATCAGGAATGCTTTGGAGGCAGCCGGGGAACCGGGCAAGACCGCGCAGCTCGTGCCGGAGTTTCACCTGAGCGAGGAGCTGATCGCGCAGGTGCGAAAAGCCAAGGAGGCGCGTGAACGGGCCGATCACATTCAAGCTGAGGCCCAGGCGCTCCTGCGGGAGGCCGCGATGGCGCTGACCAAAAAACTCGGTGTGAGCATCCGGGACGCCGGCGCGCTTCTCGAACTCTCCCACCAACGTATCCAACAGTTGGTGCATTCGAGCCAGAACGCCTGGTAGTGCGCGATCCAATCGAGGAGCGGTCGCAGTCCCTTGGGCTCGACCCGGTAGCAGACGAGGCGACCATCACCCGCAGAGGCGCGCACGGCGGCGAGCACGAGGATGTCACGGCCGATCGCAGGCTCTCCCGGTAGGTGAGCCGGTAGCCCTCTGCAACCATGGTCGAATAATTATTCGACCACGATCTAGAATGAAGCTTCTCTCGGGCCAGCGACCCGGCGGCTTCGACTTCGGAGCCAGGCCGGCTATAGGCTGGCCTCGCCTTGGCACCTGCCACCGTCATCGAGGCCCGCGAGCTGACCAAACGGTACGGCCGCCGCCGCGGAATCGAGGGCGTCTCCTTCTCGGTGCAGGCCGGGGAGACCTTCGGCTTCCTCGGACCGAACGGCGCCGGCAAGACGACCACCATCCGCCTGCTGCTCGGCCTGCTCTGGCCGACCAGCGGCAGCGTCTCCGCCTTCGGGCTCCCGCCGGGACCGGAGGCGATGGCGCGCGTCGGCTACGTCCCCGGCGACCTGGGCTTCTACGAGCAGATGACGGGCGCCGCCCTGCTCGAGCATCTCGCCGGCCTGCAGCGCGACCCTCCGCGGCTGCGCGGCGATCTGTGCGCCCGCTTCGAGCTGTCCCAGGCGGACCTGGCCTCCCCGGTGCGCGCCTACTCGCGCGGCATGCGGCAGAAACTGGCCCTGGTGCAGGCCTTCCAGCACGACCCGGATCTGCTCGTGCTCGATGAGCCGACGGAGGGGCTCGACCCGCTCATGCGCGAGCGACTCTACGAGCTGCTCCGGCAGACCGCGGCGCCAGCTCAGGGGGCCGCTTCAGAGGGGACTCGCGTCCTGACTGCGGACAGGACTTCTCGCGCGACGTCGATCGCTTCGTCTGCTTCTTCGGCCGTCGGTTCGTCTTGCTCTCCGGGGTAGCGAAATTTCCATGCGTACTCCGTGAGCGGGACGGCACGGTCAATAAACGACCGGAGGGAGTCGTCGATGGTCAGGACCGCTTCACCAATCTCCTCGATGCTATGAGTCTTCCGAAAGGTACGCCCATGCAGCACGAGAAAGGCCTTCAACGCCTTCTCGGCCACCTGCTGGCAGTGAAACACGGCTGCGCCCAGTTCCGGTGGTGAACCGTTGCGAACCAGTTCGGCGGTCCGCAAATCCGAGGCGGCCCTCTTGAGCCAACCTTTCACCTCATCCGCGACGGCGGAATCAAGAGGCAACGAGAATCCTT
>WNFF01009879.1_pt1 | contig 11460 bp, 11 predicted proteins | sample 5400441 | NCBI WGS metagenome assembly WNFF01 (sample SAMN13153345, study PRJNA577476) | soil metagenome | isolation source: 120 cm saprolite under Douglas fir tree site 2 hole 3 replicate 1 | place: USA:California | collected 2015-04-18
AGGTCTCGGACCGGGGGGTGGTCGTGCTGGTGCTTGATGAGGTCCCGGGCGATGTCTTCGATTTCTCGGCCGATCGACATGGATCCTTCCTTTGGGGCTGCTGCGTTGAGTGCCGCGGCTTAGTCCGAATGCATAGCTTGGCTCAAAAGACCCCTATCTGGCTACGGAAAGTAAGCCTTGCCAGGTTCTGCTTCAGCGGTAGTCGTGCGATTTCTGGGGCGGACGGGGCACTCCCTGGAGGGCCTCGATGTGGCTGGCCAGCACCGAATACACGCCGTCGTTGCGCTGCATCACTCCGTCGATGACCAGGATCGGCTGGCGGTTGGCGACCTGGCGGTAGCGCTCATAGACGTCGGGTTTGATTGTCACGTTGACCTGGCCGAACTCGTCCTCGAGCGTGAAGAAGCGGATCTTCTTGGCGGTCGACGGAGCCTGTCGCGTGATGACGAGACCGGCCACGCGGACCTTCCTGTTGTTGGGGATCGCCGCGAGCTTGTTGCTCTCCAGCGCTCCCATCTGCTGCAGGCGCTCGCGACAGAAGTGGATCAGGTGGTGGCCGGTCGAGAGGTCCGAGATGCGGTACTCGAGCTGGTTGGCGTCGAAGGCGTCGATGTCGGGGAGGGCGGGCGCGGTGCCGTTGAGGCGCAGCTCGGATTGCTGCTCGATGCCTTTGCGCAGGCCGTGCCCGTGCCACCTCTCCTGCCAGCCCCAGAGGAGCTCGCGGCGTGGTTGGCCGAGTGCGTCGAAGGCGCCGACCATGACGAGGTTGCGAACGGCGCGAGGGCCGACGGGGGCGCCGCGAAGCCGGTGGAGGAAATCGTCGAAGGAGGTGTAAGGGCGATGGGCGCGTTCGTCGACGATGGCCTTGCGCCCTTCCTCGCCGAGGTCGCGGACGTAATTGAATCCGACGCGCATGGCGTGGGTCATCGTCTTAACAGGCTGGGTTGACGGGCTGGATACGCTGGTATCGGTTGGCCGGCGGGGGAGGGTCGGTCGGGTGGAGGAGGGAGGGCCCTCGGAGAGGTAGGACTTAGGTGGAAAACGCGCCGTTGGGCCCAAACGCGCGGAATCCGGCGCTCTATAAGGCACGTTTGGCGCCAGACGCGCGGAATCGGCCGAATTCGCGTTCGAGGCGACCGGTAATGGTTCCGGCAGGCACCGCACGTCGGAGCGGTTGACGTCGACCGGAAGCACGGTCACCCCGTGGCGCTTCAGGTCCTCGACCAGCACGCTCGGGTGGTAGAAACCCATCGGCTGGTTGTTGAGGAGGCCGCAGCCGAACTCGACTGCGTGATTGAGCTTGAGCCACGCCGTCTCATATGCGGTGCGCGCGAATGCGGCCGCGTGCGAGCGGCAGAATCCGTAAACCGCAAAACCTTGCACTGCGGCGAAGAGCTGGTCTGCCACCTCGCGAGGCACGCCGTTGGCCAGGCACCCACCGATGAAGTCGCCCTCGAGCGATGACATCTCGACCCGGTTCAGGTGTCGCGTCATCGCCCGCCGGAACCCATCCGCGCCGCTTGGCGTCATCCCGGCCACGTACATCGCGATCTCGATGATCTGTTCCTGGTAGAGGATCACGCCCAGGGTGTCCTTGAGAATCGGTTCGAGCAGGGGGTGCGCGTAAGTGACCAGCTCACGACCCTGCTTGCGCCGGATGTAAGGATGGACGGCGTTGCCCTGGATCGGTCCCGGCCGGATGATCGCCACCTCGACCACCAGGTCGTTAAAGGTTTGGGGGCGCGTGCGAGGAAGAGTCTGCATCTGCGCCCGCGACTCGATCTGAAAGACGCCGATCGTGTCAGCCTCGCCGCACATCTCGAAGACCTTCGGGTCGCTCAGCGGCAGCTGATCGAGGTCCGGGCGAACGCCGGTCGCGTCCTTGATCAGCTCGAGGCACTCCGCGACCACGGAAAGGGTGCGCAGGCCGAGCATGTCCATCTTGATCAGGCCAAGGTCCTCGACGTCGTCCTTGTTGAACTGGACGACGCGCCGCCCCTCCATGGTCGCCGGCTCGACCGGCACGATCTCGACCAGCGGCTCCCCGGTGACCAGCATCCCCCCGTTGTGAATCGACAGGTGACGGGGAAACTCGATCACCTCGCGGCACAGCTCGAGGAACTGCTGCCAGCTCTGCGGCCGCATCTCAGGCGGCGGCACGGCGTCGAGCATCGAGTCGGCCACGTCCTCCGTGAACCATCGGTCGACGCCCTTGGCCAGCCGGTCCAGCAGCTCGGCCGAGAAACCCAGCGCCTTGCCCACCTGGCGGATCGCCATCCGCGGCTGGAACGTGACGACGTTGCACACCATTCCCGTGCGCTCCCAGCCGTACTTGTCATAGATGTACTGGATCACCTGCTCGCGATGCTCGGTCGAGAAATCGATATCGATGTCAGGCGTGCTCGTCATCTCTTCGTGCAGGAAGCGTTCGAAAAGCAGGTTGTGCGCGATCGGGTCGACCCGCGTGATGCCGAGCACGTAGGCGACGATCGAGTCGGCGGCTGAGCCGCGACCCTGTCCGGGGACGCCATGCTCGCGCGCGAAACGCATCAGGTCCCAGTTGATAAGGAAGAACTCGGCCAGCCCGGTCTTCTCGATCACCTCCAGCTCGCGCTGCAGCCGCCGCGTCACCTCGACCGTGATAGGACGGTAGCGCTCGCGCACGCCTTCGAAGCAGAGTTTGTAGAGAAACGAAAAGGGCGTCTCGCCGGCAGGCACCGGGTACCCCGGGAAGCGCACCTTGCGGAAGTCGAGGTCCACGTCGCATTCCTGTGCGATGTCCCACGGCGTGGCTAGCGCCTCCGCATGCCCCTTGAAGAGCGGCCGCATGTCCGCTCCACCTTTCAGGTGGTGCTCGGAGTTGGGAAAAAGGTGCCGGCGGGCCGACTCGAGAGTGGCGCGATGGCGGATGGCCACGAGCACGTCATGCAATCGCCTCCGCTCCGGCACGTGGTAGTGCACCTCGTTGGTCGCGACGACGGCCGCCCCGCAACGTTTCGCCATCGCCGCGCGGCCCTCGAGCATCCATTGGTCTTCAGGACACAGGTGATGGTGCAGCTCGCTGAAGACGTTCTCCTTGCCCAGCGCCTCCTGCAGCGCGCACAGCCGGCTCTCGTCGTCGGTCGCGCTGAGATAGAAGAGGTCCCCACGCTGTTCGGCGACCTTCGCGATGGTCGCGCGCGCCTCGCCTTTGGGCTGGTCGGCGTGCGCGAAGCTCAACAGCCGGCAGAGGTTGGAGTAGCCACGCAGGTTGCGCGCGATCATGACGACCTCCTGGCCATCCACCTCCAGCGCGGTGCCGATGATCGGCTTCACGCCGAGCTTGCGGCAGGCCTGGAGAAACTTCACCACGCCATAGACACCGCCGCGGTCGGTGATGGCGAGCGCAGGCATCTCGAGCTCGGCCGCCTGGGCCGCCAGCTCAAAAGGATGCGAACCTCCATCGAGGAACGAGAAGTTGGAATGGCAGTGCAGCTCGACGTACGGGTTCACGACCGCACTTGCAGACCTATGCTCTTGGCATGGCCAGGGTGGCCCAGCGATGCAACTTTTGCGGTAAGAGCAAGGACCAAGTCCGAAAGCTTGTCGCGGGCCCGGGCGTCTTCATCTGCGACCAGTGCATAGAGCTGTGCCACGAGATCATCACCACGGAGGGCCCGCCAACACCGGAGCCGGGTCGCCGTATGACCGCGCGCCGGTCGAGCCTTTCCGGCTGGTTTCGCAACCTCTTCCAGGCGCACGGCTACACGACGTAGCCTGGCAACCAAGATTGGGGATTGCCATCCATTCGCTGGGCGCGATACGGTAGTTGACGGCCCCGAAGGAAACGTGCGAGGGATCTGGCACCAGCCGCAAGGCAGGCGCCGGAGCCAGCGAAGCGATCCGGCGGGGTCATTTCTTTTTCTGAGGAGGCCCTTCCGGCCATGACCCCCGACGATGAGTTTCTGCGCGCCTTTTTCGCCCTCGAGTTGCCGAACTCCGAGTTCCACCACCGTGACCATCTGCGCCTTGCGTGGCTTGCGGTCCGACGCCATGGCGGCAACGCTGCGGAGGAAGTCGTGACGGCCGGCATCCAGAGGTTCGCTGAGCATTACAGCCACGGGCCGGTGTACCACGACACCATCACCAGGTTCTGGGTGCGGCTGGTCGCCCACGCCGTGTCCCACCGGCCTGAGATCGTTGACTTCGACGAGTTCCTCGCCGCCTACCCGCCGCTGCTCGACAAGAGCACGCCGCTGCGGCACTGGAGCCGCGAAGCGATGTTCGCGCCGGATGCTCGAGCGGCGTGGCGAGATCCGGACCTGGTCGCCCTGCCCTTCTGACCGGTCAGTCATAGACCCGCTCCACGAACCACTCGTCTCGCGAGAGGTCGTGGTACAGCTCGCAGAGCAGGTTGCTGTTGAGCAGCGCCTTCCAGTACTCGCGGACGACGGGCTGCTTCCACCACTCGGTCTCGACCTTCCAGCGCGCGATCGGGTCGATCGGACCGCTGAACGCGCCCGAGATGAAGGACGGCGTGCCGTCGCTGGCGAGCGTGACCTCGACCGCGGCGGGAGGCGAGAGCAGGCGGGTCACGCGAAGCGCTGCGAGGGGAGTGGGGAGGAGAGCAGCGCCGGCCGTGGCTTGTGCACCACGTGGTCGCCCCACCGTTCCTGCAATCGCTCGAGCGCCGCGATCACCTCTTCGCTGGTTCCATCGCCGCCCGCCCACAGCCGCAGCTGCCGCCGCCCAGCACCCTCGAGCACCGGCAGCTCGATCCATAGATCTGTGATCGGGGCGCGCGGCTGCCATTCCTTGATCCACGAGCCGATGAGGCCGAACAGCTCAGCCGCGCTGCTTAGCGGATGTCGCACGACGGTCTCGCGCTGTTCGAGCTCAGCGGACTCGAAAAACAGCCGCACGCGCACCTGCTTCGCGCCGGCTCCGCGCAGTCCCAGCTCTTCGGCTAGGTCGCCACACAGCGCGCGCGCGACGAACAGCATGGCCTCGCGGTCTTCGACCGGCGCTTCGAACTGTCGATGAGCGCTGGTGAAAAGAGGAGGGCGCCATGGCGTCAGCTGGTCCGGCTCGAGACCGCGCGCGAGCAAGACCGCATGCCGCCCGTCGCGACCGAGCTGGCTCTCCAGCTCGCGCGGGCCGATCGCCGCCACCGCGCCCAGCGTGCGAAGACCCAGGAGATCCAGGCGCTCGAGCTGCTCAACGTCGAGCGGAAGCTCGCAAGAAGAGAGGGGAGCGAGGAAGGTCTTCGCCTTGTCCACCTGCACGAGGCGGCCGGGTCGCGCGCGCGCCGCGGCGAGCCGGGCGGAGAAAGGTCCGGGGCCCAGACCGAGTCGTGGTTCACGGCCGATCGCGGTGCGCAGCCGGCGCCGAGCCTCGCGGATCGATTCGCCCGCATTCACGACGCCGCTCACGTCCAGCCACGCGACGCCCTCGACGCGAACCTCGACCGTCGGCGCGAGGTCGTAGAGCGCAGAAGAGATCAGCTCTCGCAGATGCGCAGCCGACTCAGGGTCAGGAGGAAGGAAGGTTGCCTGCGGGCAGAGGTGCTCGGCCTGCCGCAAGGCCATCCCGGGCACCACGCCAAATGGAAGCGCCTCCTCGGAAGCGGCGACCACATGGTCTTCCCAATGTCCGACCACGATCGGATTTCCGTACAGGTCCGGCCGCCGGGCCAGCTCGAGGTGCCCCGTTAGACCACAGCAGATTCGCACGCCAACTCTCGAGGAACCTCGGCGACCTGGACGGGATGGTCGGACAGCGTTCGTGCGCCGAGCGCGTAGCGGATCTCGAGCTCGGTTTCTCCAAGCGGAGGCGCCACGCGGTTCTTCAGGCACCGAGCGGTGGCGCGAAGCCCGACCAGCTGCCCGCGTTCCCAGATCCAGTCCGTCCTGGAAAAACCAACGCTCAAGCTCGAGGCGTGGGCGAACGCCCGCCCGGGCGCGTCGACCACTCCCACGATCACCGTTCCCGAACGGCTGGCCCCCGACTCGAGGGGTCCGAGCGAGTGCTCTGGGATCTCCCCCATTAATAGGATGAAGCCCGCTCCCGCCCTGGCCAGCGCGATGGCCGCCTCTCCGGCGAGATCAAGAGCCGGCGCGCGGACCACGGTCAGCGCGCCTAGCTCGGGATAGAAGGGAGTCAACGTCCACGGATCGAAACCCGAACCGGTGTCGATCACCATCGCGTGTGCGAACTCGCGAGTCGCCCCCGCCAGCAGCAGGAGGGCGAGCGTGAGCTTGCCGCACGTCCCGTTCCCGCTCAAAAGAGTGAGCCGGCCGTGCGGGAGCCCACCGATCCCGGTCAGGCGGTCGAGCGGAGTCCGGCTTGCCCAGGGCTGCGGGGGCGGAAGCTCCGCCGCCCTCGTCAGCGCCTGGCTGCCGAAACGGACCCGAATCGAGTTGATCGCAGCGTCGAGTGCTATTTCCTGCATCTTTGGCCGCCTCGTGGGAAGAAGACGCAGGGGAGAAGTGGAGGCGAACGAACCATATCGAACAGATGTTCGTGTGTCAAGCCTCTTCACCGGCACTCCTATCTTTCTTATATGTCGAGGGTCGTCGTGATCGGCGGAGGGGTGATTGGCTGCGCCGTCGCAGAGCGCTTGAGCTTCGAGGGACACCAGGTCACCCTGTTCGAGCGCGACCAGCTGGGTGGCCGCGCCTCAGGCGCCGCCGCCGGCGAATTGAGCCCGCACGGCACCACCTCGGCGGCCGAGGAATCGGCCAAAAAGAGTCTCCAGCTGTTCCCCGAGCTCATCGCCCGCATCGAGAAGGACAGCGCGATGAACGTCGAATACCGAGTTCAAGCGGGCCTTCAGCCTGCGTTCAACCAGGAGGAGGCGGCGAGGTTGCGAGCCTTCGGCGGGCGCTGGCTCGATGCCCAGGCCTGCCGCCAGGTGGAGCCTTCGCTGACTACCGACGTCCTGGGAGCCGTGCTGCTGGAGCATGCCAACCTGACCCCGCCTCGATTCGTCCTTGCCCTGGCCCGAGCGGCGGCAGCGCGCGGCGCGGCGATACTCGAGGGCACACCTGTCATGGGCTTCGAGCGTATGGGCGACGAGATCAAAGGGGTGATCACGCCCGCCGGCTCACACGATGCCGACTGGGCGGTGATTGCAGCCGGCCCGTGGAGCAGGGAAGTGGCTTCGACCGCGGGCGCCGACGTCGACGTGCGGCCGCAGCGCGGCCAGCTCGCCGCGCTCGACCCCGGCGCAGTGGTTCTCAGACACAGCATCTTCTGGGCCTCGGGTTATCTGGTCCCGAAGGCCGACGGCACGATCATCGCCGGGGGAACCGAAGAGGAATCGCGTTTCGACGACCGACCCACGGTCGCCGGGATCGCGAGCCTGCTCAGCCTTGCGTGCCGGCTGGTGCCGGACCTCGGAGCCGCAAATCTGCAGCGCGTGTGGGCGGGCTTGCGACCGGTGACCGGCGACGGACTTCCCATCGTGGAGGCCCTCGGCGCCCGCAACCTGATCGTCGCCACGGGCCATCACCGCAAAGGGATTCTTCTCGCTCCGCTTGCTGCGATGCAGGTCGCAGCGATCATCGGCGCGGCATAAAAAGTGCCGGGGCTCCACAGAACCCCGGCACGGAACGACTAAACGATTGAAGAAGTAGTGACTACTTCTTCTTCTTAGCGGCCTTCTTGGCTGCGGGCTTCTTCGCGGCCTTCTTCTTAGCTGCCATGTTCATTTACCTCCTTCTCCGATGATCCGCACCCGAGGTTTCGCAACCCCAAGATCTCGCGCCGCGAAGCCTCAATGACGAGGACTCCGAGACGTTGGCGGTTTTTCGAAATGGTGTGCTGATCCGTCGCCTCTGTGGTGGCAACGATGAGCAGCATCGCCATACAAGACGTTGTGATACCACCCACTCACGTCAATGGTTCGCGAGATTTTTTTTAGCGTCGGTTGTCGACGCGGGTCTGAGAAATGAGAAGCGCCGAGGCTCCACAGAGCCCCGGCGCGGACTAACTACAACTACAAAGGATTGAAGAAGTTGTTACTTCTTCTTCTTCGCGGCCTTCTTGGCTGCGGGCTTCTTCGCGGCCTTCTTCTTAGCTGCCATTTTCAATTACCTCCTTCTCCGATGATGCGGACCCGAGGTTCACTGACCTCATTGGTCGCGTCGCGGAGCCTCACTGACAAGAACTCCGAGACGTTGGCGGTGGTTTGAAATGACACGCTGACTCGCATCGGGTCCGTCGCCTCTGTGGTGGCAACCACGAGCAGCATCGCCATACAGTGCGTTGTGATACCTGAATGAACCCTCCCACGTCAATGGTTCGCGCGAACTTTTTTTGATGAGTCGTCCCGAAAATTTTCGCAACGCGGGTCGATGAAGACGTCACGCGACCATTTCATCGCGAGTCGCGCGACCTTCACAAGCCTGCGACGATAGACCCATGCGAGTAGTGCTCGGTCATGGCGCGTCAGGCAACGCGGCGTCGATGAAGCCATATGTCGACGGCTTCAAACGTCGCGGAATCGACGCCGTCGCCGTGGATCTTCCTCGCGGAGGCGCTGAGAAGGCGGTCCCGGTCTTCATCAAGACCTCAGGTCGTGGACACGAGGTCATCGGCGGCGGTCAGTCGTTCGGTGGAAGGGTCGCGAGCATGGCCGCGGTCGAGGCGGACTTCGGCGGGCTCGTCCTGTTTTCATATCCGCTTCACCGTCCGGGCTTCACCGACCAGCTCCGCGTCGAGCACCTGCCCTCGATTCGCTGTCCGACCCTCTTTCTCAGTGGCGATCGAGATCCATTCGCCCGTCTCGACCTCCTGAAGCAGTACGTCAAGCTCGTCCCGCGATCTCAGCTCGAGATCTTCAAGGGCCAGGGCCACGGCCTGCTCAAGGTGCTCGATCAGGCGCTGGACGCGGCGAGCGAGTTCATCCTCAAGAACTGCAAATGACCGCCTCGCAGCACATGGTCCAGGCGAACGGCCTTCGTTTCCGAGCCATGGTCGACGGTCCGGCCAGTGGCGAGATGTTCATCCTCCTTCACGGATTCCCCGAAGGCGCGGAGTCCTGGACGAAACAGGTCGACGCGCTGGCGAAAGCCGGCCACCTCGCCGTGGCCCCGGATCTTCGTGGCTACGGCTTGAGCGACGCGCCGGAGGGTGTGGAAAACTACGCGATCGATCATCTCGTCGAGGACGTCGCCGCGATTATCAAGAGCTTCGGCCGGTCGCAAGCCCACGTCGCGGGTCATGACTGGGGCGCTCTCGTCGCGTGGTTCTTCGCCAGCCGCCATCAGCAGATGACGAAGACCCTCACGGCTTTGTCGCGGCTCTCTCTGTCGCGCATCCGGCGGCCCTCGCGGAAGCCAGTCGCGTCGACGACGAGCAGCGGGAGAAGTCTCGCTACGTCGCGCTCTTCCTCCAGGCGGGCAAGGCCGAGCACGTGCTCGCCGACGAAGACCATCGCCGTCTTCGCGCGATGTTCGCGCTTGGCCCGAACCCCGACGCGGTGCCCCGAGGCATCGTCGAACATTTCACCAAGTCGTTGAGCCGCCCCGGCCGGCTGACCGCGGCCCTCAACTACTACCGCGCCAACCTGGGCGCCGGCGGCGGCGCGTGGGCCGCCCTCACGCAAGAGCTCAAGATCACCTCACCCACCACATTGCTCTGGGGCAACGAGGATCCCGCGCTCGGCCGCCGGGCCGTCGACGCCACGGCCGGCCACGTCAACGGTTCGTACGAACTCGTGGTTCTCGAAGGCGCCGGTCACTGGCTGCAGTTCGAGCGGCCGGACGACGTGAGCCGCGCTCTTACGCGCGCCGCGCAACCTCATTAAGCTGTCAGCGGTGCTCAACCGGTCCGATCAGAATCGGCGGGGGGGTCTGCGCCGGCTGGATGACATCCTCGAAACGCTGGAGCAGCTGAACCTCCACGACAAGACAGAGCTGCCCGATCCAGTGGCAGAGGCCCTGGTCTTGTTGGGCATCGACAAGCCCCACAGCGTGCCGATACCGCAGCTCATCGAGCGCGTATGGGCGATGCAGCAGCCTTATCTCATCACGATCGTCGTCGAGCGCCGCCGTCGCCGAAGGCGAAAGGTGTCGCCCGACTCCGGCCTGGTCTGAAACCCGTCTACTGGATAGAGCTCTTTCGGCGCATCGGCGCAGGCGTGCGTGACGCCGTGCTCCCCATTGCCGGCACTGCCGCCGGGCGCGTGCAGTTTCAGATCGGAGCCGGCGGAGACACGACGATGGAGGTCGATCGAGCTGCCGAAATGGTCGTCTTCGCCGAGCTGGAGGCAGCCGCAGCCAATGGCGAGAAGTTCTCCGTACTCTCCGAAGAGTCGGGGGTGCGCGCCCTCGGCGCTCCGTATCCGCTGGTCCTGGTCGACCCGGTGGACGGCAGCCTCAACGCTAAGCAGGGCGTGCCGGTATTTGGCCTGATGCTCGCGGTGCTCGACGGTCCGACCATCGACGACACGTTCGCGGGTTACGTGCTCAACCTGAACACGGGCGAGGAATGGACCGCGATCCGCAAGCAGGGAGCGTGGCGTGCTGGCGCGCACCTCGATGTGATTCCGCGACAGGAGCCGAAGAGGATTCAGATCCTCGGTCTCGAGAGCTCTCCGCGCGCGATCGCGGCCGCGCGGCCGCTCGTGGAGCACGCAAACAAGCTCCGCATATTGGGCTCCATGGCGATCTCGATCGCGCTGACCGCTTCGGGCGGCTTCGATGTCTTCTGCGCGCCGATGCCGGTACGCGTCTTCGACACGGCGGCGAGCCTGCTGCTGCTAACCGAGGCGGGCGGAGTCGCCACTGACATGGCGGGGAATTCCATCGGGCCGCTGCCGGCCAACCTCGAGCGCCGGACGACGCTGCTCTGTGCCCCGACGAAGGGCCTGCATGAGGAGGCGCTGAAGATTCTCGGCGCGCGGCCGTGATCTTCACTCCCGACCGGACCGCCTTCGTCCTGCTCAGCTTCGAAGGACCGGACCTCTACAGCCAGGCGGGCGGTCTCGGTGTGCGCGTGAAGGGGCTGTCGCGTTCCCTCGCGACTCTCGGGTACGAAACGCACCTCTACTTTGTCGGCGACCCCGACCTGCCCGGAGTGGAAACCCACGAAGGGGGCAAGCTGCGCTTCCGCCGCTGGAGCCAGTGGATCTCGGCACAGCATCGCGGCGGCGTGTACGACGGCGAGGAGGGCAAGATCCGGGACTGGAATTCCAGCCTGCCGCCGAGCGTCATCGACGAGGTGATCGTCCCAGCGATCGCGGCGGGCCACAGCGTCGTCGTGCTGGGCGAGGAGTGGCACACGTCCTGGTCGATGAGCTTGATCTCGGACCTCCTATACCGCCGCGGGCTGCGCGACCGGGTCGTGATGCTCTGGAACGCGAACAACACGTTCGGCTTCCACAGGGTCGACTGGCCGGCGCTGAACCTCGTCACCACCATCACCACGGTGAGCCGCTACATGGAGTTCATGATGTGGAGCTCCGGCCAGAACCCG
>WNFF01012208.1_pt1 | contig 11460 bp, 11 predicted proteins | sample 5400441 | NCBI WGS metagenome assembly WNFF01 (sample SAMN13153345, study PRJNA577476) | soil metagenome | isolation source: 120 cm saprolite under Douglas fir tree site 2 hole 3 replicate 1 | place: USA:California | collected 2015-04-18
CCGGCACCACCTGCGCGGGCAGCTTCAAGCGGCGCGGCTGGTGGACGACCGTGTAGACGACGAGGTTCTCAGCCAAGGGGCGGCTCCGGCGTCGCGGAAGTCCGCGTGCGGCGGCGCGAAATCTTGACGTCCTCGCGCGTGCCGGCCGGGAGGCGCACCGCCTGCTGGGCGGCGGCAAATTCGATCCGCAGCAGCATCTGGTCGATAACCTTCTCCCAGGTGTAGGCGCGCGCGGTCACGCGGCCGCGGCGGCGGATCGCCGCCGCCAGACGCGGGCGCTCACGGATCAGGTTGAGCCCGGTCACGAGCTCGATCGCGTCGTCGGTCTCGAGGACCAGGGCATTGCGATAGGCGTCGGCGTAGTCCTCGCCGGTGGCCCCCGTGACCGCGAGCCCGCCGGCCGCCATCACCTCGAGGCCGACCAGCCCGAACGGCTCATGCCCCGAGTTGGCGAGCACCGCATCGCAGGCCGGATAGATCACGCCGAGCATCGCATCGCTGACGAAGCTCGTGAAGTTGACGACGTCGGCCTCCGGGTATTGGCGGAGGATGGCCGACAGCCCGGCCGGCTCCGCGGGCGCGGGCACATGGACGACGTTGAGGCCCTGGTGCTGGGCGTGGTTGATCACGTCACCGCCGTGAGGCTCGCGGCCGCCGCGCAGGAGCAGCCGCACGCGCTTGCCGTGGCGCTTGAGATAGCCCGCCGCGGACACGGCCATGAGCCAGCGCTTGTCCGGATCGAAGCGGCCGATCTTGAAGCAGAAATGGTCGGCGCGGGCCGCCGCCTGGAGGTCGGCCACCGCGTCGGGGTCGGCATCGTGAATGGACGCCCGCGGGATTCCGTTGGGGATGACGATCGGGTTGTGGCCGCGTTCCCACACCTTGAACTTCATGTAGCGGCTGACCGTGGTGATCGTGGCCGCGAGGGCGAGCGCAGCCCAGTTGATGCGGTGAAAGCCGAAAGTGTTGTTGGCGTTCCACATGATCACGACGCGGTCGCGCAGGCGGCGATAGTAAAGGGTGTCAGAGAGAAGGTTCATCGACCAGGACGTGTGCCACTCCTCTCCCATCACGACCACGTTGCGTCCGGATTCGACCGCCGGACCGATCACGTTTTCGATGAGACTGGGCGGGAGGCTCGCGTTCCAGTCGCGGATCTTCTCCTCCTCGCCGTCGTAGACCCCTCCGCGATGCCGAGCCGAGATCCACTGGCACCAGCGCCGGTAGACGAGCCGACCGGACTCGTGGCTTTCCTCGCCGGGCAGGTCGGGATCGCCGCAGAAGTAGAGGTACGTCTGATAACCGAGCTGGGCCAGGGTGCGTGACAGGCCCTTGACGCGGACCCCGAGGCCACCGGCCTGGCTGTACACGTCGGGACCCTCGAAGCTGAGTATCACGAACACGGTGCGCTGGGGATCGAACTCCATCACTCGGCTGCGAGGGCGCTCAGGGCGATCGCATGGAGCTGCGGGGTTGGAGCGCACACGAGAGAGGTCCGCGTCTCCAGCCCGCTCGACAGCGCGCTCAGTGCATTGCCCTTGAGGTCGGTCGCGACGCCGCCGGTCTCGGCGAGGATGAGAAGGCTCGCCGCCATGTCGAAGACGCGGACCGGCACCGGCGCGCAGAAAGCGTCGAAGCTGCCTGCTGCGGTATGCGCGATCGCAAGCGCCATCGAGCCGAGGATGCGGATCTTGCCCGCTCGCTGGGTGAGCCCTCGCGCGTGAACGAGGGCGCTCGGTGTGCTCTCGAGCGCGACCAGCTCCAGGCGTCGCCGGTGACGAGGTTGACGACGCAGCCGGCGACCGTGTCGCCGATGAGGGGCCCATCGAGGAGCGCGAGCATCACGCCGAAGAACGGGACGCCCTGCTTGGCGTTGAGGCTGCCGTCGACGGGGTCGACCAGCACGAGGGGGTAATCGGCGCCGAGCCGTCGGTGGCCTGCCTCTTCGGAAAGGATGGCGAACCGCTCACCGCGGGCCGCCAGCGCGTCGAGCTCCGCAAACACATCGGCCTCCGCGGCGCGGTCGAGCTCCATGGTGCGGTCGCCGCCGGCACCGATGGCAAGCTGCGCCCGTCCGGCCTCGGTGCCCGCGAGGGGCAGGACCGTTTCGCGCACGCGTGAGCTGATGCGCAGGAAAACTTCGAGCCAGTCGGCGGCCTTCAGGGAGTTCGGCGCCGCGTCTCTAGGGGTCCCCGCGAACTCACGGCGCAGCCTCTGAGTTCGTGGGGCTTTCTACGCAATGCCGGAACCGCTCGAGAACTTCGGATCGACCTTGCGGCGGCGGCGCCGGCGGCGCTCGACGACGATGGTGATGAGGTACGGCTGCTGCATCGCCCACACGCGCTCGATGAGCTGTGGGATCGCGATGCCGTACGGGTCGTCGACGCCAAGGAGGACGAGGCTCTCCGCGAGCCCCTCGGTCAGCTCGGTGCGGTCGTGAAGGTTGAGCTGCTCGAGCGCGTCCAGGATGTCATCGAGCCGGCGCAGGCTGGACCGGCGCTCTTTGTCGTCTCCGCGTTGGAGCATGGCTCACAGCTTATCGATTTGCGGCATCGGTCAGGGCGCGGCTCACCTCGTCCGGCCGCTCGAACTGGAGCCAGTGGCCGGCGCCCTCGAGCACGACGAGCCTGTAGTCACCTTCGACGTGGCCGGCGGTGGACTCGGCGCCGCGCTTGCCGAGAGCCGGATCCTGGTCGCCCCAAAGGAGGACCGTCGGAATTTTGATGGGGCCGATGTTCGCCAGCCGCTCCCAGGCGCCGCCCTCGGCAGCTAGGTTAGCCCGGTAGTAGTTGAGTGCAGCGGTCAGGCGGCCCGGGCGGGCCAGCGATCGGGTGAAATGGTCGATCATCGAGCGCGGCACCGACTCCGGGTTGGGCCCGATTGAGAACATGAGGCGCAGGCGGCGGTAATCGTCATCTGACAGCACGTGTTCGGCCTTGCCTTCGAGAAGGAAGAGCTGGACATAGCTCGAGCGAGCCTGCTGGTCCTGATCCTCTCGGCTGGCGGCCGCCACCGCGGCTGGATGTCCGACCGAGAGCACGGTCAGCGTCTTCGTCATCTCCGGATGCCGCGCGGCGAAGAACCAGGCGATGATCGCGCCCCAGTCGTGGCCCGCGACGTGCGCCGACTCACGGCCGAAGGCTTTGATGAGCCCGGCCACATCCTCGACCAGGTGGTCGATGGTGTAGCTCTTTTTCGCGTCGGGCGCGTCGGTGAGCCCGTAGCCGCGAAGATCCGGCGCCACCGCGAGGTAGCCGGCCTTCGCGAGCGCATCGACCTGCCCCGACCACGACTCTGCGCCTTCGGGGAACCCATGCAGAAGGATGAAGAGGTCGGCCTGAGGCGGGCCGTCGACCAACGTCCGGAACCGTAGGCCGTTCGCGTTGACCATGTGCTGGCTCGCGGTCATTTGATGCTGTGGATAAAATCCGTCGCCACATCGAGCGCCTGGTCGAGCACCGCGAGCAGCCCGTGGCCCTGTCCTTTGAAGACCTCGAGCCGGGCGTTGGGGATGAGCTTGATCTTTTCCTTCAACAGATCGAGACGGGCGAACGGATCGCGATCGCCGCTCATGAATAGGGTCGGACAGCGGATCTGTGGAAAGTGTTCAGTGCGCAGCTGGTCGGGGAAGCCGGGGCGATGCAGCGGATACGAGAAGAGGATGAGTCCGCCGAAGTCCGCCTCGATGGCGGCCATGCTCGACACGCGACCGCCGAACGACTGCCCGCCCCCGATGACCTCGTGACCGCGACCTGAGGCCTTGATGAATACGGGGACCGCGCGCTCCGCGCCTCCGCGAGGCAGGTCGACCGCGATCGCATCGATGCCTCGGCGCTTGAAGCCGACGACGTAAGGCTTCATCGAGGCAGCGTTGCCTGAAGCTCCGTGACCGAGGACTACTCGCATCGTGTGGAGGGCGTGAAGTCCATCAGTTGAGCTCTGCGACGCGTCGCTGCTCCAACCACTCGCGCGAAATCTCGATCTCGATACGCCCGATGCAGACCGCGCACCACACCTTCTCGCATCTCTCGCATGCGATGTGTTGATGATCCTTCGAAAGGTCGAGAGACATCGTGAAGGTTCCGCATTCGAAGCATTTCACCGGGCATCGCACGAAAAAAATCTTAGCGATCTCTTGACGTGAGGGATGCAATCGTTGTATCAACACATTCTGTATGGCGATGCTGCTCGTGGTTGCCCCCACAGAGGCGACGGACCCGACGCGAGTCAGCGCGACATTTCGCACAACCGCCAACGTCTCGGAGACCTCATCGAAGAGGCTTCGCGGCGAAACCCGTTTGGTTACAGAGGAGGTAGTGCAGAAGAAATCGTCCATGACGTCTCACAAGGGAATCCTGCCCGCCAAACCATGGAACCTCGGGTCCGTATCACTAAGCGAAGGAGGTAAAGAATGATGGCAAAGAAGAAGGCCGCCAAGAAGCCGGCAGCCAAGAAGAAGGCCGCCAAGAAGAAGAAGTAACAACTTCTTCAATCGTTTTCTAAGTCGTTCGTTTAATGCGCCGGGGTTCTGTGACCCTCCCTCCTCGCGACGCTGGTGAGGTAGGAAACAAAGTTGCGGCCGGGATAAACCCGGCCGCCAGTGCCATGTCGGCATAAAGAGAGGAAGAGTCTTGACTATCGAACATCTGTTCGTTAGGCTGTAGCCACCTCCACTTCTCACCTGCGTCTTTCCAAAGAGGCCCGCAAAAAAGGATGCAGGAACTCGAACACGCCATCAGCACGATTCGGGTCCGTTTTGGCAGCCAGGCGCTGACGAGGGCGGCGGAAATACCGCCCCCGCAGCCCTGGCCGAGCGGCACCCCGCTCGATCGCCTGAGCGGAATCGAAGGCCTGCCTCGTGGCCGCCTCGTGCTCATGACCGGAAGTGGGACCTGCGGCAAGCTCACCCTCGCCCTCGGGCTGCTCGCCGCCGCCACGCGTGAGTTCGCGCATGCATTGGTGATCGACACTCGAGGCAGCTTCGATCCCTGGGCCCTCCTCCCCTTCGATCCCGAGTTGAGCTCGCTGACGGTGGTGCGCCTCGATCCCGACCCTTCGGGAGAGGCGGCGACGGCGCTGGCCCGGGCGGGCGCCGGCTTCATCCTATTAATGGGGGAGATCCCAGAACCCTGGCTCGGACCCCTGGAGGCGGGCGCCAACCGATCGGGGACGGTGCTGGTCGGGGTGGTCGATGCTCCTGGGCGGGCGTTCGCCCACGCTTCCAGCCTGAGCCTTGGCTTTTCGCGCACCGACTGGGTGTGGGAGCGAGGCGAGCTGGTGGGTCTGCGAACGATCGCGCGCTGTCTCAAGAATCGGGTTGCGCCCCCGCTCGGAGAGTCCGAGCTCGAGATCCGCTACCCGCTTGGGCCGCAGCTTCCTTTTGCACGGCCGGTCATCGAGGTGCCGCTTGAAAAAGCTGATCTATGCGCGTCTGCTGCGGTCTGACCAATCACCTCGAGCTCGCGAAGCGCCCCGACCTCTACGGAGGCCCGGTCGTCGTCGGTGAGTGGGAGCAACACGTCATCGCCGCTTCCGAGGAGACGCTGCAATTCGGCGTGCTGCCGGATATGCCGCTGCGACAGGCCGAGCACCTTTGTCCGCAGGCGACTTTCATCGCGCCTGACCCTGATGCCGCCGCGCGCCTGCGCGAGCTCATCGCCTCCGCGCTCTACGACCTTGCGCCCGTGGTCGAAGTCCGGGTCGAAGGGATCGCGTGGCTTGATGTGAGCGGTGTCGTCAGGTCGGGAGAATCGATCCGCGAGGCGCGGCGACGCCTCCGAGCGGCGATCGGCCGCGAACCGCGCCTCGGCCTGGCGCCCGGACCTTTTTCAGCGCGAATGGCGGCGGCCCGCGCGCGGCCTGGCCGTCTCATACAGGTCGAAGACGCGCGTGCTTTCCTCGCTCCGCTCGCCTCGCGTGAGCTTCCTCTTGATGAAGAGCAGCTGGAACGTCTCGACCTTCTTGGACTGCGCACGCTTGGCGCGGTGGCGTCGATCGGCCCGCGCGAGCTCGAGAGCCAGCTAGGCAGCGCGGGCAGGCATGCGGCGCTGCTCGCGCGCGGCGCGGAACCCGACGAGCTCACTTCCTGGCGCCCGCCGCAGTTCACGAGCGCACATCGCCAGTTCGAGCCGCCAGTTGAGGATCGCGAGGCGCTGCTGTTCGTCTCTCGCGCGCTTTGCGGCGATCTGGCCGCGGAGCTCGGGCTGCGCGGCGCGGGCGCGAAGCAGGTGCGCGTGCGGCTCGTCTATGAATCGGGTGAGCCTGACGAGCGTGACTCGATCGTCCGCCATCCGCTCTCCAGCGCGGTCGAGCTGTTCGGGCTCATCGGCTCATGGATCAAGGAATGGCAGCCCCGCGCTCCGATCACCGAGCTGTGGATCGAGCTCCCGGTGCTCGAGGCCGCCGGCCGGAGGCAGTTGCGGCTATGGGCCGGCGGGGACGGGACCAGCGAGGAGGTGATCGCCGCGCTCGAACGACTGCAGGAACGTCATGGCGACGGCGTCGTGCGCAAGCCGCATCCTGCGTTGCTCACTTCCCCACTCCCCGCGCAGCGCTTCGCATGACCCGCCTGCTCTCGCCGCCAACCCCCGTCACCGTCACTTTGAACGCCGACGGCACCCCCGCCTTCATCACGGGGGCGTGGTCGGGCTCCATCGATCCGATCGCCCGCTGGAAGGTCGAGACCGAGTGGTGGAAGCAGCCGGTCGTGCGCGAATACTGGAAAGCGCTTCTCAACGGCGCCCTGCTGTGCGAGCTGTACCACGACCTCTCGCGAGATGAATGGTTCGTGGAGCGGGTCTATGACTGACCGATCACAAGCAGCCGTTGGCTGGGTATCCGGGCTGGTTCGAAACCTTCTGCAGCCCACCCGATTCGGAATAGAGGTAGATCCCCTGCAGGCTGCCGAACCAGACCCCATGGGAATCGGTTATGGCGCCGCCCAATGTTTCCACCAGCGCGCCTTGATAGATGATCAGCTGCGATGCGGGATCCAACGCGACGAGCAGCTCGGTGGAGGAATGGTCGATTGGATCCGTCTTGGGCGGGGCTTGTGGAATGTCGATGTAAGAATTGATCAGTGGGCGGCCGTGGCCATCCAAACCAACGATCACGAGACCCCTTTGGGGCATGTAGAGCCACCTGACCTTGCCGCCCGACCGGACGTCGAGCCGATCGATCTGGTCCGGCAGCGTACCGGCAGAGCTAGCGGTGAAAACCGGACTGGGATCGGCCGGATTGACCTCGCCAGCCCAGAAGACGCCACTACCGGCGCTCAGCTGAAGGCCGCTGATGTTCGAAACCTGCCGCATCGAGCCGGTCGTGGGGTCGACCAGCCAAAGGCCCGCCTGGATGCGCTCGAAGGCTTGCACGATGTAGATGCCATCGGATGCGTAGTCAATGACGGAGGGCGGAAAGTTGAAGCCGCTTCCATCCTCTGCAAACGGGTGATCACTACCCGTGAGCACGTCAACCACGTGCACGTAGAAGACACCTTGATCGGCCAGTTCTACATAGGCGTAGTGAGTGCCGTCTCTAGAGACCGCGGAGCGGCCGACCGTGAGCCAACGGGAGACCGCGCGGTCGAAGTAGGCACCGCCTTTCCCTGTTGGGTCGATGGTGACCGAGGTGGATGGGAAGGCGACGAACGCGCTGCGATCGAGAGAGGCGCCAAGAGACGTCGAAAACGAGATTGGCAGCCGGCACGAAAACGAGACCCGGCTCAGGGGCAGATCGCCTGGGACCGGAGTCATGGATGGGCTGGCGACCGGGGATGGCGTGGGGCTCCTCACAGCCGACTGCCCGCCCTGGGTGCAGGCAACCGTGAGTACGACCAGGGCCACCAACCAGCGTCTCATGGAAGTGCAACGAGTCATCGGCCGCAAAGGTGACGCCTTATGTAGAGCTCCACTGCCACTCCAACTTCTCGTTTCTCGATGGAGGATCTCACCCCGCCGAGCTTGCGCTGCGCGCCGCCCAGCTGGAGATGCCCGCGCTCGCGATCACCGACCGGGGCGGCGTCTATGGGGCCGTGAAGTTCCTTCAGGCGTGTCGAAAGTTCGGGGTCAAGCCGCTGATCGGCGCCGCCCTGGAGGTAGACGGTGCCGAGCTGCTGATGATCGCTCGCAATCTGCGGGGCTACTCCAATCTTTGCCGCCTCATCAGCCTCGCCCATGCCGACCAGCCCAAGGGCGAGGCGCGAACCGCGCTCGCCACCGTCGCCCAACACCGAGGCGACCTCTTCTACCTCACCGCCACCGATGAAGAGCAGCACCTGCGTGGGCTCCAGGAGGCGCTCGGCCGGGAAAACGTGTTCAGCGAGCTCCATCACCACCTCCGCCCGGAGGACTCGTGGGTGTTGAAAGGGCGCGCGGCGATGGCGAAGCGGTGCGGCGCGCCCGCGGTGGCCACCAACGTGGTCCACTACCACGCCCGCGAGCGGCGGCCGCTGCATGACGTGCTGGTCGCCATCCGCCATCGCGCCACCCTGGACGAGGCGCGGCCGCACCTCTTTCCCAACACCGAGCATTGCCTCAAAGGCGGCAACGAGATGCGCCCGCTGTTCAAAGGCCATGCCGAAGCCCTGGCCATGCCGTGGGACATCGCCAGGGAATGCGACCTCGACCTCGACTTTCGGAAGGTCCGCTTTCCGGGCTACCCGGTCCCTGACGGCGAGACCCCGTTCTCATTTCTCTACAAGCTCTGTTTCGAGGGCGTGCGCGAGCGGTACCGGCCGATCACGCTCGCGGTCACGCAGAGGCTCCAGCGCGAGCTGGAGGTGATCGAGAAGACCGGGCTCGCCGAGTTCTTCCTCATCAACTGGGACCTGATGCGCTTCGCGCGCGAGCACGGCGTTCCCGGCCAGGGCCGCGGCTCCGCGGCCGACTCGATCGTCGCTTACGTCCTCGGCATCACACGGGTCGACCCGATCGAGCACAACCTCCTGTTCGAGCGCTTCCTGCACGAGGAGATGACGAGCACGCCCGACATCGACATCGATTTCTCGACCGAGCATCGCGAGCAGGTGATCCAGTACATCTACGACAAGTACGGTTGGGAGCGGACCGGGATGGTCTGCAACGTCGTCACCTTCCAGCCCCGAATGGCGATCCGCCAGGTCGGCAAGGCGCTCGGGTTCTCGGCCGAGCTGGTCGACCGGCTGGCCAAGGGCGTGGACCGATGGTTCACCGAAGACGTCGAGGATTCGATGACCGGCGCGGTGCCGCCTCCGGACATGAGGCCGCAGAGCTGGCGGCAGTTTCTCTCGCTGTGCCGCGAGGTGCAGGACTTCCCGCGCCACCTCTCCATCCACAACGGCGGGATGCTGGTCACGGGTGAGCCACTGGTGGACATCGTGCCCGTCGAGCCGGCGACGATGGAGGGGCGGCGGGTCGTCCAGTTCAACAAGGACGACGTCGAGGACCTGGGCCTGATCAAGATGGACATGCTCGGGCTGCGAACGCTGTCCGTCGTGGCCGAGTCATTGGAGCTGATCCGGGACATTACCGGGGTCCGCCCGGACCTCGACCAGCTGCCGCTCAACGATCCGAAGGTCTTCGAGATGTGCAGCGATGCCGACACCATCGGAGTGTTCCAGATCGAGTCACGGGCGCAGATGCAGACCCTTCCGCGCACACGGCCGCAGAGCTTCAACGACCTGGTGGTGGAGGTGGCGATCATCCGGCCGGGGCCGATCCAGGGGAACGCGGTCCATCCCTATATCCGGCGCAAGCAGGGTCGCGAGCCGGTCACATATGCGCATCCGTTGCTGGAGCCGATCCTCCAGGACACGCTGGGAGTGATCCTCTACCAGGAGCAGATCATCGAGATCGCGATGAGGGTCGCGGGCATGACGCCGAGTGGGGCGGACAGGTTCCGGCGCGCGATGACCCGCCACCTCAACCACGTGGAGATGTCGTCGCTCGAGGGCGACTTCGTCGAAGGCTGCCTCTCCAACGATGTGCCGCGCGAGGTCGCGGACATGCTTTTTGCGGCGGTGCAGGGCTTCGCTGTGTACGGCTTCTGCCGCTCGCACGCCGCCGCATTCGCGCGCACCGCGTACGAGACTGCGTGGCTGAAGCTCAATCACCCGGTCGTGTTCGGCTGCGGTCTCCTCAACAACCAGCCGATGGGGTTCTATCACCCGAGCGTGCTGGTCGAGGACCTGAAGCGGCACGGGGTGACGGTGCTGCCGGTGGACGTCAACCGCTCCGACGTTCGCTGCCTGCCCGAAGCCCTGGGTGCCGCCGCCAAAAATGGAGAGTCCCCTCCGGGGCCCTCCCTGTTGTCCGGTTCCCTCCCCCAACCGGCCGACCTGCAGCCAGGGTATGGAAATTTCGAAAACCTGACAACCCAGGTTGTTAAGACCCACGCGATGCGCATCGGCTTCAACTACGTGCGCGACCTCGGTGAGGACGGACGCAAGGCGATCGTCGCCGAACGAACCCATGCCGGCCCCTACACCTCCTTCGACAATTTCCTCGACCGCCTCCGCGGCGGCCCCATCGGCCCCCGCGCCGTGCGCAACCTCGTGATGGTGGGCGGCTTCGACGGTCTCGGACAAACACGACGCGAGCTGCTCTGGGGCTGGCAGGAGCGATGGCACGGCCACGGGCTGCGCCGCGGCATCCAGTCCCAGTCAGAGCTCAAGCTGAAGGCCGTCACGCCCGGCCTGCCCGAGCTCGACGAATTCGACGTCAACCAGCTCGAGTACCGAATCTCCGATCTCTCGACCGGCCACCACCTGATCCACTTCTGCCGCGAACGGCTTACCCAGCTCGGGGCAATCGAAAGCAACCGGCTCCCAGCGATACCGAGCGGCAAAAAGGTCAGGGTCGCCGGGCTCGTCATCACCCGCCAGGCGCCCTCGACCGCGAAGAAGATCCGTTTCTTCACGCTGGAAGACGAATTCGGCCAGGTCAACGTCACGATCAAGCCCGACGTCTACGACCGCTACCGGCGGGTCGCCAACCGCCAGCCCATCCTCGTCATCGATGGCGTGATGCAGCGGCAGGACGGAGTCTGGTCGGTGCTGGCCGCCCACATAGAGGCGCTCACAGGAGTGCCGCGCCCGCAACAGAGGTCACACGACTACCGCTAAGTCCATCATTTGCGCTCATGTCGCGCGAGCACTGGGAGCACGAAGCGTCTAACTGGGCGGCATGGGCGCGGCGCCCTGACTTCGACGCTTACTGGAAGTACTCCACAAAGTTCTTCGAGCTCCTTCCCGCTCCCGGCCGGCGAACTCTCGAAGTCGGTTGCGGGGAAGGCCGCGTCAGCCGCGATCTTGTCAAGCGCGGCCATCGAGTGACCGGCGTCGACATGTCACAGAAGCTGATCCGCCTGGCGAATGACGCGGACGAACAAGGTTTCGTGGTCCAGGCCGTGCGGGAGCCCTCCCTCAACGAGGCGGGCAACGACACGCTGTGGCGCCGAATTCCCATCTTTCTAATGTGGCGGGCG
>WNFF01004434.1_pt1 | contig 11459 bp, 9 predicted proteins | sample 5400441 | NCBI WGS metagenome assembly WNFF01 (sample SAMN13153345, study PRJNA577476) | soil metagenome | isolation source: 120 cm saprolite under Douglas fir tree site 2 hole 3 replicate 1 | place: USA:California | collected 2015-04-18
CTCGCCGACGGCCAGATGTTTCTCGAACATGCGCTTTCCCATGTGATTGTTTTCAGCGCAACTCTTCAATTTCATGTCCGGCTCGATAGGGATTTTTTCCGGCAAGGCATCGTAGACCGCAGTCTCCGCTCGTTCGTGGCTCTCCCAAGCCCAGTGGTCTACGTGGATGCCCGTGGCTTCCCATGCAGCGCTTTCGGGATGAAACTTCTCGTCGAGTTCATAGGCGTACCGGAACGGGTTGGAGATTTCCATGTCGCGTTCAATGATTTCCGTGTCCCAGATCTGATGAAGGTTGGGCGAATAATCCTCACGTTCCGGATGCAGGAGGTTGGGTAGCGGCTCATGGTGAAGATACTTCACAGGGACGCAATTTCCACCGTTATCAGCATTGGTGATGGCGTGCAATGGCTGATGCAGGTCGCCGACAAAGTGGGTGAGGTAGCGTATCGCTTCGGCACGCTTCACTGGATCTGCGGACTTGTCTTTCAGGATGGCGTGCTGTTCTTCGATCGCACGCGTTACGCATCCTTCTGCGCCGCAGTACTCCGCCAAATCTCCCTTGTGCTTGCCCCGGGGAATGTCGATGTAGTGCCAGGGGCCGTTTTTGCGCTCGTTGCGCACATCGTCGGGCCAAGTCGAGGCATCCACCAGCAGGTCCGTCGTACCATTGCCGCACCAGCGCCGGAGTTTTGGATCGATAGGATTGTCACCCAGAAGCTTCTGGACCATTTGGCGCGCCTCCGGCGTCAGGTGTTTCTCTGCAATCAAGGCCACCGTCTGATGCCCTTTGCAACCCCATGCTTGGGCCGTCTGCGCCGCGAGCAGCCCACCCAGCGCACAGACTGCAATGCCAGAAGCGAGCCTTCCAGCGTAGCCAATTCCCCGCCAGTCACCAGTCATGAGTTATCATTCCCGTGTTTAAGCGCTGAGCCACCGGCCAATCGGTTTCCACGATTCAGTGTGATCGCAAATTACGCGCAGTGCCGCGGTGATGGGAATCGCCAGAACCAATCCCATGCCTCCCCATACCCAGCCCCAGAAGAGCAGAGCGATGGTGATTGCCACAGCATTCAAGCGCACGCGGCGGCCTACCAGTTGTGGCGCCACCAGATTGATGGCCAAAACGTGGATAGTCGTCAACGTCACCGCAATCAACGCGAATTGCCCGAGAGTTTTCCACTTCGCCAAAGCGATGATAAAGGCCGGCAGCCAGGCCATCACTGCCCCGATGTACGGCACCATGTTCAGAAGTCCCGAAGCGATTCCCGTGAGTATCGGATACTCCATCCCGATAACCCAGAAAAACAGGCTGCTTGACGAAATCACGATGAGAGTCACGATGCTCATTCCCGCGAGGTAATCGCGCAGGACATCCCGCAAATCTTCCAGCGTCTCTTTGACTTGCGTCCGCCGCGAGGCAGGAAAGAGCTGCAACGTCCCGTGCCAAAGCTCGCGCTTCTCTGCAAGCATGAAAAAAACCAGGAACGGCAAGAACGTAATCTCCAGAAACAGCGCGTACAGGGAGCCGATGCCGCGGAAGATCACCGTGCGAACAATGCTGGGTTCCGTGCGCACTGTCGTCGTTGACGCACCTTGCTCTGGTGCAATCTGCGAAACTTGCCCTTCAATTCCCCTGATCTTGCCTTCCACCGCACCGGCCGCCTGCTGCAGAACACTGCTGTACTTCGGCCAGTTTTCGGCGAAATCCGCGGTCCGCGTCCATAGCCCGTAGCCGACTGCAACCAGCACGGCGATCAAGATCAGCACCATGACCATCGCGCCCAGCGTTCGGGGCAGACCTGTTCTTTCCAGGAATTCCACTGCCGGATCCAGAAAGTAGGCCAGCAGAATCGAAAGCAGCAGTGTGATCACCACGCCCGCGGCGTAATAGAAAAACAGCAGAATAATTGCCGCGGCGATCACCCGCATGCTGAAGTTTGTACTGGTGAAGCGAACGATGGATGGCGGTGTTTGCGTCGCGGACACGAGCAGCTCCGATGCTCCACGTTAACACACTCCTGCAAACTGTTTACGGGCTGGTGTGCGCGAATGTTTCGAGCCCGAAAATCTAACGGTTAATTTGAGTGGACTTCCCCTCGGGGCCCCTTCCCTTTATGCGGAGAACATACGAGGAGCGGGCCGGAAAATCCCCTTTTTGCGTGTGTTAAGCTTTTCTCAGGTCATCCACGCGGAAGTCGGCTGGGACCTGGCCAGACTGCACTCCGGAGAGACAAGCTTCTTGCCATGGGCAAAGAATTCTTTGGAACCGACGGGATTCGCGGCCTCCCGGGCACGCCGCCGCTGGACGACGCCACTCTTTTCGCCACGGGACGCTCTCTCGGCGCGTATCTGAAGCGCGAACACGGTGCGGCCCATGTCCTCATCGGCATGGACACTCGGGAATCCGGCCCGCATATCGCCTCCCTACTCGCGGCAGGTCTCACGCATTCTGGAGCGACAGTGGCCTTTGCAGGCGTGATCACCACTCCCGGCGTGGCTTGTCTGGTTCGCCAGAATGATTTTCACGCCGGCGTGGTCATCTCCGCCTCACACAATCCCTTTCAAGACAACGGGGTGAAGCTCTTTTCGCACGCCGGCATGAAATTCCCCGACGCCGTCGAAGAAGAACTGGAAGCAGGTATATTGAAGCACCGGGGCGAAGCAGCGCCAACGAATCTGTCGCCGCTCGCTCCCGACGAATCCCTTGATGCGGAGTACCTCACTTTTTTGCGCAAGCGGTTTATTCCTGGAGCCAAACTTACAGGTTTCCGCATCGTGCTCGATTGCGCCAATGGCGCGGCTTACAAGCTTGGGCCGGAACTGTTTCGTTCGCTCGGCGCCGAGGTTGTAGCGACGGGCGTTTCACCTGATGGCCGCAACATCAATGCCGGCTGCGGCTCGCTGCATCTCGACGGATTGCAGAAACGGGTCGTCGCTGACAAGGCCCGTCTCGGAGTGGCTTTCGACGGTGATGCCGATCGCGCGCTCTTCGTCTGCGAGTCCGGGAAAGTCGTGAACGGCGACGGCGTGCTTCTTGCCGCCGCGCGCTTCCTCAAATCCCAGAATAAACTCAAAGGCGACCGTGTCGTCGCTACCTCCATGTCCAATTTGGGCCTCGAACGCGTTCTTGCCCGCGAAAATATCGCGCTGGCCCGCGCCGCCGTCGGCGATCGCTACGTTCTCGAAGAAATGCTGCGTAGCGGCAACGTGCTGGGAGGCGAACAATCCGGCCACATCATTTTTCTCGAGGACAGCCCTGCCGGCGACGGACTGCTCACCGCAGCAAAAATCACCTCGCTCGTTTCCATGCACGGCAAAATCGAATCGCTCGTCGAAGGCCTCAAGGATTATCCGCAACTTATCGTCAACGTGAAGGTGCGTTCGAAACCGCCCCTTGAAACGCTCCCGGAAGTCTCTCGTGCCTTAGCTGAAGCCCAATTCATGCTCGGCGACAACGGCCGCGTCGTCCTTCGCTACTCCGGCACCGAACAACTCGCTCGCGTCATGGTCGAAGCCGAACACGAAGCCGACGTCCAGCGATTTAGCCAGTCTCTCGCCAACGCCCTCCGCTCCTCTATCGGCGCCTAACGTAAATCCACAATAACGATATTCCTAGCCCCAATTTCGACTCCTCACCGCCGACGAATCGTAAGCACTGCGGGTAGAGAAAAGCCACAGCGCTCCCAAAGAATGGAGAGTCTCGCCTCTATTCTGTGGGATTTTGTAGAATTCCCGCATGTAACACTGGGCTTTCCTGGCTGCTCCAAACGCTAACCGCCGTACTTTCAATGGACTCTGAAGTTTGCCGTGGAACAAACATCGCTGGCATGCGGTTTGCTCTCTGATTTCTAACATAAAAGATTGGCTTCCCGGGGTGGCCGGAACCGATCCTCGACTCGGTTACCGGTTTTGGGGCGTCAATTACGAAAAGGGGGCTTGCACCAGCCCCCTTTTTCATTTCTACGTTCTTCTCCTCCGCGAGCCCAGCCAATAGGCCCGTCGTCCGGCTCCTCCGTCGCTCTTCCTCTAATGCGCTTTGAAGCCAGACTGAATTGTGCGGAGTGGAGAGAGGAGGCTGGCCTCCGGCGAATCCCCGCAGGTTTCAATTTGCGCCTCCCTGACTGATAACCGTCGACTGCGAACCAAAAAAATGAGCGGCCAGTGGGGGGACCGGCCGCTCGGGCGTGGGGATGGAGGATACAGTAATCCGAAGTCAGTCTGGTTTTTCTAACCGTTCTGCTGCGCTCGCGAGCAGCAGGACGACACACAGGAGCAAACAAGTCACAACCAATGTTTTACTCCAGAAAACCCAAACAACTCCCGACTACTTGGCCAGTTTGTTCTCCACCGGATTCTCCGTCGATAGCTCGCCCGGTTCATTCTTTCCAGTACTTCCCGCTCCCGCCGATCCCATTTTCTTTGGTACGGAAGTACTTCCGAAGAAGCACTAGTGTCAGAGATGTCGAATCACTTTTTCGAGATGGTTGATCAATTCACGCAACTTCTCCCGGTCTTCGCCAGAAAGAGAAGAGAGGGCTTGCGCCAGCGAGTCCACGCGCCGTCGGCGTCCCTCCTGGAGGATCCTGGTTCCTTTCGCCGTTGCTTCGAGCCGCACGCGCCGACCATCTTCCGTTTTCCCCCGGCGCACCAGGCCTGCGCGTACGAGGCCCGCGACGATGCGGCTCATCGTCGGCGGACGGACTTGTTCCGCCTCCGCAAGTCCGCCGAGTGAACGCGGGCCGCCTCCCAGCACCAGCACCGACAGCGCCGAAAGCTGCGCCGGGCCCACGCCACTTTCGCGGTCTCGCACCCGCAGCCGCCGCAGCAGGTGGATGGCAGCGGAGTGCAGCCGGTCGGCGGTCTCGAAAGTCTCCCCGCCCGCGAGATGTTTGGACTTGACATCCGTCATAGAATATAGTTAGCTATGCTAACTAAATTGCTCCCGGAGGTAAACTGCCGATGAGCAGCACTGCGCCGGCAAATCTCGGAATCAAGAATATCGGCCAAATCTCCATCATCGTTCACGACCTGCCGCGTGCCATCGCATTCTACCGTGACACGCTGGGTCTACCGCTTCTGTTCACCGCCGGTAACCTCGGATTTTTTGATTGCGGCGGCGTGCGGCTGATGCTCGGCCCCGCCGAAACGCCCGAGTTGGATCATCCGGGCTCCATCCTCTACTTCCGCGTCCCGGATCTCACCGCCGCCCATCAGCGTCTCGTAGACCTGGGCGTGCCGATTGTAGCTCCGCCGCGCCTGATCGCGCCGATGCCCACCTACGATCTTTGGATGTCGGCTTTCCGTGATTCTGAGAGGAACATTCATCAATTGATGAGCGAAGTTCCTCGCGCGAAATAGCGTTCTCCGCCGCATCCCCGCGCTTCAAGGGCCAAGCGAATTACGGTATCCTTCGTAGGCTATGCATGACCTGAACTATTTCAGGGACCACCTCGACGTCTTCGCCGAGATGGCGAGGAAGCGCGGCGTCGCGCTCGACCTGGACGCCTTTCGCAAGCTCGACAAGGAGCGGCGCGAGCTAATCACCGCGACCGAGCAGCTCAAAGCGCAGCGGAACAAGGCCAGTGAGGAAATCGCCCGTCTCAAGAAGGAAAAGAAGAGCGCCGACTCACTCATCGCCGAAATGAAGCAAGTTTCCGAGCGCATTAAGCAATCGGACGAGCGCATTGCCGAACTGGACACCACGCAGCGCGAACTCCTCCTCACTATTCCCAACATTCCCCATCCCTCTGTCCCGGTCGGCGCGAGCGCAACTGACAATAAAGAAGTCCGCCGGTGGAGCACTCCCCCAAAGTTTGATTTCCAGCCCAAGCCTCACTGGGAAGTCGGCGAGCGCGCCGGCATCCTCGACCTGGCCGCCGCCACGAAAATCACCGGCGCACGCTTCGCCGTTTACAAAGGCTGGGGAGCCCGCCTCGAGCGCGCCCTTGCGAATTTCTTCCTCGACGTGCACACCCGCGAGCACGGCTATATGGAAATCCTGCCGCCCTTTCTTGTGAACACCGCTTCACTGACCGGCGCGGGCCAATTGCCGAAGTTCGCAGCGGATCTGTTCAAGATTCAGGACACCGACTTATGGCTCACCCCAACTTCCGAAGTCGAGCTCCACAATCTCTACCGTGACGAAACCATTCCCGAAGAAAAACTCCCCATCCAGGTCACCGCTTGGACGGCCTGCTTCCGCTCCGAAGCCGGCGCCGCTGGAAAAGACACCCGTGGTATCCTGCGCCAGCATCAATTCCAGAAGGTCGAGCTCTTCAAGTTCACCCATCCGGAAAAAAGCTACGAAGGGCACGAGTCTTTATTAAGAAATGCGGAAGCCATTCTCCAGAAACTCGGCCTGCACTATCGCACCGTGCTCCTTTGCACCGGCGACATGGGCTTTGCGTCATCCAAGACATACGACATCGAAGTCTGGCTGCCCTCGAGCAGCGAATTCCGCGAAATTTCCTCTTGCTCCAACTGCGAAGCCTTTCAAGCGCGCCGCGCCGGTATTCGCTTCAAGCCAAAATCCGGCGGCAAGAGCGACTTCGTTCACACCTTAAATGGTTCCGGGCTGGCTGTCGGCCGCACCTGGATCGCTGTCGTCGAAAACTATCAACAGGTAGATGGCTCGATTTTGATCCCCGAAGTCTTGCGCCCATACATGGGCATCGACCGCATCCCAGCCCCATAACCGAAAGATTTTCGCCCTAACCTTCGATCCTCCTGTCGAAGGGCTAAATGCAAGCATAAGTCTTGTATTATCTTTATATTAGGCCAGATTTCCCCGCCTCCTGGTCTTCCCCGCTCCTATCCCATTCGTCCCGCAACCTCTTGAAATCACACCTTTTCGTTTGACGGGCCCTTTTCGCCTTGCATACACTCCCCTCACGGCCCAAGCGAGGTTATTAGGCAATTGGAGCCGTTTGGCACACAATCATTAAGATGAACTTTCTGGCACGCATGGTGAGATTTCTGTTCTGGCTGCTTGTGCTTTCCTGGGGCTTGCGGCTCTTGCGCCGCATCGTCAGCGGTATGTTCCAGAATGTGCAGGCTTCTGGGCCACAAGCCGCTGACGCCACTGCCGGGATTCCAGCTCCGGTTGCCTCTCGCCGCCTGGTTCGCGATCCCGTGTGCGGCACGCATGTAGACGAGACGCTCTCCATTCCGTTTCGTGAAAGGGGCGAGCTTCTTCATTTCTGCTCCCCTGCTTGCCGCGATGCGTACGCAACTAGCGTGAGGAAGATTGCGGCAAACGGATAACAGGATTTACGTCAGGCGAGTTTTGAACTTGGGCCGAGTGAAAACGAAGTTTCTTAGACAAATCGCGTAGACGAAAGGACCGACGCCAATGGCCACGGTCGCAAAGCCCACAACTCCGACAAGACAGATTGGCGCACCTCCCATGGTGCCCCGCATCGCTCCCCGCGAGGACCTGAATCCTTTTCGCATCGCCCAGATTCAGTTCGACATGGCGGCCGAATTCCTGAAGCTCGATCCCGGCCTGCGGCAGATTTTGCGTACGCCCAAGCGCATTCTGGAAGTTTCCCTGCCCACCAAGATGGACAACGGCCAGGTGAAGGTCTTCACCGGCTACCGCGTTCAGCACAATGTCTCGCGCGGCCCCGGCAAGGGTGGCATCCGCTATCACCCCAACGTCACGCTCGATGAAGTGAAGGCACTGGCGATGTGGATGACCTGGAAGACCGCCGCCGTCAACGTTCCCTTTGGCGGAGCCAAGGGCGGCGTGATCTGCGACCCCAAGCGCATGTCCAAGAGCGAGCTGGAGCGGATGACGCGCCGTTACGCCAGCGAGATTCTGCCGATCATTGGACCCTCCATGGACATTCCCGCGCCGGATGTTTACACCGACGCGCAGACCATGGCCTGGATCATGGACACCTACGCCATGACCATCGGCCATTCCGCGCACGGTGTCGTCACCGGCAAACCCATTTCCATCGGTGGTTCCGAAGGACGCGGCGAAGCCACCGCGCGCGGCCTGCTCTACGTAGTCGAGGAAGCCTGCAAGCTGAAAAAAATCTCGCTCCGTGGCGCAACCGTCGCCATTCAGGGCTTCGGCAACGCTGGCGCGACTGCCGCGCGCTTGTTCGCCGAAAAGAAAGCTAAAATCGTCGCGCTCAGCGACACCCGAGGAGGCGTCACCAACACCCGCGGTATCGACCCCATCAAAGCCATTCGCTACAAGGAGCGTTCCGGCACCGTCGTCGGCATGCCCGGCGCGTCGCGTATCACCAACGACGAACTTCTAACCATGAAGTGCGACATCCTGGTGCCCGCTGCGCTAGAAAACGTCATCACCCTGCATAACGCCGAAGCCGTGAAAGCCCGCATCGTCGCCGAAGCCGCAAATGGTCCCACCACCCCGCACGCCGATGAAATTCTTGCCCGCCGAGGAGTCATCGTGCTTCCGGATATTCTCGCTAATGCCGGCGGCGTCACCGTCAGCTACTTCGAGTGGGTGCAGAACCAGGAAGGCCTCATGTGGGACGTCGAGGAAGTCAACGCGCGCCTCCAGAAGATCATGGTCCGCGCCTTCCACGAGATGGTGGACACCATGCGCAAGCATCACGTTCCCCCGCGCGCCGGTGCCATGATCCTCGCCGTCAGCCGCGTCTCCGAAGCCACCCTGGTTCGCGGCCTTTTCCCATGATCCTGTGCATTTGCCAATAGCGGGAACAGCCGCGTCAGAATTTTAGGGCAGTGCGTCTCTCGCTCCACGCGGAAGAGCCTCGCCGGGGCACCCCGGCGGACGATCCTTCCCGATACTCTCCACATAAAACGCGCCGTCTCGCTTGCTGATGGTAAAAAAGAGCTCGTCTGGCAAGTCTCCCGGCAGATCATGTTCACCGGTCCCTTCCAACTGCAAGCCGATTTGCCACTTCGAGACATTCGTTGCCCCCGGGCACGGTTGGACAAAGGCGAATTCCGTATCCAATTTCGCGCGTCCGTCCTTACTCAGCCGGCTATGCCAATATTGAAGTTTCGCCGCATCCGCACTCGACACCCACGTAGAAGCGCTCTCCCACTTCATTTCAACCCATTCGTCAAGGAAGTCCTCGGGAGCCAGTGCCAAAGGCGGGACACGCGTCACACGATTTCCGTTCACCTCGTACTTCTGGACATGCAAGCGCGTCATGATGCTGTCATCGAGGCCCTGCGCGGCCGCGTTGCGGATCTCGAATCCGCCCGGACTGACTGTCAGGCGATAGGGTTGGTCCACGCCAAGATAAATAGTCGTATGTTCGTCGAGCAGCACCTGTGAGCGATGGAAATCTTCACCCGGGCGCAAAACTTTGTAGCGAAGCTGCTGCCAGTTGGAACTGCACCAGGGGTTCACGTCCGCCGTGACCACAAACCAATTCCCTTCGCCATCGGGGGGAGATATTGCGAATTGGAAAGAGCCTTGCGCCCCTGTAATGTCCGCGTACCCGTTAGATTCCGCCACCAAAATCAATTGCCACGTCGTCCCAGTTCGGCGGTACAGATTCAGGGAGGCATCACTGCCGCATGGAATCGTCAAGTTCGTGACCACCGCCACCAGATCGGGATGCCGCTCAGGCTGGCGGACGGTCACATCAGATAGATACCCGAAATCGTCACCGTCTGCCGTGTAGTACCCATCTCGTTGTACCCGGCTCAGTGCCTCGATCCCCGCTTTCTTCAAGTCCGTGAGGATCAGGTCATGCAGAATTTCCACCGAGGAAGAGTAGTGCTCATTGATTGTGCGCCCGATGATCTCGCGCAGCCCGGCTTTGAATTGGGGCAGCAGTTTTTGAGCGCTAGCCGGCACGTCACCCGATGCATTACCCTTCACCCGCGTATCGATAGCGCGGAGCTGTTCCACCACGGCCTGCAGCTTGTCCGTCTGAGCTTGAAGAACTGTGCCGCACGAAAGGATCAGAAAAGTCAGAAGTGCGAATAGGCGCGGCGTAAAATTCATAGTTCTATTCCAGAATGCAACAAACGATGGCGCCAGCCCGCCGCGGCAACGTTCTCTGCCATTCCGCGACAAGAATATCATCAAGTTTTTTCTTGCGTTGCACAAACAGCACGCGTACATTCGCAAGTGCCGGTCCGTTTTTCAACGAGACCGGCTATTTTCGTCGTTGGAGTAAAAAATTACGATGAGCACGAACGGGCACAGCCACCCAGCGCCGCCTATTCTGTTAACGATTGCGGGATTCGATCCTTCCTGCGGTGCCGGCACCGCTGCTGACTTGAAAACTTTTGCCGCGCATGGTTGCTACGGCGTCGCCGTAATCACCTCCCTTACTGTCCAGAACACGCAGGGGGTTGAATCCGTTCACAACACGCCCAGCGCGGAGCTACGCGCGCAACTCGAAGCCCTGGTTAAAGATTGCGACATCTCCGCGGTGAAAATCGGGATGCTCGGCAATCGTGGCAACGCCGTCGTCGTTGCGGAATTCCTCGATGCCCACAAATTCGCCCACGTCGTCCATGACCCCGTGATGAAATCCTCCAGCGGCGCGGAACTCCTCGACGCCGCCGGAATCAAATACGTCGCCACCGAACTCCTCAAGCGCGCCAGCGTCATCACCCCGAACGTTCCGGAAGCCGAAGTTCTGACCGGTATGACCATCAAAGACGTCGCGGACATGGAAGCCGCCGCCCGCAAGATCGTGGAGATGGGCGCGCGCGCCGTAATCGTCAAGGGCGGACACATGGAGCGCGCCAATGACGTGCTTTTCGATGGTACGGAAATCTTTCAGCTAGCCGGTGACCGCGTCAAGGAAGAGACCTTGCACGGTACAGGCTGCACCTTCGCGTCCGCATTTGCCGCGCAGCTTGCCGCCGGACGCCCTATGTTCGAAGCCGCCACGCTCGCCAAAGCCTACGTCACCAAAGCCATCGAAAAAGGCTACCCCATCGGCAAAGGCCGCGTGCCCCTCGATCATTTTTACCGTCAGCGCATCGAGCCCCCCGCCCGCGGCATCCACGAAGTCCCCCAGCACGGCATGCACCCCGCTGCCGAACCCACCGCCCACTGAGAAAAGCTCTCAATCGCGCAGTTCTCAAATGCTGTTCTCTGCGCTTTTCGTGTCTCTGTGTTCCGTTTCCTATTGTTTGTAAACGACCCGTCCGCCCACGATCGTGGCAACCGCTGCCCCTTTGAACGCCCGCCCATCGAACGGCGAATTACGCGACTTGCTCGGCGACTCTTTCACATGGTAGGTCCACGCATGATTCATCGAAAAAATGGTCAGATCGGCTGGCTGGCCAGCGGCGATTTTTCGTTCCATCCCCAGTACACGCGCCGGACCCGCCGTAAAAAGCTCCACCAACCTCATCAGCGAAAGCCGTCCGCTCCCTACCAACTGTTCCAGCGCCAGTGGCAATGCCGTTTCAAATCCCAGAATGCCGAATGGTGCGCGATCGAACTCCACGTCTTTCAAAGCCGGCTCGTGTGGGGCGTG
>WNFF01008712.1_pt1 | contig 11457 bp, 6 predicted proteins | sample 5400441 | NCBI WGS metagenome assembly WNFF01 (sample SAMN13153345, study PRJNA577476) | soil metagenome | isolation source: 120 cm saprolite under Douglas fir tree site 2 hole 3 replicate 1 | place: USA:California | collected 2015-04-18
CAACTCCGGCGACGTCCACGTCAGATAGCGGTTCGACGTTCCGAGTGCTGGTAAGTAACACTGCTGGAACGGCCACGAGCAGCGCCGCGACACTGACCGTGAATTCGGCTCCCATGGCTCCTTCCATCACGACCCAGCCAGCGAGCCAGACAGTTACCGCAGGTCAGACGGCTTCGTTTAGCGTAGCAGCGACAGGTACTGCCCCGCTGACCTACCAGTGGCAGAAGAACAGCGCGCCGATCAACGGTGCAACTTTGTCCAACTATACGACACCTGCGACAACGAGTTCCGACAATGGGGCACAATTCACCGCCGTGGTCAGCAACACAGCTGGCAGTGTGACTAGTAGCGCGGCCACCCTCACCGTAAATGCAGCTCCCGTGGCTCCTTCGATTACCTCGCAGCCGTCGAATCAGACGGTCACCGCAGGGCAGACGGCTTCGTTTAGCGTGGCAGCGACAGGCACTGCCCCGCTGAGCTATCAGTGGCAAAAGAGCGGCGCGAACATCGTTGGGGCAACTGCATCCAGCTATACGACTCCGGCGACTTCAAGTTCCGACAACGGGACCAAGTTCACGGTGGTAGTCAGCAACACCGCCGGGAGTGTGACCAGCGCTGCGGCCACCCTCACCGTAAATGCAGCTCCCGTGGCTCCTTCGATTACCTCGCAGCCGTCGAATCAGACGGTCACCGCAGGCCAGACAGCTTCGTTTAGCGTGGCGGCGACGGGCACTGCCCCGCTGAGCTTTCAGTGGCAAAAGAACGGCGCGAACATTGTTGGGGCAACTGCGTCGAGCTATACGACTCCGGCAACGACTACATCGGATAATGGTTCGACTCTTCGAGCTACTGTGAGCAATTCGGCCGGCACAGTAACAAGCACCGCAGCCACTCTCACTGTAAATGCCGCCATTCCACCGACATTCACTGCGTGGGTAGCATCTAGTCTCGACAGGGTAGGCAAGACCGATACGGCGGGCACCACTTCCTCCATCAGCCTATCTGGCGCGCGCGGTGAAACCGTAGACACACAGATCGTCGTGCAAGCTCCTTCCAGCGGCTTGACCAACGTGAATCTCAGCGCCTCGGCACTCACCGGCCCGGGCGGCGCCACTATCCCCGCTTCCGACATCACTCTCTACCGCGAATACTATCTCTCCGTCACCGGCACCGCCAGTTACGGCGGCGGCAGTAATCCACCGCTGGGCTCAGGCACCTACCCCGAGCCCCTCATCCCCTTCAATGATCCGGAAACCGCTGCCCCCCTGTGCGCATCGGCCGCCGTCCTCAAAGCGTGCAATGCCAGCGTCACCGCCGGGCAAAATCAACCCTACTGGATCGACATTTCCGTCCCCCACGGAGCCATCAACAGCCCCTCAGGAACCTATACCGGCACGATTTCCATTGCCGCCGATCAGGGCACCGTCTCCTTCCCCGTCTCCCTCACGGTCTGGAACTTTGAGCTACCCGCCCAGCCTTCCGAACTTTCTCTCTGGACCCTCTGGCCACCGGCCTCCGGCAATACCACCTCCACCTTGGCCAAAGCCCTGATGCGCAACAAAGTCATGGGCTGGTACGATGCCGCCGCCAACTCCTCCTCCGATATCACCAATCTCGGTCTCAACCGTTCCGGCCTCGACGGCTACTACTATATCGGCATCCAGTGCAACGGCTCCTATAGCAGCCTCCCTTCCACCAGCCAAATCAACGCTGCGGCTGCCAATTTCCCCGCAGGCATTGGCCTGGACTTCTACCTCGCCGATGAATTGAACGGCTGCACCGGCGATTACACCCCCATCAAAACCATGGGGGCCAACGCCCACGCCGCCAATCGCAGTGTCAAGACCATGATGACCATCAACGCCGTGGACTCCAATCTACTCGGGGCCATCGACCACTGGGTGCTGCTCGATTCCGTCCAACAGTGGCCCGCTCTCCCCTTCACCGCTGGCGGCGACCTCTGGAGCTATACCAGTTGCAACGCCGGCTTCGGCAACACTCCGGAATGGATGGTCGACTATCCTCCCATCAACGAGCGCATCCAAGCGGGCTTCTTGAACTGGACGCAAGGCGCCACCGGCATCCTTTACTACCGCTCCGACGGCTGGACCGCCGGAAACGCCATCGGCAGTTGGAACAATGTCGATACCACCGCTTGCGGCGGCGGCCTTGGCAGACCGGGCGACGGCATCTTCCTCTACCCGCCGGCCCCGATTGCTTCCACCGAGTCTGCTCCGGGAATACGTCTAAAGGCCATCCGCGACGGCATTCAAGACTACGAATACGCCCAGATCCTCAAGAACGTCGGACAAGTCCCCTTTCTGAACTCGGTTATCCAGCCCATTGCTACCAGCTGGAGCAACTGGAACCACAGTCCGAGCGCCCTGGAGAGTGCCCGGCTGCAATTGGGCCAACTACTCCATCAACTCGCCCCTTAAACATGGGGCTGTCAAAGCCCCTAGACGTCGGTCTGCTCTCTGCGAGCGGGCGCAATTCGCGCCTGCTTGCAGAGACTGGGGGCTAACGAGCATTTTCCAAAAACGTGCCCAAATCTGCTCTAGCTGACGTATTTCGCGTATCCGGCGTCGGTGTAAGCTGGACTCAGATTGCGACCTTGTTCAATCGCTAATTTTGTTCGGAATTCGCTGGCCAGTTGCCCCATTGTCAAGCACCTCAGGTCTCCGTTGCGGACCAGGATGCCAAGTTCGTCCAGAAAACGAGCGACAATATTTTCAAGTCGCGGCCACTCCGCATAAAGATTTTCTGGATGAAACCAGACATGGAAAACGCCGCCCTTTCGGCGCACACGGTCCAATCCTTTTCTGAGCCTCCGTAAGCGGCTCGAGTCAGGAATGTACTTACGCCAGCCGGCCGCGTACCGGATCAACAACGATCCCGGAATGGAAATGATGCCGTCTATGAGTGAAGGCTCAACCATGCGAGGTGATTGACCGGCGAAGTCTGCCAATATCATGGCGACGGATGTCAACTTGTCGCTTGCGCTGCGAACTGGGAGATTGTCAACGTCGCGAAAACAAGTGAACCCTGCATCTCGAAGCTCAGCGACGTAGGCGACCAAATTCCGCGGGTAAACAAAACTTGTTGTTGGGATTCCAAGTTCCCGCCCGATCTGGGCGCAGTATTGATACTCAGCGATTGCCCGCTCCCGCGTAATGCCAGGTTGTGTAAAGGGGACGTGCGAAAACGAATGAAATCCTATTTCCTGCTCAGGCTTTGCACGCCGGATCATGTCTACCAGACTCGCGCCGAACCACTCAGGATGAGTCGATTCGTGGCTTCCTTTAGGAACGTAACTGAACCACGGTTTCGAGAAATGCGGGAAGTTAACTTCCGGCAACCCGGAAACGTCAGGCAAAGAAGGGCGCATCATCGCGCCGACTGCGGCCCAGGATGCGGATATCCCGTTGCGCGTGAGGTGATTCAGCAAATTGGGCACGCCAACGTCGTGGGTCCATCGGCCCATCTTGAGCAGTTCTTCGTCAAATGAAAGATCGAAGCTGCCCCAACTGAGTTCCAAATCCAGGCTGATTACAACCGTTGGTTGGGTCATCTTGTCACCTAGTTCGCGCATGCCACACGAATGTACAGTGCGCGAATCAGAGCCGCGGGTAGCTTTGCGCACTGCAGTGACACGCGCCGCTCGCGCGCTGTGTGTGGCGGAGTGTTTTGCCTTTCAAATCGCGCACGAACTGGCGTGGAACATTTCAACTCTTGGTGGGACATCTCTTGGCGGACGGGAAACCGCTTCGCAGGCTCTCGTATCGGTTGTAAAGATGCTTGTAGGCAAACAGAGGCAAATCCAGCAATCCCGGCAGGGGATCGTCTGAAGCCATCAGCGCAAATTCGATCGGGCTGCGCAATGCGCGCAAGTACGCCCTCAAACTCAATCGACCACGAAGCATTTCGTGAACAGCGGCCGGAAAATCGGTACTCATGCGAACCCATCGAGCACCTGTGCGCCCAGTCTGTTCTTGTACTGGTTTGCCTACCATCATCCGCCAGAGAAGATAGGGAAAATCAACGCCCGCATGGGCACCCAGCGCAGACCAGGTCCATAACCTCGGATTGATATCCAGTAGCTTGAAACCTCCGTTTGGGGAGTCAAACTTGAATTCCACTTCAACAAGTCCCGTATACCGCATTGCGGCTAACAGGCGCCGCGAAGGTTCCACAACCCCAGGCACATCGAGGGTTTCGACAAACGAGCTCGAGTATCCGAAGTCAATCGGGTACTGCCGCGTCCGCCGCGCGGTGAGAGAAGCAAGCGGTTTCCCATCGCGGCAAAGCGCCGCATACGAGAATTGGAACTCACCCCTGCCGGGAATGAGTTCCTGAACAAGAATCAACTCTGCTGGGATCATCTCCCGCGCTTCGCGGTATCTGGCAAGCAACTCGCCACGATTTTCCACGCGCCAAGCCTTATCGGCAGTGAACCGATTGACCGAGGCATGCGTAGCAGGCTTCAGAATGGCGGGAAAAGTACAATTGATGGCATCAAGATCGTGTTCCGTCGCGGGATAGAATGTTAACGGGTAATCGACCCTCTGACTCGAGGCTATTTGATAGGTTAGACGTTTATCGTAGGCCCAGCGGAGTGAGTCCCATGTGGGAGTCGATACGCGGAATCGCCGCGAAAGCGCAATGTGAAATTTTGAGAGCAACGCGGCCGATTCATCGCTGGTCGGAAACAGCACCCATTGATCGAGCCCGTCTCGTTCCGCAACTCGTAAGAGGTACTCGACTTGTCCCTCAGGTTCTCCGTCCGGCCACGGCAAAGTCTTGCGTGTGTAGCGGGAGCAACTGGCCAGCTTTATGTTCGGTGTGGTGGCGATCCAAACGGGCACGCCACGGCGGCCCAAACTCCTCGCGATCGTAAGACCATTGAGGTTTCCGCCTAAGACCAATGCTCCAGTCGTTTCACTCATGGAAGAAGGTCGTCGTATGACGTATCTCCTGGTGGCTTCAACTCTTGTCTATTGATTGCCCGAAGGGATCTATCCGAGCTCAGCGACGAGGGGTTCCCTAAGCTGAACCCTCTGGCCCGTCGCTTTGGCCGCAATGTAACGGAGTAGTGCTCGTGACGCGTAGTGCGTGCCGACAACAAACTGCATGAGCGGACCGAAACTCCAAATGGCGGGCGCTCCAAGAAAGTGCAATCTCGGTACGGACGTTTCAAACCCTTCGCTAAGCCTCGGAAAACCTTGAAAGCGGCTTATGGACTGTGCGAGCTTCGGGTCAAGGAACTCATATTTGGAAACGTCCACTTTATATCCGGTTCCCAGAAAAACGTGGTCGATGGTTCTCAAGCTTCCGTCATCCAGTTGAACCCTGATGCGCTCGCCAACCGGAGTAGCGGAAACAATCGAACGGTCCAGGCTCATAGGCACGGTCTTGAGCCTCTCCACTAACCATCGTGCACCGGCGGGACGGATTGATCGACTTCGGAGCCAGTCCTGAATTGAACGGGGCAGCCTCCTGACCAGGTCCGGCCGCGCGACAATCTGGCTGATACCGGCGGGCCCGACGTCAGTGGGTGCATACAATAGTTTTGAAACTCTGGAGCCCAAACCATTGTGAATCGCCTTGGACATCAGCCCACCAAGCCAGCGAATTCGACGGGTGCGTGCTACGATCTCGACTTCGGCGCCGCTTTCGTGCAGCAGGGCGGCCGATTCCAGCGCGCTCTGGCCGCTTCCGATCACCAGCACTTGCTTGCGGACAAACCTCTTGAACTCAACGTGTTCAGATGTATGAGACGCGAGCGAACTCGGCAGGCCCGCAAATTGTGGTGGACACCAAGCGAACGAACTGATGCCCGCAGCAACAACCAAACGGCGCGCAAGAACCGTCTCACCTTCATGAAGGATCAGCCGGAAGCCCTTTTCATCAGATTCGACGCGGGCAATCTTCCTTCGATCTAAACCGGGTACCGCTTGCCCTTGATACCAGTGTCCATAGTCGACAAACCGGTCTAGAGGCACGGGGCTGGAGAATTGAATGCAGCTCGCTGCCCGGAATGCTTCCAGAGTCAACGACTGGTTCGGATCGGCAATGTGCGTCGCGGCCCACCCAGAGCGCAGCAACATGCCGACTGGCATCTTGTCTTCCCAAAAAGACATGGGCTCCCCGAACGTGTGAACGTCCAGACCATTAACGGTGCGCAAGTGAGCGGTCGCAGATAATCCATAGGGGCCCGCGCCAATAATTGCTACATCGCATTTTGTCATTTGCTTGTCCTCGAATAGAAAGTATTGGTTTTTTTCAGTTCACTAGAAAAACGCGGTGATGCTAGATCCCCCAGAAAAGAATCGCCGAGTCGGTCACAACACTCGATTCTTCTATGGCGGGGCAAGCTGGTTGAGCAATTGCCCCAATTGCACTCGTACACTCTCCAAGGCGTCTGGGTCGTGACTCCAGTTGGCCCAGTTGGTTGCTATGGGCGGGACGATGGAGTTCAACAAGGAGCCTTGTCCCAGATTCTTGAGAATTTGGGCATATTCGTAGTCTTGAATGCCGTCACGAATGGCCTTCAGACGGATCCCGGGGGCGGACTCCGAGGAAGCGATTGGACCCGGCGGGTAAAGGAAGATGCCGTCGCCCGGTCTGCTCAGGCCACCGCTGCAACTAGTCGTATTCACATTGTTCCAACTGCCGATGGCGTTCCCGGCGGTCCAGCCGTCGGCCCGGTAGTAAAGGATGCCGGTGGCGCCTTGCGTCCAGTTCAAGAAGCCCGCTTGGATGCGCTCGTTGATAGGGGGATAGTCCATCATCCATTCCGGAGTGTTGCCGAAGCCGGCGTTGCAACTGGTGTAGCTCCAGAGGTCGCCGCCGGCGGTGAAGGGGAGAGCGGGCCACTGTTGGACGGAATCGAGCAGGATCCAGTGGTCGATGGCACCGAGTAGATTGGCGTCCACGGCGTTGATGGTCACTATGGTCCTGACCTGGCGATTAGCGGAATGCACGATGGTTCCGACACTCTTAAGCGCCGCATAAGCACTGGGGCAATCATTTGTTTCGTCGGCGACATATAAATCCAGCCCTAAGCTTGCCGGAAAACTGGCCGCCGCCGTGTTGATTTGGTTCGTCGAGGGCATATTGCTGTAGGAGCCGTTGCACTGAATCTGAATATGGAGGGATCCTTCCAGCCCCGAGCGATTGAGGCCAAAATTAGTGATATCGGAAGCGGCGTTGGCTGGAACATCGTGCCAGCTCATAACTTTGTTGCGCATCAAGGCTCTTGCTAGAGTTGTCGTGGTGTTCCCGGCAGCGGGAGGCCAGAGGGACCACAGAGACAGTTCCGAGGGCTGAATGGGAAGCTCAAAGTTCCACACCGTCAGAGCGACCGGGATGTTCGCTGTGTACTGCGTACTTGTGATCGAGATAGTGCCAGTATACGTTCCTGGAGGGCTGTTCGTGGCGCCGCGTGGAACGGAAATGTCCATCCAGTAGGGTTGATTCTGCCCGGCGCCGACGCTGGCATTGCACGCTTTGAGGACGGCGGCCGTTCCACACAGCGACGAGCCTGTCTCCGGATCGTTGAAGGGGATGAGGGGCTCGGGGTAGGTGCCTGAGCCGAGCGGAGGATTACTGCCGCCGCCGTAATTCGCGGTGCCGGTGACGGAGATATAGTATTCGCGGTAGACAGTGATATTGGAAGCCGGGATCGAGGCGCCGCCGGGACCAGTGAGTGCCGAAGCGCTCACGTTCAGGTTGGTCAAGCCGCCAGAGGGCGCCTGCACGATGACCTGAGCGTCCACCGTTTCGCCGCGCGCGCCGGAGAGACTGATGGAAGTAGTAGGCCCAGGGGCGTCGGTCTTACCCACTCGGACCAAACCAGGGACGGCCCAAAGCTGAAAGGCCGACCCTGATGTCGCACTACACGTTACAAGCGTTCTGACAACGGCGAGCAGTGCTACGGGCAACATTAGACTCTTAACGCGTCGAATGGTCTTACGAGCGCGTTCCTCGTTGCGGCTACTAGAATTGGCGAACATATTCTTGAGCATTCCGCCTCGGGCAGATAATTTCCAGAAGTGCGAAGAACCAGGGATAAGGAAACCGCTGGTTCTTCGAAGCGAACTTCAATGCCTATTTTTGTTGAAACGTTTCTCAAGGAGGAGGGCTACTTGTTGGGCGCATCAACTAAACTGCTATTTTTTCCTGTATAAGAAAGTAGGGATCGCGGCGGCTCCTTCGTTTGCAGGAACCAGAGGTATTCTCTGCAAAGCGCCTCCCAGTTCTGCTCTTGCTGAAACTCGCGTTTGACTCTTTCCTGACCGGCGCGCGCTAGTTTATTGGCCAAAGCTTTATCAGTTATGAGTTTCGGGCCGGTTTCGCCTTCCGCCACCACATCGACGATACCAGTCGCGGAAGCACCTACGACGGGTTTGCCAGCGGCCAGGGCCTCCAAAACAACCGTCGGCAAGCCTTCTCTGTGACTTGGCAGGACAAAAACATCGGCAAGCGCATAGTAAGGAGCCGTGTCCTGCGTTGGGCCCGGGAAAATCACATGCGGATGCTCCTTCAGATGTTTTCGAGTATCGACGGGGAGCGGGTCTTCGTCTTCGAAGCATCCCACCAAAATGAGCCGAAGATCCTGGAATTGCTTATGAAGTTGCAAGAAGGCCTCTATCAGCTCGGGAATGCCTTTGTCACATGTGAGGCGCCCGACAAATAGCATCACGGGCGCTTGTGCGGGGATTCCGAGCTGATGCCGTAACTCGGCCGCCTGCCTCATTCTCAGTGGGGTGACGGCGAATCGCGAAGCATCCACGCCATTACAACTGCCTGATCCCAAAACCACCGTGCGCTCCCGACTTGCAAGTCCGGAAGCAATAGCCTGCTCGCGTACGCTGCGGCTGACACATACCACGCGATGGGCAAAGCGGCATGCCAATCGCTCAGCACAGATGAGCAATCGCCGCTTCAGCCCTTTAGTAGTCTCGAACCGCAGACCGTGCAGCGTGTAGAACCGGCAAGGGACACGGTTTAGCCAGGCAGCAAGACCTCCTAGCAAACCCGCCTTGGGCGTCCCAACGTTAGTCACTGCAGGCCGAAGCGAACGAATGGTGCGCCACAAACGACACGCTGAGACGAAATCGCGCAAAGGAGAGATTTCTCTTTCCATGGGCACTTCTATGATGGGAATTCCGTCAGGCATGGGCACTTCCCACTCACCCCTTGCAGAAAGCCAACTGCAATCGACGAATTTACCCCCAAGACCAATCGGGGTCGATTTAGATTTGCGCGCATGTCTTTGTCGTGGCTGGAGGCTATGAGGCAATTTGCGAAAAATTCGCGGATGGCAAAACTCGAGCTGCCCCGGCAGCCAACCGGTCATAGATGACCTGATAGCGTTCCACAATCGCCGGCAACGAGAAATGCTGCTGCACGCGGCGCCGGGCGGCCATTCCGAGGCGATGCCGTACTTTTGGTCCAGCTTCGAGGAGATTCCGCCATCCTCCGGCCAGCGCGCAAGGATCTCCGGGAGCTACGACGATCCCTGTGTCATCAACAATCAAGGCACAGTCTCCGACGTCGGTCACTACGCATGGAGTTCCGCACGCCATAGCTTCACCGATTGCGATAGGAAAGGCTTCACTGCGGGATGCAGTAGTGGCGATATCCATCCCGGAAAAGAGGCGAGACATATCATGGCGCAGCCCTAAAAGATGACAACAGTCCCGTAGGCCTTCCGCCTCGATCCATCCTGCCAATCGTGAATTTTCCCAGGTGATGTTAATCCCGCAGAGCAAGAAGTGAACCTTAGGCATTTGTTTGTGCAGCCGCGCAGCTGCAGAAACGAAATTAAAATGATCCTTGAGGGGATGGAAGCGGGCAGCAATTCCAATCACGTGAGCATCCGCGGGGATGCCAAGCTCCTGACGTATCGAAGCGCGGGCGTCAGGGTCGGGCTTAACCTGTTCTAGATCGAAACCGTTGGGGATAACCTCCATTTTATCGGCGGCGTAATGAAGACTCGTATGGATACGCAGTGAGGCCTCGGAGCAACAGACGATCCGGGCAGGTAGTTTTCGCGATAAGAAGGCGCAGATGCGATTCACCAGCATGGTGCGGCGTTTGTCTATTCGAGGGTCAAGCGCACTGTGGTGGATGCCCCAAACCACAGGCACATTGCCAGCCAGTCGCGCCGCGAGAGCGCCAACCAGGTTCGCGTGATACATCCAGGTGTGAATTACGTCTGGTTTTGACTCCCGGATCCATTGGGCAAGCCGCATCACCAGCAAAGGGTTAGGCGCGCTCGTCTTCATGTTGAGAGTGCGTACGCCCGCGCCTATGCCCCGCATTTTCTCCGCCAAGTCTAAAATACCGGTGAGCGAAACAACTTCATTTTCAAAACGCGTGCGATCCATCCCGGAAATAATATTAGAAAGCATTATTTCCGCCCCGGCCGGGCCTAGAGTCGTAATGATGTGCATGACCTTGGTCATGTTGTCCTTCAAATTTGTCTCAGTGACACGCCATGCTGATGCAGCACGTCTTCTGCTTTCAGACGTTGAGTCTGGTTGACCAGCCCCTCGTACAGTGCCTCGTAAGCGTGGACCATCGTCGATACATCAAACTTTGCTTTTGCCCGTCGCGCGGCTGCCATGCCAAACGACTGTCTAGCTTCTCGATTTCCTAAGAGAGCAGACATGGAATTAGCGAGAGCCTGAACCTCTCCCGGCTGGACGAGCAAACCTTCTTTGCCATTTTCAAAAAGGCCTGGCACACCACCCACTGCGGTGCTCACGATGGGCAGACCGGAGGCCATAGCTTCCATCACCGAAAGCGGGTTGCCCTCGAAGTCCGAGCTCAGCACAAAAATATCCGATGCGCCCAGAACTTCGGGAACGTCTGTCCGCAGCCCAAGAAAGTGGACCTGGCCAGACAAGCCCAGCTTCCTCGCTTGTTTCTCAAGCTGCTCTCGCAATACACCCTCTCCAACCAGAACCAAACGGGCCTTGGGATCAGCAGCTGGACCGTGGCGAAAGGCTTTCAGGAGCAACGCGTGGTTTTTTTGCGGCCAGAAGCGTGCGACACAGACAAAAAGAACATCGTCGTCCTTTAAGCCTTCCCTTGCCCGCCATTCCTTGCGTGGAACTTCCGGCCGGGCATAGCGGTCCGTGGGAATGCCGTTTGAGATGACGCGACATCGTTGAATTCCATATAGACGTCCTAAGCTGACCGCTACTTCTTCCGCGACGGCGACAGGGAGAACTCCGTGCTTGAGTGCGTAACGTTGGAGCCAGCGAAGCCTGGGTTCAATCTCGCGTTCAGCCAGATTGTGAACCGTATGCAACACCGGAGTCTTGTTTAAGGGAAACAGGAATGGCAACGCGTATCGAAGAACGTGCAGATGAGTATGGACAATGTCTGGCCGGCTCTCTTTGAGAACGGATGGCAATCGGCAGTACATGCGGTAATCAAATCCTG
>WNFF01004438.1_pt1 | contig 11452 bp, 9 predicted proteins | sample 5400441 | NCBI WGS metagenome assembly WNFF01 (sample SAMN13153345, study PRJNA577476) | soil metagenome | isolation source: 120 cm saprolite under Douglas fir tree site 2 hole 3 replicate 1 | place: USA:California | collected 2015-04-18
TTGGCAAGGGCGCCTGGGTGTTTTTAGAGTAGCCCGCATGGAGCGAAGCGGAATGCGGGGAAAGAGCAGCAAAGCGGACGAGATGTTCCCGGATTACGCTTCGCTCCATCCGGGCTACAAGACAAGTCACTTCATATCCAGCTTGAACAGCCGGATCGCATTGGTGCGGCCGATCTTGAGCCGGTCGGCCTCGCTGATGGGCGCCGCGTCGAACCAGTCGGCGGCGTGGTCGACGTTCTCGAACGGCCAGTCGGTGGAGAACATGATGCGGTCCGAGCCGACCTCCAGCATGGCGTTGATGAGCGCCTGCGTGCGGTGGTTGCCGGACGTGGTGATGTAGAAGTTGCCGTGGAAATACTCCGCGATCTTCTTCTTGGCCGGATAGCTATGGCGGTTCTCGATCCAGGCATTGCAGTTGTCGACCCGCCACATGCCGAAGGTCAGGCCTTCGCCCATGTGGCCGAGGATGATGGCGAGGCGCGGATAGGTGTCGAACAGGCCGCTCCCCATCAGGCGGAGCGCATGCACCGCGGTCTCCTGCGCGAACGCCCAGGTCGGGCCGAGCAGCCAGCGATGGCCCTCGTAGATCTTCGCCTGGCTCGGCAGCGGATTGCGCGGATGCAGATAGAACGGCACATCGAGCGCGTGCACGACACCCCAGAACGGCCGAAATTGCGGCAGGTCGTAGTAGACCGTGGTGTCGGCTTCGCCGACCTGCGAGAAGCCGTTGACCAGCGCGCCGCGGAAGCCGAAATCCTTCACGCAGCGCTGCAGCTCCTGGGCGGCGATCTCCGGGTCCTGCATCGGCAGCGCCGCGAGACCCTGGAAGCGGTCGGGGCGCTTTTGCACCTGCTCGGCGAGGAAATCGTTGGCGCGGCGCGCGGTCTCATAGGCGCGCTTGGGATCGGGGATCGCCTGGATCGCGGGCGCGTTGAGGGAGAGGATCATCATGTCCATCCCGTGCTGATCCATCTCGCGCAGCCGCCGGTCGTGGATGTCGAGGATGCGCGAGCGCACCTCGTTCCAGGTGCGTTCGGGGAAATATCCTTTGGAGTCGAGCAGCGTCTCTTCGGTCGCGAAATGCTCCTCGAGCCCGATCTTGCCTTTCACGCGTGTTCTCCATCAGTGATCGTGCGCGAAGTTAATTGAGCGATGTGCGCCGCCGCAAGCACGGCCTGACCTCTCCCCGCCACTCGCCTTGCTCGCGGGGGGAGGGGAACGGAGAGGCCCTGCTCATCTCCCCGAAATCGCGGCGCGGGCCTTCTCCAGCAAATCGGGCGGCGTGCGGTAGAGCTTCGCAATCATTTCCTGCAGCTCCTCACCGGAGACCGCCAGCACGTCGACCTGGATGCGCTGCGCCTCCGCGATCAGCTCGGGATCGGTCATCGTCGCCATGAAGGCCTTGCGCAGCGCCTCGACGCGCTCCTTCGGCACTTCCGGCGCCACCACGTAAGGCCGTCCGAACGCGGTCTGGCTGTAAAAGAGGTCGAGGATCTGGCGCTGCTCCTCGGTCTTGGCAAAATCGCGCGTCAGCGGCACGCCCTGACGGTTGAGGTCGGGATAGCCGTCGCGGTCCTCCTGCACGAGCACCTTGATCGCGCCGTCGCGGAACCAGGCCGGATGCATCGCGGCGACGCTCGACCACGTCTCGCCGCAGCCGCCATGCACCTCGTTGCGCTCGATCGCGAGATTGATCTCGTGCGTGCCGCGATAGCCGGAGACGACCTTGAACTTTGCGCCGAGCAGGTTCTTGAGCAGCGTCGGAAAATCGCGCGTCGAGGCGCCTTCCGCGGTGGCGCCGACGACAACCTCCTTCTCGAAAGCCTCGGCGAAGGTCTTTACCGGCGCGTCGGCACGGATCAGGCAGACGTAAAAGTCCTTGTTGGCGTTCCCGATGTAGTGGAACTTGGTCATGTCGTGGGTCGGGCGCGTCCTGCCGAAAAAGAGCGGCTCGACCGGGTTGCCCATGTAGATGCCGCCGATCATCGTGCCGTCCTTGGGCGCGACGTTGTAGACGTGCGCCGCCGCGACGTTGCCGCCCGCGCCCGGCATGTTGGCGACGGCGATGGCCGGGTTACCCGGGATGTGCTTGCCGAGGAAGCGCCCGATGAGTCGTGCGTAGAGGTCGTAGCCGCCGCCGGGCGCGCCGCCCGCGAGCACGGTGACGGTCTTGCCGCGGTAGAACTGCGCGACGGCGTCGTCCGCAAGCGCCGGAGAGGACGCGCAGATTGCGCCGAGCGCCAACAGCGACGCGGTGACCGGCTTCAACATTCATCCATCCTCGTTTCGACGGGCGTATCTTGTCGGCGGCGGCAGACCAACGCAATGCGCGTCCGCCGGGCCGGCGATGGCGCCGAACGGCCGAGCGCGCCCGCTTGCGTCTGCCCGGCCGCCATTCCTACAATCCAGGCAAAGACCCGGGAGCAACTGCATGGCCGCGACTGCGACTCCGCTCGACGGATCGTTCGGCGCCGAGATTTCCGGGCTCGATCTCGGAGATATCGGGCCGCAGGACGCGCAGGCGCTGCGCGAGGCGTTTCTGCGCCACCACGTGCTGCTGATCCACGGCCCGACCATCGGCGACGACGACCTGGTGCGCTTCGGCGAATGTTTTGGGCCGCTCGAGCCGGCGCGCAACCCGTCGCCGCTCTCCAGCCGGCCGGAAGTCTGGGTGATCTCCAACATCCGCATGGACGGCAAGCTCGTCGGCGCGCTGCCGGACGGCGAGATGTCGTTCCATTTCGACCGCATCCATCAGAAGCAGCCCAACAAGGCGGGCGTGCTGCATGCAATCGAGATCCCGCGCAAGGGCGGCGACACGTTGTTCGCCGACATGTGCCGCGCCTACGAGACTCTGCCGGACAGGACCAAGGCGCGCCTCGAAGGCCTGACCGCGCGCAACATCTACGAATACGGCAGCGTCGCCGCGGGCGGGCCGGTCTCGGCCGATGCGCCGCGCGCCATGCACCCGGTGGTGCGCACGGTGCCGGAGACCGGCGGCAAGGCGCTCTATGTCTGCCGGCTGATGACCGACCGCATCAACGAGCTCGACGAGCGGGAGAGCCGCGCGCTCATCGACGAGCTGTGCGACCACGTCGAGAGCGAGAAATTCGTCTATCACCACAAGTGGCGGGTCGGCGACATTCTGATCTGGGACAACCGCTGCACCAGCCACGCCCGCACGGATTTCGACGCGAGCGAGCGCCGCCTGCTCAAGCGGGTTACGGTGTCGGACAACGTTCCGCCGCGGCATTGACGGCGCTATCGAGGGCGGCTCCGCGCGGTCTCATCGGTGCAAGCCATTGCCGTTTGCCGCCTTCCTGCGCCATCTGGGCGCGCAGGCAGCGCATTTGCAGCCGATAGGCTTGAGAAATTCGTCGAAGTACTCTCGTCCGTAATCGTATGTGATTTCATCACCGGGCTGGATGTTCTTTTTCGCGTAGATGCGGATCCTGCCCCTCACCTCATACGGCACTGCATTGGGCTTGCAGGAATGATTGATGTATCGGGCGGTGTTGCGCCGAGGGGAGCCGTCGAGCGCCCATCGGCTGTTCACATCGAACAGATATTTGTTCCAACCGTCCTCTACCGTCTTCCAGAGGACGCGCCGCCCCCGATACTCGATGATGAACTTGCCTTTCCGGATCGGCGCCTCTGCAAAGAGGCCCAGCCCGGTCGGCGAACGCCCAACCCGGACGGGGACTGGCTGATTGCGGGAAGCGGCCTTACCGTTGTTCGCAGTCTTCTTATGCAAGACGGGTACTCTCCATCAGTGGCTGTTTAACATCGAGTCGTGGGAGCTTCGCAAGAGGATCAGGGGACTGCCATCGATGGTGTCGGACGATCATGCTGTCTTATTGGAAAATGCAGATGCTGAGCGCGTTGTTCCATGAGCGATTATGACGTCATCATCGTCGGCGCTGGCCATAATGGCCTCACGTGCGCCGCCTACCTCGCCATGGCCGGCCTCTCGGTCAAGGTGCTCGAGCGTCGGAGCGTCGTCGGCGGAGCGGCTGTAACAGAAGAGTTTCATCCCGGCTTCCGCAATTCGGTCGCCGCCTACACGGTGAGCCTGCTCAATCCGAAGATCATCCGCGATCTCCGCCTGCACGCGCATGGGCTCAAGATCGTCGAGCGCCGCGTGCAGAACTTTCTGCCATCACCCGACGGGACATATCTGATCGCAGCGGAAGGGCAGACCGAGCGGCATCTCGCCAGGTTCAGCGCTACGGACGCAACCCGATACGCGGCGTTCAACCGCGAGCTGGACATGGCAGCAGACGTGCTGCGCGCGCTCGCGACGCAGGCGCCGCCCAATCCGGGTTCGGGTTTCACGCTCCGGCGTCTGGGCGAACTCATCCGCACCGGGACGTTGGCCAACCGGATGCGACGGCTGCCGGTCGAGCAGCTCCGGGTCCTGTTCGACCTGATCACCAAGTCGGCCGGCGACTACCTCGACGCCTGGTTCGAGGGCGACCTCGTGAAGGCCATGTTCGGCTTCGACGCCATGGTCGGCAACTACGCGAGCCCGTACACGCCGGGCACCGCCTATGTGATGCTTCATCACGCGTTCGGCGAGGTCAACGGCCGCAAGCGCGTGTGGGGCCACGCGGTCGGCGGCATGGGCGCGATCACCCAGGCTATGGCGCGATCCGCCGCTAGCGCGGGAGTCGAAATTGAGACCGGCGCCCCGGTCCGCGAGATCGTGGTGGAGCGCGACCGCGTCTGCGGCGTCACCCTCGCGGACGGCCGGGTCATCAGCGGCAAGGCGGTGGCGGCCAATGTCAATCCGCGGCTCCTCTATACCTCGCTGCTGCCGGGTTCCGCGTTGCCGCCGGAATTTCTGGCGCGCATGCGCAATTGGCGCTGCGGCTCGGGCACCTTTCGCATGAACCTGGCCTTGTCGCGGCTGCCGAGCTTTGCGGCCCGGCCGGCGGACGATAATGGCGATCACCTCACGGCCGGCATCATCCTGGGCCCGAGCCTGCGATACATGGAGCGCGCCTACCACGATGCGCGGCGCGACGGCTGGAGCCGCGAGCCGATCATTGAGATGTTGATCCCCTCGACCCTCGACGAGTCGCTCGCGCCCGCAGGGGCGCACGTGGCGAGCCTCTTTTGCCAGCACGTGGCGCCGCAGCTTCCGAACGGCGCCTCCTGGCATGACCATCGTGACGCGGTGGCGGACCTGATGATCGACACGGTCGAGCGCTACGCGCCGGGCTTCAAGGCCAGCATCGTCGGGCGGCAGGCGTTCAGCCCGCTCGATCTCGAGGAGATTTTCGGGCTCACGGGCGGCGACATCTTCCACGGCGCGCTGTCGCTCGATCAGCTGTTTTGGGCCCGGCCCATGATCAGCCATGCGGACTATCGCGGGCCGCTGCGCGGCCTCTACCACTGCGGCTCCGGCGCTCATCCGGGCGGCGGCGTGACCGGACTGCCGGGTCATAACGCCGCGCGGGCGATCATCAGCGACCGGCGCTGGAGCTTTTGACGGGCCCGGCGCGCATCCATAGACTTTGTCCGGTGGGGCCAAGGGAGGACAAGGTGAACCGCCGCGCGCGCCTTGCGACGCTGATCTGGCTGACGGCGCTGCCGCCTGCTTCCGCGGCCGCGCAGGTCGCGGGCACCGACGAAGCGAGGACCTATCCCAACCGGCCCATCCACATCGTGGTGCCGTTCCCGGCCGGGGGCCCGAGCGATCTCGTCTCGCGTCTGATCGGGCAGAAGATGAGCGAGGACTGGGGCCAGCCGGTCATCATCGACAACCGGCCGGGCGCCAGCACCGTGATCGGCGCGCAGGTGGTCGCGCGCGCGGCGCCCGACGGCTACACGCTGCTCATGGCGATCGACTCGACGCTCACCATGAACCAGTTCATGCAGAAGAATTTGCCCTACGATCCGTTCAACGATTTCGTGCCGATCACGCTCACCACCAAGACCGTCTCGTTTCTCACCGTGCGCGCCGACGGACCGAAATCCGTGCCTGAGCTGATCGCGCGCGCCAAGGCCAATCCCGGAAAGCTCAATTTCGGCGGCGGCACCATCACGGCGCAGCTCATGGGCCACCTTTTTCACAAGGCGGCCGGACTCGACATCGTCTACGTGCCGTTCAAGGGCACGCCGGAGACGACCAACGGCCTGCTCAGCGGCAGCGTCGATCTGATCTATGCCTCGTCTGTCATCGTCGCGCCGTTGATCGAGTCCGGCCAGGTGCGGGCGCTCGCCAAGATGGACAGCCGCGTGGTGGCGGCCGTGGGCGACGTGCCGCTGCTCAAGGACGCCGCCGGACTGAAGGATTTCGACGACATGGGCGTATGGCTCGGCCTCGTCGCGCCCAAAGGCACGCCGCGCCCGATCATCGACAAGCTCAACCGCAAGGTGGCGCAGATTCTCAACGACCCGGTGGTGAAGCAGCGCTCCGAGGCGAGCGGCGGCTACATCGTCACCAGCACGCCGGAGGAATTTTCTATCTTCATCCGCCGCGAGGCGGAGCGCTGGGGCAAGGCCCTCAAGGACCTGGGCATGCGGTACGACTGACTCTTTCTGCCTCATGGTGAGGAGCGCGGCGAAGCCGCGCGTCTCGAACCATGGGCCGAGCACGCAAGCGGTGCCACAGCGGCCGCCCTCGTCCTTCGAGACACTCGTCCTCGCTATGCGAGGACGAGTTCCTCAGGATGAGGGCGGGGCAGGTTCTGGGCTGGTCTGAAACGAAAAGGAAGAAACCAATGAAACACTGGCTGCCAGCCATCCTCAGTCTCGCCGTCGCGTTCGCCGCGCCGTCGGCGCTCGCCGCGGATCTTCTCAAGATCGCCTCGCCGCAGCGCGGCAGCTGGGAGGGCGCCATCCCCGAGCTCGGCAAGCAGCAGGGCATTTTCGCCAGGCACGGGCTCGATCTCGACATCCTGTATACGGCGGGCGGTGGCGAGACGCTGCAGGCGACGATCTCCGGCGCGGTCGACATCGGGCTCTCGGCCGGCACGCTCGGCGTGATGGGTGCATTCGCGAAGAACGCGCCGATCCGCATCATCGGCGCGAGCTCGACCGGCTCGCGCGAGCTCTTCTGGTACGTGCTCGCGTCCTCGCCGATGCAGTCGATCCGCGACGTCAAGGAAGGCGCCACCATCGCCTATTCGACCACCGGCTCCTCGACCCACATCACGGTGCTGCGCTTCATCGCAGACTACGGGCTCAAGGCCAGGCCGGTCGCGACCGGTGACATCTCGGCGACCATCACCCAGACCATGTCAGGCCAAGTCGACGTCGGCTGGTCGGTCGCGCCCTTCAACCTCGATCCGTTGTCCAAGGGCGAGATCCGGCTGGTGGCGCGCGCGAGCGATATCGAGCGCATCCGCGGCCAGACCATCCGGGTGCAGATCGTCAATCTCAATACCCTGGAGCAAAAGAAGGACGCGGTTGCGCGCTATCTCGCGGCGTACGAGGAGACGGTCGACTGGATGTATGCGAGCCCGGACGCAGTGCCGCGCTACGTCGCCTTCTCGAAGCTGCCGGAGAGCGCGGTGCGCCGCATGCTCGCCGAGTTCATCCCGAAAGAGAGCCTGCAGACCGAGAAAATCGCCGGCACCGCCGAGAGCATGCAGGACGCGGTGCAGTTCAAGTTCCTGCCGGCGCCGCTCACCGACGCGCAGCTCAAGGAGCTGATCCGCATTCCGTCGAAGTAGGGTTGAGAAGGTGCGTCCAGGCGCAGGCCCACCTTACGACCTGGTCTGACGTTTCTCCCGGCTTTTTGGGCCGGGGCCGCGCATGTAGTGACGTTCCGGCCGATAAGGATCGAAGAACCGCCGGCAAGCCCGGCGGATGCCGGCCACCATGCTACGGCCGGCGCAGCCGTCGCGACGGCGGGCGGCCGATTTTGCGATGAGCGCCGCAGCCCGCATGGCGGCCTGGTCCTAATGAGGCCGCCCGAGCACGGTCGAGAACGGCATCAGAAAAATGTCCTCGCCGTCCTCGTCGCTCACGTGCAGCGTCCAGGCGCGCCAGTCGTTGGGACCGATGCTGCTGATGAATTGCCGGACGGCCTGCACGGCGCGCTCATGCGCCTCCACCAGGTCCTCCACATCGATCCCGCTTGGATCCAGCAACACCTGCTCCGCGCTGGTGCAGTGGAAGTAGACGTGGGTCATGATCGCCTCCGATGGTTCGACCTGAACCGACGCATGCGACGATAAGCGGCCTGTGCTGAACTCGATCTGAAGCCCGCCTTTCGCGCGCGTTCACCTAGATTGCGCCGGGCTAACCGGAGGATTACGGCGGTGTAATAATCGGCAGTCCGGCATGCCTATCCACAGACTGCTCGCTTGGGTTATCTATTCCCGGAACGGCCGATCGTGGCGGGGAGGGGCAACACACATGAAAAATCCGAAATGGCTGTGGCCGAAGAAGAAACGCATCGCGGTGGTGTTCAACGTCTGCCTCGAGGCGTGGTCGGACGGGAAGGCGCCGGGCATCAGCCCGATGGGGAATCCGCTCCCGCCGGGCGTCCTCGACACCATGGCGATCTCCTGGGCCGCCTACGGGGTGAAACGCGGCATCTACCGCATCCTCGACGGCTTCGCGCGCCAGCGCGCCAAGGCGAGCGTGATGACCAACGCGATCATCGCCGAGCGCGCGCCGGAAGCCGTGAAGGCGGTGGCCGATGCGGGCCACGAGGTGCTTTCGCACTCCTACGCCATGGACGTGATTCCGGCGCTCCTGTCCGACGAGGCCGAGCGCAAGAATATCGCGCGCTGCACGGCGCTTCTCGAAAGGGCGGCCGGCAAGCCGATCCGTGGCTGGCTCTCGCCGCGCGGCACGTCGCGGGCGGAGACGCCGCGGCTCCTCGCCGAGGCCGGCTACACCTGGTACGGCGACGTGTTCGACGACGATCTTCCCTACGTGCTCACCTACGGCAACGGCAAGATCGTGGCGATCCCGCTCGCAACGGATGTCAACGACATGCCGTTCATGAAATACGGCAACGCGCCGAAGATGATGCTCGAGTCGTTCAACGAGAACGTGAAGATCGCGCGCGCTCGCAAGGGCGAGCTCGCCATGATCGACGTCACCATGCACGCGCACATCTTCGGTCACCCGCGCGGTGCCTGGTATTTCGAGGAGATCGTCAAGCAGGCCGTGAAGGCGACCGACATCTGGGTCGGCACGCGCGCCGAGATCGCCGAGCACGTGCTGGCGCAGGCTGCGTGATGGCGGGGTCCCGTAGGGTGGGCAAAGGCGCGAAGCGCCGTGCCCACGCGGTGGTGGGCACGCTTCGCTTTGCCCACCCTACATTTTCGAGAGATTGACCATGCCCGCGCAGGTCGGCCGCGGCATTCCGCGTCTCGAAGCCCGCGAGAAGGTCACCGGGCGGGCCGAGTACGTCCACAATCTGCGCCTGCCCAACATGCTGCACGGCCGCATCTTCCGCAGCACCGTGCCGCACGGCCGCATCCGCCGCGTCGATACGAGCGCCGCGCGCGCCGTCGCCGGCGTGTTTCGCGTCGTCACCATCGACGATGTCCTGCGGCTGATCCCGAGTCCCTATTACGGCCCGGCCTTCCACGATCAGCCGATCCTCGCGCACGAGAAGGTGCGTCACGTCGGCGAGCCGGTCGCGGTGGTGCTGGCGGCGGATCCGCATGTGGCCGAGGAGGCCGTGCAGCTGATTACGGCCGAGTACGACGAGCTTCCGGCGGTCTACGACGAGGTCGCGGCGATGACCTCGGCTGCGATCGTGCATGACGCGCTCAAGCCCGCCGGCACCTTTGCCGACTTGAAGCATCTCACCGGCCGCAAGAACACCAATGTGGCGCTCGACTTCCATCTGTCGCGCGGCGATGCGGAGAAAGCCTTTGCCGGCGCCGACCTTGTGTTTGAGCACACCTTCCGCACGCAGCAGGTCCTCCACCTGCCGCTCGAGCCGTTCGTCACCGTGGCGGAGCCGACCGGCGCCGGCCTGACCATCCATACTTCATCGCAGATGCCGTCCTTCGTGCGCACCGAGATCGCGCGCCTGCTCGGCTGGCCGGAGAATCGCGTGCGGGTGAAGGTGCCGTTTCTGGGCGGCGGCTTCGGCGCCAAGGTCTATATCAAGCTCGAGGCGCTGGTCGCCGCGCTCGCGCTGATCGCGCGGCGGCCCGTCAAGGTCGCGCTCGGCATGGACGAGCAGTTTTCCGTCATCACCAAGCATCCGACCACGTTTCGCATCAAGAGCGCGGTCACGAAGCAGGGCAAAGTCACGGCGCGGCATTGCGAGGTGTTTTGGAACGGGGGCGCCTACGCGGATATCGGGCCGCGCGTGACGCAGAAGTCGGGATTTACCGCGCCCGGGCCCTACGACATCGACAACGTCCGCATCGATTCCTACGAGCTCTACACCAACCGCCCGCCCGCCGGCGCGCTGCGCGGGTTCGGCATTCCGCAGCTGGTCTGGGCCTATGAGAGCCACACCGACCTGATGGCGCGCGAGCTCGGCATCGATCCCGTCGAATTCCGTCGAAAGAACATCCTGCGGGAGGGCCGCGCGCAGGCGACCGGCACCGCGATGCGGGACGCCGCCGTCGAGGCGGTGCTCGATGCAATCGCGGCGCGGCTCAACTGGAATGCGCCGCTCGACCGGGGCGGCGGAACGCTGCGGCGCGGCCGCGGCGTCGCGATCGGCTTCAAGGCATCGATCTCGCCCACCACCTCGGTGGCGATCGTCAACGTGAGCGCCGACGGCAGCACCGCGCTCTACATGAACACGGTCGACATGGGGCAGGGCTCCGACACCGCCATGGCGCAGATCGTCGCCGACGTGCTCGATCTGCCGGCCGATATGGTGAAGGTCGTGCATCCCGACACCGACGTGACGCCCTACGACATGGGCACGCTCGGCTCGCGCTCGACCTTTCATATGGGCCACGCGGTGCGGCTCGCGTCCGAGGATGCGCGCAAGAAGCTTGCGGCGCTGGCGCAGGAGGCCGGCTTGCCGTCCGGCAGCAACGTGCCGGTCGCCGAAATTTTTCGCAAACGCTACGGCATGCAGGCCGGCAACGTGATCGGCACCGGCAGCTACATCCCGACCTATGCGTCGCCCGATCCGGCGACCGGCCAGTCGCCCGACGTGACGCCGTTCTGGATGATCGGCGGCGCCGGCGCCGAGGTCGAGGTCGACACCGAGACCGGCGCGGTGCGCGTGCTCAAGCTCGTCAACACGGCGGACGCCGGCGCGCCGATCAATCCCGCGGTGTCGCGCACCCAGCTTTCGGGCGCCGCCATCATGCAGCTCGGCTTCACGCTGTTCGAGGACATGATCCTGGATGGCGGCCAGGTGATCAACGCGTCGCTCGCCGATTACAAGATCCCCGGGATTTGCGATGTGCCGCCAATGGAGAACGAGCTGGTCGCGGCGCGCCAGGGCAATGGCCCGTTCGGCGCCAAGGGCCTCGGCGAGTCCGGCACCTTCGGTGTCTCG
>WNFF01004440.1_pt1 | contig 11451 bp, 12 predicted proteins | sample 5400441 | NCBI WGS metagenome assembly WNFF01 (sample SAMN13153345, study PRJNA577476) | soil metagenome | isolation source: 120 cm saprolite under Douglas fir tree site 2 hole 3 replicate 1 | place: USA:California | collected 2015-04-18
CATTTTTCGCGGGAGAACGCTACATTTTAGCGTAACAAGCCTTTGAGCACCTCCTCCACTTCGACTCGGGTGAGCGCGCCGAGCCGGCGATGAGCGACCACCCCCAGCCGATCGAGCACGACAGTATAGGGCAGTCCGCCAAGGCCGTTTCCCAGACGGCGCATCAGCTCAATCGCGTGCGCCTCAGCTATCAGCACGGGGTAAGTGATGCGGTAGGTCTTTGCAAATTCCTCAACTTTTGCCTCCTGATCGATGCCGATACCGACAATTTCCGCACCTTTCGCGGCAAAGACCTCCCGGACGGCAACCAGCATCGGGATCTCTCCCCGGCAAGGAGCACACCATGTCGCCCAGAAGTTGCACACCACGACACGGCCCTGCCACTCCCGTAGGGTCCGCTTGGCGCCCGAAAGGTCTCGAAATGGGGCCGCGAGCAAATCCGCCGCCCCGCTTTGCGCTTGCAGCGCGAGCGCCCCGACCAGCCCCCCGGCGACGGCGGCCCCGGCGCCGATCGCGCCGAGGATCAGGACTTCACGTCTGGCTGGCGCCATCGCGCAGGAGCGCCCCGACCTCCGCGATTCCGGCGCGGTCCATCACGCGGCCGGCCTGCGAGGTCTTCAGCGCAAGCCGCTCGTCGCGCGGATCGAATACCGACAGCTTGAGCGGTGCACCGCGCCACAACAGCGACAGCACGCTGACCGCGTGCGCCCGGTCCCCCGAGAAGCGCCGGCACTCATGCGTGGTGTACGCGATGTTACGGTCCAGCAAAAACAGCTCCACGTCCTTGGCGCTTTCGGGGAACAACTGCAATTCGATCTCAGCGTAGCGTCCTGCAATCCCCTTCAGAACCGGACCGGTCAGGTATGGATTGAAGCGTTGCAGCGCGCGCATCGCGTCGAGCGCCATGCGGCGCAGTTCCGCGATGCGTAGCGGGTGCTCCTTGGCCTGGTAGAGAGCGCGGTACGACCGCAACTCCGCTTCGATCTCGTCGTTCCCTGGCAGCGCCTGTGCCTCGGAGGCCCCCAACCGACGCGCCGCCTTGCGCTTGGCGAGAGCGAAGTCCTCGATACCGTCCTCGGCCATGATGCGCGCTGCCGTCGCAGCGATGCGCGCGCGCATTCCGGTCTGCCGATTGCTCTTGCGGCTCATGGCTGCGACTCAATCATAGCGTAGGGGTCGCAGGCATCCATCGAATAGAATCTGCGCCCTCATCCATGGCGGCGCATCTTCACATCCTCGGCATTTGCGGCACGTTTATGGGCGGCATTGCCGCCATCGCCAAGACCGCGGGATACCGCGTTACCGGCTGCGATGCCAACGTCTATCCGCCGATGAGCGAGCAGCTTGCGGCGCTCGGCATCGAGCTTACCGAGGGCTTCGGCGAGGAGCAGCTGGCGTTGCGCCCCGATGTTTGGGTCGTCGGCAACGTCGTCACGCGCGGCAATCCCTTGATGGAAGCAATTCTCGACCGCGGGGAGCGGTATGTTTCGGGGCCCCAGTGGCTGGCCGAGCATGTACTCGGCGGCCGGCATGTCTTGGCAGTGGCGGGCACTCATGGAAAGACCACCGTCGCCGCTATGCTGGCATGGATCCTGGAGCAGGCTGGCCGCTTCCCCGGATTCCTCATCGGTGGCGTGCCGCTGGATTTCCCGGCTTCGGCCCGGCTTACCGGCTCGCCGTTCTTCGTCATAGAGGCTGACGAGTACGACACCGCCTTCTTCGACAAGCGCTCGAAGTTCGTTCACTACCGCCCCCGCACTGCAATATTGAACAACTTGGAGTTCGATCACGCCGACATCTTCGCCGATCTTGCAGCGATCGAGCGCCAATTCCATCACTTCGTCAGGATCGTACCGCGCACCGGGTTGATCATCACGAACGGGGCTGACGCGGCACTGCGGCGAGTGCTAAAGCAGGGGTGTTGGACCCCTGTGGAAAGCTTCGGCGTGCCGGGCGGCTGGGAAGCCGGCGAACCGGATGCGGAAGGGGGTTTTGAGATTGCGTGGCAGGGCAGAGTACTAGGGCGGTTGACGTGGCAGCAGATGGGGGCACACAACCGCATGAATGCGCTGGCCGCAGTCGCCTCGGCTCGCCATGTCGGCGTCGAGCCGGCCCAGGCGCTAGAAGCGCTCGGCAGCTTTTCAGGGGTGCGCCGACGCATGCAGGTGAGGGGGAGCGCCCGCGGAGTGACGATTTACGATGATTTCGCCCACCATCCGACCGCCATCCGCACCACCATCGAGGGGCTGCGGCAGCGCGCGAAGCAGGGGCGCATCCTGGCGGTCCTCGAGCCGCGCTCGAGCACAATGAAGCGGGGCGTAATGAACGATGCGCTTCCCCCGAGTGTCGAGCCGGCCGATCGCATTTATGTTTATACCGAGGGGCTGTCCTGGGATGCACCCGCGGTGTTTGCGAGCCTCGGCACCCGCGCGCGTTGCGTCGGCGATCTCGGCGCGCTGGTTGCCGCGGTGGCCGCCGAAGCACGCGCCGGAGACCACGTCCTAGTCATGTCGAACGGCGGCTTTGGCGGCATTCACGAGAAGCTGCTCGCCAAGCTTGGGGAGGGAGCCGCGGCGTGATCGTCTATCTTCACGGGTTCAATTCCTCCCCGCAGTCGCACAAGGCACAAGTGCTGGGGCGCTATATGCAGGGGCTCGGCTTGGGCGCCCACTATCTGCGTCCGGGGCTGCAGCCTCTGGCCAGCCGCGCAATCGCCGAGGCGGAGCGGATCATGAAGCTCCATCGCGGCGCACCGATATGCTTCGTGGGGTCTTCGCTGGGTGGCTACTACGCCACCTACCTCGCGGAGCGACATGATACGAAAGCTGTGCTGATCAATCCCGCCATCGACCCGCACGTCGCACTTCGCGCCTACCTCGGTCCGCAGAAGAACCTCCACACTGGTGAGCCTTACGAGCTGACCAAAGCTCATCTGCGTGAATGGAAGAACTTCTATTCCGAGCGCATCACACCGCAGCGCTACCTGCTGCTAGTCGAGACCGGCGACGAGGTGCTCGACTACCGCAAGGCCGTCGCCCGCTATGCGGGCGCGGAACAAGTCGTGACGGAGGGAGGCGATCACAGCCTGCAGAGCTTTCCGGAGCATTTGCCACGCATCGTGCGCTTTGCGGGGCTGCCGCACTGACGATGCAAGTCCTTTACGAGGAGGAGGGCGATCTGAAGGTCGGCGCGGTCCTCGCCCGGGCGCCTGCGTCGTTCCAGGTGGAAAGTCCGCATGGCCGGCGCTCCAAGGTCAAGGCGGCCAACGTCCTTCTCGCCTTCGAGCGGCCGCCTGGCGCGGAGCTGCTGGTAGAGGCGCAAAAATTCGCCGCCGACCTGGACGTCGAGTTTCTCTGGCAATGCAGCGGCAGCCGTGAGTTCGGCTTCCAGGAACTGGCGCACGAATATGTCGGACGCGACCCGACGCCGGTGCAGGCTGCAGGCGTGCTTATGAAGCTCCAGTCGGCGCCGATGTACTTCCATCGGCGCGGCAAAGGCCGCTTCCAGGCAGCGCCGGAAGAGATCCTCAAGCTGGCCCTCGCCGGCCTCGAGAAGAAAAAACGGGTGCAGGAAACAATCGCCGCGTGGACGCAGTCGCTCGCGCGCTACGCGTGTCCGCCGGAGATCGCTGCGCTGCGGGAGGAATTGCTGTACGCGCCGGACCGGGCGAAGGCGGAAACCAAGGCCGTCGAGCAGGCATGCAAGGACACCGGCCTTACCCCGGCGCAGCTGCTCGAGCGCTGCGGCCTGCTGCGCGACCCGCATGAATACCACCTGCAGCGCTTCCTGCATGAATTCTTTCCGCAAGGCACGCGGTTCCCGGCGCACGACGTGCCGCCGGCGCCAGATAGCCTGCCACCGGCTCCGGCCGCCGCGTTCAGCCTTGACGACATCGGTACCACGGAGATCGACGATGCATTTTCAGTCCAGCGCACCGCCGCAGGCGTGGTGCGCATCGGCGTTCATATCGCAGCGCCGGCGCTTGGCTTCGCACCGGGTTCGGCGCTGGACAGCATCGCCCGCGAGCGGCTTTCGACGGCCTACATGCCGGGGCGTAAGTACACCATGCTCCCGGAGGACGTCATCGAGCGCTTTTCGCTCGACCACAGCGGCGAGCGGCCGGCGGTGTCGCTTTACTTCGACGTGTCCGAAAGCGACTGGACAGTAAAGGGACGGCACACCCGCCTGGAGCGCGTGCCGATCGCCGCCAATCTGCGCCACGCCCAGTACGATGTGCTGAACGACGCCTTCGCGTCGGAAGCGAGCACCGGCCTCGCCTTCGAGGACGAGCTGCGCACCCTGTGGCGCCTGGCCGGGGCGCTCGAAGCGCGTCGTGGGCGACCCAGCGCGGGCAGCGCAATACTGGAATATGCATTCCATGTCGAGGGCGACCGGGTGCGCATAGTGCCGCGAAAGCGGGGTGCGCCGCTCGACAAACTGGTCTCCGAAATGATGATCCTCGCCAACAGCAGCTGGGGCGAACTGCTGGCCGAGCGAGACGTTGCGGCGATCTACCGCGTGCAGTCGACCGGCAAGGTTCGCCTCAGCGTCCATCCGGAGGCGCACGAGGGTCTCGGCGTGGCGTGTTACGCGTGGATGACGTCCCCGCTGCGGCGCTACGTCGATCTCATGAATCAGTGGCAGCTGGTCGCCGCCCTGGAGGGCCGCCGGCCCCCGTTTGCGCGCAACTCCGACGCGCTGCTCGCCGCATTGCGCGCCTTCGAGGTCACGGCGGCGCGCTATGACGAACACCAACGCGCAATGGAAACGTACTGGGGCCTGCGCTGGCTGCTGCAAGAGGGGATCCAGTCGATCGAAGCGGTGGTATTGCGCGAAAACTTGGTGCGCTTCCAAGGTGTGCCGCTCGTTACGCGCGTGCCTTCACTTCCCGAGGCCGCTCCTGGAGCCCGCATCCGGCTGGAACTGAAAGCGGTCGATCTACTCGAACGCTCGGTGTCGGCGGTGTACCGTGAAACGCTCCACGGAAGCGCAGCGATGGTCGAGGATGACACGGCAGATCCCAGCTAAAAAGCCTAGAATATGAAAGGCTTGTCGAACCGAGGTGAGATCGCACTTGACCATCAGCAGCGATGACCGGGTGCTCGGCGCAGCGCTGGGACTCTCGATCCTGCTTCATGCGGCGATGCTTTCGGTGCATTTCAAGTTCCCCGCCCCCCTGCACTGGAAAGCGGCCGGCCAGCCGCTCGAAGTGGTCCTGGTGAATGCGAAGACGCGGGAAAAGCCCTCCAAGGCCGACATCCTCGCTCAGGCGAACCTCGACCGCGGCGGCAACGTCGATGAGCGGCGCCGCGCAAAGACCCCGCTGCCGGTGATCGAGCCGCGACGCCCCGGCAAGGACCTTGCCGATGCGCAGCGACGGGTGCAGCAGCTGGAGGTGCAGCAGCAAAGACTGCTTGCACAGGCGCAGGAGTCGCCCAGCCGCGTGCCCGTCGAAAACCCCCGTGCCGAGCACGCTGACCAGCCGACCCCGCACCCGGGGCGCGACCTTGCCGACTTGTCGCTGGCTGCGATGCGGCTCCAGGCGCAGATCGACAAGCAGATCGAGGAATACCAGAAGCGCCCGCGCAAGAAATTCATCGGCGCGCGCGCCACCGAATACCGGTTCGCGCAGTACGAGGAGGACTGGCGCGTGAAGGTCGAGCGCGTCGGCACGCTGAACTATCCTGCCGAGGCGCGGGGCAAGACGTACGGCAACCTGCGCCTTACCGTCACCATCCGGCCCGACGGCAACGTCGAGTCGATCGAACTCGACCGCTCCTCCGGCCTGAAAGTGCTCGACGCCGCTGCGTTCAAGATCGTGCGCATGGCGACGCCTTTCGCAGCCTTCCCGCCCGATATCCGCAGCGACACGGATCTTCTCGTCATCACGCGAACCTGGTTCTTCGGCCAAGGCGACAAGATCTGGACCGAATGACCGACCGTTACGCGGTCATCTAGGAGGCACTCGGGCTTGCTGCGCGGCCTCGTGACGGCGTGGAAGGTCTTCTGCTACAGCGTGGGGACGCTCGTGGCCGGCGCCCTGCTGGTCCAATTGTGGTTCTTCGGCCACGTCCTGTATTGGAACTGGTACGAACCGACTTCCACCGCCTTCATGGAACGCCAAGCCGTGCAGGTGCAGCAGCAATGGGTCCCCTACGGGCGCATCTCGGTGCACCTCAAGCGCGCAGTGGTGGCCGCCGAGGACGCGCGTTTTCTGGACCATGACGGTTTCGACTGGCAGGCGATCCAGCTCGCGATGGCGAAGAACGAGCAGCGCGGGAAGCTGGTGGCGGGAGCTTCGACCATCAGCCAGCAGCTGGCGCGGAACCTGTTCCTGTCGGGGGAGCGTTCCTGGATCCGCAAAGGCCAGGAGGCGGCCATCACGTGGATGCTGGAGCATACGTTGTCCAAGCGCCGCATCCTCGAGTTGTATCTGAATGTCGCGGAATGGGGCGACGGCGGCGTGTTCGGCGCCGAGGCCGCGGCGCGCTACCACTTCGGCGTTCCGGCGTCGGCGCTCTCGCAGGACCAGGCAGCGTGGCTCGCGGCGATCCTGCCCAGCCCGCGGCGCTACCACCGCGGCCGCAGCACGCCTTACCTCGCCGAAAGAATCGTCACGATCTCCGCGCGAATGGGAGACGCGCAGATCCCCTGATACGCTTCGGGCGTGCAAGAAGCGCCCACGCGCCTGGAAGTCGAAGAGCTGCAGGAGAACCTGCGCGTAGTGCAGGAGCTCCTGGCGCACGAGAAACCGCTTGCGCGGCAGTACCTGGTGGGACTGCGCGGCAGGCTCGACGCTCTGCACGCGGCGGACATCGCCTACATTCTTGAAGCCTTGCCGCTCGAGGAGCGGCTCGCGGTGTGGGACCTGGTCAAGGCCGACCGCGACGGCGAGATCCTGCTCGAAGTGTCGGATGCGGTGCGCGAGACGCTCATCGCGAGCATGGACTCGGAAGAGCTGGTCGCGGCCGCCGAAACCCTGGAGGCCGATGAGCTTGCCGACATCGCCGCGGATCTCCCCGCGAGCGTCATCGAGGAGGTGGTGCAGTCGCTCCCCGCAGAGGAGCGCGAGCGGCTGCGTGCGGCGCTGTCTTATCCGGAGGGCTCGGTTGGCGCGCTGATGGACTTCGACCACGTGGCAGTGCGCGACGATGTCACCCTGGAAGCGGTGACCCGCTACCTGCGCCGCATGGACGAGCTTCCGGACCATACGGACCAGCTGTTCGTCGTCGATCGCGAGCGGGCACTCAAAGGCACGCTGCCGCTCGCGCGCCTGATCGTATCCGACCTGGAGCTCGGCGTCGCCAGCATCATGGTGCACGAGAGCGTCAAGCTTTATCCCGAGGACCGCGCTGAGGACGCGGCCAATGCCTTCGAGCGCTACGACCTGGTGTCGGCGCCGGTGGTTGATGCCAGCGGCCGTCTGATCGGGCGGCTCACGGTTGATGCGGTGGTGGACTACATCCGCCAGAAGAGCGCCGAGTCGCAGTTGGCCGAGGTCGGCCTGCGTCAAGAGGAGGACGTGTTCGCGCCGGTGCTCGACAGCTTCAAGAACCGCTGGGCCTGGCTCGCCATCAACCTCGTCACCGCATTCATCGCCTCGCGCGTGATCGGAGCATTCGAGGAGTCGATCGCGCGACTCGTGGCCCTCGCGGCGCTGATGCCGATCGTCGCCGGCATCGGCGGCAATTCCGGCAACCAGACGATCACCATGATCGTGCGCGCGCTCGCGCTGGGCCAGATTCAGGGCACCTACTGGGCGAAGCTGCTCGCCAAGGAGATCGGCGTCGCGCTCCTGAATGGCGTGGTGTGGGGAACACTGCTCGGGGCGATTGCGTACGCGTTCTACGGTAACGTGGCGCTCGCCGGCGTGATGGCGCTCGCCATGATTCTCAACCTCGTGCTCGCCGCGACGATGGGAGTGGCGATCCCTTGGGTGCGCGCGCGCTTCGGCAAAGATCCCGCGGTCGGCTCGTCGGTGCTGATTACCGCCTGCACCGACTCCGGCGGATTTTTTATTTTTCTTGGGCTCGCGACGCTGGTCCTGGTTTAAGGGCGTCTGCGATACGCCGTGCGTTGGCAAGCTGCCTCTTCAGCGCGGAGTCGAAGAGGGCGACACGCTGCTGGAACACCGCGCCCATATAGCTGGACGCGTCGGCCGGCGGCAGCTTCAGCCAGGCGTCGGCTTCGCCGGCTTGCGTGACGATGTCCATGCCCTGCTTGCGGGCGAGATGCATCATGGCGGCGTTCTCCGTAAGGCAGTGCATGAAAAGCGCGCGCACGCCCCAGTTACGGGCATGCATGTGCGCCCGGCCGAGCAGCGCGCCGCCGATGCCGCGGCGCCGATGGCCGGGGAGCACCGACACGCCGAGCTCGGCGTGTCCTTCGCCACGCCCCAGATGCGCTGCACCGATAAGGTGTAATTCGTCGTCGAGCACGCCGAACACCGCATCGTTCTCGAAATCGATGTGCTTCACATAGATCCGCACTGCAAAATCGTTCACGCCGATACCGAAGCGCAGTCGTCGATCCTCGCCGCCGAGCGCGAGGAAATGACGCTCGAGCGGAGGCTGCTCCAGCCTTGAAAGCTGCCTGATGTGTATGTTCATGGTCTGCCTTGTTCGACACGGCAGACTACGCAAAGTTTGTGCCGGTTTTTATGACAAGCGTTCGAAACAGTCGCGCGCCGCGACAAGCGTCGCGTCGATCTCCGGCGTGTCGTGCGCGGCCGACACGAAGCCTGTTTCGTAAGCAGAAGGCGCGAAGTAGATGCCGTTGTCGAGCATGGCATGGAAGAAACGATTGAAACGCTCGCGGTCGCACTGCATCACCTCGGCGAAGCTGCGCGGCGGCGCATCGCGAAAATAGATGCCAAACATGCTGCCGATGGATTGCGATGAAAAGATAACGCCTGCCTTGCGCGCTTCGGCGGCAAGACCCGTGACGAGCTGCTGAGTGATCGATTCGATCCTTTGCTGAAAACCGGGCTGGTCCACGAGCTTCAGCGTAGCGAGGCCGGCTGCGACCGCCACCGGGTTTCCCGAAAGCGTCCCGGCCTGGTACACCGGCCCGAGCGGCGCGATCTTCTGCATGATGTCGCGCCGCCCGCCGACAGCGCCCACCGGCAAGCCGCCACCGATCACCTTGCCGAGCGTGGTGAGGTCGGGCCGGATGCCGTAGCGCGCCTGCGCTCCGCCGAGCGCGACGCGAAAACCGGTCATCACCTCGTCGAAGATCAATACTGCACCGCTGCGCGTGCATTGCTCGCGCAGTGCCTCGAGAAATCCCGGCGCTGGCAGAACAAGGTTCATATTGCCAGCCACGGGTTCGACGATGACCCCCGCGATCTGTTCACCTTTCTCTCGAAACAGATCTTTGAGGCCGGAGCTATCGTTGTAGTCCATCACAATCGTATGAGCGGCCGTTTCCGCCGGCACGCCGGCCGAGCTTGGATGGCCGTAGGTGAGGGCGCCGGACCCGGCCTTGACCAGCAGCGCGTCTGCGTGGCCGTGATAACAGCCTTCGAACTTGACGATCAGGCTGCGCCCGGTGAAGCCGCGCGCAAGGCGAATCGCCGTCATCGTCGCCTCGGTGCCCGAAGAAACGAGACGGACCTGATCGAGCGAGGGCACGAGCCGGCACAGCGTCTCGGCCAGCTCGACCTCGGCTTCAGTCGGCGCGCCGAAGGAAAGCGCGCGAGAAGCAGCCTCCTGGACCGCTTCGACCACGGTGGGGTGCGAGTGGCCGGCCACCATCGGACCCCAGGAGCCGACATAGTCGATGTAGCGGCGGCGATCCACGTCCCACAGATAGGCGCCCGACGCGCGCTCGAAGAATAGCGGCACGCCGCCGACCGCGCGAAAGGCGCGCACCGGAGAGTTGACGCCGCCCGGGATGCGGCGCTGCGCACGCTCGAACAGCGATTCGCTTTTCATGTGAACAGCTTCCCGTATTGGCGGGCGCGCAGACTGATATCGGGCGCCTCGAAGAGATCGGAAATGACCGCAAGCAGATCTGCGCCGGCGTTTATGAGCTGCGGAGCGTTCTCCAGCGTAATTCCACCGATCGCAGCCAGCGGCACGCCGAAATTCCTCGCTTTAGTGAAAAGGGAATGCGGTGCGCGCACCGCTCCCGGCTTGGTGGGCGATGCGAACACGCTGCCAAAGGCCACATAATCTGCGCCCGTCGCGACGGCGGCTCGGGCAAGCTCCAAGCGGTCGTAGCACGACGCCCCGAGAATCCTGCCCGCCAGCCTGGCGCGCGCGGCGCGCAAATCACCATCTTCGCGCCCCAGATGGGCCCCGTCGGCACTCACCTCCAGCGCGAGCTCGATATCGTCGTTCACGATGACCGGCACGCCGTGGCGTCTGGCAAGGCGCACGACCTCCTTTGCCTCCAGAACGTCGCGCTTCTTCCTGCGGTACTGCAGAAGCGCGGTGCCGCCCTCGAGCGCGTCTTGCAACATCGCGAACAGCGCGGCGCTCTCCGCCGCTTCGGGGGTAATGGCGTACAGGCCTCGCAGCTTCACTTCCCGCCTTCGCCCTCGCGCGCCCAGAAAAAGCGGTCGGGAAGGAGCTGGCCCGTGCCGGGACGGAAGCCTCCGGCGAGCGCCTGCCAGGTGTATTCCTGCGCGTCGCGCACCGCTTCCGCGACTTCGAGTCCGTTGGCGAGCGCCGCAGCGATCGCCGAAGCCAGCGTGCAGCCCGAGCCGTGATAGCTGCCCGGAAGACGCTGCCAGCGATCTTCGCGTACCACGGCGCCGCCGGCATACAGGGTATTGACGACTTCAGCTCTCGCTTCGTGGGTACCGGTCACCAGGACGTACTCGCAACCGAGCTGCAGCAGCCGCCTCGCGCATTCGGCGAGCTCGATCTCGGCTTCGTCGTCCCCGCTCGCGGCGAGCCGACGTGCCTCGAGACTGTTCGGCGTCACCACCGTGCACTGCGGCACGATGAGCTCGCGCAGGGCGCCGATCATCTCGTCGCTGGCGAGCGCGTCGCCGCGCCCCGAGGCGAGCACCGGATCCAGAATCACCGGCACCTCGGGATAATCGGAGATGACGTCGGCGATCGTGTGAATGTTTTCCAGCGACCCGAACACGCCGAGCTTGAAGGCGGCGACGCGCATGTCCTCGAGCAGGCGCCTCGCCTGGCCTGCGACCCAGTCGGCTTCCACGGCGAGGATGCCTTCCACGCCGCGCGTGTCCTGCATGGTGAGCGCGGTCACGACCGAAAGCGGATGGCATCCCATGCTCGCAAGCGTCAGCAGATCCGCCTGCAGCCCCGCGCCCCCCGTCGGATCGGACGCCGCGAAGGTAAGCACGATCGGAGGCGAATGGGACATGATTTAATATCCGACTCATTCTACTGCCTCGCTTTCAATGACCGAAAACCAAGTGCAATTCAAGACCTGGATGTGCCTCATCTGCGGCTTCGTGTATGACGAGGCGGC
>WNFF01005958.1_pt1 | contig 11450 bp, 10 predicted proteins | sample 5400441 | NCBI WGS metagenome assembly WNFF01 (sample SAMN13153345, study PRJNA577476) | soil metagenome | isolation source: 120 cm saprolite under Douglas fir tree site 2 hole 3 replicate 1 | place: USA:California | collected 2015-04-18
ATAATGCAGAAAAAATTGCTGAGGGAAGGAGAAATCATGCACCAACCTGAGCAGGTAGAAGCTCTTGTAAAGCAACTCAAACCAGCGCTAGATTCAATGCATAAACAGGTTCGTGCTCAATTCACCCTGCATCAACAGCGTTATGCTGAATACCAGCAGCAGATCTCATGCACTCACACTACCATGGACCTCCTCGAGAAAGATTATGTGCTCAGCAAGAAAACGCTCGAAGCCTACCATGCCTGGCATGCTGGAGTAGGAAGCAGCTTTAGTAATCCACAGCTTGAATTCTGTTTGCAAACCACCTACATGCTTTTTGCGCGTATCTTTTTTGTGCGCGTCTGCGAGGATTATGGACTGACTTCAGCTTGTCTCACTCATCATGATACTTCCGTACCCGACATGCAAGCTTGTAGTGACTTGCTCTCGCGTATTTCAGCCACCTATTTCCGGCTCCTCAAGCAAATATACCAGCGTGCAGGCCTGGATCACGACAATCCTTTCTACCACCAGGGATCTTACGACTGGTTCACTGCTGATGAGCAGGCCATCCTGGCTCTGTATACACTGCTCAACCATTTTAGCTTCAAGGGGCCAGTGCATACTCACGAGACCAATTCGGGAATAGGAGCCGTCTCCCGAAAATCCCCACGCAGCGATACAACCGACACAAGTGATACAACCGACACAAATGATACAAATGATACAAACCTCTTTGGAAGTCCACCAGGCGTGGATATACTGGGAAGAGTTTACAACGAGGGCTACATTGCAAATAAGGAGCGCAGCGCGAAAGGGCAATTCTACACGTCACCGCAAGTGGTTGACTATATGCGGTTGACTATATGCTTGATTCGCTCGGCATCCCCACCTTTACAGATATATCTTATGGCTACAAGAAATGTATAGACTTCTTAGAAAAGACGGTGGGTGATCTCTCGTGTGGCAGTGGCTCGTTTCTGGTGGCAGCGGCGGCACGCAAAAGGCATATTTTACAGCGCCTGGTTACTGAACACGAGGTCAGCCCAGCATATGCCCTTCAAATACTGGCCAACACATTTTTGGGTTTTGATCTCAATCCATTTGCATGCTACCTGGCCGAAATGAACCTGCTTATGCAGTGCCTGCCATTCCTGATCGACGAACAAGGCCAATTGTGTAGAAGTGTTGAACGCTTCCATATCTACTGCTCCGATATCCTTGAGCCCACCATTAACGAGCAAACATGTACGCGGGCAAACGGTAAAATAAATCAATGCTCAGGCTCTCGATCCCCACTCCCGGTTCTCTCGGATGAAGAACAGCGCATTAGGGATAGTAAGGACGCCAAAGGACTACCGGATCACCTGGTGCTACCCAATATGGCTCGGCATGGCCTGGATTATCTTGTTGGCAATCCCCCATATGTGAGCGCTGGTGAAAGCCCTGATAGCCTGCCGTATCGCAACAAGGTCTGGAACTCTGGCATCTACACATTGCTGTATCAACGCTGGGATCTGTTTGTACCCTTCTTTGAACGCAACCTGCAATTTCTGCACCCCGAAACAGGTCGGCTCAGCTTGATTGTCTCCAATGGGATCGAGACCGAGGGTTATGCTGAACGTCTGCGACAGGCGCTTAGCAATCAATATCACTTACTACAAATCGACTTTTTCCCGGGACTGCGTCTCTTTCAAAATGCTGCCGTCGAAAACACCATTGTACTCCTTGAGAATCGTGCTCCTGATGACCAGCATGAGGTAATACGGCGAAAGCACCTGCAAGCTGATTGTAAGCACTTTGAAACATTGCCGCCCATCCTGCAGCTATCTTCCAATAGTCAGATTTTCCGATGGCGTTATGACCCTGCACTTGATAAAAGCGTAGCAGAGGGCTGTATTCCACTGTGCTCTATTGTATATATTGGTACAGGAGTTGAAGCACAGAGTGACGAGGACGCTGATCCAGTAATTAACGGAAAAAGGCAGAAACGCTTTACACTCAACAATGTCTTTTTGTCTCCAGATGTTGGAGACGCACGACCTGCAGAATACATCGATGATGGAGTGCTTGGTGACGATGTAGGCCACTACTATCTACGCCGCAAGCGTTATGTAGCTTACGAAAAATTTCGCCCACAGATGCGAGGCCCAAGACATATAGCTCTTTTCCACACACCCGAGAAATTGTTACTAGGCGAAACATCGGGTGGCTATTACGACCGCGCTGGACTTTTCGCTAATCATAGCGTGCAAGTGGTAGTCTCCTGGAAGGCACTAGAGCAAGCAGGAGCCATTGAAGAGAGAGGCATTCAGACAGTCTTACGGAAATCTCGACAGATTACGGGAATTATCAACAGTTTTTCCCCCATCGCTGAATTGTTTGATCTGCGCTACCTGCTTGCTATAATCAATAGCCATTTCATGCGTGAATACATCACCTCCAATATGCATGAAGGTACCCGCAAAGCGCGCATCTATCCCAATGTATGGAAACGTTTGCCTATCAAAGTTGCTTCTGCCAAACGACAACAGCAAATAGCAACGCTGGTTGACGCTGTCCAGGAACAATATCAGCGCAGTCGCGTTGACCTTAACGCACTGCTGTCTGAGATAGAGACATTGGTAGAGAAGGTCTATAGAGAATCTGCGGATGCAGAAATGATGGACATTATCAATTCCAGGCCGGCGTCTCGCGTCCTTGTAAGCCCATTACCCAGGTGCTAAAATACATAGGGAGGGCCACATATATGAATGAGGTTAATCAAGAACCCGATCCAGTTTCCCAGATGCGAGCCATAACCATCTCACGCGAATATGGCAGCGGCGGCGGCGAGATTGCCACGCGCCTTGCCAGCCGCCTGGGATGGCAGTTGATTGACCACGAGGTTGTCGTGCAGGTGGCACATGAGCTAGGTGTCAGCGAAGCAGAAGCGGAAGAGCACGATGAACGCGTCGAGGGTCTTGTCGAACGCATTCTGAAGGGTATGCAACTGTTTGAACCGGCGGCACTTGTGTCTGCACCGATTCTTCCAATGGTAACAGACTCGCGCTCTTACCAGGAAGCGCTGGGCCGGGTTGTTGAAGCAACCGCCGCAGCGGGGCATGTCGTGATTGTCGGGCGAGGCTCGCAAGTCCTCTTAGTTCGTAGACGCGATGTGCTTCATGCGCGCATCGTGGCGCCACTCGATCCGCGTATCGCCTATGTAATGGTTCGTGAAGGCCTGAACCAGGCGGCAGCACGTGCACGCATACAGCTCAAAGATCGTGACCGGGTGCGCTACCTGCAGGAAGTGCATAACCGTAATCCGCACGATGCGAACCTGTATGATATCGTAGTGAACACCGGAGTCCTCGACCTGGAGAGCGCCGTCGATTTGATTTATCTTGCGCTGCAGCGTAAGGCCAGGCAGCTCACGACACCAACTAAAGAGCTAGGACCGGGTGCAGGCCTGGCACGTTATCCTGGCCAGCCCGGGGACTTCCGCCCTCCAGAGCACCTGACTGAGCAGTCCCAGTGAGATGATTACCTCCTTTGATTTAACAAAACAAACTGTTCTTGTTTGTGCGTGGCTCACAAGATGAGTGACTGTGAGCCACGCACAATGTTATTTACCTACCTGAAAGGCTTCGTCAGAGGCGAATGTGAGCGCAGTTTGAACCGCTGCTCATACTTCACGCTGCTAAAGCCCTTTGGCAAGAGCGTTGACGCTCATTGCTGAATCTGCTCATCTTTTTTCCCAAACATACTACCAAGCATATGACCAAGCCCACCACTAGCCTCCTGCGGCTGGTTCACACCATCGCCGGGGGCCTGCATTCCCAACGCTGTATCGATCTGCGAGCCGACGGGCCCTGGTAGCTTCTGCTTCAAGAAGCCAATTACCAAGTCCGCAGCTTGTTTCGCTACATCATGGGGAATACCGGTTCTTTCTGTGATCTGGTTAATCAACTCATCCATTGAAATCTTCTCCCTTTTCGATTGGCTCACTCTTTGAATACAACTTGCGTCGTACCTACGAACTCGTTCCCGAACGTCCCACGAATCCAGCGACAAAGTGCACGATTGCCAGGAGGACGACAGCCCCCAGGAAAGCAGCAATTATTGTGGCAAAGAAACCAAGCGTGGTATTGGGAAGCAAGAGGTTTATCACCAGCCCGGCAAGAAATGCGCCGACGAGGCCAACCACGATAATGCCTATAATCCCAAAGTGGGGGAAGGGGATTTTTACGAATCTGGTTGCCAGGAAGCCAGCAATCAAGCCAACAATCAACCACACCCACCAGCGGGATGTTGTGAAGGCAGCGCCTAAAACCAGAGTTGTGAGTACCATGTAAGTATCTCCTTACCCTCTTGGCAGGCTCTCTGGCCCGCCAGGATTTCTCTTTCGTCCGCTCCCGTTGAGCGAGCTGTGAGCTTAGACAACAGCACTGAGAAAATGTCACATTGAGGGCATTCCATAGCTCAAAGGCCCACTCCCCAACTGACACGCCTCGTCCTCTCTGGTGCCAGTATAAGGAGCAAGCGTCATGAAAGCGTCATGAGCAGCGTCATGGGGAGTGGCTCGCTTACTGCTGCGTTCCTCATTGGTGATAAAATATCGATATTTTGTTGATTCGGGAAACACCGCATCCTTGCTCTTCTTGTGAAGACCCGCTGCGCCCGGATTCTCCGATTAAGGATGAAGTCACTGACACTTGACGCTCCTAAACACGCGGTGCTATGCTGCAAACAATGAATAAAGACGCGACACGTCGCGTCCGTGACAGCGTTGTCGAGAGGAATATACACAGCTATGGGCATCATTGAAACGCGCTTAGACCGCAGCAGCCCCGATTTTCAAGAGAACACAAACTACTTCCAGCAACTTCTAGACCAACTTAACGAACGTATTCGACAGGTACAGCAGGGTGGAGGTGAGGAGGCGACCGCCAGACACCGCAAACGAAATAAATTGCCGGCACGCGAACGCATCCAGTTATTATGCGACCCTGATACGCCTTTCCTGGAACTGAGTCCTTTGGCGGCATGGGATATGTATGATAACGAAGCGCCTTCGGCCGGCATCGTCACAGGGATTGGGGTTGTCGAGGGGCAGGAATGCATCATTGTCGCGAATGATGCCACGGTTAAGGGCGGCACCTACTACCCGATGACCGTCAAGAAACATCTACGCGCTCAAGAGATTGCCGAACAGAACCATTTACCCTGCATATACCTCGTCGATTCGGGCGGCGCTTTTCTGCCGCTACAGGCCGATGTTTTTCCTGACCGTGAGCACTTCGGTCGTATCTTCTACAACCAGGCTCGCATGTCCAGCCAGCGCATTCCACAGATTGCCGCCGTGATGGGTTCATGTACAGCGGGAGGCGCTTATGTTCCCGCTATGAGCGATGAAACGGTGATTGTACGTGGCAATGGCACCATTTTCCTGGGTGGCCCGCCGCTGGTCAAAGCGGCGACAGGCGAAGTAGTAAGCGCAGAAGAACTGGGTGGCGCGGATGTGCACTGCCGCACCTCCGGTGTCACCGACCACTATGCTCTGAATGACGAACACGCTCTGGCAATCTGCCGCAGTATCGTCTCCAATCTCAATCGACGCAAGTATATTCCCTGGGATATTACTACACCCGAACCACCACGTTACGATCCTCATGAACTCCTGGGCATTGTTCCAAGGGATAGCCGCAAGAGCTACGATGTGCGGGAGATCATCGCTCGTATCGTTGACGGGAGCCGCTTCCACGAATTCAAGGAACTCTATGGCACCACACTCGTTTGCGGCTTTGCCCGCCTGATGGGCTATCCTGTGGGCATCATCGCGAATAACGGTATCCTTTTTTCAGAGAGTGCACTCAAGGCAACGCATTTCATGGAATTGTGCGCGCAGCGCAGTACACCGCTGATCTTCCTGCAAAACATTACCGGTTTCATGGTAGGTAAGCAGTATGAGAATAGCGGCATCACCAAGGATGGTGCGAAAATGGTGATGGCTGTCGCCAATGTACCTGTACCGCGCTTCACCGTGATTATCGGCGGCTCATTTGGCGCTGGTAACTATGGCATGTGCGGACGGGCGTACTCGCCCAGGCAGTTGTGGATGTGGCCCAACGCGCACATCTCGGTGATGGGCGGCGAACAGGCAGCAAGCGTGCTGGCAACTGTGCGCAGAGATAGCCTGGAGGCACGCGGCAAAACTATGAGCGAGGAAGAAGAGGCAGAGTTTAAAAGGCCGATTCTTGAGAAGTATGAGGAGGAAGGCAATCCCTATTACAGTACCGCCCGTCTCTGGGATGATGGGATCATTGACCCTCGCGATACACGCACAGTGCTGGCGCTGGGTATCGCGGCAGCTCTGAATGTGCCTATGCTGGATACCCCTTTCGGAGTATTCCGGATGTAAATACGCATATAAATGCGCATAAATATACGTAATTTATTAAAGGAGCGGGATGATGCCAGCATATACGCACATCACAATTGAGCGAAGCCACCAGGACAAGATTGCGACGATCACCATGCGGCGTCCAGAGGTACACAATGCATTTAATGCACAGCTTATCCAGGATCTGCAGGCAGCTTTTACTGAACTGAGCACCGATACCCGGCTGCACGCCGTCATATTGACGGGCGATGGACCTTCATTCAGCGCCGGGGCCGATCTGAATATGATGAAGGCCTCGGCAACGTTCACGCAAGAACAAAACCTGGACGATGCACTGCGCCTGGCTGATCTCTTCGACACAATCAACACCTTTCCTTGCCCGGTGGTGGCGCGTGTCAATGGCACAGCTATGGGTGGCGGCCTGGGCTTGCTCGCTGTCTGTGATATCGTCATTGCCGTCGAGAGCGCACGACTGGCTTTTAGCGAGGTGAAGCTAGGCATCGCGCCAGCCGTTATTTCACCCTATGTAGTACGCAAAATCGGTGAGACACACGCACGTGTGCTCTTTGTAACAGGTGAACGTTTCAGCGCGGCCCGCGCTCGCGAGATCGGCCTGGTCCATATCGTCACCACTGCTGAAGAACTCGATGCCGCGGTGGAGAAAACGGTGAGCGAGTTATTAAGCAGCGGCCCGCAAGCACTACGTGCCTGTAAAGCCCTGGCATTGAATGTGGGACATATGGATCATGAGAGAGTACGCAGATATACCGCCGAGACGATCGCTACACTACGTGTGAGCGCTGAGGCACAGGGAAGACTGCGCGCGTTCCTGGAGAAAAGATAAATGAGAATTGGCCTGCTGACGCAGGGCTTACACTCCAGAGACCATAGTCACCTGAGCATTGTCTTGCCTGATTAAGGCGGCAATAGTTTCCCGAGAGACTGCCACCTGACTGCATGGCCCCGTCAAAGGAGAGAATTGGATGGCCCGCAGAATCCAGAACAGTAAATTGTATATGCCTGGAATTATTCACAGTTCCCGTTAAAGGACCGCTCAATTGAAGACCAGTGAAGTAGCCACTAATAGCATCCTGGCTTTGTTGAAGTCCTGTAAGAGACATTTCTGTTTTGACATTTGCGGGTATGTCGAAAATAGTTCCAATATAGGAACTTTTAATATAGGAACTTTTAAAGATTGCCGAAGTGGTTGACGATGGCACAGGAGTAGATGCTGACGTTGGTCTCGGAGTAATCGTCTGATATAGTAGTGCTGCTGTTGGAGCAGCAGGACGAGAGCCATGGTACACCGTAGAAGACAAGAAAACTGCCCAGAGAGCTATACCAATGATAACGCCTACAAGTAGTGCAATAGAGATAGGTAATAATACGCCGCGTTTCCTGGAACGTGCTTTGCGCGACTGTACTGGTAAAGATGCAGCGGTTGAGCTTGCAACAGGTATAAATGCTCTGGCAGGATCAGGTACCGCTTGCTCAGGTGCAGTGGGCTGACTGGTTACAGTTAATGACTCAAGGGGAGACTCTGACGATACCTGTTGTGGCGTTTCTGCCTCCGACTCAGAGGAAATCGATGGCTCAACAACAGGTTCTAGTGATTCTTGCTCGGAGGAATCGGCTCCCAATTGAGAGTAGGCCGATGCCCCAATAATTGGCTCCAATCCCACTTGCTCCGGTGTCACGGTTTCTGGTTGTGAGGAGGCCACTGGCTCAACATCAGATTTCTTTGGCAGGTGCTCTACTAAGGCTAATGAAACGACGTCAGGGGCAAGAGGTTGTTGATCCGGCGCGTCAGCTAACGTATTGTGCGAAACAGGTAGCACCTGATCGATTGGAGACATAGGGGACGCTTGATTTGCTGGGACCGGCGGGACGATATTCGGTACAGGGGATTGTTGGTTCAGCGGGTCTGGCGGCTTTTGCAATGCTGGACCGGCGTTCGGCGCTAGGTCCAACATGTGTCGCAGGTCTACTTTTGGTGACTGTATCCACGTTGAATCGGTTTTCAACGCCTGTTCAAACTGCTGCACACTGGCGAAGCGATCGTTCCCGCTGAGAGACATGGCACGGTGAATAGTATCGGCTACATGCATTGAAATAGCCGGTACCACTTGATACATTGGTTCTAGTGAATCTACACTCTTGCTAGCTCGATAAAGGGCATCATCGGGAACGATACCCGTTAATAGCGTGTAAAATGTCGCACCTAATCCATAAATATCGCTACGAGTGTCGATTTCGCCATCATATTGTTCGGGCGCTTCATAGGGAGTCAAAGAGTGACGAGCGCTGGTAGTGGTTGAGCCCAGGTTATATTTCTTGCCAACACCAAAATCAACCAGCACAACCTTATCTCTGGTAGATAGTACGATGATGCTGGCCGGTTTGATATCCTGGTGGAGAACAGGAGGTTGTTGACTGTGCAGATAGGCAACAGCGCTCAAGACCGGTTCCATGATAATTATAGCTTGCGGAAATGAAAAACACTTCCCAGGCTGGTGAAGACGCAACATCCCCAGGCTCAGCCCTTCAATATAATCCATGAGCACATACACACGATCATACTTGGCGTCGCTAAGCACATTATAAACGCGAGGAAGCGCCTCGTGTCGAAGCAGTCTGAGCGCCATCCCATCAAGGGTAATCTGATACAGTTTATGCCTGCTCGGGTTGATTACCTCTTTTAAGACGAACAGGTTAGCATTATTGCCTCTGTTGCGCTGATCTCTCACCAAATAGATGTTACCAAAACCACTATCGCTAAGCTGGTCTTGTATAAGAAACCGACCTCTTATGATGGTTCCAACAGGGAGAGAATTCACCATGCCATACCTCTATAAAACTAAAGACTCTATTACTCTAGACTACGTCTGGCTATTATATATAGATGACTTTTTATTTGCAAGCTCAAGAATAGCGATAAATGTGTTATGGCAAGTTCGATTTTATCGAGAGAGGTGGGCAGAGTAATTCATGATGTCGCTGCTGGTGAGTAAATACGAGTTCCATCTCTATAGCTTTATGACCGGATAATCTTAGCCTGTTCTAAATCCGCCAGCAATTGCTGCACTCCGTACTGTGTACGTCCTATCAAACGCTCCAGCTCTGCGACATTGCGCTGTCCATCCACCAGCAACAAAAGGCGCCGGTGCTGCCGCGATAAGCCCAGTTGATCGACATGACGCAGCGATTCCTCAAGAGGTATCACAAGATGGGGAACAACAGATGCAGATATGAACGAAATGACCTGCTCTGTCCTGCCGTTGCTTGCCTGTCTTCTAGCAGCAGATTCCCGCAAAGGAGATATTGGGATGCGCGGATGCGTTCCGGTATCCCTCATTCGCTGCTCGAAAGCAGGGGTGCTAACAAAAGCAGGAATGGAAGGAATCTCAGAGATAGGTGTGGGAATAAATGCAAAGCGACAGGTTCCCCAACTACTGAGCCAGCGCAAAGCATTTTGACCGTAGAAAGCCGTAGTTTGAGCCTCCACCGCCTGCCCGTTGACAAATGTAATCATACCCTCTTCAAATGTCTCGCCTTCTCCACGCTCAACGGTCAGCATGCCAGATTTCCGACTAAGCTGGATCACCTGGATCACATCAGCGAGACTATTCGTGATCGTTTCTTTCTGCTGCGCCATGGGTATGCTCACTCCTCAATAAACCAAGAAGAAGATTCCCCCGGGGGCATTAATTAACACACCAATTCGCCACAAGTATATCACGAGATGAAAATATCTACAAAGATAGGCATACATGCTAACTTTCTTCGGCTTCTTTTCCCATACGTAGCCCCCTGTGCTGTAGTCAGTCATTGTCAGATGACCGGGTAGTACTATTTGATTGACTTCTGCCATACAGCATTGCAAACTGATATACAGCAATATAAATATGAATCCCAGCGAACTGTTGACCATTGGTATTTATTGTTTGCCTTGCGTCGATCCTTTCCAAATGAGTACTGCTCAGTTTTCATTGTAAATGGGCTCCGCTGGTTATCAGAATTAACAGAAGAGCCCAGCATGTGCCAAAGGCACACCATCCACGAACAGAAAGGAAAACCATGCTATGGCATCGATAAGAACAGGAACGCAAATGTCAAAAAAGTCATCTACAAGAAAGTCGCTTCCGTTGTCCATACGCATCTCTTTGTGGTTGATAGCAGTGTCCATTTTACCGCTCCTTCTTACACTGGTCATTAGCGAATTACAGTCTCGTTCTACGTTGATAAGCCAGGCTAGCAGGACCATGGAAACTGATGCACAGACACATGCTCAGTTAATCGATAATTATTTCACACAGAAATTGTATTGGATTATTCTCTGTACGGCTTGAAACCACAACCGCATGGGAAGTACATGATTCCGCCAGAAGATGCACAGCAAATAGCAAAAGGTCAGCAGTTTATATCCGGCGTGTACTATGATCCCGTCACACATCAATCCACAGTCGATTTATACACTCCAGTTTATTCAACCACGCTGAAAAGGTTATTGGGCGTTGTGCGCGATACGCTCGACATTCACTCTGTGGGGCAAATTGTCAACAGCGAAAAGGGAGTTAATGGCGCCGGTAGTTATGCTTTCATACTTGACCAGAACGGTGTGCGGATTGTCGATCCTGATCCAAAGACTCTCTTTACATCCATTGCTCCTCTCAACGCACCAATACAACAGCGCATCACAGATGAAAATCGCTATGGAAAGAACAGCACAATACCGGTTTCAGCAGATGCTAACCTGGGGGGCATACAAAGCCAGCCTAAGCCGCCGGTAACATTTCAGGAAGTACCAGCCGGACAGAATGCGTCATTTCAAGTCACCCGACGTCCGCTGTCGTTAGTCCCCTGGACCTATTTTGTATTGACTCCCGTGAACGAGGTGATTGCTGTAGCGAATCAACAGTTGCTCATTATCGTCCTGATCGCTTCAGCTATACTCTTGCCTGTGGCGGTTATTGGTTGGATTGTAGGATATCGTATTTCTTCCCCGATATTGCGCTCTGTAAAATCCCTTGTTAAAAACAGCTATGTACTCAACCAGCTATCGGGGAGAGAAAAGAACGCGTCATCA
>WNFF01004441.1_pt1 | contig 11449 bp, 11 predicted proteins | sample 5400441 | NCBI WGS metagenome assembly WNFF01 (sample SAMN13153345, study PRJNA577476) | soil metagenome | isolation source: 120 cm saprolite under Douglas fir tree site 2 hole 3 replicate 1 | place: USA:California | collected 2015-04-18
CACGCCTTGCGTCGCGAGAATGATTCTTGAGTTCTGCACCAAGCGTCGCGCCGCAGAGAGGGGAGTCCGCTCACTGAGGTTCACCGGCCGTGCACGAGACGCGCCGGTCACACAGTCATCAGGGCCGCCTTTGACCCGATGCAGACATTCAACGATCAAGACGTTGTAACCTTAGAAACTGCAACCGCTCGGTTCGCGCAGCCTCGGACCAGAAGGTCCGGCGCCTTGAATCTTCCTTGATTTCGTATTTCCACCTCATCTCCGGAATCCAACAATCTTCAGGGATCGGACATCTTCGCGCCATGCGCGGTCGCTTATGATTGCGCCACGGAGAACTTTTTGCGTGTGACAGGCTTGCGGCGTCGGGTCGCACCCGCTGCCGCCGAAGCGTCGTGAAGAGCCACCAGGGAGTATCGGCAATGCGATTTATCTTCGGACTCATCGTCGGTGTGGCGTTGACGATTGGGAGCGCCGCGATCCACGACAGCATGGAGCCCAGTCCGGTTGTGAACTGGACGACCGCGGACAATCTCCAGAAAACGACAGTCAATTATGTCCTGGCGCAATTCGATCGCCTGGTGAAATGGGTGACCGCCAGCTAACGAATCGATACCATGAACCGATCCCGGCCCCCGCAAGACGATGACACCGGGGACTGGGTCCACGCGTCGAATCCAGGTTAGGTCGCGCACTGCACAAACGGTCGAACGTAGGTCGATCGCGCCTCGCTGCATCGCCATCTGGACGGTGCAGAAGGCCGCGGTCACCGCCGGGCCGAAGCCGCGGCAGTCAACGCAATTGCGCAAAGGCGGATCAACGCACCTCAGCCGTAGTAGCCGTAGGCACCCAGCAAAAGCGACTTCTCTCGCATTTGCCCTAATTGGCGCCGGTCATTTCTACGCCGGCCGCTATGACGAGGCGTCTTAGTATGGCTGGCCGCAGCCATGCGCGCTGCGCCAGCGTGATTTGGCTGCTGCAAAAGTCCCTTCTCCGCCCATGCCCTTGCCGGGCGGCTGGATCAAGCGCACAAGGCCATCGGATCGTTTTCGTCGCCCGGCATGAGCACGCCGATGCGCCGTACGCGGTCGCCCTGCTGCGCGCGCGCCGCAAGCGGCCACGCAGCTACCGGGAAGCTTCCGCCCGAGAATTGACGTGGCGCGTAAGCCCGAACCGCCGCCGCTGTCGTCGTGGATATCTTCAAGGCTGCGGCCAACGCCAAGCCGCTTGGCGAGGTCGAAGGGTGGACGAGCGAGAGGCCATCGAAAAGGGCGCGATCGAGTTCAAGGTGCCGGCGACGAAGCTGATCACGGTACAGCGGCGGTAAGCTGCAGAAAGTCGGCGACGACGCTCTGGGAATCGCGTTGACCTCGCATTCCGCTCACTTCCACGGCGACAAGATGCTGTGGCTCAGGGAGCACATGGTCGCAATCGACTGGTCCGGTTGCGAGAACCTCAAAGACGCTGTGGCCGTCTATGCCCCGGAACCTAAACGAAGGTGATTCGGGCTCCCGTGGCAGCCCGTGTTGCCTGTCGCCAGATCCGAAGCAGGCGCAGGCGCACGCTTATCCTGTGCATAAAGGCGAGCGGAAGTCTCTAGCCGGCAAGCGGCACAAAGTTAGATAGTGCAAAGGGTTACGCGGCACCTCCGGCCATTTAGGCCTGTGTCCCGATTGCAACACTTACCCACTGTTGAAGCTGACGGCCATTTTCCCGCCCACGGAATGCCTAACGGCACCCTCGTTATAGCTTTCCGCGTGCGGACCGAACGGGGGCCGCCCGCATTAATGATGAGGCGTTGCATAGGTCTAGTTGGCAGATGGAGGGGTGCCATGCCAATAAATCCCAATCCGACTTCCGCGGGATCCGAGCTCTCTAGAGCCCGCGCTGGACATTCGAACAAGCTGTCCCTTCGCGCCTTGGGCCAGAATCTGATGGTGAGAGCGCGGTCGTGGCTCGATACACTGCTCTCACTCCCATATGCTCGCGTCGTGATGATTTTTGTCATTGGTTTTGCCGCCGGCGTAGTTTGGCAGTCCTACAGCAGCGCCGCAAGAAAGGCGATCGCGAGCTGGTCCTCACATCTTACTTGGTTGGCACCCACCGCTTCTTCCGAGCGGATCAGAACGATATCGCTTGCTCTCGTAGCAGCGCGACAAAACCTCGACCGGGCCGTCAATGAGATGAATAGGCTGGAGGTGCAGGGGGCGAACGAGCCGCGGCGCAGGTCCACTCGGTAAATCGCGAGAGGCGCGCTCGCTTGCGTTTGCCATCGCCGATCTCCGGCCCGCGACTGCTGGTGTCCCGCCTGGTTTAAGTTCACATGACGATGCCCTTGTGCATCAGTTCAGACGGAAAGGAGGGATGCTGATGAGTCCCAGTCCGATATTTGCCTTCATCCGCTTCATGATGATTTTTTTCATCGGCGTTGCTGCCGCCGTGGCTTGGCAATCTTACGGTGCCGCGGCCAGAGAGGTGATCGCGAGCTGGTCCCCACACCTTGCTTGGCTGGCCCCAGCCGCGGCTCCTGCTGGCACTTCTGCCGAGCGGCTCAAGGCGACCTCGCTCGCTCTTGCCGCGGCGCGGCAAAGCTTCGACAAGCTCACCACAGAGATCAGTAAGCTGCAGGCTCAGGGTATTCCTGACGCGCAGCCGGGATCCCGGCGTGCCAGCCAACGCTGATTCACAACATCCGACCTGCACAATGCGCCGCATCTTTACAGCAGCCGCGAGCGCACCGCGTTGGCGTGGGCCGAGGCGGTCACTCGCCTTGAGAACCAACAGGTTCCAGACGCGGTCTACAACACGGCCTGCAAAGAAATTCAACGAGGTTGAATCGACGCAACTCACACTGGCGATTGTCGCCATCAATGGCTGGAACCGTTTCAACGTGGCGTTTCACACGCCCGCTGGAAGCTATAAATCGGCGATCGGACGCAAGACCGGTTGAAACCAGAATTGCGGCTTGTATTCGTAGAATTTGACTCAGGTCGCAAATCAAGCCGGTACATACGGCCACAGGGCGATCGAAGGCTGACCCGACGCCTGGTGAAATGGGAAGGGGGCACGAGGTTCGATCGGGTGGTGGACAAATCAGTGATATGCACCGGTCCCGCCTGGGTCATCCACCGTTGGCGCTTTCTCCGGGAAAGACCTCAACCTGACACGGACGCACGAGCGCCAGCACCAGGCGCCCGGCCAGCCGGATATCATCGGCCGTAGTCCGGCTGGCGTCGAGTCGAAGCAACGAACGACGCGCTGGTTCGCTGCCGCCGAAGCGGCTTTCGTCACATCCTAGATTTGCGGCCGGCAACGTTTGGCTACGCAGTGCGCCCACGTTCTGGCCCACGGCTTACCTGGATTCTTCTGCCGAGTTGGTCCCCGGGTTCGCCGCCAACGTCTTCATGCTGACGAACTGTCGTGATTTGGCTTGGATGAACGGGTCAGGGAAGGGCCAGGTTCATGCGCAAGCTCTGCTACGCCGTCGGCGTCGGCCTGGTAATGCTGATCGTCGCCCGTGCGGCGTTGAAGCAGCACGAGGCAGCCGGGGATCCTACGGCTCCGGCCGAAACGAGCGTCACCGCCAGCAGCCAGATCGACCGTGTCGACGAATGCATCGACTCCCAAGCCTGCATCGACAGTTACCTGTGGTCGCTCTACGAGCGTACGCGCAAGGTCGATACGGTCCGCGTGCCGGAACAGATCAAGGTGGCGGTCAAGCGCAAAGGCAAGATCAAGATCGTCACCAAGACGGTTTCGAAATTCGTGGTTGAGGATTTCGGCTGGAAGGATCCCGATGCGGCCGAGAAGGCCGGCATGGCGACCCAGGATTACGTGATCAGCGGCATGGATCGGAGTTTCCGGGTCACGCTCTACCGCGCGCTGCGCGCGCTCGACGCCGCCGGCCTGATGCCCGGCATCACCAGCGGCTTTCGCGACAATTACCGGCAGACCATCGCGACCGGCCGGAGGGCTTCGAGCGACCGCTCGTATCATGGCGGCAGCTTCCATGGCGGCTATGGGCACGGGCATGCCGCTGATATCGTAAGCGTCAAGGGCGAGACGCGTGCCGACCGGCTGGTGTCGAGCAACGTGCTGTGGAGATGGATCGACACGCACGAAAAGGAGCTCGGCATCGGGCGGCCCTACCGCGACCGCGATCCACCTCATGTCGGGCCGCTCGACGGCTGGGAGTATCTCGCCCACCGCGGCGAGCCGAAGAGTCAGGCCGGTAAGGCGCGGCTGGCTGACCGGGCGCGCCACGGCGACAAGAACCATCAGGCCGAAAAGAAAAAACCAAGCTGAGTCGAAAAGCCAGGGGCAACGGGCGAATGGCCCTGCACGGCGAGAGTGCCGCATCGAAGCGCAACGGCAGCCCGGCCGCGCACGATCAAAGTCGCCTTGAGGCAACTTGCCTGACGCGGCATGGGCACCTGACGGGGCGCGCGCGCTTCCAGGCACGGACCCCCGGTTTCCTCGACCGGTCGCCACATCGAGGAAACGCGACGTTACCTCCATGACCTCGTCGCCTACCTCGCGCGGACATCGACTGCGATAGAACTGTACGAGGCGATGCTTTCGTTGCATCCGAACCGCGTCAACCCTGGATCACTCTGGGCGGCCGCAAAAGCGTCCAAGCCATCCTAAGCTCCAAGCGCTTACCGGCACTTCGTACTCCTGCTCAGTGCTTGAGTCCGGTTTTGGCCCGACTCTGCCGTCACCAGCGTTCGCCGGGCACGGAAGCTATCAGGTGATAAGCTGCCGTCAGCGGCGACGGAGCACGACGGTCGAAGATGACCCGGAGCGGGCTTCTCATGCGGGTGAAAGCCTCATCAGCGCAAGGGCTGCGCGTCCGTTCGGGCCATAGGGATTGCCGAGCGATTCCACCATTTCGAAGTGGTTATAGTTCGCGGCCTCGATCAGCTCGGCCGGTTTGCCCGCCGCGTGCACCGCGGCAGCGAAATCGCGGTTCTGGCGCTGGAATTCAGGCGTCTCGTTGGTCCCATATGTGACAGTTACAGGCGCACGCAACAGGTCAAGATGGCGCTGCGAACTCATCGCCTGTTCCATCTCGTCAGTGAACTTGACGTATGAACGGCGTTTTGAGAGCCGCACCGCCTTCATGTCGTACATTCCGCTCATGCAAAGCCCGCCCTTGATGATGTCCGGTGGCAAGCCGAACTCCTTCTGCCAGTCGGTCACCAGCGTGACGCCGCACAGATGACCACCCGAAGAATGCCCGCCGATATAGAGCCGGTTCGCGTCACCGCCGAAACCTGCGGCATTCTTGTAAGCCCAGACGACCCCGCGACGTACTTGCTCCGCCATCACGCGCAGGTCGCCGTCTGCGGGCTCAATCGCAATGACGTCGAGCGCAATGAAGTGCGCACCGGTATTGACGAACATTTCGGCAGCGTATGCGTAGTTCTTGGCCTCTCCGCCGAGCCATGCGCCGGCATGGATGAACACAAAAATCGGGGCATTGGGGCGTGATGTGCGATAGATGTCGAGCTTCTCGGGTGCTGTGGGGCCATAGGCTTCGCGCCGCGGCGTCCCAAGCCGCGCCCGTGCCAACTCGCTGCTGGTTGCTTGGCGCTGGATGATCTGGGCCCGCAGCGGCGCGTAGAAACTCTGGTCGTACGCGGCATCGAGTTCGACCTGATCCATGTCCATCCACACGCGCGGGCCGCTCGCATGCGGTGGCGGCCCGATGGGACACACCGGTGCCGTCGTCTGAGCCTGCGCCGGCGCTGCCGCAGCGACCGCCGCGGCACCGAGGAGCGATCGCCGTGTGATCGGCCGGAAGAAGCTGAGCTTGAAATGCATGATTTCCCCTCGCATGAAGTTGTGCAGACATGCCCGCTGACGGCATGGTCGCTACGCTTGACGGGCGCTTAACCACTTCCCGTTGTCAGCTCCATCATCAGGTTATTACATCGTTTCGACAGCGCAAAACCGGGTGCATAGCCGCGTGTGGCCCGGTACGCCCCCGTTGTAGTGCAGCTAGACCGACGCAATCAGGGTCATCCGCACGTGGCCGCCGCCCAGACCACCTTCGCCCGCTATTATCAGCAAGTCTTCAACGAATTCGTTCCGTCACACTTCCCATCGCAAGAAACATGCACCAGACGGTGGATACGGGGATTGGGGGCATGATCGTAAAGAGGGAAGCGAAGAGTGAGCCGGTAGCCCTTCAAAGAATTTCCCATTGCGTTTAGTCATCGAAAGCGCTTTCTTCTTATGAGCGGCATTGCATTAATGCGGCAATCTCCACCATCCTGTATGAGCGTGTCTGGCTTCTCAGCGCACCACAATAATCAGTGTTTTCAGTACGTTCCACGGCGTTAGAAGAATCAGCGAATCAGCACGATCGCGGTTCCTCTTCAATCTGACAACACGCTAACCAAATTTGTGTCTTCGAAACGCTATTAGGCTTCACTTGTTTCATGCAATCGCAACTCTCCCATTTTCAAAGGCACCAGCTCGAGGTCATCGCACGGGTCACGCCCTACGCGATGGCTGGTCACATCCTGAACACGACCGTTTTGGCTATCGCGGTGGCCGGCTCAATCCCGACCACCCAGCTAATCATCTGGTGTTGCTATTCCTATGGGATCGCTTTGGTTGTCCTTTATCGTCATGCGAGGAACCGCGCGCGAGTCCCGCGAAGCTTTCGGCGAGCGGTCGGCAGGGCGACAACCTACGCTTTTTTCCTGGCCCTACCATGGGCCAGCATGGCCGTCCTGCACTTGGGTGCGTTGGCGCACGATGAAGAGTTGATCTTGGTCGCTCTCGGCGTCGGAATGGCGGCGAGCGGCACTATCCTTCTGTCGGCAGTGCCTGCGGCGGCATTCAGCTATATGTCGGGAATCTTGATCCCGACCGCGGTGAAGTGCCTCGTCCTCCTCTACCAGAAGGGTTACGTGCTCCTCGGTATTTTGGCCCTCAGCTACTGGGGATTCCTGGCCGCTCTCATCGCCAAGATCACGCGCGAGATTAGTGAACGCAAGAAGGCGGATGTTGCACTCGAGGAGAGTGAGGCAAGATTGCAAGAGGCGCTTACCGCCGGTCAGGTGATGGCTTTTACATGGGAGCCCGGTACCGGGTTGTCGCAGCGTAGCGAAAATGCTCCTCAGCTCTTCGGGTTCGAACCGAAGGCGGGCACCCACAGTCGGGCCGACGACTTCGTCGAGCGTGTGCATCCGGACGATCGCGCAGGCTACGCAGCACGGATCAGGGACCTTTGCCTCGAGAACGCGTCCTACTCGACGTCTTTTCGCTTCATTCGCCCAGACGGGCGTGAGGTCTGGCTTGAGGAGACGGGCAAGGCGGAATTCGATGCAACCGGTCGCTATTTGCGACTCAAGGGATTGACCCGGGACATCACCGAGCGAAAGCGGGCTGAGGAACGGCAGCAGATGCTCGTCCGCGAACTCGACCACCGCGTCAAGAACGTGCTCGCCTCTGTCGCCGCTGTTGCGCGGCGCACCCGACAGGACAGCGGCTCGATGGACGAGTTCTTGCAAGTGTTTGACGGCCGCATTCAATCGATGGCAAATGCTCACGGGTTACTCACCCGGGGCCACTGGCAAGGTGTGAGCCTCGCAGATCTCGTTCGCAGGGAGCTCGCACCCTGCGCGGGAAAAGGCAGCGCAAGCGTGGGAGGCCCTGAGGTATTGTTGTCTCCAGAAGCCACCCAATCGGTAGCGATCGTGCTGCACGAGCTGGTGACTAATGCCTCAAAATATGGCGCGCTGGCGACGAAGCATGGTCGCGTCTCCGTGCGCTGGGATTGGCAGTTGGACAGTCAAGCCGGGCGGCTGTTGGTGGAATGGGTCGAGACCGGCGGTTGGCCGGTCATCCCCCCAGGCCACACGGGGTATGGCACCGACGCGATCCGTAACCTCATTCCCTACGAGCTCGGCGGTGTGGTCGACCTGGCTTTCGACGCGGCGGGCGTGCGCTGCAGAATAGAGCTTCCTTCCAGCTGCGTCAGTTCAGACTCGGAACCATGACGGCATGACTCTCGTTCCAAGGAGTTCGTCGTCGCGCGCGATGACGAGCAAGGCGTCTCGATCCTGTCCGATTTTGCGAGGGCATCGCGCGAATTATCGGAACGCTGATCGTAAATCCGTATGATCTCCAGTAGCTGAGGCCATCTGCGCAGGCTCGTCGCATGTCCGAGGCAGAACAGTGCGATCGCATGCGGCTGATGCGTGACGTCGTGCGCACTCGAAATGTTTTTCGTTGGGCGGGCCAGATGCGGCTCGACATCTCGCAGCCCAGAAGCGCCAAGAAATTATACCGATGGCTTCGCAAAAGCCGAAGAATACGCTCATCCAAGGTCGTTTCGGGTTGGATGTCCGGAAGTGGCCCATAGCTGAGACGGCGGCCACCGGCCGGCGTCTCAGCTATGGGCCACTAAGAGACATTGCGCGCCGAAGTGCCGGTAATCCCATTTCCTCACAACCTCGATTCGCGCTAGGTTCACAATAGCGAGCGCGGGGATCATTGATGCGACGGCGCGAATTCATCGCAGGGCTTGGAAGCACGGCGGCGGCGTGGCCGCTGGCGGCGCGGGCGCAGCAGGGCGACCGCGTACGGCGCATCGGCGTGCTCATGTGGCTCGACGAAAACGATCCTGGGGCGAAGTCTGATCTCTCTGCGTTCACTCAAGCGCTTGCGGGCATGGGTTGGACCGAGGGCCGCAACGTGCGGATGGACCTTCGGTGGTACGGCGATGACACCAATCGGATACGAGCGCTCGCGCAGGAGTTAGTCGGCCTGCAACCCGAGGTCATCCTGGCCGGGGGGTGGGGGGCGACCGTTGCCCTCCAGCGGGAGACGCAAACGATCCCGATCGTCTTTGCTGGCGTGAACGACTCCATCGCCAACGGCATCTTCACGCCGCTCAACCGCCCGAGCGGGAACACCACTGGCTTCGCCTTCTTGCAAGCCCCGCTGGCAGGCAAGTGGCTTGAGCTGCTCTCGCTGATCGCGCCCGGGCTCAGGCGGGCCGCAATCATGTTCAATCCCGACGAAACGCGCCCCGTGGATCAGATTTTTAAGCCCTCACTTGAGACGGCGGCCCGGTCACTCAAGGTCGTGCTAATCCCTGCGCCCGTTCATAGCGACGTAGAGATCGAAACGGCCATCATGGCCCTTGGGCGCGAGCCGGGAGGCGGCCTTGTCGTCATGCCGGAGTTATTCATGTACGTGCATCGCGCGCCGATCATATTGGCGGCGGCCCGGAACAACGTACCGGCGGTCTATTACCTATCTGACTTTGCCAGAGACGGCGGCTTGCTCTCCTACGGAACCGACGTGACAGACACCTTTCGTCGTGCCGCCTCCCATGTCGATCGCATCCTACGCGGCGCGAAGCCGGCGGAGCTTCCCGTCCAGCTGCCGACAAAATTCGAGATGGTCCTGAACCTCAAGACCGCCAAGGCGCTCGGTCTTGCCGTACCCCGATCGATGCTGGTGCGCGCCGACGAGGTGATCGAATAGGCCACGAGCCAGCGAGTTGTGGCGCCCCCGCTTGCAACTCAACGCCTGGACGAATGGCGGCTTTGGGTCAGGAACAGACATTACCGCATCCTTTGCGAGCGCGTGAAGCTGGAAGACGATCAATCTCGCTTGCGCAATAGCGCTGGCTGGCGCCGGCGCCTATTTGCTATACTGTTTTTTTCGTGCTCGACGACATGACCCCAACTCTGCCGTCGCCGCGTGGCTATTCTAGCGGCCATGATCACCGTCTATGGGGTGCATTGGCTCTGAACGGCTTCCTCAAGAAGAGTGATCGCCTGGATTGAATGCCAGTTGGGATTTCCATGGGAGGGCCAATGGCACACCACGTCGAAACAACGTCAGCCAAGCCCGCCTACGGCCGATTTTCCCGGCGGTTGAAGGCCTTCGTCATCGACGGGATCATTATTATCTTGCTGCTGGTGATTGCCCTTTTTGGAGCGGTCTCGGCGAATTCCGATAGGGTCGGCCGGGTTCTCGGATTTACATTCGTGGGCGTGTGGCTACTTTATGAACCACTACTGGTATGGCTCACCGGAAGCACTGTTGGACACTACATCAGTAACTTGCGGGTTGTAGACGATCGAACTCATGGCAATGTTAGCTTTCTGAAAGCCGTTGCCCGCCTCGTAATTAAGTCTGTACTAGGAATATATTCTTTTGTCACCATGGCAACAACGTCACGTCATCAGGCAGTACACGACGTGTTGACGCGGTCGACCGTCCAGATTCGTGACCGATCGAAGGCGCGACACTTTGAGTATGTCGTCGAAAACACAGGCCTTCTGTCCCCGACTATACCGTCGCGCCTACGCCGACTCGTGGCTATTGTTTGTTACTCGTTGGCCACTTTTGTTTTTTACAGCATATTAATAGGCGTGCTGACGTCGAACGTTTGCACATCGTCGGGCACATGTTCTCCGACCGAGAATGCGATCATTGAGTTTGGCGGACTGATTTGGCTCGGCGCGAGCGCGCTGTTCATCATCCAGGGTTGGAGAGGACGGCTTTATGGTTGCCGCGCCGCGTCGCAAAATTAAAGCTCATAAGCGTCGTGATACGGCCAGCACGGGGTAGCACGGGGTAGTGGGCCGGCCCCAACCTCGACATGGCCGCTTTGGGTCAAAAACGGCCGCCGAGATTCGTGACCGGCACGGCGGAACTTGCTTCGATAGCTGACGCGGGCGGGCACGGAACCCGATTCTGGGCGGCGAGCACCAGGGGAAAGGCCGCAGGACCCCAGCAAGCGGCCGTGCCGGGCGCTGGCCGGGACCAAGCCACGCCGGGTGATCGCCAAGGTCGAGTGGCACCCCGGCGAGCTTGCTCCGCGCGTCGGCTTCATCGTGACGAACACGAGCCGCCCGGCCGTACGCCGGTGCGGTTCACCGAGGACGGCCTTGCGGCTGTCGATTCCTGGATCAATCAGCAGCACGCGGAGATTTCGCGCTCCGAAGCCATCCGGTGCTTGGTTGAGCGCGGCCTTAAACACAGGGGGAAATGACATGTCGGTACGCAAGCGCACCTGGACCATCTTAGGCGGAGGTGTGGCGCTCGCGCTCACCATCACGGCGGCGTCGGCGGCAGAGGATGTAGCTACCATAATGCCGGGCTGCCGCGCGCTCATGGACGATCAGGTCAAAACCAGCAGCATCTTCGATGCGGGATACTGCGCGGGAATGATAGATGCCATCGGCTTCATGGGGGACGCGTTGTCTTGGCAGGCCTTGGCCCTCCCAAAAGAAATCCGTCAGAATTTTTGCATATCGGCCCCGCTCACGGTGACGATCAAGCAGGCAGTCCGGATCGTCGTGGCCTACATCGATGCACGGCCAGACCGCATGCATGAGCCGTTCTCGCAGCTCGCCATCGAAGCCCTCCGAACCGTATGGCCGTGCTGATAGGGCCAGGGAAGCCCGGCCGTGCG
>WNFF01007513.1_pt1 | contig 11449 bp, 11 predicted proteins | sample 5400441 | NCBI WGS metagenome assembly WNFF01 (sample SAMN13153345, study PRJNA577476) | soil metagenome | isolation source: 120 cm saprolite under Douglas fir tree site 2 hole 3 replicate 1 | place: USA:California | collected 2015-04-18
TGGCTCGCCCAGTGCCCGTTCAAAGTTACGCGCAAATGCTGCCCTTGACATCCTACAGAGAGAGGCGAGCTCAGGAACAGTCCATGTGTTCTCTGGCTGTGAGTGAATAACTTGCAGCGCCGCACCCAGTCGCGAATCAGTAGCAGCTCTAAACCAAGCTGGAGGTGCTGGGCTCTGCTCTAGGCTCGCCCGAAGCGCATACACAATGAGCAGGTCTAATAGCCTATCCAACACCGTTTGATGGCCAGCACTCGGCTGATTAAGCTCGTTGGAGACGAGCGTAATGATTTGGCGTAGCGGCTCGGTGGGGGTTGTCTGTAGTACGAGAATTGGGGGAAGCGTTCTTAGCAACCCCGATCCGATATCGCCAGAAAACTGGTAAGCTCCACACATAAAGACTGACGCGTCCGGGTTACTCGAGGTATCATTATTGGTACGTTTTGCTAAGAAGTCCTCATGTGAAATACAGGGTGCACCAGGACTATACGCAAGGTGGTGATTTCGCCCACCAGGAACAAGCGCAAGATTACCAGGTACCAGTTCCTGAGCTTTCGAGTGATCATCAGTCCATAGATAGGCTCGGCCCTTCAAAACCATATGAACTATTAACTGTATGCTCCCTGGTAAAGCAATACCCCATGGAGGTAAAACCGCAGCTTTGGCGAATACGCCGCCAGATGACCGCGCTCTTACTAAGTGTTCTTGCAAGATATCCATTGGCTTTATTGTACACTATCTGACGAGAAAAATCGAGCGTTTTGAGTAGTAGATTGAGCTTTTAAAACATTGACGCTCTCATTTGTTTGATTAATAATTAGGACATGACAAATTCACCTGTCATCCTTGTTTCGGGAGCAACCGGAAAGGCTGGCTCCCGTGTGGCCCGAATTCTGGAAGATAATGGTATCAGTGTACGTCGAGCATCCCGATCGAGCAAAGATGTGTCGTTCGCCTGGGACGACACCAAATCTCTTGATGCCACTACGTATTCTCCCCTTACTATACTTTTGGAAAGTATAGCACTAAAAAGTAGGTACTTGTCGAATGTGCACTATGCCTACTATTCTGGTTTTGGACAATTAAAGTAACTTGAGGAGGAATGAATTAATGACTTCGCAGAACACTACTGAGGAAAACAAGCGGATTGTCCGCGAATTTATCGAAGCAGCATTTAACAAGCACCAGCCTGATAAAGCAGGCGAGTACATGACATCTGATATCAAGTGGCATGGCGGAACCCTGGGGACTGTCGAGGGTCGTGATAATTTCGTTGGGCTGATCGGCGCAATCGTGACAGCCCTCCCAGACTTGCGGAATGTCGAACTGGATCTCATCGCAGAGCGAGATATCGTGTCCGTGCGAGCGACGGTGGATGGAACACACAAAGGTGACCTCCTTGGAATTCCGGCATCGGGTAAACACGTCCAATGGGATGCGATAGATAATTACCGAGTGGTGGACGGAAAGATTTCCGAGGAGTGGGCGGCAGATGACCTACTTGCTTTCGTGTATGGAGTTGGCGCTTACACTCCACCTTGGTTGGCCGGCAAGGCTTAGTATGAGGGTAGAGAGTTCATACAAATGGCTAGCTCCCGCTTAGAAGCCTTTCGTGTTGGGGTCATGGCTGTGATTATCACTAGCATGGCTTTGGGGCAAAAGCTCCTGTGGGAGCGAGTCTGCATGATCTTCGTACTCTCTTGCCTAACTCCCTGATAGATGCCCTCAGCTTCCAGATGATTGGCGCGTCTTGGAACCACCACCACCATTTACTTTAGGAGGTGAAAAATTATGATTGATCACATCTACATTTCTGTGAATGATGTAAAAAAGTCACTCAAATTCTATCTGGAAGCATTGAAGCCTTTAGGTTGGCGCGAGTTTGGAGCGTACGACTCTAGTACGGGCCCAGAGGGTATACCTGACCTTTATGGTATAGGTGACGCTCAATATATGAAGAATCCAGGATCAGGCTCGAGCATATGGCTACGACAGCGACAAAAGGGTGAAACTGGTCTGTATGTTGGCATCCACGCAGAGAGTACAAAAGAGGTAGAGGCTGCTTATGCTGCTGCGTTGAAAGCGGAAGGCAAAGATGAAGGTGCGCCTGCGGAAAGAACATACTTTGCTCGTGGATATTACGCTGCAAATATAGCAGACTTCGATGGGAATCACATTGAGTTCGTCTACAAAGACTTTTAGGGACAGTGCGGGATAATCTCATCTACAGAGTGGTACACTTTTCGGGCTCATCCACTTTTGGACTATCAAAAACAACAGAGAGGGCTGGCCACGCACTACCAGGCTCGCCTTCTCCAGGGTGCGCTTGATCTCCAAAAACGAGCGGCTATGAGGGCTAATTGCAAAGGTACGCGGCGCCAATTTCCGCACAGTTCATCCAAGAGGAGCGAGCGCCGCCAGGAGCGTGTGATTCGCCTTAATTCTTGTCCTCTCAATGAAACCATAACCTGTCCGGCAGTTGGCTTGTTTCGTTGCTCCAGAGCAAGCGAGCGAGAGTGAGGAATCCGCGATTTTGCCACATATCCCCGTTTGTGGTCCATTTTGAGATCCATAACCTGTCCTGTGGTCCAAACGAGTAAAACTCCTCGTTGAGAGAGGCAAAATGGTCCTCTTTTTGGGACTGGATGCCTCGCAAATGCGTCAAAGCGGACACGATATGGGGAAATGTGTGCCTCACAGGGAAAAGCTCCTCCACATGCCAGCTTGAGTTCTCATGCGGGAGGTAACCGCCCGTTTTAGCTCAACAGCACCAAGAGGCTTGTTTCCTCGATGGACTCTCATCGCCCTTTGGACCATAAAGGATCCTCGTTCGCTTTGGACGATAAAGCATCCTAACAGGACAGGTATCGTGACAAATCACAGAGCGCCTGCTCGCTCTCCTCGTCCGACAACTCCACGAGCAGCGCCTCGCTGAGTCCAGCAACGTGAAAGCCCTTGGGTGTAAATATTGGAATTGCGCGAGCGCAAATTTGGTCATTCGGTGAGCGGTCAGCGAGTATCTTCTCTGTCGTGAAAGGCAGCAAAATGATCACGTAATTATCAAATTTGCGCTCGCGCAATTCCAATATTTACACCTTCCCTTCCTGGATGAGCAGGTTCCTGCCCTCATCGTAGCGGATGGGCGGCCTACATTCCCGTGTTCGCGGTCTGCCGCGTGCTAGGCATTCGGACCGATACACACATACAACGCTGGCGGCGCCTGATTTTCTGGGGAACCGCCCGCAAGCTACTGTTCCAAACGGTAAAACGAGGCCGGCGCCTGGTCTGGTGCCTCCTGATTTCTGAGGTCCCCTACCTCTACAGCTTATTTGACTGGAGCCCTCTGCCGCCAGAGCGTCGACGACAACTGTACGAGGCAGCTCATGCTCACGCGCAGCTCCTTGGGCAGGTGTATCAAGAAATGCAGGCACAGTATGCAGCTACCCGTCAAGCACTGTTTTCTGTTCTCACGCGCGCGGCGGAACTCGATAACACATTTTGGCCGGCGATGGCGGGGAAAGCCGCATCGCTTCCCTCTGAAGCATAAGCCACCTACGCCCGACTCTTGGACTGTGGGCAGGATATCTACGAAAAGCTAATCGCTCATACGCGGAGGATGCTTCATGCGCAACAAGATGAATCGTTGATCATCGACGCGGTCAAGTTCGACGCCGAGCACCGTATCATTGACACTTTTTCCCTCCCTTTGTTTCCCGTCGTATCCCGCGAGGAATCCCTGGTGCTTACAGAACTTTTGCAGCAGGTAACACGCTGGCACCAGGCACTGGCCGATTTCTGGCAAGCTCAGAATCCGGGGTCTTCAACAGAAGTTTAAAGCTCCCCGTCCTGATATCTTACAGAAATTATGAAATTGCGTCTTCATCTTCAGCAAGGGGAGCCGTCCTGTCTTTCTGAGCTGGAGAGGAGGTCACCTTGCTTTCAAGTTCTCTGACTTCACGAAAACCAATCAGGATCACTCACCCTGGAAAAGTTCATACGTGTTTACGCTGCTGCTGCACTGCTTTGCGCTGCCACCTTCAGCTCTGGCGCCACCTGGGAACCCGCCCGGGGAACTTGTCATCGCCCAGCCGGTGGCAGACCTCGTAGAGCCGCGCGTCGGCGCCCTGCCATGCCAGATCGGCGAGCGTTTCCTGCAAGGGTACATCCTGGCGCAGCGTCGCAAGCTCGCGGAACAGCAGCGCCTGGGCCCGGTGCTGCGCCAGGCTCGCGGCCAGGTGTGCGGATCTGCCGGGATCGCCTCGAGGTGCTCGTATTTGGCCAGCACGGCCGCCGCCGATTTTTCCCCCCAGCCCGGGATGCCGGGGAAGCCGTCGGCCGCATCGCCCACCAGGGACAGCCAGTCGGGGATCGACTGTGGGCGCACGCCAAACTTCTCCACCACGCCCACCTCATCGAGGAGTATATCGCGGCGGCGGTCCCAGCCCACGATGCGGCTGCCAGAGACCAGCTGGGACAGATCCTTATCCGGCGAGCAGATTACGATCTGTGCGACCCCGACTTCGTGCTTGAACCGGGCGGTCGCGCTGGCCAGGGCATCGTCGGCCTCGAACTCGACCATCGGCCAGACCACCAGCCCCAGCGCGGCAACTGCCTCTTCGGCCAGCGGGAACTGGGCGAGCAGATCCGGGTCAACACCCGCGCCGGTCTTGTAGCCGGGGTAGAGGCCGTTGCGGAAGGACTCGATCACGTGATCGAAGGCGCAGGCCACATGGGTGATGCCCGGCGTGGCGAGCAGCATCAGCAGGCTGCGTAAGAGGCCCAGCGTGGCGCCGACCTCGCGCCCATCGGGTGCCTTGCGCGCCGGCGCGCCGAAGTGGTTGCGAAACAGCTCGTAGGTCCCATCCACCAGGTAGATCTTCATAGAATAAGCGGTGCTCCTCTCAGCATTTCAGAAGTGTCCAGTCTCTGCTAACATAGACAGCGATGCAGATGGAAAATACGTTTTGCCTCATGCTCAAGGAACTGTTGCCGCACCACCTCGTGACGTTGGAGAGCCTCTGGGAGCAGATGCGTCGGGGCGAGAACTGGTAACCACTCCGTGATCTTTTTGCGTATTCCATGTCTGGTTCGTCTCCACAGGCTCTTTCGCCCCCCATTACTGCTATGAGGCAAAACGTCTCTTCCATCTGCATTCTTTCCCAGTGAACTGAGAACGGAGATCATTCATCAATCTGCCAGTAGACACGAAGGTATTGCCCTGCCGCTGGCAGTCGATCAGCTCATAAGGAATCCCTTCCGTCTAAAAAGCCTTACCCTTTGATATATTTGAGCTTCTCTTTGACTTGTTGACGACTCACCTGGGTGTACCTGACGGTAGTCTGAATCGCCGGCGTTCCCCTTTTCGTGACGTGTCCCAGGTAGTAGGCGACCTCTTCCAGGCTCCAACCAGCCAGACGTGCGCGATGTCCGAAGTCATGCCTGAGATCGTGAAAATTGACATCTGCGATCAGTTCGGCCTCCTCCCGCCGGGCCTTCGTTTTGATCTCCTGCCACCAGTAGTGGATGCCGTCCTCGGTCCACCGCTCGGAGCGCTGCGAGGTGAAGACGTAGCGGCTCTCGCCTCGCCGCTCCTCACTGTGGACGTACTCAAACAGCGGTAGCCGCGCCTGGTTCAGCAAATCGATGTCGCGCGTTTTCCCGTCTTTGTGGCCAATGGTGATCCAGCCGGCCTTGGTCGAGAGGTGCGTGTGCTTAAAGAGCAGATAGGAGATATCGCTGACCCGGCACCCGGCCCAGAAGCCGAGCGCGAAGACGGCTCGGCCGCGCAGATCGGCCTCGCGCCCCACCAGGTCGCGCAGCGCCACGCGCTGCTTGTCGCTGAGTTCGCGAGGGGCGAGCAATGTCTGGGCGGGAATAGCGATGCCCCGCGTCGGGTTGCGAGTGAGGATGTGCTTGTCTTCCATCAGCCAGCGGCAAAACCCGCTGAGCGCCGAGCGGGCCTGATTCTTATAGCTGGCGCTGGGAAGCGTCTCCAGGAAGATCTCAATCAGTGTGCGCGTGATGTACTCCGGGTGGAACTGCCGGTCGTGCCCGGGTTGCTCGCTCATCCAGGCGGCAAACTTGCGCAAGACGCGCCGGTAGGCCGCGACCGTATCGTTGTCGCGGCTGCGCAGATGCTCCTGGCGGTACTCCTCGATCCACGCCTCAGCCGACGGCAGCGGGAACGGGACTATCCTTGCCTGTGCCGGTTCCATGTGTCCTCACTCCTGCGCCGACGGCCGCGCCTGCTCCGCGCGAACCAGCCCTGCTGAGTGATCCGGCGCACATCTGGAACGCCTGGCACAGATGATCGCCTGTCGCCGCCGACGATCCAGCCCGGCTCTCCCATGATCTCATGCCTCGCTTTGCTCCAGGTCGTTTTCACGCCCTGAAAAATTATGGGGCGAGTTTTGGCCGCTCATTTTGCTTTCGCCGCTTGCTTGCTTACGCTCGATGCGGTGGGTATCCTCTCTCAATTTCGCCCCATAATGTCAGTTATGGGGCGAGTTGCGCTGATCTAAGTATAGCTCTTGTTACAAGCTTTATCCAGTCATCAAGTCATCTGTTGACAACCTAACCATCAAGGATCACACAAAGATTGCCTAACAAACTTTAAGCAAGCATCTGGCAAACCCCTGGCAACTAACAAGAGTGGGCCTTTGCATGGTTGTGTGCTATACCCTTGCCATATCAGGAAGCATGGGACATGGTGAGACTCTTGGTTGAGAACTCCGTCATGAAACGAAAGGGGCGAACGAGAGCATACCTCCTCATCTATCCTCAGTTCTTCTACTCAATCAATCTCTGCCCTACTGATATTGGTCACGCAGATATTCCCGAGAGCGCAGTTCACCGTCGAGGGATTGTTGGAATGATTCGGGTGATGTCATCCATCTCCGAATCTTCTCTAACCTCTCGAGGTTAAAAGGGATCTCAAGTCCCGATTGCGCATAAAGGACGACGTAGATGGTCTGTTCATGCTGGTGAAGCCAGTCATCAAAGGAGACGAGGCTTTCGAGCGCCTGACGGGCATGTTCCTCCCGCATGGGAGTATGCGAGAAATGGGCGCTTCCTGAAATGGCCTCAAATGAGGTTGGAATGAGGCCAATGCTAGGAATCGGAACAAGCAAAGCGTCACCTCCTCCGAATCCATGTAAAGGGACATCGCGCCAGTCCTGCTTTATCCGCAGCAATTGCTGGTAGAGTTGAGCAAGTGTGCGGTCTTGAGCGAGTGGGAGAACAAAGGTAAAGCGTTCTCTCCACGATTTGTTACGGAATTCATGAAAGGACATCTCTGGATATTTGTACAGGGCAAACAGAATGTCAAAGATGAGATCGGTGTAAGGGAAAAAGAAGGCGATCATGGCGCAGGCATTATAGGATGCGATTCGTTCCAGCTCTAGTAGTTCATTGACGTGTTCTCCCCACTCACTGCTGGAAGTAGACGTACTGGTTTTTGCTTCTTCTAGGTGAGCCAAAGCATCTTCCACCTGGCTTCGGAAATAGTCATACAGACTATGCACATGACGAAATGAGTTTAGCAGCGCAAAATTTTGTGCTTCTACCTGTCGTTTGAGTTCAGGTTCCAGCACATCGTCGAGTCGACGGCACGCCTGTTCGATTCTACGCCGAAGACTTTCTGCAATCCTTTGGAGCTCTTCTGGTTCGTGCACTTGGGAAGTACTGCTTGTGGCCTCAATTGACCACCAGAGGGTCTTTGAGTCGAGGAGGCAAAACTGCACACCTCGATAGCGGATATAGACTTGCCATTCGGACTTATCAAGCCTCTGATAAAATCGGAAACCCACTAGGCGCAGTAGCATCCAGACAAAATAGGAAGGAGGCATGAGAAGGCGAGACTGTAGGGGGAAGTATTCCAGTACATTCCCTGGTGTATGGTCTTCATCTATCCCTGTCAACGCGGCACGCACCTTGGAGAGATCCATCTACTACTCACTTTCCAGCGATCAGTCTGACCTAGATGTATTTGGCGGCACGGAGTAACACACCTTGTTCTTTCTCTCGAGAGAACATGAGAACGAGTTCAGCTCTTCGAGAGTTCTCAGCATAGCACGAAAGGTTGCTCAAGCACAAGAGGGTAGGTAGGTTCTAGTAATTCCTTCATACACCTATTTTTTCAGGACTCACGTTAGCGATCCTATGCCAGATTCCTTTTCTGGAATAGCAGTAACATGAAGATAATGTCCTCCTGTGTTGCCAGCTGTTTTTTTCAAGGGAATCCTGGCTCATTCGCAGAGCTTGATCCGGGCTCCACACGAAGTGCGCATGAGCCAGGTTTAGTTTACAAAAAACAGCCAGCCCACCGTATCCGTTTTTGGGCGGAAAACCCAGTCAAGGAAAATTGGCTTTCCTTGACTGGGTTTTCCGCCCAAAAACTGGTCAGAGTGGCAGATACGCAGTGTAGTTCATGCGGTTCACTTGCAGCGCCGTATGTCACTTTCAACTTTCGTCTGCGCTGGTTGAGGCTTTCGTTTGCACTGGAGTGGATTTCGTCTGCGCTGCTTTCTGTGCCGGCGGTGTTTGAGCACCGAGATGCGCGACATAGTCCAACAGCAGGCGATGAGCGAAGCCATACCCTCCACCGACACGACGTAGGAGGATGCGGGCGGCCGCCTCTTCCAGAAAGCGGACGTAGTGCCAGGGCATCACACCGGATCGCCAGAGCCAAAAGCGCAGGATAAAATGGGCAACAAACGCATCAAGGCCAGTGAGCAAGGCAAGAAGGAGGCCGAAGAACGTCCCGATGGAGAGGCCGGAGAGAAGACCTCTCACCGGGTCATAGAGGAGTCCTCCTATCAGTCCAGCAAGCACTCCACTCAGCAGGCCGCTGAGTATTCCAATGGTAGCTCCATACCGTGCAGAGCGCCAGATGCCCTGATTGGGAGAAGAAGAGGGCTTTTTGGGAAGGTGGTCTCGAGAGAGAGGGCAATCCCAGGTACAACAAGATGAAGAGTCCGCCGAGGAGACCTCTGAGCGTATCATAGAGGATGAGACAAAGACCAAAGAGCAGGACTCCGACGACGAGGCCGATCCAGGCTCTCTTCCATGACCAAGTGAGTACTTCTGCCGCCTCGATCTCGCTTTTCCGTCCCATGAGGGAACCATAGATCATGCTTCCCATGAACCAGAAGAGGATAGCACCGATAGGACCAAAGAGTACCCATCCGACAAACCCATCGAGGAGCCCTCCTACGAGCCTGGCCAACCAATACTTGCTCAGAACATATCGATGCCACAGGTGTTGGTTTGATAACCAGTCGGGTTGCAGGCGCTCGAGGTAAAATTCTGTGAGATGGCGCTGCTGCATCTGCTGAGCCAACCAGGCGAGCCATGCGCAGGTGACGTGGGGTGGATAATGCTTCACATCCCCTTTGCGGCTAATCATACGCTGTACATAGTCGACCCAGATCTGTTCGCCTAACCGGGCTTCCTTGTCGGAAAGCTCCTGTACCGAGGTTCCCTGATAGGTGAGTATGAGTACCTGCAACATGAGCGGCGTCGTCGCCAATTCTCGCAGCTCCGTATTCTTCCGCAAGGTTCCACGCAGAGCCGCAAGTGGCTTGCCCAGGCTTATCAGGTAGCTAGCCACCTGCTTTTCTGAGAGAGGCTGCACGACGACAGCCGTATGCAGCACCAACCGTTCGTGCCTGGTCGCAGCGTCGTATTCGCTGGTTCTGCTACAGACCACCAGCGGGCGCAGGTGCTCGCGATGGTAGGCGTTGATGGCGGCGATACAGGCCGGGCGAGCGCTCTCCTCCATTTCATCCAGGCCATCCAGGAGCGGAAGCACCTGCTCCGCTTGAACCCAGTGCTGGCTCAAGCGGCGTGGGACATCATAGAGACGTGCGATCTCCTCACTCAGCCATTCGGCGAGGGGACGTTGGCGCTCAGCCCAGCTCGCAAGCGGCAGCAGGATCGGCAAAGGCCGGGCCGCATCCTGCTTGGCCTGCTCAACCAGGGAATGGGCCAGTTCCACGAGCAGCGTGGATTTGCCCGCGCCTGGCTCGCCCAGGATGAGCAATTCCTGCTGTGCCAGTTCATACGCTTGCACAATCGAGGTCTGCGGCGGGAGTGGCTGTTCTGGCTGATCGGGCAGGCGCAGCACGAGGCCGACCACACTCTGGACAGCAGCCGGTCTCTCTGCCAGGCCCAGTTCCAGTTGCACCGCTCCTTGCAAGGACTGTGCGCGGATCTGCTCGTATCGCACACGGAGGCGCCGTAGCATATGGCTGTGGTCCTGCTCATCGCCTGCTATTTGCCGCTCGCGACTGCCGAGCCAGGAAAGCAGCGTCAGCGCGGACAGGAGGCCCAGACCCGACCATAAGGGAAGCGGGTAGGTCTGCGCAAGATGGACGAGATAGAGTTTTGCGAGCGGGGTATCCGTTGCAGTCGTGTTGAAGTTGGCGATGGTGGCGATAACGATGCCAACGAGAAGCGTACCCCAGACAAAGCGCAGCACACGCCACAGCCAACGGCAGACCCGTACCCGCCAGCGGAGGGGTGTCGAGGGAATTCCTACTGGTGCTTCGTGCTCTGCCACAACGGTTCCTCCATACTTTGAGCTTTGCTTGATGTAGTATAGAATGAAACCGATCTGATGGCAACATCAGGGGCAGGCCGGCATTGAGAGAAGACCACCTACTCAATTGAAGATTGTACCTGAGTTTTGCGCAATAGTAAGTTTTGCGTATGTGCTACTAATGGCATAGAATGGCCTGTAGAGTAGTTTGAGCGTGAAATCATAAGCGAGGCGAGACATGTTGCCATCACTGGTTCAGAACGCTTTAAAGCTGCCTCTCATGCTGGCTCACTCGGATTTTTCAGGCTGTGCAAAACTCATGTACCGAAAGCGCAAAACTTAGGTACAATCCACATCAATGCAGACGAACTCCACAATCCAGTGCAGACGAAAGTTGAAAGTGACAGGTGTTGTCAGACATGAAAGGTGGCTCGCTTTCCCAAAACAAATCTTACACTATTCTCACTAGTGTGGGATTCTACCCGCTCCTTTTTTGGCTGTCAAGACGTGTCACTTTTAATTTTCGTCTGCACTGGTTGTGGAGTTTGTCTGCACTGACGAGCCGCGGGAAATTTCTGACGCTCAGCACCAGACAACAAAGCGCTACCAGAAATGACTCCTATAGAGGAGGTGACTTCGTGCGTTGGGCAGCAGGCAGCGCGGAAAGCGTTCCTACGTTCAGATCAGCTAAGTAATCGAGCAACAGACGGTGGGTGAAGCTATACCCGCCGCCCACCCGCCGCAGGAGGATACGCGCCGTCGCATCTTCAAGCAACGGTGCCGCCCGCCAGGGAAAGGTGTGCGTGCGCCACAGCAGCAGACGGAGCACCGCGTGTCGCAGGACGGCCAATCCGCCATAGCTAGCCCAGACCAGCAGGCCACCGCTCACGACAAGAAGCAATCCGGTGCTCA
>WNFF01009766.1_pt1 | contig 11446 bp, 10 predicted proteins | sample 5400441 | NCBI WGS metagenome assembly WNFF01 (sample SAMN13153345, study PRJNA577476) | soil metagenome | isolation source: 120 cm saprolite under Douglas fir tree site 2 hole 3 replicate 1 | place: USA:California | collected 2015-04-18
CTGGCTGCTGACGCCCTGGTGGGGCCGGCGCGACCTGCTGCTGGTCCGCTGCCACCTAGTGTCGCTCGGGGTGGTACTAGGCTCGGTGTTCCTCGGCCTGCTGGTGGCGCCCGGCCATGCCATGGCGGGGGGAAGGCTCTCCGGTGTGCTCTGGGTAATACCGCCCACGCAGGTCGCACACTATGCGGCGGTTACGCTCGGGCTGGTGGTCGTGCTCTGGCTCTGCGGCCAGGCCCGCGGCCGGGCCACCCTGCTCGTTGTCGTTGCGGCGGTAACCGTCCTGCTCCTCACGCACACGAGGACCGCCCTGGTCGGCGTGGTGGCCGGCATTCTGGTCGCCGGCCTGAGCCTGATCGTGGTCAAGGCCCGGGTGCGCAAATTCTTCGCGGCCGCTAGCGTCGTGGTATCGATCGCGATCATCATGCTGTCTAGCGTCATCACCACCTGGCTGGCCCGAGGCCAGGGCACGCAGCAGCTGACCGAGCTCACCGGCCGGACCAAGGTCTGGGGTCCCCTTCTCGCCTTTCCACGGGACAGGTTCCAGGAGATCTTCGGTTTCGGCCTGTCCAACAGTTCGTTCAATGGTCTCCCCATCGACAGCAACTGGCTTGCCTCCTACCAGGAACAGGGGCTCTTTGGGGTGGCCGTCTGCGCGGCGATCCTGCTCTTCCTACTCGTGACGGCCTACTTCCAGCCACGCGGCGTGCAGCGTGCGCTCGCCTTTTTCCTCGTGACATATTGCCTGGTGGCGTCGTACACCGAGGTCGGGTTCACCGACGCATCGATGTATCTCCTCGAGCTGTACCTGGCCGCGTCACTGCTCGTGACCTCCGCAGCGGGCAGGAGCCCGACATGAGGGTGATCCTGGGGTATGACCGCTACCGCCCCGCTCAGCCGCCCAGCTGGGACGGGAATCCTGGAACGGGCGGATCATGCCTATGATGCAGCAGCGCAATGACCGTGGTCGGCTGCGCGGGTGGCCTACTGGCTGGGCACTCGTGGCCTGCTTCGCTGCCGGAGCGACGGTCCTGGCTGGCCTGACCTGGCTCGCGCTGGCGTTGCTGCATTCCCCGGCTGCGATCCCTGCATCCTCGGCTGCGGGTCCTGCATCGCCTCCGGTGCGGGTATGCGGCAATAATGCGATCCTTGGGGGCGGCCCCTCATCCCCTCCTCGCGGAGCGGTCGTTATCCCGGCAGGCGATGACAGTGGCACTGCTCTTGCGCACAACTGGACCATCCGGCCGGATACGGTGTACTGGTTCGCGCCAGGCACGCATACTCTCGGTACTGGCCAGTTCACTCAGATTGTCCCCGCAGACGGCGACACGTTTCTCGGGGCTCCGGGTGCGGTCCTCGACGGCCAGCACTCCAATCTGTACGCCTTCACTCAGCAGGCGAGCAATGTGACGATCCGCTACTTGACCATCCAGAATTTCGGCGCACACGGGGGGAGTATCGGTCAGGGCGTCGTCAACCATGACGAGGGCTCTGGCTGGCATATCGACCATGTGACGGTGCAGGACAGCGCTGGTGCGGGGGTGATGCTCGGGTCCGGCAACGTCTTGGCCTACTCCTGCCTGAAAGACAATGGCGAGTACGGCTTCCAAGGTGGGGGCTCCCACAATACCGTCGATCACAATGAGATCGTCGGCAACAACACCGATAACTGGGAAGCGCTGCAGCCCGGCTGCGGGTGCAGTGGCGGTGCGAAGTTCTGGGGCGTCAATGGGGCGACCATCACCAGCAACTACGTGCACGACAACCTCGGACCGGGCCTGTGGGCGGACACCAACAACCGAGGCTTCGACCTTGAGCGTAACTACATCGCTAACAACCAGGGCGAGGGATTCATCTTCGAGACCAGTTACAACCTGCGACTGGCCCACAACACGTTCGTCCGCAACGCGTTGGTGGCTGGGCCGAAACTAGGTGGATTCCCTGATCCCGCGGTCTATATTTCCGAATCCGGCGCTGACAGCCGGGTTCCGGGGCCATATGGGGACACTCTCGTGATCATGGGCAACACGTTCATTGACAACTGGAGCGGAGTGGTCCTGTGGGAGAACGCCGACCGGTTCTGCGGTTCGTCGGCCAACACCTCAACGGGCGAGTGTACTCTGGGCGACACCAAGGTGGTAACGACGCACTCATGCAACGCCACCAATATCACTAAAGAGCCGTACTACAACAGTTGCCGGTGGAAAACCCAGAACGTGCAGGTCAGCGGAAATGACTTTAGCTTCGACCCCACGAGGATCGGACCGGACTGCATACCCGCGAAATACTGCGGGTTCAACGGCATCTTCAGCCAATGGGGATCCTATCCATCCTGGTCGCCGTATCATAGCACCGTGGTCGAAAATCACATAACATTCGACCAGAACAACCATTTCAAGTCGAACGCCTACAGCGGCCCGTGGCGTTTCGTGCTGCACGAGCAAGGCAATGTGGTGAGCTGGGCGACGTGGCAGGGAAAGCCATACGGCCAGGACGCCGGAAGCACCATGAACCAGCGGGGCGCGTGACTGTCACGGAGGGGGACAATGACATTGGATTCGGTGTGGATTAATGGATGAGCAAACCGTCCAGAGCTTCTGGCAGGATCACGCGTGTGGCGACGCCCAGGTCGGCGGGCTTCACGAGGGCTTCCGCGACGATTATGAAAAGTTCTTCACTGACTACGACCGCTTCCGTTACCAGAACGAGTCCCACCTGCCGGCATGCCTCGATGCCCTGAACGTGGCCGGCAAGCGGGTGCTCGAGATCGGATTGGGGGAGGGGTCTGATTCGGAGCGCTTGATACGCCAAGGGGCCTCCTGGTCCGGCCTCGACTTGACCACCGAATCCGTTGAGAGAGTCCGGGCCCGGTTGACGCTGAGGGAACTTCCCTACGAAGAGTTGCGGCAGGGCAGCGTCCTCAGCTTGCCTTTCGCTGATGACACCTTTGATATGGTGTTCAGCCATGGCGTCCTGCATCATGTGCCCGACATCAAGCAGGCCCAGAGCGAGATCCACAGAGTGCTTCGTCCCGGCGGGGAACTGGTCGTCATGCTGTACGCCCGCTGGTCGCTGAACTACCTGGTGTCCATCGCCTTGATACGCCGCGCTGCCCTGCTGGCCGCCTTCTCGCTCGCCAGGGCGGGGATCCTGAAATCCACCCCCGCGCAGGGGATGCTGGCCGCGCATCTCGACAACGCCAGGAAGATGGGACTACTGCGCTACCTGCGCCTGGAGGAGTTCGTTCACCACAACACCGACGGGCCGGCCAACCCGTACGCCTTGGCGTACGACCGCAAGCGCGTGGAACAGGACTTCCCGTCCTTCCGGGTCACGCGGACCTACAGGCGCTTCATGCATGCACCGCCACTCCCAGTGCACCGACTGCCTGGCGCGACGATCATGGGGTGGCATTTGTGGATCCACCTGGTCCCACGTGAATGATCTTCGTTGGCGCCGACACAGCGCACCATCGCAAACCTCCTCTATAGCGTATAGGCACCTAGTCCGAACCCTCTATATGGAGATGAAACAACGAAGGCGGCGGTCTCACGTGGACAGCGACGAATTGCCGGATGAGACTTCCATGCCACTGGTAATCGCGACCATCCTCCGAGAGGAAGGCGTCACGGGCGTTCACACGCACGTCCGGCAGCTGCGCCGATATCTTGCGGAATGCGGTACGGCTGTTACGATCGTCACGCCGTTTTCGTGGGGCCGACCGCTCACTGTACCAGTTTTCGGCTCCCGCCTGGCAATTGAGCGTTTCAGCAGGCCCGCCAGTGTCGCCTGGTATCGGTACTGGCACGAGGTGTTCCTTCGCAACGCGCTGCGTCGATACCTCGCCGAAGTCGGCGACTGCATAGTCTACGCCCAGGAACCATTGGCCGCCCGGGCTGCGTTGTGCGTGCGGCGAGGACCACATCAGCGCGTCGTCATGGCGGTTCACTTCCGGATCTCCCAGGCCGACGAATGGGCTGACAAGGCACAAATTAACCGGGACGGGACAACATTCCAAGCGATCCGGCAGGCTGAGCGAGAAGTGAGCCCTCAGGTTGACGGCATCGTGTACGTGTCACGCTGGGCGCAGAATGCGTTGTTGAACTGGCTCCCAGAGGTTGCGAAAGTGCCCTCCGCCGTCATCGGTAACTTCGTGGCGCCATTGCATACTGAGCCCTACCATCAGCCGCTCGGGGATCTCGTCACAACCGGTAATCTTGACATTGTCAAGAATCACCGCTTCCTGCTCGAGGTCCTGGCGGAGGCCAAACGGGCAGGACGATCCTTCACCCTGGATGTGTTCGGCGACGGGCCGTGCCGGAAAGACCTCCTGCGACAGACCCGTTCCCTGGGCCTGGAGGAGCAGGTCCGTTTCCGCGGCTTCCGGCCCGACGTGCGCAACTTCTTGCCAGGGTACCGGGCCTACGTCCACGCTTCGTACTCTGAGTCATCCTCGCTTGCGATCATTGAGGCGATGGCTGCAGGGCTGCCCATCGTGGCAGGTGACATCGGGCCTATTTCAGAACTCTGCAACGATGGGATCGAATCCCGGTTTTGGCCCCTCGACGATCCAGCTAAGGCCGCGGCCACGCTGATCGGCCTGTTCGCCTGCGAGCCGGACCGATTGGCGGCAGCCAGTGCCGCGAGAGAGCGATTCCGCCGCGACTTCGACGCAGACGTCGTTGGCCCCCGACTACGATCCTTTCTGCTGGGCATGACACCCCCAACACCAGGGACTTAAGGGTTCTGGGGCCGTGACCTGGCGTTTTGCAGGGGGGCGGCGGTCGGCTGCGCGGTTTGATCATGAACACCCAACAACCCTTGAGTGAAACTAGGGAGGTTCGGGGTGGCGCTTGCGGTCGTTCACGATCTGCGCGAGGCGCGCGCCCCGGCCGACCGCCAGCGCCCGCAGGCGAGTCACTTCAGAAGGGCCGCACCCATCGGTAATCTCGATCTGGTCAAAAACCACCGTTTCCGTCGGAGGTTCTGGCTGAAGTCAAGCGGACCGGAAGACCCCTCAGCCTCGATGTGTTCGGCGACGAGCCGAGCCGCAGAGACCTTCTGGTCAGGCCCGCTCCCTAGGCATGTAAGAGCAGGTCCGCTTCTGCGGCTCCCGGCCCGACCTGCGCGACTTTCTGCACGTCTATCGGGCCTGTGTCCACGCTTCCTACTCCGAATCATCATCGAGGCGATGGCCGCTGGCTTTCCCATCGTAGCCAGTAATACCGGAAGCTTCTTTGGGCTCTGTGACGATGGCGCCAACCCCGGTAGGCAGACAAGGCACCGACTTCGGCGAGGCGCCGCCACCATACCTGAGCCTTGCGGCAGGCGGCTGCGGGAAGGACGAACGGCTGTAGGTAAGGCATCACACGTGGCCCAATGCACTTACGCAACTGCAGGGTGCGGTAGATAGATAGACTGCTGGCCTCCGGCCAACAGTCGAAGGCGAATGCCACCAACTCGTCGACGGGAGTCTGCCGGGTGCGTCTCTGGTCGTACGCACGTGCGGCGGCCACCAGTGCCTCCCAGGCCAGCTTACGGTGTACGAGATCGGACAGGCGCGCTGCGTCTGACAACCTCTCGCTGCAACGGTCAAGCACCACCTCAAAGGCCAATCGATACTGGCACAGAGTCCTTAGTGGGCCATAGGCCGTTGACATGTTCTGCTCGTGCCTGCGGTAGTAGGCTTGGTCAACCCCGCGCAGGTAGCCAACATCTGCGTTCGCCGCCAGGCGTATCCACATCTCCGTGTCCCCCAGATGGGGCAGTCGCGCGTCATATCCGCCCACACGCTTCTGGAGCGACGTACGCACGACGACTTCCGGCGACGAAATGCCGGACTGTAGGTGACGGAATCGGCGCTCGAGCCACAACTGGCCAGGCCACACCGAGCAACCCCGCACTCTGGTTTGAGCCGTCGGCAGTGGCGCGTCATCCCTAAACCACAGCGCATTTCCGTAAACAAATCCGACGCGGGGATGGGCATCAAGAAAATCCGTGGCGCGCCGCAGAGCTCCTGGCGTGAGCCGGTCGTCCGCCGACATTAGAACGGAATAGTCACCATCGGCCCACTCAAGCAAGCCCTCGTTGTACGTTGCGAGGTGCCCTCTATTGGTTGCATGAACGGCTACCTCCACACGAGAATCGCGAGCTGCGATCTTCCTAGCGACCTCGGCGCTGCCATCAGGGGAGGCATCGTCAATGATAAGCACCCGTACATCGACGCCTTCCTGATCATCCAGCACGCTGGCGATGGCATCGCGAAGAAAATGGCCGTAGTTGTAGCAAGGGATAACGACGCTGACGGAAGTCATCGCACCTCCTGGACTGGGCCGGGCGGCGGCCGGTCGCGCACCGTGGCCACGATCAGGGTCTGGTCTTGTGTGTGTACACGCCCGGCAGCCAGGTGCTGATGGCCTGACCCCCGTGAGGCTGATCCACGTGTAATGAGAGTCGGTAGCCCAAGATGCCGAGCAGAGTAGGCGGGATAGACGGCGGTGGAAGAGAACTGTGAGGCGGTTGCAGGTATCGCGCTGGTAGAAATCGGCTTCAGTACACACATGAAGGCCGCCAACTTGGGTTTACCCGTGGGATAGCGCGTCGAGCACCCCCGACATAGTGACTGAGCGTAAGGAGTCGGCTGCACGTATACGATTCGGCGAACTCCCGCACCCTGTAGGCTAGAGCCTTCATTTTCTTCGATGCCCCCGGCGCTCGGCAACCTCGCGATACACGTCCAAGGTCGATGCCGCCATCGTCCCCCACGTGAACTGGCTGGCCCGCCGGATTCCCTCATCACGCAGGCGATCCATCCCCGGCCCTACCGCGTCGATAATGGCGCGGGCTATAGACGCTGGATCCTTGGGGTCGGACAAGATCGCAGCTCCGGCCGCGATTTCCGGCATGCTGCTGGTATTCGAAGTTACCACCGGGCAGCCGCAGGCCATCGCTTCGAGAATAGGAAGCCCGAAGGTTTCGTTGAATGACGGATATACCAGCACGTCAGCCGCTTGGTAGAAAGGGACGGTGTCCTCGAGTGGAATACCGCCGACAAAGAGCACATCACCCGAGATACCCAGACCGGCGGCGAGCGAGCGCAGGCGAGCGACGTAATCGTCATCCCCCCGGCCAACGATCACCAACTGCCGGTTCCCCACTTCACCACGGGCCAATGCCCACGCCCGCAGCAATCCGTCACAGTTCTTGTATGGCCACAGCGTGGACACGAACAGCGCGAATGGATTCCTCACGCCATATGGCGCGACCCGGGCGCGAGCCGCGCCAGCATCACCCGGCTTGAAGAGGTCATGGTCGACCGCCTCGTAGACCAGCCTGAGCTTGCGCACATCGACATTCAGGTAGCGCTCGACCTCGGAGCGCAGGCTCTTGGAGTTGACGATGACCGCCTCTGCGATGCGCACTGACCGCGGATAGCTCATCCGGCGGTAGGCGCGGGCCAGTGGGGTGATCGAGCCAGGGGCGGTGAATGCATGCATCGTCTTCATATGGATGACCACCGATCGCGGGATTCTCACGAGCGGCGCCATCAAGGTGGCGAAGATGTCAATGTGGCTGAGGGGCAAGCGGAGCGGCGTGTAGATATGTTCAGAGAGTGTGCGGGGAATGCGCCGCTCGTTTGACCACGGATAGGTGATGTAGCCGACGTTCGGCCCGCAGCCTTGGTACAGATGCCGCGACTTCGGGCTCACCAGCAGGTGCAGTTCCTCATCGTATTCAAGCCGTTTGGCCATCTCAGGGACTACCCGCGTCCAGCACCAGTGGGCGCCGGAGGGGGCGTCAGGGTTCTCTGTCAGGAGATTGATCGCGACTCGCATGCCTTCCTACTCTTTCTTCATGCCGCAAGCACCGCAGCGCGCTGCCTTCGCGTCACCTTACCGGTCTCGCCCCCGACTTGGCGGCTGCGCGAGCGGCAACATCCCGCCCCGAGCAGCACTTGCCTGTTCCGGCCCGTCAACCGAGTCACGGGTGCTGCACAGCCGTTATGAGGACCGACACCACACGCTCTTGCTGCGTGGGCGAGATCTCGGGGAACAGCGGCAAGCTCAGTATTTCGTGGGCGGCCCGTTCGGTCACTGGGAAGGCGCCCTCTGCGTCCCCCAGCCTGGCGAACGCAGAGGTGAGGTGAATAGGCACGGGATAGTGGATCCCAGCGTCGATGCTTGCCGCATGCAGCTCCTTGATCACCCGGTCGCGGTCCGGCACGCGTACCACGTACAGATGCCACACATGTTCGTTGCCGTCCAAGACACGCGGCCTGATGATTTCTTCAGCGCTGGAAAGCAGCGCATCGTAGCGCCTGGCCGCAGCCCGCAGGGCCTCATTCCATTCAGCCAGTCGGCGTAGCTTCGCCGCCAGCACGACAGCCTGCAAAGTATCGAGCCTGCTATTGAGCCCGATTACCTCGTGTTCGTACTTCTGCCGCGAACCGTGATCCCGGATCATCCGCATTCGTGCCGCAAGATCATCGGAATCGGCGAGTACTGCCCCGGCGTCGCCGTATGCGCCCAGGTTCTTTCCTGGGTAGAAGCTGGTGGCGGCCACATGCCCGAGCGCTCCCGCGCTCTTATCCCCACGCCGGGCACCCTGCGCTTGTGCCGCATCTTCCACTACCCAGGCACCGGTCTTGGCGGCCAGTGAGAGCAGTCGCTCTACCGGAGCCGCCTGGCCATAGAGATGCACTGGAATTATCGCCCGCGTCCGGGGCGTCAACGCGGCTTCGACGGCATCCGTGTCGATCAGATAGGTCCCATCATCAGCGCAGTCCGCCAGCACCGGCGTGCCGCCTGCCCGGCAGACCGCCTCGGCAGTCGCGATGAAACTGTTTGCCGGGACGATGCACTCATCGCCCGCGCCGACACCGAGGGCACGCAGCGCGATCTCGATCGCGTCGGTTCCGTTTGCCACCCCGACACAATGTCGCGTCCCGACGAACGCAGCGTACTCGGATTCGAACGCGGCGACTTGCGGCCCGGCGATGAAGGCAGTCTGGGCCAGCACCTGCCGCCAGCCCTCCGCGATCTCCTCGGCCACAGCCGCGTGCTGCGCTGCCAGGTCGACAAGCGGAATCGAGGTCACTCTTTCCCCACCCTTCAAACCAGTTCACCCACTTACACCGAATGACGCAGTCGCAGCAGCCGCTTTCCGGATGTGTCGCGCTGGAACGCCTGCCCAGACTTCGTGAGGCGGGATGTCTCGCGTCACTATGGCCCCCATACCCACCAGCGCGCAGGAGCCGATGCTGCGCTGCTCGCGCACCAGTGCGCCCGCGCCGACGTAGGCGCATCGCCCAACGTGGACGTTACCGCCCAGGCATACTCCCGACGCCATGGTGGCGAAGTCGCCGATGACGTCGTCGTGAGTCAGGATCACGTGCGGCATGATTGCGACGTGCGATCCGACAGTTACCGCGGCGGTCAGGACTGTCTGAGCGAGCAGAACGGTACCGGGCCCGACCCGCGAGGTAGTCGACACCGATGCCGAGGGATGGATGATCGTCGCGTAGCGCTCTGGCGGAAGGCCGAGCGTCTCGACGATCCGGGGACGGCTGACGTAATTGTCGGGCCGACCCGTGCAGACCACGACGGAGACGTCCGGCATGTTGCCGAGCTCGTCTGTCCCCCCGAGTACCGGCACACCATCGATCACCGTTCCATGACGTGCGGGTTCGTCGTCCAGGTACCCGGCAAGCCGCCAGCGCGCGCCAGCGACATTCAGCGCACGAACCGCCTCGACAGTCTCTCGCCCGAAACCGCCTGCCCCGACAACAACGAGTTCGCGCTCGGCTGCGACCGTCATGGGACGGATATTGCTGGCGTCGAGTTCGTCAGCGCGGACGTCACGACAGATGCCACATGTTCCTGCTGCGCCTGCGTCATCTGGTGGAAGAGCGGGAGGATCAGCGAGCGCTCGGTCAGCCGGAGGGTCACGGGCAGGGATGGCTTGGCGTCCGCGTAGGGAGGCTCCAGATGGGCTGCCATGATGCCGCGCCGCGCCGATACGCCGGCATCGGCAAGCAGCCGCAGCAGATCGTCGCGACTGACCGCGGACTCCTCCGGGAGCAGCATCCAGAAGGACTGGTAGTTGGTTTCGCCGTACGGCGGGTCATCGGCCGTCAACAGGCCGGGGGTACCGGATAGCAGCTCTTGATAACGCCGGGCGAGAACGCGGCGCCGGGCCACCATCTGGGCGAGCTTGCGGAGTTGTACCAAGCCGATGGCGGCCTGGACGTCGGTCATCCGGAAATTGAAGCCAACCTCGGTGTAATGCTCGATGACCGGTTGCCGGCTGCGGTGCCGGTCAGCCGCGCTGACATCCATGCCATGCTCGCGGAGCCGACGGACCCGGGCAGCGATTGACCCGTCCCAGGTGGTAAGCATGCCTCCTTCGCCCGTGGTGATGAGCTTGCGCGGGTGAAACGAAAACGCCGCCAGCGCGGCGCCGACGCCAACCGGACGGGCCCGGTACGTAGATCCGGCGGCACAGGCGGCGTCCTCGATCACGGTTACCTGGCGCGGATCGCACAGTGCACGCATCGCATCCAGGTCAGCGGGCACTCCCGCCTGGTCGACTAGGATGACGGCGCGGGTCCGGCCGGTCAGGTGCGGCTCCACGGTCTTGGGGATGAGATTTTGCGTGGCCAGGTCCACATCAGCGAAAACGGGCTGCGCACCGACGTAGCGCACAGCATTGGCGGTGGCAATAAATGACAGCGACGGGACAATGACCTCATCTCCTGGCCCAATCCCGGCGGCAATCAGCGCCAGGTGAAGCGCAGCCGTGCATGAGGACACGGCGACCGCGTGCGGAGTGCCGATGGCCGCAGCGAATGCCTCCTCGAACTCCTGGACCCGTGGCCCCTGCGCGATCCAACCGGAGGCCACGGCCTCAGCGGCGGCCTCGGCCTCCTCCTTGCCGAGCCACGTCCTCATTACGGGGATCATCTGGCGTCGGCCTCGCTCACATCGGCTCGCTCAGCACGCCACCAGGCGACCAGCCGCCGCAGGCCTTCCTCGAGGTCAACCTCCGGTTTCCAGCCCAGGCGCTGGCGGGCACGGGAGATGTCCGCCAGGCGGCGGTTCACCGCATTTACGCCGCGGGGCGGTCCGAATTCGAGTGGCCGGACTGAGCCCATGGCTCGCTGGAGCGCCTCGGCGAGTTCCACCAGGCTGGTCTCCATGCCGCTGCCAATGTTGAAGACCTCATCGGTCACGTCGCTCGCCGCGGCGAGCAGGTTGGCGCGCGCAATGTCCTCGGTGAAGACGAAGTCCATGGTCTGCCGGCCGTCGCCGAGGATGAGCGGCGGCTGCCCGGCTTCGATCCGCTCCATCCACCGGATCAGGACCTCGGTGTACAGGCCGTGGATATCCATACGCGGCCCGTACACGTTGAAGTAGCGCAGCATGACATAATCCAGTTCGCACATCGCATG
>WNFF01004445.1_pt1 | contig 11443 bp, 7 predicted proteins | sample 5400441 | NCBI WGS metagenome assembly WNFF01 (sample SAMN13153345, study PRJNA577476) | soil metagenome | isolation source: 120 cm saprolite under Douglas fir tree site 2 hole 3 replicate 1 | place: USA:California | collected 2015-04-18
TCATCTGCGACTTCAGCGGGTCGACGTCGACGCAGTAGATGGCGGCCCCGGCGGACGGCCGGTTCACCGCGGGGATCCACGGAACGTCGCTGTCGATGGCCAGGATCACGTCCGCCTCGGCCAGCACCGGGTTCGGCGCCACGGTGTGGAACTGGAAGCCAGCGTGCAGCTCGTGATCAGCGGGGAAGTTGACGTGGTAGGCCAGGGCTTCGAGAAAAGCGGTGCTGGTCGTGTAGGAACCAGCGGCCACGTATCAGAACCGTCCCGCGGTCTGCATGGACATGGCGTGCTCGACCAGCGTGACCAGGGTCGCCTTGGTCGACTCGCGGTTGCGCGCGTCACACGGGATCACCGGCACGTCCGGCGAGATCGCCAGCGCCTCGCTCACGTCCCGCGACCGGTGCGGGAACTGACCGTGGAACCCGTTGATGCCGATCACGAACGGCAGCCCGGACGCCTCGAAGTAATCCACCGCGGGAAACGAGTCGGCCAGGCGGCGGGTGTCCACCAGGACGACCGCGCCGATCGCACCCTGGATCAGGTCGTCCCACATGAACCAGAAACGATGCTGGCCGGGCGTCCCGAACATGTAGAGAACAAGATCCTTGTCCAGCGTGATCCGCCCGAAGTCCATCGCCACCGTCGTCGTCGACTTGTCCGGCACGTGCGACAGGTCATCGACATCCGTGCTGGCCACCGTCATGACGGCCTCGGTCGTCAGAGGGGTGATCTCCGACACCGAGCCCACGAATGTCGTCTTGCCTACGCCGAATCCACCAGCCACCACGATCTTCACCGACGTCATGGCGGGCGCGTCGGACCTGGGCTGGGCGACGCTAGATCTTACGGAGTCCACTAAGCACCCTTTCGAGCAAATTGAGGTCCGGACGGCCCTCAGAATCATCGCGCTGGTGGATGCGGACAAGCCCGTCCGCGCCCATGTCCGCGATGAGAATCCTGGCCACGCCTAGCGGCAGCCGAAGCACCGCCGATACCTCGGCCACCGACCTCCAGTCCCGGCAGAACTGCAGGATAGCCTGGCATTCTGGCGCCAGCACCGAGAGGTCGCGAGGCTCGAGCACCGTCGCCGTGACCAGTGCCTCAATGGCGAGCTGGTACCTCGGCTGCGTCCGGCCACCTGTCACCGTATACGGCCGGACAAGCCTTGTCTCACCATCTTCCTGAGTCGAAAAGCCGAAACCAGAACGTCCTGGCCCCGGCCCTTCATCCCAAAGGCCGGCCCGGCCCTGCCAGGAACCGGGCAAGCCCACGAACGGTGACTGGTTGTCACCTCGCCCTTGGCCTGCCACTGAAACCTCCGGTCACCGTCGTCCATCGCCCGGGATGGCTGCTTGCATGATGCCGCGGGTGGCGGGGGTAAGGACCCGCCCGGCCCGCTCAACCAGCAGGGTCATCTCGTAGGCCACAAGCCCGAGATCACAGGTGGACGCAGCGAGCACAGCCAGGCTTGAGCCATTGCTGATCGCCATGATCACCAGGACACCCCGCTGCATCTCCACTACAGTCTGCACCACCGCGCCGCCCTCGAAGACGCGCGACGCGCCCTGGGTCAAGCTCGTCAACCCCGACGTCACGGCCGCTAGCTGATCGGCTCGCTCCTGCGGGAAGCCGGCGCTGAACGCCAGCGGCAGGCCGTCCGAGGACACCACCACCGCGTGGGCCACATCGGGCACCCGCTCCACGAAGTTGGTGATCAGCCAGTTAAGGTCCTGCGCAGGGCGCCCTGGCGTGCTCATGCGCACTCCCCTCGTCGCCCGTCCATACAGGTACCTCCTCCTGGTGTCGCTGTGCCTGGGCCTTGAGGTTTCATCGGTCCTGCGGCTCCTCGGTCTGGGGTGCGGCGGCGCGGCCCTCGCGGACGCCTCGCTGGAAGCTGGCCATGCGGCTACGGGCCGCATCCGGCGACCTGATGGGCGCTTCGGTTGCTGTTTCCTGATTTCCTGATGCGCCGCCGCTGCCCACAGAGCCTGGCACGAGGTTAGCCCTCGGAACCCGCCTTGGCAGCCCTGCCTGCGTCGTCTCTCCTGCGGCCGGCGACGTGACCACCTGGGCCGCGCGCCATCCCTCGTCAGCGGGTGACGTCCACGACGTCTGCCCAGCCGGCTGTGCGGCCGGTGCTCCCTGGGTCCCTTGGGCCCCTTGGGGTCCCTGGGCTCCTTGGGGTCCTTGGGTCCGTGCGGTGGTGAGGGTCTTCCCGCTCCGCCGGAACCAGTCGGATTCCAGCGAGTCGAAGATCGGCAGCCGCTGCTCCGGACCGGCGGGCGGGATCGTCACCTGGCCGCCGTCGGCCGCGTCGCCCTGGACCCCTTGGGCTCCTTTCCCGGGGCCGCCGGCGGGCGAGCCGTTCGTCGCGCTGGCCGCGTCGGCGACGCTCGGCCCGTCGCTGCCGTGGACGTTCTGGCTGCCGATCGGGAACTGCGGACCCTGCGGGGAATTTTGAGTGAACGCGGGCAGCCTGCTCGGGGCGCCGGGAGCCTGCGGGGTCCTTGGCTCGGGACCGTCGCCGCCCGCGGTGCCGTTGGAGGGCGTGGCCGCGGTGCCGTTGCGGATGGGCAGCGCCTGGGTCGACGGTCCGTCGTGATCGGCCCGGCCGTGGGCCCCTTGGCCCCCTTGGCCCCCTTGGCCCCCTTGGGCCAGGTCCCAGCCGTTGCCGGCTGGCTCCCAGTTGTTGCCTGCGGGGGTGCCGCCCTCGACCGCGGGGCCCTGGATCCCTTGGCCGCCCTGGCCCTGGTGCCCCTGGGCTCCCTGGGGCGGCGTGCCCGGGCCGGACGATGCCGGGGAGCCGGCGCTCGCGGCGGAGGTGAAGGACGGAGCCGCGGGGGCCGCAGGCGCCGAGGGCGCGCTGGGCGCCGAGGGCGAGAACCTCGGTATCCTCGCGGCCGCCGTGGCCTGGGAGGCCGCGTTCGGCGGGGAGGTCGCGGTGGGCGCGGACAGCGACGGGGTGGGCCCGTAGTCGTCTGCCTCGAACCGGCGGAGCCGGCCGAGCGGGGGCGCGACCTCGGGCGCCGCCACCGTGTCCGGCAGCCAGATCAGCGCGGTCAGGCCGCCGGCCTGAGCATGCCGCAGCCGGACCCTGATCCCGTGCCGCGCGGCCAGGCGGCCGACCACGAACAGGCCCATCCGCCGGGATACCGCCACGTCGACCACCGGCGGGTTGTCAAGACGCCAGTTGGCGTGCGACATCTCCTGATCCGAGATGCCGACGCCGTTGTCGGTGATGTCGAGGAGCACGCCGCCGCTGCTCAGCGGCTGGCCGGAGACGTACACCTGGGTGTCTTCCGGGGAGAACGTGGTCGCGTTCTCCACGATCTCCGCGACCAGGTGCACCGCGTCGTTGACGGCCTGGCCGACCACCACGATCCCGGGCTGCACGTTGAGGACGACCCGCTCGTACTGCTCGATCTCGGAGATGGCCGCGCGCAGCACGTCGACGAGCGGCACCGGCTGACTCCACCGCCTGGTCACCTCGTGGCCCGCCAGGACCAGCAGGTTCTCCGAGTTGCGGCGCATGCGGGTGGCCAGGTGGTCCAGCCGGAACAGGCTGCTGAGCCGGCCGGAGTCCTGCTCGCTCTGCTCCAGCGAGTCGATCAGCGACAGCTGCCGCTCGATCAGCGACTGGCTGCGCCGGGACAGGTTGATGAACATGGCGTTCAGGTTGCCGCGCAGCATGGCTTCGTCGGCCGCCAGCCGGACCGCCTCGCGGTGGACCTGGTCGAAGGCCCGCGCGACTTCACCGATCTCGTCGGTGGAGGTGACCCCGATCGGCTCGATCTCGACGCCTTCGTCCGCGCCCTCGCTCTGGCTCAGCCTGCGCACCATCTCGGGCAGCCGGTGGCCGGCCACGTCGAGGGCATCGGTACGGAGCTTGCGCAGCGGGCGGATCAGCGAGCGGGCCACGATCGTCGACACCAGCACCACCAGGAGCAGCAGCAGCAGGGTGACGAGGCTGGTGACCAGCAGGTTCGTGGTGGCCTGCGACCTGAGCGTGTTGGCCCGGCCGGTGACGGCGCTGGCCAGCTGGTCGGCCACCGTACGCGTGTCCTTCAGCGTGACCGTCATGTCGTGGTCCCAGGTCACGGCGTTCAGCTGGCCGCTACGGGACAGGGGCACCGACGGGTTGGCCGCCAGCTGCTCGGCCAGTAGTTCATTCGAGGACGCGACGTCCACCGGACCGCCGCTCACCGTGTTGCTGTAGTTCTGCTGCTCGGCGGTAGTCGTGGAGGCGTTGAAGTCAGCCAGGTCCGCGTTCGCCTGCTGCTGAGCCTGCTCGAGGGTGGCGAGGTCCTCCGGGCGGAGCGTTCCCTGCGGGGAGACGAGCGCGGCGTAGAGGATGGCCCGCTGCACCGACACCTGGTTCTCGAGCCGCAGCAGGGCGCCCAGCGCGGTGACGTTGCCTTGCAGGTTGGCGTCGTTGGCGCCGTTACCGATGGCGGCGCTGAACGTGTTCGCCGGCCCGATGAGATTCCCGGTGTAGACCCGGACGATCTGCGACGCGGGGAACTGCGACGTGGTGACGCCCTTGCGGACGTTCGCCAGGTCGTTGATGCTGGCCTGCACCGCGTTGAGGTCCTGCACGGTGCCCGGCTGGTACCCGGCCCCGGTGGTGACGCCGGAGGAGTCGTTGGCGACTGCGTTGGCGGCGGCGTCGGTGGCGTTCTGCGCCAGCCTCAGCGGGCCGGCCAGGGCGGCGTTGTTCGGCCGGGTCGCCGCGAACGCGGCGGACACGTTGAGCTCGTCTTCCAGCGCCTGGCTGAGCTTAGCCGTGTCGGCGTTGAGCTGGGCGAGGTGCTGGACCCGCCCCGTCGCCTGCCAGTTGTTGACGTCCCCGTTGATCGTCAGCGCGCCGAGTACCGCCGCGGTCAGGGTCGGGACCGCGATCACGGCGGCCAGGCGCCAGCGGACTCGCCAGTTCGTCAGCGCGAACCGTGACCGGGTCGCCGCAGGCCGTCGCGGCCGGGCCGGGAGGGGACGGATCGCGCCCGGCGCGGGCGCGGGCGATGCTACAGCGCCTCCCTGAGCCCCGGACGTGGCCGCGGCCTGGCCTACAGCGCCCTGCGGCCCCGTGGACCCCGCGTCCCGCCGACCCGATACGCCGGGGCCCTCACCCGCCGCGCTTCCTCCCGCTAGAAGCCCCGAACCTCCCCCGTCGGCTTGCCCCCCGTTGACGGACCCGGTCGAGCCAGCTGTTTCGCCGAGATTCGTCACCGATCGTCTACGCACTACGTTCGCACCTCGCATCGGCAAACCTGACCAGCACGCATGCAGGGCTAAGACGGCGCAAGCCGCTCAACATACGCAACCCCTCTTTCCCTCGCAACGATCGCCGCTGCTCGGGTCAACAGGGCGGCCGAGGCCACACTCTCGCGTTACAAAACGGGTAAGGACATATAATCATCTTCTGGGTGGGCGCCACGGGGCATTCGCCAGTAAACCGGCGAGATCTTCCCGAAGTTAGGTTACCGCGCCGTCTCACCGGGTCATGATCGAGTGCATCTTGGCGCTATTCAGTGACTGAATAGTCACTCCTCGTATAGTAACGCCCTTCCCGCACCCCGGCCGGGTGACCAGGGCCGGCAACCCGGCAAGCAGCCCGGTTGCAGCGCGGTCGCAGCCCGGTTGCGGCCCGGACGTAAGGGGCATAACGGGTCGCTTGCGGCCCGGTGGCCGCCCGGGCCTAAGGCCAACGGCCTTCCGGGTCGCGGCAAAGACCCGCGCGAGCTTAACGCCGCCTAATCAGCCCATAATGATGATAATTACGCGCCGATTCTTACCTCATTAGGATTACCCTCAATAGCGCCCCCGCTACCCAGAAGGACTACTCGCCCGCGCCGGGACCTAGTCCGAGTTCCCTGGCGATGAGCATCCGCTGCACCTCCGAGGTCCCCTCGCCTATCTCCAGGACTTTCGCGTCGCGGTAAAAACGGGCGACCGGAGACTCGTTCATGAAGCCATAGCCGCCGAACACCTGAGTGGCGGCCCGCGCGTTGTCCATCGCCGCGTTCGAGGCGGTCAGCTTGGCGATCGCGGACTCCTTCTTGATCGGCTGGCCCGCCACCAGCCGGGCCGCGGCGTCGTACCAGGCCAGCCGGGCCGGGTGCACCCGCGCCTCCATGTCCGCTATGGCGAACTGGATCGCCTGGTGCTGCTCCAGCCGGCGGCCGAACGCCTCGCGCTGCCTGGCGTACCTGACGCACTCGTCCACGCAGCCCTGGGCCAGTCCGGTGGCCAGCGCCGCGATCGCCACCCGGCCCTCGTCCAGGATCTGCAGGAACTGGGCGTAGCCCCGGCCGCGCTCGCCGAGCAGGTTCTCCGCCGGGACCCGGCAGCCGTCGAACGACAGTTCCCTGGTGTCGGAGGCACACCAGCCGACCTTGGAGTATTCGGGCCCGGGGACGAATCCCGGGGTGCCGGCCGGGACGATGACGGAGGAGATCTCCTTGCGGCCGCGGTCGTCGCGGCCGGTGATGGCGAGCACCGTCACCAGTGAGGTGATCGAGGTGCCCGAGTTGGTGATGAAGGCCTTGGTCCCGTCTATCACCCACTCCCCACCCACCTCCCCATCCCCCTGCACGAGCCGGGCGGTGGTGCGCATCCCGCCGGGGATATCGGACCCGCCGCCGGGTTCGGTCAGGCCGAAGGCGGCCAGTCGCTCCCCCGCGCACAGTTCGGGTAGCCACCGGCGGCGTTGTTCCTCGGTGCCGAACCGGTAGATGGGCATGGCGCCGAGCGACACCCCGGCCTCCAGGGTGATCGCGACCGAGGAGTCCACCCGGGCCAGCTCCTCCAGGGCCAGGCAGAGGGCGAAATAGTCGCCCCCCATGCCGCCGTACTCCTCGCTGAACGGCAGCCCGAACAGGCCGAGCTTGCCCATCTTGGCCACGATGTCGTAAGGGAACTCGGCGCGCTCGTAATAGCCGCCGATGACCGGCGCAACGACGTCGCGGGCGAACTGGGCGACGGAGTCCCGCAGGTCCTGCTGCTCCGGCGCAAGCTGGTAACTGACCATAAGGATGGCGGCGTAGGGAGCCCGGCCTTCAGGCCTGGGGGAGACGCCGCATCACCTCCCAAGAAATGTCGGTACTGTTTGCTATTGTGCTCATATTGCGGCGGGGCACGCCGTGACTGCGCGGGGAGGCTTCCGGGATGCCGGGCCTGTGAACCGCGAACCTCGACTGCTTCCCTCTTGAATCGGATGTGAGTAGTTGGAATCCCAGCCTTCAGGCGGGGAGGATGCCAAAGGGACACCTTCGCATAGCGGGGGCAAGGGTGGGTCTGGGGGGTGGGTCCCCCGGAGCGGGAGGTCTGGGGGGCGTCCCCCCAAGGAGGGACGACCCCCCGAGCTGGCAGAGCCCGCTGCGATTACCCGCCTGCGACGGTAGTCTAACGTGGGCCGAGTACCCAAACATGAGAGCGAGAACATGGCCAGCCTGAGCTGCCCCGATTGCGGTGTCAAGGTCCAGCCGGAGGATCTGATCTGCTTCCGGTGCGGCGCTAACCTGCCGCACAGCCCTGGACCCGACGACGACGTGCTGACGCCGACCATCTCGCAGCGGTTCCTCGCGACCGGCTCCGACTCCGCCGCCTTCTGCCCGAACTGCGGCGCGCCCGTGGCCGACGCGGCGGACGTGGTCTGCCAAACCTGCGGGGATCCGCTGCCCACCGGCCGGCGCCGTAGCATCTCGCCGGTCGTCATGCGGATCACCTTCCCCACCGGCAACGTGGACATCCCGGCCGGAACGTCGGTCCTGCTGGGCCGCGACCCGGCTGAGTCGCTCGTCGCCGCGGCCTTCGCCCGCTTCGATAACGTGTCACGGCGGCACGCCACGGTCCAGGTGGACGACGCGGGGCACGCCACGATCAGGGACGAGGGCTCGACCAACGGGACCTACGTCAACGACGACCGGGTGCTGCCCGGCACGGAGGTCCGGCTGGTGGACGGGGACCGGGTGCGGCTGGGCGCGGACGTGACGGGCAACGTATCCCTGCCGCAGGGCGAGCCCGACCCCTCCGGGCTCAGCCGCAACGGCATGAGCTAGGCGTTCGCGTCCGGCTCGTTAACACGGGGCGAAGCGGAGGGTACCTCCCGATTACGTATGATCATCCTTGGGATCCTCTGAGGGTGATCGGTTTGACGAGTCGGGGGTCGGCCGTGCCGCATGTCATGCTCTCTTAGCAGTGCCTCGTCTGGCTTTACGGCCGGCACCGGGACTCACGGTGTCGCGGAGCCGGTCGCGCTGGCTGGCCGCGGCCTATCCCGCGCTCACCCTGCTCGCCGTCGTGGTGACAGCCAATCACTTCTGCCTCGACGGTATTGTCGCGGGGTTGCTGGTGGCCCTGGTACTGGTGGTGCAGCGAACGGCGCGATGGCTACGTTCTGGTAAATCTTGCGAAGGGCCCCAGGTCAAGCCTGTGCGCGGGGAAATGTCCATGCGATCATGACGCCATGGCGGCCACAGAGAAACCCGTTTCCGAGATAACGCCTGGCCTGCGCCGCGACGCGATCGGCCTCCGTGAGGTGCTGTTCCAGTCGATCACCGACATGGCACCAGGCGCCGCCATCGCGGCCTCGATCCCGGCCGGCGCCGCGCTGGCCGCCGGGGCGCTGCCCTTGTCGGTTGTCTTCGCGCTGGTGGCGTGCCTGCTCTGCGCGTGGTGCATCGGCCTGCTGGCCCGCGAGATGCCGGCCGCCGGGTCGCTGGCCACCTACGCGGCCCGCGGCCTGCATCCCAGCGTGGGTTTCCTGGTGGCCTGGGGATATGTCCTGGTCGGCTGGCTGATCCCGCCGCTGGTGCTGCTTCAGCTCGGGTTCACTACGGCGTCCACGATCAACTCGGAGTTCCACGGCTACCCGGCGAATCTGTGGTGGCCGTGGTCGCTGGCCGGCGCCGTGATCGTGCTCGCCGCCGGCTACTACGGCATCCGGACGTCGGCCCGGCTGGGCACCATCCTCGGGGTGTCGGAGATCGCCGTCTTCCTGGTCCTCGCGGTGTTCCTGGTCGTGCACGCGGGCGGCCACAACTCGGGGCAGGTCTTCACCACGCACTACTCCCCGACGGGCGTCACCGGCGTGATCGGCGGCTCGGTGTTCACGCTGCTCGCCTTCGGCGGTTTCGAGGGCGCCGCCCCGCTCGCCGAGGAGGCCAGGAACCCGCGGCACACGATCCAGCGCGCGGTGCTCCTCGCGACCCTGCTGATCGGCGTTCTGTACGTGTTCACCACCTACGCCGTCGACGTCGCCTACGGGCCGAACCGCTTCGCCGCCTTCGCCAGCCAGACCGGCAACGCATCGTGGGAAGGCCTGGCGCGCTCGCTCTACGGGCTCTTCTGGTTCTTCGTGTTCCTCGCGATCGTCAACTCCACCATCGCTAATGCCAACGCCGGCGTGAACGTGTCGAGCAGGACCGCGTACGCGATGGGGCGGATCGGGGCGTTCCCGCGCTTCCTCGCCATCGTCAGCCCGCGGCACAGGTCCCCGGTCTACAGCGTCCTGGTCGCTTTTGTCATCACCGTCGCGGTGACGCTGGCGCTGGGCCTCAAGTACACCCCGACCGTGGCGTTCGCGATGGTCGGGACTGGCCTGGTCATCGTGCTCGCGGCGATCTACATCGTGATGAACGCCGCGTGCATCGGATTCTTCGCCCGCCGCCGCGGCGCGTTCAACTGGCTGTCGCACCTGGTCATCCCGCTGCTCGGCATCGCCGCGTTCGTCCCGGCCTGGCTGACGTCGGCAGGCATCAAGGTGTTCTCCTTCGTGACCCCGCTGGCCCCGCCGCTGTCCTACATGGGCCCCGGGGTGGGCGGCTTCATGGTCCTCGGCGTGATCTACATGATCTACCTGTACCGGACGAACCCGGGCCGGATCGCCGACGTCGGGTTCGTGCACCTGGACGCAGTCGAGGGAGATGCCCCATGAGCGACCTGGTGGTCGTCTCGTTCCGGCCGGAGCGTGACCAGTACGCCTGGACGTTCGGCGGCGCCGCCCCGGTGATGCGGATCCGGACGCCGGCCGTGCTCGAGGTGTACACCGAGGACTGCTTCGCCGGGCGGGTCCGCAGCGAGCAGGACCTGGTCTCGCAGGTGTGCGAGTTCCCCTTCCTCAACCCGCAGACCGGGCCGTTCTATATCGAGGGCGCCGAGCCCGGCGACACCGTGGCGGTGCACTTCGTGTCCATTGAGCCGGCCAGGTCGTGGGCGGCGTCTACGACCGTGCCGTTGTTCGGCGCGCTGACCGGAACGCACCTGACCGCGCTGCTGCAGGAGCCGCTGCCCGAGGTGGTGTGGCTCTGGCAGCTGGACGCGGCCGCGCGGACCTGCCGGTTCAGCGCGCGGCGAAGCTCGTTCGAGGTGGACCTGCCGATGGAGCCGATGCACGGCACGGTGGGGGTGGCGCCCGCGAACCTGGAGGTGCGCAGCGCGCTGGTGCCCGACGCGTTCGGCGGGAACATGGACACGCCGGAGATGCGCGCCGGGGTCACCTGCTACCTCGGCGTCAACGTTCCCGGCGCGCTGCTTTCCCTGGGCGACGGGCACGCCCGCCAGGGCGAGGGCGAGACCTGCGGGGTCGCGGTCGAGTGCGCGATGAATACCGTCCTGGTGGTGGACCTGATCAAGGGCGTGCCCTGCCCGTGGCCGCGGCTCGAGTCGGACACGCACATCATGTCGGCCGGCTCGGCGCGCCCTCTGGAGGACGCGTTCCGCATCGCCCAGCACGACATGGTCACCTGGGTCGCGTCGCTGTGCGGGCTCGACCTGCTGGACGCCTACCAGCTGGTCACCCAGGCGGTGGAGTCGCCGCTGGCCAACGTGTGCGACACCAACTACACCTCGATTGCCAAGATGGCCAAGCGGTACCTGAGCCCCGGCAGCGTCATGGCGGACGCCCACGCCCGGCTGCGCGACCTGGCTGCCGACTACCGCAGCTAGCCGCTTGAGGCTTCATTACTACGTAAGTTCCGCGTCTTCTGCCGCCTTGTTTACATGATCATGAAACGTCCCCTCTTACCCGCCGCCGAGACGGAATCAGCGGGCGTTATGTCCGGTATGCGGGCCCTTCAAGCTGTTCCTGCGGCTAGGCTCGGCGCTCGCTGTCCAGCATGGCGACCTGGGCCGCCTCGTACCGCTCCCCCGCGACCGCGCCGGCCGGCACGGCGGCCTCGATCGCGGCCAGGTCGTCCGCGCTCAGCGTCAAGTCGAGCGCTTTCAGCGCCTCGGCCAGGCGCTCCCGGCGCTTGGTCCCGATCAGCGGGATGATGTCGTCCCCACGGGAGGCCACCCAGGCGATCGCCAGCTGGGCGGCGGTCACCCCGTGGTCTTCGGCGATCGCCTCGAGCGCGGCGAGCAGCTCAAGGTTCCGCGCGTGGTTCTCGTCCCGGAACCTGGGGAAGCGGGTGCGCGGGTCGCCGGGGGCCAGCCGCGCGGTGCC
>WNFF01004446.1_pt1 | contig 11443 bp, 10 predicted proteins | sample 5400441 | NCBI WGS metagenome assembly WNFF01 (sample SAMN13153345, study PRJNA577476) | soil metagenome | isolation source: 120 cm saprolite under Douglas fir tree site 2 hole 3 replicate 1 | place: USA:California | collected 2015-04-18
CCGCCGCCGAGCGCCTATCCACGCATCGCCACCGGCACCCTCGTCGCGTTGCCGGAGCTGCGGTTTCCGGCCATCCCCGGGATCCACCCCCCGGCGACGGCGCACCGCGCCTACGCCATAGACTTCGGGCGCTCGTTTCGCTCGGGGGTGATCACCGAGGTGCCGCCTTTGGTCGGCAAGTCGTTTGCGACGCTGGTTCCGCAAGTCGACCCCGATGGCAATGATGTCGGTGGCGTGCAGATTCCGGAGCTTGCTGTTCCGCTGGCCACCTATACCGGCTGGAACCTCCGGGATCCGAGCATCGGCGCGCCCGAGGAACGGGTGAGCTTTATCGGCTCGTACATTCCATTCGCGAAGACGAAGGCGGATCGGGAAAAGGCAGGGGACCCCAGGGCATCCGTGGCGGAGCGATACACCGGGCGCGAGCAATACCTTGGTCGGTTCGCCGAGGCGGCTCTACAGGCAATCCACCGCCGATTTCTTCTCCCGGAGGACCTGGCCGCGGCTATTGAGCGCGGTGGTCAGGAGTGGGACGAAGCTGCGAAATGAACGCGGCCGCTTTCGGTTACTGGAACTGCTGTTCCTCGGTCGATTCGGCGAGCGCCAGCGTCGAGGTGCTGCCTGCCGAAATCACTTCGGTCACCTTGTCGAAGTAGCCGGTGCCAACCTCGCGCTGGTGTTTGGTCGCCGAGTAACCGTCTTTTTCGGCGCCGAGCTCCGCTTGCTGGAGCTCGCAATAAGCGGCCATCCCGCGATCTTTGTATTGGCGGGCCAGCTGGAACATCCCGAAGTTGAGCGAGTGGAAACCGGCGAGGGTGACGAACTGGAATTTGTAGCCCATGCTGCCGAGATCGCGCTGGAACCGGGCGATCGTCGGCTCATCCAGGTGCTTTCGCCAGTTGAACGAAGGCGAGCAGTTGTACGCCAGCATCTTGTGCGGGTACTTGGCGCGAACCGCTTCGGCGAACTGCGCCGCTTCGGCGAGGTTCGGGGTGGACGTCTCGCACCAGACGAGGTCGACGTACGGAGCGTAGGCAATTGCCCGGGCAATCGCGCACTCAAAGCCGCCCTTCAAGTGGAAGAATCCCTCGGGAGTCCGGCCGAGGCGCGCGTCGATGAAGGGGCGATCCCGCTCGTCCGCGTCGCTGGTGATGAGCTTGGCGCTTTGGGCGTCGGTCCGGGCGATCAGCACGGTGGGAACATCCACCACGTCGGCCGCCAGCCGGGCAGCGGTGAGCGTTCGGATGAACTGACCCGTGGGGACGAGGACCTTGCCGCCCATGTGGCCGCACTTTTTTTCCGAAGCGAGCTGGTCTTCGAAGTGCACCCCCGATGCTCCCGCCTCGATCATCGATTTCATCAGCTCGAAGGCGTTGAGCGGACCGCCAAATCCGGCCTCGGCGTCAGCGACGATCGGGGCGTACCAGTAGCGCTCGCTCTTGCCCTCCGAGTGGTCGATCTGGTCGGCGCGCTGGAGCGAGGCGTTGATTCTCCGAACGGCCTCGGGGACGCTGTCCACCGGATAGAGGCTCTGATCCGGGTACATCTGTCCGGCGGTGTTGGCGTCCGCCGCCACCTGCCACCCGCTGAGATAAATCGCCTTCAGGCCCGCGCGCACCATCTGCACCGCCTGGTTGCCGGTCACAGCGCCCAGGGCAGGCACATAGTCCTCTTCGTGCAGAAGCTCCCAAAGGCGGCGCGCGCCCACGGATGCGAGTGTGTGCTCTACCTTCAAGCTCCCCCGGAGCCGTAGGACATCCGCCTTCGTGTAGGGGCGATGGACGCCGTCAAACCGCGACTCTTTGGTAGGCGAAGTGGTGGAACGGCGCGTCTTGACGTCTGGAAACTCGAGCGACATGCGGACTCCCTTAGTGAGGAAACGGTCACGTTGAAAATGATGTGAAGTGCGCGCAGAATCAACGCCCGGGCAGCAGTGACTGTAAAGGGATTTGGTTTACAGCTGGTCAAGCTGTAATGTTTGTCAATTTCGAGGAGGAAAACCGATCGTGGAACGCGCGCGTCAAAGCGAGGGGCCGCGGTTCGGGGCGAAGATACGTTCTCTTCGCCGCCGGGAGAACTTGACGCAGGTTCAGCTGTCGGAGCGGCTGGGAATCTCGCCCAGCTACCTGAACCTGATCGAAGCCAACCGGCGCCCGCTACCCGCCGGGCTGCTGATCAAGTTGGCGCAAGTATTCAAGGTGGATTTGCACTCCTTTGCCGGCGATGACGATGCCCGGCTGGTGGCCGATCTCTTCGAAGCCTTCGCCGACCCACTGTTCGAGTCGGACACCCTCACCTCGACCGAGGTTCGCGAGGTTGCCACCGCCAGCCCCGGCGCGGCCCGGGCGGTGCTGCGACTGTATCGCGCGTACAAGGGCACGCGACAGATGGTTGAGAACCTTTCGACCCGGGTCTCAGAAGACCACGAGCTGGCCGGCACCGATCTTTCGCACCTGCCTTCCGAGGAGGTCAGCGACGTGATCCAGTTGCACATGAACCATTTCCCCGCGCTGGAGGCGGGCGCGGAACGGATTTGGCGGGACGCGCGGCTGGACGGCGAAGAGCTGTATCCGAAGCTCGTTCGCTACCTTGAAAAAGAGCATCGGGTCCAGGTGCGGATCGCGCGCAGCGGCACCGATCGCGGAACGCTCAGGAGGTTTGATCCCGACAGCAACATCCTCACGCTCTCTGAATTGCTGCCCACGCGAAGTCGCCTCTTCCAGCTCGCACACCAGACCGGGCTGCTCTCGCAGCGCGCCGAGCTGGACTCTCTGGTGGCGGATCCGACCTTGACCACCGCCGATTCCCGCTCGCTGGCGCGGATTGCCCTCTCGAACTACTTCGCCGGGGCGGTGCTGATGCCGTACGCGCCCTTTCTGCAAGCCGCTCGAGAGGAGCGCTACGACATCGACGTCATCGGTCGGCGGTTCCGCGTCGGGTTCGAGCAGGTTTGCCACCGACTGACCACGCTGCGCCGATCGGGAGCGGAGGGCGTGCCGTTTCACATGATCCGGATCGACGTCGCGGGAAATATCTCCAAGAGGTTCAGCGCGTCGGGGATTCGCTTCCCCCGATTCAGCGGGGTTTGCGCGAGGTGGAACATCTTTGCCGCTTTCCTCACCCCGGGAATGATCCGGATTCAGCTCTCGCGCATGGCGGAGGGCGTTTCCTATTTCTGCCTCGCGCGCACGATTCACCGCGACAGTGGAGGCTATCACTCGGTGCACCCGGTGCAGGCGATCGGGCTCGGGTGCAGGGTCAGCGATGCCCGAGCGCTGGTGTATTCCGACGGGGTGGATCTGGAAAACATGGACAGCGCGGTTCCGGTCGGTGTCACCTGTCGCGTTTGCGACCGGACCGATTGCGAACAGCGAACGTTGCCCTCGCTTCGCCACCCGCTCCAGATCGACGAGAACGTGCGCGGACTGTCGCTCTACAATCCCGCCACGCCGTGACGGGGGTCTCCTTCGCCGTCTCCCGGCGTTAGGGCAAACGCATCGCACCAATCCGTTTGCCGGTTCGGGTGGCAGTGCCGCCGCCCGAACACGCGGTGGCACCCGCAGCGATCCACCCGTTTCTTGAGGCAAGCGTCCGTTCCCATGGTGTCGTCTTCAAGGACCGCAGCTTGCTCGCGTGGAGGCGACGGCGGCCTGGCCTTCGGCGGATGGGACAACGCCGACAGACCGATTGAGAGAAGAACCGCCAACGACCGTATCATCTTCGTTTCCTGCACCAATGAATGGGGTCCGCGGTGCCCGTCCGCAAGGGGGGCTCTGGAGTGGTAAGCCAAGGTTGAGTAGGAAGCTGTCCAGGTGACCGATCCAGGCCGAACCGGACGTCTGTCGAACGATCCAGCGCCGACGCTCCTCCTCGTCGATGACGATCCCGTCCTCCGGGAGCGCCTGGCGCGAGCGATTCGCGACCGCGGCTTCGACGTGTCGGTCGCCGGCAGCTATGAGGAGGCGATCGCCAGCTGCGCCGTGGAGTCGCCCGAGCTGGTGGTGGTGGATCTGCGGATGCCGGGACGCTCGGGGCTGGAGCTGGTTCGCGCCCTGAAGGCGAAGGATCCGGGCAGTCGGATCGTGGTGCTCACCGGATACAGCAGCATCGCCACGGCAATCGAAGCGATGAGGGCCGGGGCCAGCCACTACCTGACCAAACCGGCGGATGCAGACGAGATCATCGCCGCCTTCAATCGCGACGGAGGGGCAGCGCTCGCCGGCGCCGACGAGCTGTCGACCCCGACGCTTGCCCGGGCGGAGTGGGAGCACATCCAACGCGTGCTCTCCGACTGCGGCGGCAATGTTTCGGAAGCGGCTCGACGGCTGGGCATTCATCGGCGTTCGCTCCAACGCAAGCTGCAGAAGGCTCCCCCAACGACTTGAAAGCGGACTTGAAGGCCGTTTAGCGAAACGGCAGGACGATGGTGGCCTCGGTCCCGCGGCCGATCGCCGAGGCGATCTCCAGAGTGCCGCCTAACTGCTCCACCAGCGACCGGCTCAAGAACAGGCCGAGGCCCATCCCGCGGCCAGGTTCCTTGGTGGTGAAAAAGGGCTCGCCGGCGCGCGCCAGGGTGTCCGCCGACATTCCAGGCCCCCCGTCCGCGACGGCGATGCGCAAGGCATTGACCTGCGCGGTCACGCGCAACGCGACGTCGCCGTCCATCGAGGCCTGCAGCGCATTTTTCAGGAGCGCGTGAAGCGCCTGGGACAGCGCCCGGGGGGGAACATCGAGCGAACGACCGAGGGCGGAAGGGGCGATCGAGAGCTGGACGCGATCCCGCTCCGCGATCAGGGTGAGCGAACGTTCGATGACCTTTTCGATCGACAGTTTTTCCAGGGGCTCGGCGGCATCCGTTCCCGCATTCGCCGCCATTTGGGTCAAAATACCGCGGCACCGCTCCACCTCCTGGCGGATCAACCGGGCATCCTGGATCGCCGAGGCGGGTGGGGTGCTGCGCTCAAGCTGGTGCTCGAGCTCCTTGGATACGATGGCGATCGTGGACAAAGGGGTTGCAAGCTCATGCGCCGCGCCCGCGGCAAGGGTCGCCAGCGAGGCGAGCTTCTCCCGTCGTTGGGCGGACTGTCTCAACAAGTCCGCGGCGGCCTGCAAATCGCGGTGCATCCGAACCGTCCTTTGAACGAAGTAGACGATCAGCGCGGCCGCCACGGCGTAGGCCAGCCAGAGCTCTCTCAGCTGCCATTCGAGAGGATCGGGGCTCAGATTTTGCGCCGGAGCGCGGGCGCTGGCCACGACGAGCGCCCCGAAACAGATCGCGGTGAAAATCGTGAGAATCCAGGTCCAGAGGGGATCGAGCAGGACGGCGGCCAGAGCGATGTTCACCAGGTACAACACCGCGAAGGTCTTCGAATCGCCGCCGGTGACGTAGAGCAGCGCGGAAAGCAGGACGGTGTCCAGCGCCATCAGCCCTGCGACGGTCCATTCGGGAACCGCTTCGGCGGGCCGTGCCCAGAGCATGAAGCCGAGGTTGCTGGCGATCTCGATCGCAATGATGAGCAGCATCGGCCCGACCGGCACCGCGACGTTCATCAAGCGGTCGCCCGCGAAAAAAATCAGGAGCTGGGCGGCGATCGCACCCCAGCGCAACCTGAGAAACCACCAGAGATTGAGGTACTGGACGCCGCGCATCGTCGTGGTCTTCCCGGCCGCCGCCCTCGGGCGGGAAGTTGCCACATACCATCGCCGCAGCCTTAAGCGGTAAGGCTTGGCGGTATTTGAGCAGCCGGCGCGAATCAACGCGCCGAGGAGCCGCCTACGCCGCGAACCTCGTTGTAGCGCTGGGTGGCCGCCTGCCACGCAAGGCGTTCGCGTTCCGCCTGCGTCTGCAGTTTGGTGACGTCGGACTTGGCCTTTTCGACGTCTTTGAGCCGATCATCGACCTGGGCACGCAGCGAGTCGGCATTGACGTTCTTGCCCGCCGGGTCTCCCGAGCTCTTCAAAGCCAGGGCTTCGGCCAGGTGCAGCTTTGTCTCGGCGAGCTCACGCTCGGCGTCCGCCTGTTTCTTCTGAGCGAGCGCGAGGTCCGCAGCCGCCTGCGCGGCCTTCTGATGGGCTTGAGCGGCATCGAGCTGGGCCTTGTTAGTCGCAAGGTCGCGCTGGGCCTGCTGGCCGACCTGGGAGTTGCGGTCGAAATTCGCTTTGTTGAGGATCGCCTGAGTCTGGTCGATTTGAGTTTTGGCCACGTTGGCTTCGTGCTTGGCCACCTCCGCCTCTTGCTCCGCGCTCTTCAGCGCCAGGTCTCGTCGCGAGACTTCGTCTTGAGCCTTCGCTACCTCGGACCGGGCCTGGTGCACCGGCGCCATTTGATCCGGTGGTACTCGAGCCAGGTCTTGTGGACTCACCGAGTCCGAGCGATTGTGACTGCAAGCAGCAACGACGAGACACCACATCACAATGACACCCCAGAAAATGACACCCCTACGCAGCATGGCCATCGTCCTTTCGGTCGCCTGATCGGCGAGCAAGCCTGAGAACCCCCAATCGCTTTGACGGTTGGTGGACCTCACGCGACTGAAAAGAAGGTAGTGCTTGCCGATCAAATTCGAGGAATTGTCAGACACACAGGCGGCCGTCTGGCCCGAGGCAGACCTTTCATTCTGCCCGCAGCTCAAGCAGCCAGTTGATTCAAACGGCGAAGCTCTTTCGCATTGAAGCGCGGGTGCAGATAGTCCACGGACAGGAATGGGCCAATGGCCAATCAACCGAAGACCGGTGAGATCAAGGGCGTGGGTGGCGGCCGCAAGGAGAGGGGAGAGCCGAAGAAGGGCGCCGAGCGCGTGGAAGGAGCTCAAAGCGGTCGCGATGCCCCGGCAAGTCAGGGCGGGAAAGGAGGCGTCCGGGCCGACTCGGTAAAGCGGGGCGACTTGCCCAAGCGGGCCGACTCGGTGAAGCGGGCCGACTCGCCTAAGCGGGGCCATTCCCCAAAGAGAGGCGTTGTTCCCGAGGAGCTGCCAAGGTCGGCGGGAATCGACTGGGTGGCCGAAACCAGCGGGATCGAGGAGCTGCCCTCAGAGGAGCTTCGCTCTCGCGACGCTCGCCGGGATGATTTCCGGGAAATGATCGGGGAGGAGGTTTTGATCAACGCCACTTCCGGGGATGACGCGGGTGAGGAGATTCACGAGGAAGTCGTTCCGGAAGAGGTAGGTGGTCCCTTTGTCGAGACCACCGCCGAGGTGGAGCTCGCCTCGGGAAGCGACGAGACTAATCCGCCGGATGCAGAAGCCGAACCGCTGCCGCGGGTGATCTCCGATACCCCGGATCTGCCCCCGAGGTGATTCGTTTCAGGCAGCTTGTTTTAAGCTATGCACGCCTCCACGCTGCTCGAGCTCGAGAAAGCGCGAGGAGCGAGCGTTTGGATTCGTGGAGCGCCCATCCGCGGTAGGTGACCGGCTCCTCGAGGTTTCGGAAATAGCTTCGGAAACAAATGGGGGAAGCTACCGCCGCGGACGGCGGGCGACTTTCGCACTCGCCGCGGCGCGCCGGCGCCTGCTCGCCGTCGATTTGAGCTGTTGCAGTCGACCGCGCTTTCCCGCGGTGCCGCGCCCGCGCTTACTTGTCGTCGATTTGCGCCCAAGCCCTGCGAGCAGGTCTTTGCCGGCATCCACCACCGTGGCGATCGCTCCAGCGATCAAGTTTCCCGGTGGCTCATCGGGCGCCCTGGGGTGGGGATGGGTGGGGCTCGCAGTCTTCAGACCGGCGAGGACCCGCCCCAGTTGCGACAGCTCTTCGGTGCTCAGGGCTTTGCGGACTTTGGGGAAGAGCTCTTGCTCCTCCTCGCGAACGTGGTGCCGGACGCTCTCCGCCAGGACGTTCATTTTCGCGTCCAGGCGCTCGTCGTCGGGCGTCATCTTCTCGAGCTCGGAGAGGACCCACTTCGCCACGTGGTGCTCCTCGAGCGCCTCGAGAACCAGTTCCTCAAGCTCTTTACTGCGCGGTTTGATCGTCGGATAGAAAGCTTCCTCCTCGATCGCCGCATGGACGGAAAGCTCGCGAACGATTTGACGACAAACCTCCTCCTTCTCTTGAGAAGCGCCCTTGCTCGCCTCGAATCGCTTGAACAGGGACTCCACCGTCCGGTGGTCGGATTTCAGAAGTGATAGTGCGTCCATGACCTCTCCTTTTCCTCCCGAAGCAATGTGGGCACCCGGAAAGAATGGTGCCAGGGGCTCCCGCCCGCTCCCCGACTTCGTGGCGATCGCGGAGCTGGATACAATCGACCATCGGCATGGACCTTCGCACCGAGGTAGCGCCCCAGATTGAAGATCCGGGGCAGGTTGAGCTGGCCGCAACGCCCCCTGCGGAGCAGCGGACGGAGGCAAACCTCCTTGCCAGGTTAAAGGCCTTGCGCGAGAGGCACCGCAAGAAGGAGATGCTGCTCTTCTTTCTCGGCGGGTTTTGCTTCGACCTCTTGCTCGTCGAACGAATCGACAGCTCGCTTATGCTGATCCACCAGGGCAGCTATCTGGTGCTGCTTTCTGCACTACTGGTGGTGGACCACCACTACCACCATCACCAATCGACGCCGAGCGCGGGTTTCTGGGCGAAGGTGCTGCACTTCCGCCACGAAATGATCCACTTTCTCTTCGGGACCCTGCTCAACGCCTTTCTCGTCTTCTATTTCAAGGCTTCCTCGGGCGTCGTCGCCTTCGGCTTCATGCTCGCCCTGGGCGCCGTGCTGGTGGCCAATGAGATGCCGCGGTTCCGCCGCCTCGGGCCCCCGATGCGCGTCGCACTCCATGGCTTCGCGCTCACCTCATACCTTGCGTACCTCCTACCGCAAATTGCCGGTTTCTTGAGCCCGTACCTCTTCGTGCTCGCGGCGTGTGCGTCGGCGGCTGTCTCCTATGTCCTGTGGCGCGTTTCTTCGAAGTGGACGCCCAACCCCGGCTGGACTTTCGGCCGTGCAGTGGTTCCGTCGCTCGCCGTGCAGGGCTTCCTTCTGCTCCTCTACTTCCTGCACGTCGTGCCGCCCGTCCCGTTGTCTTTGAAGTGGATCGGCATCTATCACCAAGCCCAGAGAGAGGGCGATCGGGTGCGCGTTGCGCACCAGAGGCCGTGGTGGAGAATCTGGGAGCACGGCGATGAAATATTCCTCGCGAGACCGGGCGACCGGGTGTTCTGCGTCGTGCGCATTTTTGCCCCGCGCAAATTCCGTGACGGCGTCAAGATCCGCTGGGCCTACGAGGATTCGAAGGCCGGCTGGGTCCGGACGGACGCCATTCCGCTCACCATCACCGGCGGTCAGGACGAGGGGTGGCGCGGCATCGCCTACAAGCGGAATTTTGCTCCCGGGCGTTGGAAGGTGCAGGTGGAGACCGAGGACGAACGCGAAGTAGGCAGCATCCGCTTTGCGGTGGTGGAGGACCGCGGAACGGAGCCGAGAAACCTGATCGAGGAGCTTCGTTAGGCCCCAAGATTCATTGGCCGCGAAGGAGCTCGGCGGCGAGGAAGCGTCCCGCTTCGCTCAATCCCTCGGCGATCATTTTCCGCCCCTGGTCGCTTTCCATCACCCGGCGCGCAGCCTCGCTGGCGATGCCTGCCTGGATGTCGGCGAGGACGAAAAAAGCGCTCCACGCCGGGGTTGCTTTCGGAGTCCTGCCCGGTCGAAGAGGACGCTCGCCCAACGTTTGAGCGACCCGGTCAAGCAACTCGCTTTCGCTCAGGCGAGGCTTGAGCGCCTTCATCGCGGACCAGGTGGCCGACAGAAGATCGGTGTGAAGCGATCCGGAGAAGGCCGACTCGAGCCTCTGATCGGCATCTTCGTCCGCCAGCCCGTGCGCTTCGGTAATTGCCGGTCGAAACTTGGCGATCAGGACGGCGCGCGTCGCCAGGTGAGAGAGTCGAGGAGGATAGCTCATCGCCGCTCTCCTGGGCACCGCACCGCACCGCCCCGCGCTTGCTCAACCGCTCTGCTTGCCATGAGCCCCCCTTTTAACGGACTTGCGGCTCGTTTGTTTAGCTTCGAGGGGTATTGCGCGGTGGATGCGTCTCGAAAGGCGGAGAATGAGGCTTTTGAAACACTGTGGCGTGGTCGCATCTTTGTTTGTGGTGGCGGCGAGCACGGCCGCGATCGCCCAGGTCCAGGTCAACATCCCCTCGATGAAGGACAACACGCTCTACGAGGACGACCTGGGAATGGTGAGCAACGGAGCCGGTCAGCACATGTTCGTCGGCACGACGAACGCCGGCTTTCTAAGACGAGCGCTGATCGCCTTTGACATCGCCGGGAACATCCCCGCCGGCTCGGCGATCCAGAGCGCTGTTCTGACGCTGAACATGTCGAGGACCGCGGCGACGGGGACGGCGATCGCTGTCGACCTGCGCGCTGCCACCCAGGATTGGGGTGAAGGGACGTCCGTTGGCTATGGCGAAGAAGGCGCGGGTGCCCCCGCGACATCGGGAAGTGCGACCTGGCTCCACACCTTCTTCGATACGCAGCTCTGGAGCCTGCAAGGGGGCGACTCCGTCGTGGCTCCGAGCGCAACGACCACCGTGGACCAGGTCGGGAGCTACAGCTGGTCCGACGTCGGGATGGTGACCGACGTCCAGGGATGGCTCGACCAACCCAGCACCAACTTCGGCTGGAGCATCATCACGACCAACTTCGAGCACCTGCCGCAGACTGCCAAGCGTTTCGACACCAGGGAAAATGTCGATCCGACCCTGCAGCCGGTGCTCGCGGTCACCTACATGCCAGCGGTCGTCGCCCTCGCGGTCGACATTCCCTCGATGAAGGACAACACGCTGTTCGAGGACAACCTCGGAATGTTGAGCGACGGGGCAGGTCAGCACATGTTCGTGGGCACGACGGGCGCCGGGCTGCGGAGGCGAGCCTTGGTTGCCTTCGACATCGCCGGGAACATCCCGGCCGGCTCAACCATCCAAAGCGCGGTGCTGAAGCTGAACATGTCAATGACTGTGAGCGCTGCGATTGATGTCGATTTAAGCGCGGCGCTTCAGGATTGGGGCGAAGGAACGTCGGTCGCTCCGGGCAGTGAAGGCGCGGGTGGCCCGGCGACACCAGGAGACGCGACCTGGCTGCACACGTTCTTCGATGCGCAATTCTGGAACCTCCCGGGAGGAGACTTCGCTGTAGCTCCGAGCGCAACCACCACCGTGGACCAGGTTGGAACATATAGCTGGTCCGACGTCGGGACGGTCAGCGACGCGCAAGGATGGCTTGATCAGCCGGGTACGAACTTCGGCTGGCTCCTGATCGCGACCAACTTCGAGGGTATGCCCCAGACCGCCAAGCGCTTCGACACCCGGGAGAACGCCGATCCCGCAGCGCAACCGGTGCTGACTGTTACCTATGTGCCACCGCCGTAGGCGGGGTCGGGTGGGGATCGCGTTCGAAGGACGCCCCCCGGCTCCCCGGCGGTAACTGCAGTGTCTAAGTTCCGGCCCACAGCGGGTGGTGCGA
>WNFF01004450.1_pt1 | contig 11439 bp, 9 predicted proteins | sample 5400441 | NCBI WGS metagenome assembly WNFF01 (sample SAMN13153345, study PRJNA577476) | soil metagenome | isolation source: 120 cm saprolite under Douglas fir tree site 2 hole 3 replicate 1 | place: USA:California | collected 2015-04-18
ATGCGATTGATGTGGCGGTCACTTCCCTGCTGGAGGAGCCTCAAGCCTCAATCAGCACGGTGGCGACGCCGATTAAGACCCCCGGCGACATCATGGACCCGAATGTAGTGAAGACGGTGCTGGACTTCGACGGCAACGCGATGTATTTCTCGCGCGCCCCGATTCCCTGGGTGCGGGATACGGCGAGCAAAATCCAGGTGCGGCATCTGAAGCACCTCGGGCTATACGTTTTTCAACGCGAAGCCCTGCTGGAGTACCCGACGCTGCCTCAGGGTGAGCTCGAAAGAATCGAACAGCTTGAGCAATTACGCTGGATGGAGAATGGCTGGAGGATTCGCGTGGCGGAAGTGGCACATGACGCGGTGAGCGTGGACGTGCAGGAAGATGTGGTGCGGGTGGAAAAGCTGCTTCAGAAATAGAAATGCCCGGCCATTGAATGGCCGGGCGGTGGTCTCCGATGCGCGGGAGGATTTCCAGCGCGGGTATTAGTGCTGTTGGGTAGCGACACCCAGGTCGACGGAACTCGACACATTGCCGAGCAGGTAGACCTTTTGCTGGTTAACGAAGTACGCCTTGAACTTGAAGTCCGCCGTCGGTGCGTCGGCGGTCAGGAAGTCGTACTGCGGGTTGCTTTGCGTCCCGTCCCCGGCAATATTCAACGTTAAGCTGACGGGATCCTGCGGAATGAGATTCTTCCCGCTCGAACCCAGTTCGACAACGTCGATCGCGCCATTGTGTTGTTGCCCGCTGGGAAGCGGAAGCACATATTGGCCGAGGAAGTCCTCTTCGAATACCACATTGTGCGTCGAGCCGAGGTTGACTCCAGTCCAACTCACAGCGTAGTTCCCTGCGACAGAAGTCGCGGTGAACGGGCCGCCAGTTTGTGCCTCGAAGGAACCGTCGGCGACGACACCGGTGCTGGTGTCCTGAATGAAGCCTTGCGTCGGGGAGATGAGATAGAAGACAAAATTGAACTGGCCAAGGTTCGCGGTGGTGGTCGTGAAGGTCATGGTGCCGCGTCCGCTTCCAGTGTCCACGGTATCAATCTGATAGGTCGGGGTGGTGGGATTGCTGACGGTGTTGGGTAATGAACCCGCGTCATTAAGATCAACAAAGACGGTGTTCAAGTTCTGGCTTCCGTCCGCGAAGAAACGGCCTACTTCTGCGAGCGGTCCGTTCGTGTCCGAGCCCCCTACGAGGAACGCAAAATTGCCGGTGAACCCCGCCGATAGCGTCGGGACCGCCTGCTGCAAGATCGCGTCACCCGAAGTCAAAAGGCCGGAATCGGTTTCCAATAATTTGAAGCGAGTGGCATCCACGATATAAAAGACAAAGCTAAAAGTTCTATTCCCTGCGGTGAACGAGATCGTGCCGCGGCCAAAATTCGTCCCATTGCCGTTGCTGGGGTCTAGTTGATAGGAATTCCCGCTGGCGATGGCGACAGGGCCCGAGGGGCCTGATACCCCGTCGTTTTCATCGAGCACGCCCCCGGATACGTTGGTCCCGTTCGTTTTGAGTTGACCGACGATCGAAAGTCCGACGTCGCCTGTTGTCAGAGATTGAACCCCCGAGACGTCAAAGACATAGGGTCCGCTGATCTGAGACAGACTGAAAGCGGCCGGCGCTGTGGCGGAAGCCAGCGTGAAATTGCCGCTTGAAGTGGCGTTCAAGTCCGTCTGAATCAGGAGGCCTTGCGAAGTGGAACTCAGTACGATGTTGAATTGCAGGGCGACGGTGGATCCTTGGAGCAACTGCATCGTTCCATGGCCGCTTGCGTCTACGGTATAACTCCCCCCGGAAAACGAGACGGTCTGTACGGCGCTTCCTTCGTCGTTCACGTCTTCCAGCGCGCCGGTAATGTTTCCGCTGCCGTCGGCGATAAAACTCCCCACGCGTGAGATGCTGCCGCCGATCAAATCCTCTCCTGCCATGGAAAAGGTGTACTGACCTTTTAGACTGCTAGTCGAGAAGTTGCCCATTGGGGGCGGTGGCGTAACCACGGTGCTCCCGCCGCAGGCCGCCATAAACGAGACAGCTGCTACAGCTGCGAAAAGAATCGTGCGCTTCACAGGACACCTCCCCGCTGCGCATTGGCTTGCGTGCCACTGGCGGCCGCGCGGCCGGGCTTGAGCGGTATGCCCTGTAAACTGCGGACCACAAGCGCTTGGGTGCCCTTCTGAATGATGCGCGCAACGAATTGAGTCCCCTGCGACGCGTTGAGAGTCTCACCGGTGATGTACACGGCGTCACCAGCAGCCAGCGAAAAATGATTGGCGGCGAGCATTTGCGGATTGCCCAGATGCACGTCTACAATTCCGGAAGACGTCCGTAGAGTGACGTGCGCGCCGATCGGCGGAGTGGATGACGTCGGGTTGAATTCCACGACGGTGCCCTGGAGCGAAACTTCGCGACCGAGGTCGTAAGCCCGAGAGTGCTGTAATGAGGTTGAAGCTTTTTGCTGAGCACAGGCGCTTACAGCGAAAAGAAGCGCGCTGGCAACCAGTAAATTGAACGCTCTGACTCGAATATTTGGACTCATATCCCCTTTTTCACGTGCAAGAATCACTCCCGAAACCCTTCTGCGTTGCGGGGACTAAACGGAATAGCTATTCCGGGGCGCAAGGCGAAGGTTCAGTTCACTAAGATGGCGAATCTCTGGGTGGCGGCTTCTGAATGCTGCGTAAAATTTCCAGAACTGCAACATTTACAGAGACTGCCGCACCCCCCACACAAGATTCCCCGGTTGCTACAAACCCGTTCCCGGCGGATAAGTTTCGCGGCGGGGCAGAAAAAATATTGTTTTTGGGGCGCGAAGAGTTCGATTTGACAGAATTGCCAGTTCCGACGATAATTATGCGTACGTCACTCCTGTGGAGGGCAAACAAGCCCGGCGTAGGAACGCGGGCTATAAGGATGGCGCCAAAATATATCTTTGTAACCGGCGGTGTTGTTTCCTCTCTTGGGAAGGGCGTAGCTGCCTCCTCTATCGGTTGTCTCCTCGAAAGTCGCGGTTTCAAAGTCACCCTGCAGAAATGCGATCCGTACCTGAACGTTGATCCGGGCACGATGAGCCCCTTTCAGCATGGCGAAGTGTTTGTGACGGAAGACGGCGCGGAGACGGACCTCGATCTCGGCCACTACGAGCGCTTCACCCACGCCAAGCTTTCCCGCGACAATAATTGGACGACCGGACGCATTTACGAAACGATCCTGACGAAGGAGCGCCGCGGAGATTATCTCGGGAAAACCGTGCAGGTGATTCCGCACGTGACTGACGAGATCAAGGCAACCATCAAGAAAGTCTCCGAGGGCGTTGATGTCGTGATCGTGGAAATCGGCGGGACGGTGGGCGATATCGAATCGCTTCCCTTCCTCGAAGCGATTCGGCAAATGAGGCTGGAGCTGGGCGCGGAAAATTCGCTCTTTGTGCACGTCACGCTGGTGCCGTTCATCGCCGCGGCAGGCGAACTGAAAACGAAGCCCACGCAGCACAGCGTGAAAGAAATGCTGAGCATCGGGATTCAGCCGGACATTTTGCTCTGCCGCAGCGATCACCACATCCCGGCGGAATTGAAGAAAAAGATCGCGCTGTTCTGCAACGTGGCGGAAGCCTGCGTCATTTCAATGGAAGATGTGGACACCATTTACGCGGTGCCCGCGGAACTGAGCAAGGAAGGACTCGACGCACAAATCCTGCGGCTGCTGAAATTGGAAGCCAGACCTTCGGACATGAAGCCGTGGATTGAATTGGTGCAACGGATGCATCATCCGGCGGGCGAAGCAAGGATTGCGGTGGTCGGCAAGTACGTGCAACTGGAGGATGCGTACAAAAGTTTGCGGGAAGCGCTGCTTCACGGCGGGCTGGCGCACAATCATAAGACCGTTCTCGAATGGATCGAGGCGGAAGAGATCGATTCGGCGGTAACGGCTGCGGCGCGCCTGCACGGCTACGACGGCATCCTGGTTCCCGGCGGCTTTGGGAAGCGCGGCATTCAAGGAATGATCCATACAATTCAGTACGCGCGCGAACACCGGGTGCCGTTCTTTGGGATTTGCCTGGGAATGCAATGCGCAACGATCGAATATGCACGCGACGTGGCGGGACTGAAGCAGGCAGACAGCACCGAATTTGATCCGCAGACCCCGCACCGTGTGATTTATAAATTGCGTGAATTGCTCGGCGTCGATGAGATGGGCGGCACGATGAGATTGGGTGCGTGGCCCTGCAAGCTGGAGCCGGGATCGTTCGCGCACAAGGCGTACGGCAGACTGGAGATCAGCGAGCGGCACCGCCACCGCTACGAGTTCAATCGCGACTATGAAAAGGCGCTGGTCGCCGCGGGCTTGCGCATTACGGGACGCACGCCGGATGAAAATTACGTGGAAATCGTCGAGGCGGCGGACCACCCGTGGTTCCTTGGCTGCCAGTTCCACCCGGAGTTCAAGTCGAAGCCGCTGGAGCCTCATCCACTCTTTGCAGCGTTCATCGGCGCGGCGCTGGAGCACAAGAAGAATAAAGCGCGCCCCGCGCCAGAGCCCAAGCGTACGCAGGCCGTGGGGCTCACGCCACACGTCACCGCCTAAATCGTTGCAAACGCAGCGCTGGCTGCGTAGCCTAAATAGCTTGCAGCCCTTTCCCCAACTCGTATGAACACGACTCACGAAATTGCGCTCGGTTCGTTGCGCCTCGGCGGCGGCAATCCTCTGTTTCTGATTGCGGGGCCGTGCGTGATTGAAAACGAAAAGCACGCCCGGATGATGGCGGAGAAAATTGCGAAGCTCGCGGCCGATGCGGGAGTGCCATATGTCTTCAAGGCCTCTTACGATAAGGCCAATCGGTCCTCGCTGAAGGCATTTCGCGGGCCGGGGCTGAAGGAAGGCTTGCGCATTCTCGCCAAGATCAAGTCGGACCTGAAACTGCCGATTCTGACTGATATTCACGACGCCTCGCAGGCGGAACCCGCGGCGGAAGTTTGCGATATGCTGCAGATTCCGGCGTTCCTGGCGCGGCAAACGGACCTGCTGATCGCCGCCGGCAAAACCGGCCGGATCATCAATATAAAAAAGGGGCAGTTTCTGTCGCCTTGGGATATGGGCAACGTGGCGGAAAAAGTGGCGAGCACGGGAAACACAAAGATCATCCTGACGGAACGCGGCGCTTCGTTTGGCTACCAGAATCTTGTTGTGGATATGCGCTCGTTCCCGATCATGCAGAGGACGGGCTACCCCGTGGTTTTTGACGTGACGCATTCCGTGCAGCTTCCCGGCGGGCAAGGCCACGCAAGTGGAGGGCAGCCGCAGTTTATAGAGCCCTTGGCGCGCGCAGGCGTGGCCGCGGGAGTGGATGGCATTTTCCTGGAGACCCACGACAATCCCGCCAAAGCGCTTTCCGACGGACCCAATGCCCTGCCGCTGTCGGAACTCCTTGCCCTGCTCATGAAATTAAAAGGACTCAACTCAGTAGTCCGCCGCTGGAGCGAGCAATGAGCCTGGAGACGGCGCGGCGCGTGTTGAAAATCGAAGCGCAGGCCATTCAAGATGTAATGGCGCGGCTCGACGAAAGTTTCGTGAAAGCGGTGGACGTGTTGTTCGCATGCAAGGGGCGAGTCGTCGTTAGCGGTATGGGCAAGTCCGGATTGATTGCGCGAAAAATTTCCGCCACGTTATCCAGCACCGGCACTCCATCCTTTTTCCTGCACCCGGCGGAAGCGCTCCACGGCGACTTGGGGATGCTCGCGCGCGGCGACGCCATGCTGGCTGTTTCCTACGGCGGAGAAACGGAAGAGATCATTCGGCTTCTGGAAGCGCTCAAGCGGCTGGAAATGCCGCTGGTGACGCTGACGGGGAAAGTGCAATCGACGCTGGCGGAAGCCAGCGATGTCGTGCTGGATGTCAGCGTGAGGGAAGAGGCGTGTTCGTTGAATCTCGCGCCCACGGCAAGCACTACCGTGGCGATGGCGGTGGGCGATGCCCTCGCGGTTTCGCTGCTGGAACGGCGCAATTTCCGTCATGACGATTTTGCGGCCTTGCATCCCGCGGGGCGTTTGGGCAAAAAACTGCTTCGCGTCGAACACCTGATGCATGCTGGAGAGGCGTTGCCGCGCGTTTCAACCGGAACGCTGATGCCGGACGTTTTTCACGAAATGAGCAAGAAGGGCCTCGGAATGACGACGGTGCTGGAGCCGGACGGTAGATTGGCAGGGATTCTGACGGATGGCGACCTGCGGCGTTTGATGGAAAAACATCGCGGGGCCACGCTCGAGATGACCGCCGGGCAGTGCATGACCAAAGGGCCGCAGACGATCGGCCCGCACCTGCTCGCGAGTGAAGCGTTGAACCTGATGGAGAAACGAAAGATTACGTCGATCGTGGTTGTGGATGAAGCGAAGGGCGTGCTGGGCGTCGTCCACCTGCATGATTTGTGGACCCTGGAGTTGATGTAGATTCAGAAAAAACGTAACCGGCACTGAAAATGACGTAGCAGGACACTGAAAATGACGCAGCAGGACACTGAAAGAGTCTTTTTATTGTCATCCCGAGCGAAGCGACGGATCTGCTTTTTGCGAAGAAGCTAAGAAAAAGAGGAGATGCAATTGGCTAAACGAGGGAAGAAAATTCCGGGAAAACTGGCAAGGCGAGCGAAGCAGATTCAGGTGCTGCTGATGGACGTGGATGGGACCTTGACCGACGGCAGCGTCACCTTGTTGTCGCAATCGGACGGGTCAGCGCTTGAGATCAAGACTTTTGACGCGCATGACGGTCAGGGCCTCACACTTGCCGCAACCGCCGGGTTGCGCACTGGCGTAATCACCGGCCGCGGCAGTGCCGCTCTGCGCCGCCGCTGTAAAGAACTGGATATCGAGTTTGTCTACGAGAAACAAGGGCACAAGATCGCGGCCTACGAAGAAGTCCTGCGAAAAACCGGGGCGGCGGAATCCGAAGTTGCCTTTCTTGGCGATGACCTGCCTGACCTCACCGTCATGAATCGCGTTGGATTGGCGGTCGCCGTTCACAACGCCACCCCGGAAGTCCGCCGCGCCGCTCACTACACCACCAAAGCCGATGGCGGCAAAGGCGCCGCGCGCGAACTCGTCGAGATCATCCTCAAGTCCAAAGGCATTTGGGAAGAGATGATCGACAAAGCCCGCGCCTGAAAGCGCGACACTTTCCTATCCTACTTCTCCTTACCAATACGTGCATTGTTAGGCGAGCGTTCCGTCACTTGTGCACCCTTTGAGTTAGAATCGTAACTCTATGAAGCGCCGCAATCGCAAGCGAAGCTCGAAAGCTGCAGACCTTCCCCAGATTGCCGCCAATGAGGAAAAGCCCGCGAACCCTTCCGGGATTTCCAGTGATGCAGAAGATCTTATGATCTCTCCCGAAATTCCCAGTGACGCAGAAAACTCTGCTGCTCCTTCCGTCGCGCTTACCGGGGCAGACCGCAGGATTCATCCTCGCTACAAGTTCACTGCCGCTGTCGAGGTACTAGCGGCTGAATCCGGCGCGCGGATGGAAACGCGCGTCCGCGACTTGAGTCAGCAGGGCTGCTACGTGGACACCAGTGACGTCCTCCCTTTGGGGACGGTCACGGACGTGCGCATCACAAAGGGGGCGCAACTGTTTGAAGCCCCGGCAAGAGTCGTCTACTCTCGAACTGCCAAGGGCATGGGGCTGGTGTTTACCACCATTGAGCCGGAGCAGCTTCGGACTCTTGAAATGTGGCTTGACGAATCCCGCGAGACCTCCTGGCTCGCGGCAAACCGCCGAAGGAGTCAGCGAGTACTGATGGCCGTCCCGGTCCGAGTCTCCGCGCAGAGCGGCGCAGGGTTGCCGTTTGATGAAGAGACTCACACGCGATCCATCAGTGCTCACGGCGCGTTGATTCTCGTGTCGACGCAGGTGTACAGAGGACAGCGGCTCACTCTGTCGAACGTCCAGACAAAAGCTGCGCTGGAATGTGTTGTCGCGCACGTTGACAGGCGTCAAAGCGGTCACCCTCAGGTGGGAGTGGAGTTCACGCTGCCCAATCCTATGTTCTGGCATGTGGCCTTCCCGCCAAAAGACTGGACCCCCCGTCACCCCGACGCGAAATCCCACATAAAAGCGCGCGAATCGAGCTGAAATTCCGCACTCGCGGCAACGACTGGACATCGAGCTTACGTACGAAAAGCAGGGCCACAAGATTGCTGCCCACTGCGATGGAATATTGCAGTGGAACTCCCTGATACTCACATTGATTCCTAAGACTTCATTCACTTCGGTCAGTGCTGGATCTCATTCTTATTGGTTAGAAACGATGCAAACTTTTTGGTTGACGGGAAGCAGTGTCAAATGTACGCTTTAGACTGTGAATCGTACGCTTACCAAGGGCAGGAGATCAATGGCTGCAGCCCGCACGGACTTTACAAGGATAACCGCCAAGAAGGTATCAGCTACCGACCTGCGGGACAGCCTAAAAGACTGTCTGAAGGCTGCCAGGGCGAATAGGGTTGTCCTGGTGCAGAACCGGCGGCAACCTGCGAAATATCTGGTGGATAAGGAATTTTTGGACACTCTTATGAAAGAACGTGAATCCATCCTCGCAACTCTGAAGATTCTCGCCGATCGTGAGATGACAGATCGTTTGCTCAAGCTTTCTAAGACCATTGATGAAGATGTTGCTGCCGGTCGGCTGCTTACAACGGCGGATGTTTTCGGAGAATGAGCAAACGGCGAAAACAGCCTTCGCCTCCACCTGCTGCTATTGAGGATGACCAACCCAAACCTCAGCCAGCCTTCGAACTGAGATATACCTTGGATGCGGGCGCCGAGATCAAGAAGCTTGATGGAGGCATACGCAAACAGCTTAAGAAGGTCCTTGAAAAAAAGCTGGCCGTTGATCCCCAGAGCTACGGCTCGCCACTGAGAGGTTCACTCACAAACTTTTGGAAGCACGAGTTTGGGAGTCATCGCATCATCTATCGCATTTACCCCGAGCGCAGGATCGTAGCCATTTGCGCCGTCGGCCCTCGTAAACAGGGAGACACAGCAGACATATACAACCAGTTAGAAGCCCTGGCCAAGACCGGCCGCCTCGCGGCGCAAATCGCTTCAGTGCTCAGTAACATTCTGCCGAGAAACAAGTAGAACGACCCCCATGGCGCGTTATTAGTCTGGCAAACGCGACACAATCACTCATGTGTTGTCCCGCTGTGCTTCTTGCCGAGACTCTCTGCACGTTCGGGGAATCTCTTCTTTCTTTATCTTTCAACTTTCAACCTCTACTCCCTACCCATCCCACTTTTTCGCCGCGCCGCGCGCAAACTCGTCGAACTCATCCTCGACTACAAAGGCATCAGGGAAGAAATGATCGACAAAGCCCGCGCCAGAGGAATCTCTGCGACAACTCCAGTTTTTCGTAAGGACACGGCCCCAACTGAGTCATCTGGTTTATGGAGATGACGATGGGAATCGAGCAAATCCGAATGAACCAAACAAAGGCGTTACCTCCCGCTTTTCAGTTCAATTGGAGTCAAATGGAGTCACAGCGTTAACCAGGCATTGAGTACAACGCTAGACGGCCTGAGTAGCTACCTTCTCATTAGTCGTGAGGTCCCTACAATTCGCAGCGGCTTCGGTGTAGAGTCTGCTCGTATGGAAACTCACCTCGACAATCTCTTTCGCGATTTTCGCTTTGCCCTCCGCGGCCTTCGCAAAGACCGCCGCTTCACTCTCATCGCCATCTTCGCATTAGCTCTCGGGATAGGCGCCTCCACGGTTGTCTTCAGCGTCGTCTATAACGTCTTCGTCCACGCGCTTCCCTACAAAAACCTCAACCGATCCGTCGTTTTTGAAATCCACAATTTAGCAAATGCCGGCGGGTGGAAGGGCCGCGCGTTCTTTTCTCCTGAGGAATTTCGCGCCTTTCGTGAACAGAATCATGTCTTTGAAGAGATGATTGCCCATGGGGGTCATCGCGTCGCGTACGACAATGGCAAGTTCATACGTTATTGGCCGTTCGGGGCGGATGTAACGGCGAACGCGTTTGACTACTTGGGTGTTCCGCCGCTGCTGGGCCGCACGATCTCGCAGGAAGATGGTAGGCCTGGGGCTCCGCCCGTTTTCGTTATGAATTGCCGGTTCTGGCAAGCAGAATTCGGCGGCGATCCGAATATCCTTGGCAAGGTTTTTATCCTGGACCGCAAGCCCACAACCCTTGTCGGAATCATGCCCCTGCAATTCAACGCATTTGGCGCGAGCTATTGGCTGCCGGTTGGTCCCGAACAGGGCAGGGGCAATCTAATGGGACGCCTTAAGCCAGAAGTCAGCGTGCAGGCTGCTGGGGCCGACCTCGACGCCATCGCGCACCGTCTGCAGAAAGCTAACCCTAGCGGAATTTTCCCAGAGAATTTCGCGATCGTGCCGGAGACGCTGCTCGATAGTCTTATTGGAGGCTTCAAGAAAACGCTCTACGCCTTGCTCGCCGCTGTCCTGCTGCTCTTCCTGATCGCCTGTAGCAATGTAGCCAATCTGTTGCTCGCTCGCGCCACCGCCCGCGAAAAAGAAATAGCCATGCGCACCACTCTGGGTGCAACCCGCGGTCGCCTCATCCGGCAGCTTTTGGTGGAAAGCTTTGTGCTCGCAGCAGCCGCATGCGCGATTGGCTGTCTGTTGGCATACTTCGGTCTGAGAGTGGTGGTCTCGCTAATTCCTGCCGGGACCCTCCCCGAGGAAACTGTGATCCGCATGAATGCGCCGGTTCTTTTTCTAGCCTTGGGCGTGACCATCCTCACGACCTTTGTTTGCGGACTGGCACCCGCGCTTCACGTCGTGCGCGGCAACCTCCAGCCGCGTTTAACAGGCAGCACCAAAGGCACTGGGGGAAGTTTTCGGCATGGTATGCTTCGCGCTGGTCTGGTCGTCAGCGAAGTGGCCCTGTCGATGCTCCTGCTGATTGGCGCTGGGCTTATGATGCGCAGCTTCCTGGTTCTCACGCGAGTGGACCTCGGATTCAATCCCAAAAATGTTTTTTACTTTCGGCTCGATCCCACAATTTATGCGCAAGATGCAGACCGCAGGGCAAGGCTAAATACCCTCACGCGTCAACTCCTCGACCGCTTGCAGACCCTCCCGGGCGTAACCTCCGTTTCCGAATGCATTCAGGAGCCGCCTCTGAAGTACGACTGGAGCGACACGATTATTCCCGGCAGGCCTCACACCGAACGGTGGGAGACGAGATTCGAATCCGTCAGCGAAGGCTACTTCCAAACGCTCGGCCTGCCACTGCTTCGCGGCAGGTTTCTCTCCGAAGATGATTTGACTGCGGCACGATACGTTATGGTCGTAAACCTGGCTTTCGCCCGTCAGTACTTCCCCAATGAAGACCCGATCGGCCACAAGGTTAAACTGGAGATTCTCGATCGCCCGTTCCTGGGCACGCCGCATGACATTTACTTCGAA
>WNFF01022650.1_pt1 | contig 11438 bp, 12 predicted proteins | sample 5400441 | NCBI WGS metagenome assembly WNFF01 (sample SAMN13153345, study PRJNA577476) | soil metagenome | isolation source: 120 cm saprolite under Douglas fir tree site 2 hole 3 replicate 1 | place: USA:California | collected 2015-04-18
GGTGTCGCCGTCGCCCGGCACCGCGAAGCCGTTGCGCGGCGGCCGCCCGCCGCGGGGGCGGCGCGGATCGCCCTCGCCGGACGGTGGCTCGGGTCCGGCCGCCGCGGCCTCGCGCGCGGCGTGGGACGCCTCGTCGGCCAGCCGTTCGACCGCGTCCTGAGTCGAGCGGATGCGGTCGCGCAGGGTGTCGAGCGGGTCCTCGCCGGGCTCCTGCCCACCGGAGCCGCCTTCGGGCGGCTGACCGGACGGGTCACCCGATGTCTGCGGTGGAGGATCGTTCGGCTTCATCGAGGGTCACCACGAGCGCGCCGTCGGCGAGACGTGCCTCGGTCGGCCGCCACGCCGCCAGCGCGGGCGGCAGCATGATAGTGCGCTTCTGCCCGTCGACCCGCACCACGAGCTCGGGGCCGATCTTCTTCAGGGACACGTCCCCGCGGTCCGCAAACGGCATCTGCAGGCGAACCTGCGCGCGCCGCTCGTTCACCGTCAGCTCGGTCGACAACGACTCGTGCAGGACCGCGGCGGGAGCATGCTCCTCCGAGTACAGCTCGTCGGCGAGGCGGTCGAGCATCACCGGGCCCGCCACCTCGGCCTCGAAGTAGGGGGCGAGCAGCACCGGGACGGGGGCGAAGGCGGAGTGCACACGCTCCAGGTGCTCGCGCTGGCGCTCGCGCCAGGCGCCGAAGTAGGTGCCCTCGACCGCATCGGGGAAGACGCGGTTCACCACCACGGCGTCGGTCAGGTAGCCGTACAGGTTCAGGTACGTGAACGTCCGCATCGCCTCGCCGATGACCATCTTGTCCGGATTCATCACGAGGCGGATGGTCGCCCGCTCCCGGTCCCGCAGGATCTCGTTCATCGCGATCAGGTTGCCCACCAGGCCCCGCACGTCCTCGATCACGGCCGCGCCCGGCATCGGCACGTCGAGCACGCTGCGGACGATCGGGCGCGCCGCCGCCATGATCTGGCGCTCGAACGGGAAGACCTTGTCCAGCCACCAGCGGGCGACGTCGGGGAACGACAGCAGCCGCAGCGTCTCTCCCGTGGGCGCGCAATCCACCACGAGCACGTCGAACTCGCCGGCCTCGTGGTGGCGCTTGAGCGCCAGCAGCGAGAACAGCTCGTCGGCGCCGGGCGGGACCGTGAGCTCCTCGGCGCTGATGCGGTCGACGCCCTGGTCGACGAGCATCTCGCCCAGCCACTCCTGCATCGCCGACCAGTTGCGCTCCATCTCCTCCTGCGCCTGGACCTCCTGGCCCCAGAGGCGATCGCTCACCTGGGCCGGCTCGGCGCCCAGCTCGGCCTCGAGCGCCTCCGACATGGAATGCGCCGGGTCCGTCGAGAGCACGAGGGTGCGCAGGCCTTGATGTGCGCAACGCCGGGCGGTGGCCGCGGCCACCGACGTCTTGCCCACGCCGCCCTTACCGGTGCCCCGAAGGGGTACTAACGGCCCGAAACAGCGGAGGGCCTGCTGTTTGCAGGCCCGGAGCTGTGCGGGCGGGAGGGTGGCGAAGCCACCCGGTCACCTCGCCCGGGCAGGCGGAGGCTCGTTGTTTACGAGCCGGAGCCAGCGCGGCCAAAGGGACGCGGTCAGCCGCCCAGGTACCGGGTGAACTTCGCGGCATAGGTGCAGTACGGAGATGGGCCCACCCGGTCGCACAGGCCGCGCAGGAAGTCGCGCAGGAGCACCATGTAGCTGGTGTCGGAGATCTCGCCCGACAGCGAGTAGCGCGCCCAGCGGCCGGTGTCGAACTTGGGCAGCTCGCGTCGCGCCTCGCGGTCGCCTCGCGGTCGCCGATCGCGAACAGGGTTCGGGCCTTGGCGCTCCTGCCGAGCTTCGGGCTGCCCATGTCCCACAGCCCGTTCAGCGCCTGGATGAAGGCGTTGAGCACGAAGTAGCGCGGCGCGAAGGAGTAGATGACGTACGAGGCGCGGCCGGGCCCCGTGCGCGTCCGCACTCCCCGCGGCGGGGAGAGCTGGAAGATGCGCAGGCTCTGGTAGGCGAGCGACGCATAGGACCGGTTGCGCAGCAGGGCGGACGCGTGGATGAGGGCCTGGACGGCCGTCCCCTGCGACAGAGAGCTCGTCCACGGCGGGCTACCCCCGCCGAAGTGGAAGTAGTACTCCCAGGCGACGCCGCCATCGCGGTTGACGGCCAGCGGGACGAGCTCGTCGAGCCGGTAGGTCGCGAGGCTCTTCGACCGGTCGTTGACCGCGGCGTTGACCTTGCCCCAGGTCGCGAGCTGCTGGAGTTGCATGCCCTCGCCGGGGTAGTACTGGAAGATCAGCTGGCTGCCGTAGAACTGGACGCGGTCGCCGGACGCCGGGATCGGTGAGTTGCGCCAGAACTCCGTGTTCTTCGCCAGGACGAGGAAGACGGGCTCGAGGCGGGCGGCCGTCAGCGCGCCCTTCTGGGCGATCTCGTCGGTGTTCCCGATCACCCATCCGAGCTCCTTGCGGCGCTTGCCGCTGAGGCCGTTGCGGGCGGAGACGGCCTGGTTGTAGACGTTCAGGCGGTCCTGGTACTCGACCTGGTCGATCTGGCCCGAGCTGACCAGCCCTCGCAGGGCGGTCCGCGTGACGCCGGCGCGGACGGCGGCACGAGCCCGCGCGGCGCGCGCCGCCCGGGCCCCGCCCGGCGGCGGCGGCATGTCGGTGGCGGGCACCGCGGGGTCGTTGACCGCCCGCTCGTGGCGGGCGCTCTGGTCGAGCACGAGCACGCGCCCGGCGAAGGCCGGTGCGGGTAGGACAAGGAGTGCGAGCGCAGCGAGAAACCCGCGCAACGCAGACTGATCCAGGCGCACCGCGGGAATGCTACGCTCGCGCACCGCTCGCTTCGTCGATTGCAAGACGCCCTGCAAGACAGCCAAAGGAACACATCCGTGCGCTCACCGATTCGGTCGTCCCTGCTGGCTCTCGCCCTCTTGGCCATTTCGGTCATGGTCGTCGCCGGCTGCGGCGGGGGCGGTGGCGAGGATCCGTCCTCAGCCTCACGGGCCCGTTCCAGAGCCAGGGGACCAACACGCTGCCGAAGTTCGACTTCGACCTCAAGATCGGCGCCCAGGGCCAGAATTTCACGGCCGGCGCGATCTCGACGGGCGACAAGGGCTACATCAAGCTCCAGGGCAACACCTATGAGGTGTCGAGCCAGGTCTTCAACTCGTTCAAGCAGGGCTTCCAGCGATCTCAGACACAGCAGAACGGCACCAAGCAGAACCCGTCGTTCTCCTCGCTCGGGGTGAACCCGAAGGACTGGCTCAAGAGCCCTCAGAACAAGGGTGACGCGGACGTCGAGGGGACGACCACCATCCACATCGCGTCCGGCGTCGACATCTCCAAGCTGCTCGACGGCATCAGCCAGCTGCTGTCGAAGGCCGGCTCGCTCGGCGTCACGCAGACACAGCGGCTGCCGACCACGCTGACCGCGGCGCAGAAGAAGAAGGTCGAGGACGCGATCCAGGATCCGGCGTTCGACGTCTACACGGGCAAGAAGGACAAGATCGTGCGTCGCATCACGATCAAGCTCAAGTTCAAGGTGGCCGCGTCGTCGCAGCAGCGGGCCAACGGCCTGAAGAGTGGCGAGATCACACTCGACGCCAAGATCGCGAACCTCAACCAGCCGCAGACGATCAACGCCCCGGCCAACCCCAAGCCCTTCTCCGACCTGTCCAGCGCGCTCAGCGGGCTCGGAGCGCTCGGGGCGCTCAGCGGCGGGGCCGGAGGCACGGGCGGCACGGGGTCGACGGGCGGCACCGGCTCGACGAGCGGCTCGAGCGCCAGGGTCCAGGCCTATGCCCAGTGCGTGCAGCAGGCGGGCAGTGACGTCGCCAAGGCGCAGGCCTGCGCCAAGCTGCTCACACCCGGCGGCTAGCGCCTAGCGGTGAGCACCACCGCGTCGTCGCAGGGCCTGGGCCGTTTCCTGCGCAGCGGGCAGGGCTGGCCCTACCTGCTCACGCCGTTCATCCTGATCGCGGCGGTCCTCGAGGCGGCGGGCGCGCAGCCCGCGTTCGTGTTCTTCGCGTCCGCCGCCGGCGTTATCCCGACCGCGGCGCTCATGGGCCGCGCCACCGAGGAGCTGGCCGAGCGCTCGGGGCCAGGCATCGGGGGACTGCTCAACGTGACCTTCGGCAACGCGCCCGAGCTGATCATCGCGCTGTTCGCCCTCGGCGAGGGTCTGCACGAGGTGGTCAAGGCCTCGCTGATCGGCTCGATCCTCGGCAACACCCTGCTCGTGCTCGGCGCCTCGATGCTCGTCGGCGGCCTGAAGGTGAACCGCAGCGGGCGCCAGAAGTTCAACCGCACGGCGGCGTCCGCGCAGGCGTCGATGCTGCTCCTCGCGGTCACGGCGATGGTGATGCCGGCGATCTTCGTGCTGATCCGCGGCCCGGGCCTACCCTCGCCGGGCTCGGAACGGACCGACTATGGGGCGACGATCGAGCAGCTCTCCGTGGCGGTCGCGATCGTGCTGATCCTGTCGTACATCGCCGGCCTGATCTTCTCGCTGCGGACCCACCGCGACCTGTTCAATCCGCCCCGGGACGCGAGTGAGGGCAGCCAGCCCTGGTCCGTCCGCCGGTCCGTTGCGGTACTCGCCTTCGCCGGGGTGCTCGTGGGGGTGATGTCGGAGTTGCTGGTGGGCTCGATCTCGGAGACCGCGAAGGACATCGGGCTGAGCGAGTTCTTCATCGGTGCGATCGTGATCGCCATCGTGGGCAATGCGGCCGAGCACTGGGTGGCGGTGCTCGTGGCGGCCAAGGACAAGATGGACCTGGCGGTCAACATCGCGATCGGCTCGAGCGCCCAGATCGCGCTGTTCGTGGCACCCGTGCTCGTGCTCCTGTCGTTCGTGATCGGCCCCAACCCGATGCCCCTCGTCTTCAACGGCTTCGAGCTCGGCGCGATCGTCCTCGCGGTGATCATCGCCAACCAGGTCACCAACGAGGGGGAGTCGACGTGGTACGAGGGGTTACAGCTGCTGGCCGTGTACCTCGTGCTGGCCCTCGCGTTCTTCTTCGCGACGCGCTGAGTGCCACCGCTACCGCGAAGCGGGACTGACTGCCCCGAGCAGCGGAGGGCCTGCTGTTTGCAGGCCCGGAGCCCGGAGGGCGGGAGGGCGGCGCAGCCGCCCGGTCACATTCGCCCGGGCAGGCGAAGGCTCGTTGTTTACGAGCCGGAGCCAGCGCGGCTGGCTCAAAAGCCCGGAGGGCGGCGAAGCCGCCCGTTCACCTAGTCCTCCCGCCCCACCTCTTGGTCGTCTTCCTCGAGTTCGTCATCGGGCTCGTCGCCGTTGTCGGTGATCGACTCGGCGCCGCCGGGGTGGTAGTGGACCTGGAAGCGCTCGAGCATCTCGTCGCGCTGGTTCTCGTCCATCGGTGCGTCGTCGGAGATCAGGACCCACTCGGCGCCCTCGAACTCCTCCATGTTGAAGATCTCGGCGCCCATCTCCGGGGAGTCGTCGACGACGATCAGCACCTCGGTCTGGGGATTGAAATACGTCCCCGGACGGACCAGGATGTCGTCGAGCTCGAACTTGCGGGGGTCCGCCATGGGCGCAGCCTACCCGCTCAGCTCACGCACCTGGCGCTCAACTTCAGCGTCGACGTCGAGCGGCTCCTTGCCAGCTCGCGCGCGGCGCTCGTTGCGGGCGACGACGAGCTGGCGGATCTCCTCGCGCAGGGCGGGATCGATCGTCGGCGCCGTCAGGCGCTGGAGCTCCTCGTCCACGTCGATCGGCGGCTCGCCTCGCCGGGCGCGGCGCTCGTTGCGCGCGGTCAGGAGCTGGCGGATCTCGTCGTCGCGCTCCCGGGCGGCCGCGGCCCCGCTCGGCGGGGCACCTCCGCCGAGCGTGCCGCCGCGCCCGTCGTCGTCCTCGCGCAGCGAGAGCCCGCCGCGGCCGATCTGGTCGTAGAGCTTGCCCGTGCCCAGGAACGTGAAAACCGCCACGACCGCGCCGCCGATCACCACGATCAGCAGCACCGTCCAGAACGCGTCCTGCGTGGAGGAGGCGATGATCGCGGCCACGACTACGATTCTCGCGCATGTGGCGCCGCTTCCGCCGGAAATCGCTGGCCCCCCGCCGGCCGGCCCTGTTCGAGGAGCAGTACGCGCTCGCGCTGGTCACCGCGATCGTCCTGATCGGCTCGATCGTCGCCGTCGTGCTGGTGCTCGCACATTCGTGACATCTGTTACGACGAACCGGTCAGATGGTGCTTGTCGGCCCTGGATAGCTCCGCTACGCTTGCAGTCAGAAAGTTGACTGACTAGTCAATCTGCTTGCTGGCGCGGGCCGTCCGACTCTCTGCTCGCGCCCCTGAGAAGGAGACATCCACCGTGGTCGATTTCACGCTGACCGATGAGCAGAAGGCGCTCCGGGAGATGGCGCACGACTTCGCCGAGAAGGAGATGCGGCCCGTCGCCTGGGAGTACGACAAGGACGGAACCTGGCCCGAGGACGTGATGCGCACGGCCTGGGAGCTCGGGCTGATGAACAGCCACATCGAAGAGGAGTACGGCGGCCCCGGCGCCTCGTTCCTCGACGGCACGCTGATCGAGGAGGAGCTGGGCTGGGGCTGTAGCGGCATCGGCACCTCGATCGCCTGCAACGGCCTGGCCTCCGCGCCGGTCCAGATCGGCGGCTCCGACGAGGTGAAGAAGAAGTACCTCGGGATGCTGGCCGAGGACTTCAAGCTCGCCTCGTTCTGTCTCACCGAGCCCGACGCCGGTTCCGACGTCTCGGGCATGCGCACGACGGCCGTCAAGAAGGGCGACAGGTACGTCCTCAACGGCTCGAAGTGCTTCATCACCAACGGCGGCTACGCCGACTGGTACACGGTCTACGCCAAGACCGACAAGGACGCCGGCCACCGCGGCATCTCCGCGTTCGTGGTCGAGCGCGACTGGGGCGTGACCGTCGACAAGAAGGAAGACAAGATGGGGCAGCGGGCCTCGAACACCGCGACGGTGAGCTTCAACGACATCGAGGTCCCCGAGGAGAACCTGCTCGGCGAAGAGAACCACGGGTTCAAGCTCGCCATGCAGACCCTGGACCGCACGCGCCCCGGCGTGGCCGCGATGGCCGTCGGCATCGCGCGCGCGGCCTTCGAGTTCGCCACCGACTACTCCAAGGAGCGCGTCCAGTTCGGCGTGCCGATCGCGATGCACCAGGCGATCCAGTTCATGATCGCCGACATGGCGACCAAGGTGCACCTCGGACGCCTCGGCGTCTGGAACTCGGCGGTGCTGCTCGACGAGGGCAAGCGCAACACGCTCGAGTCCTCGCACGCCAAGCGCTTCGCCGCGGACACCGCGATGGAGGTCGCGACCGACGCCGTGCAGGTCTACGGCGGGTACGGCTTCATCAAGGAGTACCCGGTCGAGAAGCTCATGCGCGACGCGAAGATCATGCAGCTCTACGAGGGCACCTCGCAGATCCAGCGGCTGGTCATCGCGCGCGAGACGCTTCTCCCCCGCCGCGTGGAGGAGCCGGACAAGGCGCCGGCCGCCGCGTAGGCTTACCGCCAACAGGCGAGTGTTGACGAGGGCCGCCCCGCGAGGCGGCCCTCGTCGTTCAGGCTGCGGCGCCCGCCGCGACCGCCTGGCGCGAGGCCCACTCGGCCCGCAACTCGTGGGGCCGGTCGGTGCAGACGGCGTCGGGCGCGAACGCCAGGCACCGCTCGAGCAGCTCGATTCGGTTGACGGTCCCCACCGTCAAGCTCAGGCCGGCCAGTCGCAGCGGGCGCACGAGCGTCGCCGACAGCAGGAAGTGCTCGAGGGCCACACCGAACACTCCGTGGCGCACGGCCCAGGCGGCCAGGGCCTCCGGCGTGTAGTCCGCCCACGCCACGAGGCGGGCGCGGAAGCCGTGGGCGGCTGCGACCGCACAGGCGTCGGCGTGGAAGCTGAGCACCTCCATCCGCTCCCGTGCGGGATGGTCTCGGTAGCGGCGGCACAGCGTCGCCGCGGTACGCCGCGCGAGCGTGCTGTCGGCGTGCGCCTTGACCTCGACCTGGACGGCCTGCGCCCCGCCGGCCACGCGCTCGAGCAGGTCGCCAAGCCGTAGCGGGCGCTCCGAGGTCGGCGCGCCTGCCGCGTCGCGCAGGCGTCCATTGCAGATCGCGGTCAGGCACACGTCCGTCTCGACGCCCGCCAGCGGGCCTCCGGCCAGCCCGCGGCGCAGCGCGGCGGCCGAGGAGTCGGGCCCGTAGGCCCGGCCGAGCCGGTGGGCGTACAGCGGAGGAAGGGCGGGCGGGGCCACGATCGCTCGAGCGGAACTTCACCGCGCGGTCGCGGCGGCGGCGTTACCGAGATGCAATCGCGATGTTGCGGTCGCGTGAACGTCGCCGTCACGCGGCGCGCATCGAGGCGAGGATGCGCGGGTGGCCGTCGACGATCGGTCGATCGATCACCTCGACCGAACCGAATCCGGCGTGAGCCGCGAGGCGCTTCAGCCCGGCCGCGCCGAAGCCCCAGTACACGTAGTCGTCGCCCGGGTAGATCGCGCGCGGCGCGAGCACGTCGATCGCGGCGCCGTTGTCCGCGGCCGCCGATCCGTAGGTCTCCACCAGGACCCTGCCGCCCGGAGCGACGCGCTCGCGCGTGAGCCGCAGCAGCGCAAGCGGGTTCTCGACGCGGTGCAGGATCCCGAAGCAGTAGACGAGGTCGAAGCACTCGTCCAGCGCGCCCAACTCGAATGCGTCGAGCCGGCGGTACTCGACGTCCGAGGACAGCAGCGCGTGGATCGCGCGGAAGCCCTCGCCACCGCGCAGCTCGATGCCCCAGCGCGCGCGCACCCACAGGCGGTACTGCTCATTGTCGATGGCCATCACGCGGCGAGCGCCGCGGCTCTCGGCGAGGAAGGCGTAGAAACCGTCGAAGGCGCCCACGTCGAGTACGCGCAGCCCATCGAACCGCTCCGGCAGCACCGGGATCCGGTAGCGGTGGTCACGCGCGACGCCGGGCGTGTACATGCCCTCGCGCCGATTGAGCGCAAACGTGTGGAACCAGAAGGGCACGTCGTCGAGCACCGCGCGTGCGTCCGCGGGGTCGGCCTGGATGTCGAGCAGGTCCGCGACCGCGCGCTCGGCCCGCGTGGGCACGGCGATCGGTTGCGCTTCGCTGACGCCCAACGATCCCTCCTCATCGGACGGCGACTGTGTTCGTGTTCCACCGAGGATAATCACTCGCGTGCGTGCTTCAAGTACAGGGTCTGAGCGGCGGGCCTGATGGGTCGCGCCCGTGCCGCGATCGAGGTTGCCGGGAGCGTCGAGGACGCCGAGGCTCTGTGGTACGACCTCCAGCGTTGGCCGTCGTTCGTCGACGGCTTCGCCCGCGTGGTGCGCGCCGAGGGGTGGCCCGACGCCGGCGGGACCCTGGTGTGGGACTCGACACCGGCGGGCCGCGGTCGCGTGGTCGAGCACGTCACCGCACACGTAGCCGGCGAGGGCCAGACCGCCGAGGTCGAGGACCCGCGCGTGGCCGGGACGCAGACGGTGGCCTTCACGCCACTCGAGGGCGGGGTGGGGGTGACGCTGTCGCTGGACTACAAGCTCAAACAGGGCGGCCCGCTGCGGGCGTTCGCCGACGTGTTCTTCATCGGGCGCGCCATGCGGGACTCGCTGCGCCGCACGCTCGTACGTTTCGCGCGCGAGCTCGAGGCCGCCCCCGAGCTGCGGTAGGCCCGGGCCCGCCGCCGCGGCGATCGCGATAGCCTTGCGCGCCCGGGCGGGGCGGGCCCCGCCTCCTCGAGTCAAAGGACTTCCAGACACCCATGTTCGTGTTCAAAGCCGCCGTTGTCGGCGCCGGCACGATGGGGGGCGAGATCGCGCAGGTGATCGCGGCCGCCGACATCCCCGTCGTGCTCAAGGACGTCGACCAGAAGTTCGTCGACCAGGGCCTCGAGAAGGCCCGCGAGGTCACCCAGGGCCAGCTGGGCCGCCTCGTCAAGAAGGACAAGATCACAGAGGAGCAGGCCGACGAGCAGGCCGAGGCCCTGCTCGGACGCATCCACGGCACCACGGAATACGGTGAGCACTTCGGCGACGTCGACTTCGTCGTCGAGGCCGTGCCCGAGAAGATGGAGATCAAGCAGGCCGTGTTCGCCGAGCTCGACGCCGTCACCCCGGGCCACGCGATCCTCGCCTCCAACACCTCGTCCCTGTCGATCTCGGAGATGGGCGATGCCACCAGCCGGCCCGAGCAGGTCGTCGGCTTCCACTTCTTCTATCCCGCGTCGATGATGCGCCTGATCGAGGTGATCGAGGGCGACGAGACGTCGCCGGAGACCATGCAGGCGACATCCAACTTCGCCCAGGCGATCCGCAAGATGCCGATCCGCTGCGGCGAGGTGCCGGGCTTCGTGGGCAACCGCATCGCCAATTCTGCGATCTCCGAGATCTGGCGCGTCCAGGAGGAGGAGGGCCTCACCACTGAGGAAGTCGACAAGCTCGTGCAGGAGTCGGGCGCTCTGCCCATGGGGCCGTTCTTCCTCACCGACATGCTCGGGCTGGACACCGTGCTGAAGGTCGCCCAGCACCTGCGTGACTCCTACGGCGATCGGTTCTACGTGCACAAGGGCATGGAGGAGCTGGTGGCCGCCGGCAACCTCGGCCAGAAGACCGGGAAGGGGTTCTATGAGCACGGCAGCTGACACCACGACCGACGCCGCCACGCTGGTCGAGCGCTTCGGCCTGAAGGCGTTCGTCGAGTCCTGTCTCGTCCTCGAGGAGGGCGTCGCCACGATCCGCGACATCGACCTCGCGATGATGACCGGGTTCGGGATCCTGCCGGGGCCGTTCGCGCGCGCCGACGACCAGGGGCTGGATGACGTTCTGGCCGCGCTCGACCGGGCCGAGGCCGAGTGGGGCGAGCACTTCGCCCCGCCGCTGATCCTCCGCCGCCTGGTCGCCCAGGGCCGCCTGGGCAAGAAGACCGGCCAGGGCTTCTTCCCCTATCCGCGCCCCGACTCGGGCTGGGACGAGGGGCCCGTGAAGCTCGAGACGCGCGACACGATCGCGATCGCATGGCTGGACAACCCGCCGGCCAACTCGATCTCGCCGGACGTGATCCGCGCGCTGCAGAAGATCTGGGAGCACGTCGACGGTGACGACAAGCTGCACGCTCTCGTGATCGCGTCGGCGAACCCGATGCTCTACTGCGCCGGCGCGGACATCAAGGCGTTCACGCAGATGGACGAGGCCGGCGGACGCGAGCTGCTCGACGCCGGCCACGCACTGCTGCGCTCGTTCGGCTCGGCGGGCACCGTCACGATCGCCGCGATCAACGGGCTGGCCTTCGGCGGCGGCTGCGAGCTGGCGATGGCCTGCGACGTGCGGATCGCGGCGGAGTCCGCCACCTTCGGCCAGCCGGAGATCAACCTCGGGATCATCCCCGGGTTCGGCGGCACGCAGCGGCTGCCGCGCCTGGTCGGCCCGGCCAAGGCG
>WNFF01004455.1_pt1 | contig 11435 bp, 12 predicted proteins | sample 5400441 | NCBI WGS metagenome assembly WNFF01 (sample SAMN13153345, study PRJNA577476) | soil metagenome | isolation source: 120 cm saprolite under Douglas fir tree site 2 hole 3 replicate 1 | place: USA:California | collected 2015-04-18
CGCCGGGCGCATCCCGCGCCGCTGGCACGCCCGCGCGTCGAGCCCGGTGGACGGCCGCCCGGAGCTGCCGTCGTGAGCAGTACTAGCCCGGGGGGGACGACCCCCCCCAAACCCCCCCCGCTCACAGGGGGGCTCCCCGCCCCCCCGTACCCCCCCGGGGCTTGACCGCGTACACCACGAGGCTCTTCCCGATGAGCGGGTTCAGCGCCTGCTCGGCAAGCCGGGTGGCGGTCGGCTTGCGCATGATGTCCCAGACCAGTATCCGGTGATACGCGCTGGTCAGCCGGTGTTTTTCGTTGTGCACGCCGACCGCGCATTTGAGCCACCAGTACGGCGAGTGCAGCCCGTGTGCGTGGTGATGCCAGCCCACCCTCAGCCCGGCCCTGGCCAGCTTGGCTTCCAGCTCTACGCGTGTGTAGATACGCACATGTCCCCCGGGAACCTCGTGATACTCAGTGGACAACGCCCAGCAGATCCGTTCCGGCAGCCAGCTCGGCACCGTGACCGCCGCCAGCCCGCCCGGCCGCAGCACCCGCGCAAGCTCGTTCATCGCCCGCTGGTCGTCCAGGACGTGCTCGAGGACCTCGGCCGCGATCACCCGGTCGAACGTGCCGTCGCCGAACGGCATGGCGGTGGCGTTCCCCGAGATGGCGGTCGCGCCGGCCTCCTGGCTGGCTTCACCCGCCGCCCTCATCGCACCGAACATCCCGGTCACCGGGGCAAGCTCGGCCGGGTCAAGGTCGAACGCGACCACGCATCCGCCGCGGCGGTACACCTCGAACGCGTGCCGGCCGCCCCCGCAGCCCAGGTCGAGCACGCGGTGGCCAGGCCGGACCGGGAACCGGCGGAAATCGACGGTCAGCACCTGGCTAGCCCCTCCGGTCCCATCGCCTCCAGATACTGCTCGACGGTCGCCTTGGCCACTGCGGACCAGGCGAACCGCTCGCCGACCCGGCGCAGCGCGCGGTCCGCGAGCGCGGCCCGCTCGGCAGGGGAGTCGTGCAGCCGCCTCAGCACGGCGGCGAGTTCCTCGTCATCTCCCGGCGTGACCAGGACGGCGGCGTCGCCCGTGACCTCGGGCAGCGCTCCGGTGCGGCTGGCCACCAGGGGGGTACCTGACGCCATGTGCTCCACCGCGGGCAGCGAGAACCCCTCGTAAAGCGACGGCACCACGGCCGTCTCCGCGCTGGCCAGCAGCGCGGAGAACGCCTCGTCGCCGAGTCCGTGGGTGAACGTGACCCGGTCGGCGAGGGACAGCTGGGCCGCCAGCCGCTCAGTGGCGGGCGCGGGCTTCCCGACGATGATCAGGTGCGCGTCCCTGTCCGTGACGAGCTTGCCCACCGCGCGCAGCAGCGTGGCGATCCCCTTGATCGCGGAGTCGGCGCTGGCCACCGCGATGATCCGGCCGGGCACCCGGGCGGTCTTGCGCGGCCGGAACACGCGCGTGTCCACACCCAGCGGGATGATGTGCACGTGTTCGGGCGGGACCCGGAAATCGCGGCAGATGTCGCGCTTGGACGACTCCGACACGGTGATCAGCCGGCCCGACCCGGCGATCCGGCGGGCCACCCTGGCCTGCATCCGGACGAACCCGTACCAGCGTCGCCTGGACAGCGCGCCAAGCCGGCCGGCCGACGCCAGGTCGATGCGCTTATCCACGCTGATCGGATGGTGGATGCTGGTCACCAGCGGCAGCCCGAGCCGCCGCACGCGGAGCATCCCGTAGCCAAGCCCCTGGTTATCGTGGACCACATCGAAGTCCGCGGCGCGCGCGGCCAGCACGCGCAGCGCCCTGACGCTGAACGTCAGCGGCTCGGGGAAGGCGCCGCCCCACATCAACGCGGTCTCGAGCACGTCCGCCCAGTCCCGGTACTCATGCCAATGCGGTGTGCGGAACGGGTCGTCGTCGCGGTACAGGTCGAGGCTGGGGATCTCGCGCAGCACCGGGCCGGGGTCAAGGTCGGGATACGGCTGACCGGAGAACACCTCGACGTGGTGCCCGAGCGCGTGAAGTTCCCTGCTCAGATGGCGTACGTAGACACCCTGGCCGCCGCAGTGCGGCTTGCTGCGGTACGACAGCAGCGCGATCCGTAGCGGGCGGCTCAAGATAACCACGGGGCACCTTACCACCCGGTAGCCCACTGGGGCCGGACCGGACCCGAGTAGACCGCAGTGATCCCGCGCCGGCGCCGGGGCCGGTGCGGTGTTTTGAGCTGAGACCCTGGTTGCGTTACAACAGTGTCGGCATTTCCCGCAGGCAAAGGAACATAGGGATGGTATCGACGTGACGCACAGGTTTCCGGCGCTGATCGCGGCTCCGGCCCCGGCGGAGGGGCGGCTATGGCTGACCGGAGCGCGGATGTTCGACGGCACCGGGGCACCGCTGCGGGAGAACACGGCGATCCTGGTCGAGGACGGCATCATCCGCCGTGTCGCGGACGCCCGTGAGGCGTGCCCGGACGGCGCCCGCCCGGTGGACGTGGGGCAGCGGGTGCTCATGCCCGGGCTGACCGACGCCCACACGCATGCGTCGGGCCGCGTTCCGAAGACCGCGAAGGGCGCCGAGGAGCCGCTGCCCGGGGTGGCGGCGCACTTCCTGCAGGCCGAACTCCGCGACTATCTCCGCTTTGGCGTGACCACCATCCGGGTCTGCGGGTCGCAGGGGCACATGCCGCAGACGGCCAGGCAGGCCATGCGCTATGGCGCGTTCCGTGGTCCCCGGCTGCTGACCTGCGGGAAGATCGTCTCCGCGACGGCGCCAGGCGGGCGTTTCTACGGTGACATGTACCGGGAGGCCGACGGCCCCGATGACATCAGGCGGGCGGTCAGGGAGCAGATCAGGGCCGGTGCGGACTTCGTCAAGGTGATGACGACCGGCGCCCGCTCCAATGAGCTCGAGGATCCGGAGCCGCTCCAGCTCACCGAGCCGGAACTGGCCGCCGTCACCGACGAGGCGCACCGGATGGGCTACCGGGTCGCCGCGCACGCCGAGGGCCTGGATGGCTGCGCGGCGGCGATCAGGCACGGCGTGGACACGATCGAGCATGGCATGTACCTGCACCGGCGGCCGGACCTGCTGGAGGCGATGGCGGCGGCGGGCCAGGTCCTGGTGCCCACGTTGTCGGGTTACTACTGGATGGCTGGCCTGGGGGAGGCCATCGACCCGTCGACCGCGGACGCCGATCCCGACATGCCGCCGATGCTGTCGGAACTGGCGCAGCGCAACCTCGAGGAGGGCGCGGCCAGCATGCGGGCCGCCCGGCAGGCCGGCGTCAAGATCGCGCTCGGCAGCGACATGAGCCTGGCCGCCGGGCTGGAGATCCAGCGGATGGTGCACCACGGGCTCACCCCCGGCCAGGCCCTCGTCGCCGCGACCAAGACCGCGGCCGAGGCGCTGGACCTGGACGAGCACATCGGCACCGTGACCGAGGGCAAGCTCGCCGACCTGATGATCGTGGACGGCGACCCGCTGCGAGAACCGCACCTGCTGTCCGACCCGGGCCGCATCTGGCTGGTCCTGCAGGGGGGCGTCCCCGTCGCCGGCCAGGCCCTCACCAGCCCGGCCCCCTGACGGGACGGCGGAACCCGTGCGCAGCCTCGTGCCCCTGTCCTGGCCGGCCCGGCCGCCGGGTGAGCGCCGTGGCCCCGGCCGGTCCGTCTTCGCCTGGGCTTACCTGGTCTGCTTCGTCGGCACCGAACTCGTCTACACCGGGCTGAATCCGCACGCGCAGGCCAGGCTCATCGAGTGGGCCAGCACGGACGTGGCGAACCTCGCCCGCGAGCCGGCCGGCCCGCTCGTGCTCTCCGCGCTCGTCACGCCCGGGACTTCGTGGTCTGGCCGGTGCTGATCGCGCTGGCGGTGTTCGGCGCGAACCGGGCGCTGGGCAACGCCGCGACGGCGCTGGTCTGCCTGGCCGGGCACGTGATCGGCTCCGGAGTCAGTGAGGGCATCGTCGCCTACCGGGTGGACGCCGGCCAGCTGCCCGGCGCGGACAGGTACCTGACCGACGCGGGGCCCTCCTACGTCGTGGTGTCGGCCATCGTGATCGCGCTGGTGTGCGGCACGTGGCCGGCCCGCATGCTGGCGGCGGGAGATTTCGCGGTGCTGGTGTTTCCCGGGCACATCTTCGGCGGCCTGAGCCAGCTCGACGTTCCCGCAGTCGGGCACCTGACCGCGCTCGTCACCGCGGCCGCGGCCACCGCGCTCATCCTGGCCCGCCGTGCCCGGCGGGCAAGCGGCCGGTAGGCAAGCGCCCTGGGGTCAGGAGGCCGCGTGGCCGACGGCCATGCCGATCAGGTAGGTGATCCCGGCGGCGCAGGCGCCCAGGATCAGCTGCCGGACCGCGCCTCGCCAGAACGGCCGGTCGGTCATCCGGGCCACCATGCCCCCGCCGGCGATCGCGGCGACGGCGGCGAGGCCGAGGGCGACGGCCATCAGATGCAAGCCGGCTAGGTAAGGGATGAGCGGGATGATCGCGCCGATGGCGAACGAGGCCAGCGAGGCGCCCGCCGCCACCACCGGCGAGGGCAGCTCACCGGGATCCACCCCTAGCTCTTCCAGCGCGTGCACCGCCAGCGCCTTTTCCGGGTTCACCGAGATCTCGGCGGCGGCCTGCCGCGCGGTGGCGGCGCTGACGCCGCGGGCCCGGAGCATGGTCGCCAGCTCGGCCTGCTCGAACGCGGCGTTGTTCTCCAGCTCGAGCCGCTCCTTGTCGACCTCGGCGTAGATGAGCTCGTTCTGGGAGGAGACCGACACATACTCCCCGGCCGCCATCGAGCCCGCGCCCGCGGCCAGCCCGGCCAGGCCGGTGAGAACGATCGTGTGCGCGCTCGCGCCGCCGCCGCCCACCCCGGCGATCAGCGACACGTTGGTCACCAGCCCGTCCATGGCGCCGAACACGGCCGGCCGCAGCCACCCACCGGACACGTCCCGGTGGTGGTGACCGCCATCGTGTCCGTGCGTGTCGGTCCTGGCTCGGTTCTCGGTGGCCATCCGGACTGCCTTCCCTCTCCGCGCCGTCGCACTCCAGAACCGGCGCAACCTGCTGAAGCAGGCTACCCGGCGCGGACCAACGTGCGGTGCGCCGTGGACGGCGCACCGCACGAGGGCCGGGTCCCAACCCTTCGAGGCGTTCAGGAACAGGTGCCCTTGCCGATGAGCAGTTCCTGCGGTTCAGCGACTCAGTTCGGGGCTGCCCGTAGCTGAATTGCGCCATCGCTCGCAGTGGCGATGTATCGGCCGTTTGGCGACCATGCCAGGGCGTCGATACTAGCTCCAGTGAAAGTCTGGAAGCCAGCACGAGCCGACCAGGTCCGCCGGCAGCGATGGCCGGCCCGTGCCCGACGGGAACAAGCCCGCGGTAAACGAATCGGGGAACAGCTCCCGACGGTGCTCCGCCAAGAACGCGAACACGCTGCCGGACGGCACCAGGTGCCCGGCCATCTCGCCCCCATCCAGCAGTTCCCGGTCCATCCGCGACTGACCCTGCATGGCAAGATCATCTCAGATAATCGAACACTAGGCCGACAGAAACGCCGAACCTGGGCGTGCGGGTTATTCAGTGCCGTCCCAGAGAGGCTTCGCCTCGGACCGCCCAGTTTCGTGGTTCCGGCCGCGCGTAGCTGACCGGGGGTTCATCCTCAGACCGTAGAGGCACGTACTGAGGGTGATCACGATGGAACGTCATGAACCGGCTGCGGCCGGGCGGGCGGTGGTGACTGCCGCGGACATGGTGGCCGGGCATGTCACGCTGGACATCTCTTGCCTGGACCGGGTGTATCTCAACGGCTATGTGGCCAAGTTGCAGACCCCGGGCGGGGTGGTCTACTTCTTCCACGATCACCGGGGCAAGCCGATCGTGTCCCCGGCGCTGTTCGAGCCGATCGGGGAGAAGTTCCGGAAGGACATCAAGGACTGGGCGCAGGCCAACGGCGTCCCGGTGATCCGGTTCAGGGCCGGGGAGCGCAAGGCCGACGTGATGGCCCCGTACCTGGAAGCCGCCGCCGCCACGGGGCGCTCGCAGGTGGTGGCCCTCGGGTGTGCCCAGGAGTTCCAGCTGGTGTGGACCGCGCGCAAACGGGACACCGATCCGGGCCTGTGCCCGCAGTTCTCCTTCACCAAGGAGCAGCGGCGGGTGTCGGTGTTCTACGTCTACATCTGGGACGCCAAGATGGGCGGCGGGTTCATCAAGATCTGCACCTACTTCCCGTATCCGGTCAAGGTATGGGTGTTATGGAGCCTTCGTCATAACACCCATTACGCCCCCGCCAGGATTATGTGCCCATGTTGTGGTCCTTTCGAGGTTGAGGGCCTGCCGGGCGTGCCGGGGCGGGGATAATCAGAGACCGGTGAGGAACGCGAGCAGCGAGTCGGGCGGCCGGTAGCGTCCGGGAGCGGTGTTGGGCGGCGCGGTGCGGGCCAGCGCCCGTTCCTTGATTGACATGTCGGCGTGGACGTAGATCTGGGTGGTCTCGACGCGCTCGTGGCCTTTTCAGGGGTCAGAACTGTGCGCCGTGGGCGCTGAGCTGGGCGAGTAGGTCACGCACAGCTGTGCACCAGAAAAATCGGCAGCGAAGGAAAGGGGCTGACCAGGCCGGTTCACAGTTCGCCGTTGTGCACAGTGGGCAGAAAGGCCTCTGCCGGAGCCCAGATGACCGGCTCGGGCGCGCACTCCCGCACGGGTCTGGCACTCCTGAAAAGTGCCCGAGCCAGAGCGCGATCACCGCGGTGTCCACGCCCTGGGCCAGAAGCGACATGGCGCAGGAATGCCTGAGCGTGTGCGGGGTGACGTTCTTGCCGGCGAGGGCCGGGCAGGTTGCTGCGGCGGTGGTGGCGTGCCGGGCGACCAGGCGTGCCACGGCGCCGCGGCTGATCTGGGTGCCGCGGCGGGTGGGGAAGAGCGGGTCGCCGGGCCCGCCGCCGCGCTCTTTCATCCAGACCGCGAGGACCGCCGCGGTCTGCTTGCGCAGCGGGGTGCTGCGATTTTTGCGGCCCTTCCCGGCGCAGGTCAGGTGAGCCCCGGTGCCCACCTCGACATCGGAGTTGCGCAGGCCGGTCAGCTCGGAGACCCGCAGGCCGGTATCGACGGCCAGGTCCAGCAGGGCGTGGTCGCGCCGGCCGGTCCAGGTGCCGCGGTCGGGGGCGGCCAGCAGGGCGTCTGCCTCGGGCTGGCTGAGGTAGCACAGCTCGTTGCGCTGGGTTTTCCTGGCCGGGATGGCCAGCACCCGGGCGATGAGCCCGGCGTGCTCGGGATGGCACAGCGCCGCGTAGCGGAAGAAGGAGCGGATGGCGGCCAGCCGCGCGTTGCGGGTGCGCGCGCTGTTGCCCCGGTCCTGCTCCAGGTGATCCAGGAAGCCGGCGATGAAGGGCGCGTCGAGGTCGGCCAGGTCCAGCTGGCAGGGCTGCCTGCCGGTGCGGTCCTGCGCATAGCGCAGCAGCAGCCGCCAGGCGTCCCGGTAGGCGGCCACCGTGTTGGCGCTGGCCTGGCGCTGGCCGGTGAGCCGCTGGGTGAAGAACGCCTGCAGGGTCGGGGCCAGGGCGCTCATGAGCGCACCCCCAGCCCGGTCTGGCGGCGCTCGGCGGCCAGGATCAGCAGCTCGGGGACCGCCGACAGGTACCAGTAGGTATTGGCCGGCTTGCTGTGGCCGAGCAGGGTGGACAGCACAGGCAGCCGGGCCTGCACGTCCACGCCGTCCCGGTACCAGGCCAGCAGCGTGTTCACCGCCAGCGAGTGGCGGAAGCCGTGCAGGCAGGGCCGGCATGCCTGCGAGCGGGGCTGCAAGCCGGCCTGGCGGACCAGCCGGGCGAAGACGTAGTGGATGTTCTGGCTGATCAGCCGGGTCCCGGCAGTGGACACCAGCAGGCTCGGCGTCCTGGGGTCGGGAAAGCGCTGATCGCGGAGCTGCCCATACTCGGCGAGGGCGTCGAGCGTGCTCGGGTGCAGCGGGATCTGCCTGCTTTTCGCGAACTTGCTGTCCCGGATCGTCACGATCCCCTCGGCGGCGTCCAGGTCGGTCCGGTCCAGGCGGATCGCCTCTCCGAGCCGCATCCCGGTCGCCGCCAGCAGGCCGATCAGGGTCTTGTGCGTGGCGGCGTGCAGGGCGGGGCGCAGCGAGGCCGTGGCGGCCATCAGGGCGCTGACTTCTGCCTCGCAGTACAGGTAGGGCACGGCCCGGCGGTTGCGGCAGGCCAGCAGGCCCACCGGGGGGACCTCGGTGGCCGGATCGAGCGCTTGCAGGTGGCGAGCGAAGCCGCGAACCACCCGCAGCCGGGCCGCGTGCCAGGACGGCAGGGTGTCTTCGGGCAGGGTGGCCCAGGCCAGGGCCAGCCCGGTAGTGACGGTGACCGCGCCGGCTGCCTCCATGAAGGAGGCAAAATCGTCCAGCAGCCAGCCGTGGTCTTCCAGCTTGTATCCCAGCGCCCGGCGCACGGCCAGGTAGTCGTCGATGGCCTGGCGGATGCCGGTCATGCCGCACCTCCCGGCCACGGCCGGGCCAGGCCGCGCAGCGCCGCCCGGTCAACCTTCGCGTAGATGGCGGTGGTCTGCAGCCGGACATGGCGCAGCACCTGCCCGACCTCGGTCAGGGATCCGCCGCCGGCCAGCATGGCGGTGGCCGCGCTGTGCCGCAGCCGGTGGGCTCCCGCCCGGGGCAGCCCCGCCCGCGCGCAGGCCCGGTAGACCACCGTCGTCACGCCCGAGACGGTCAGCCCCGTGATCGGCGCGTTCAGGCGCAGGAACACCGTGCGGCACTGCACGCGGGGACGGCCGCCGTGCAGGTAGGCGACCAGGGCCTCCCCGACGTCCGCCGGCAGCGGGAGCCGCTCCCGGCGGCTGCCCTTGCCATGAACCGAGATTTCCCCGGCCCGCCAGTCCAGGTCGTCCAGCTCGAGGGCGGCCACCTCGCCAGCCCGCAGGCCCAGCCGGGCCAGCAGGGCCAGGATCGCCCGGTCCCGCCGGCCGTCCAGCGTGGCCGCGTCACAGCTGGCCAGCAATGCCGCCACCGTCTGCGGGCTCAGCGCCCGCGGCAGGCTGCCCGCCCCCCAGTGCGCCACCGCCGGCACCGCGGAGGCGAGCTGGCACCGGGTATGGCCGGCCAGGAACAAGTACCCGAGCACCGATCGCAGGGCGGTGACCAGGAACTTGGCCGAGCCGGGAGGGCGGCCCCGGCACTGGGCCACCACGTAGTCCGTCACCGCGGACGCCGGCAGCTCGCTCAGCTCCAGCCCGTCCGGCTGCCCGCACGCCGCCAGGAACTCCCGCGCCAGCCGGGCGTACCGGCGCACCACGTCCGCCGTCAGGGCCCGCTCGGTGACCAGGTAGCGGCGATACTCCTCCACCATCAGGTCCAGCGCGCTACTGCCAGCCGCCGGCTCCGCCGGGACAGCTGCCACGCCAGCGCGGCGCAGGTAGCCGATCAGCGGCGTCACCGCCCGGATGGAAAGCGCATGGTGATACCCCTCCCGGCGGCGGGCCTGAAGGAACTCCTCCAGCCGGGCAACACTCAGCTGGCCGGCCGGCAGGCCCTGACCGTCCATCCACCGGCTCACGTGGGCCAGGGTGCGCAGATTCCGATTCGCCGGCTCCACCGCATACCCCTGGGCGGCCAGGTCAGCCCGGAACCCCTCCGCATACATCGCCAGCGGACCCGTCACCCGGACCCCACACGCAGTGCTCATCGTTGCCTCCTCCCCGGGTCCATCCCGGTTCCAGAAGCATCGACCGGCAACGATTATGCGGCCAACCACACCTCACAGGACCGCCCCGACCCGGCGACCAGGCACCACTAGCCAGGCACTCCGGACATAATCCTGGCGGGGACGTAATGGTGCAACGGGCATGAGATCGCCCGCCGCGCCGCGCTGGCCGAGGGCATCGCGGTGACGCCGCTGGCCAACGGGTTCGCGGCGACCTCTGACCCGGCCCGGCTGCAGGAGCTGTGCGACATGATCCAGGCCGGCACGCTGCGGGTGTTCTTCGAGTACTGGATGAGCCGCCTGCCGCTGCCGCTTTCGGCCGCCGACCGCGACCACGGCTGCTGGTGGCAGCTGTCGATGCGGCAGATCGAGGTCTCCCGCACCCTGGTCTTCGACGACCCCCGCCGGGTCCGGACCGTCTTCGAGGAACTGCTGGCCGGCAACATGAACCTGGGCCGTCCCGAGCATGCCGAGATCATCTTCGCCGCCAAGGTCACCCGCAAGACCCCGGGGACCTTCTCCACAAGGCTGCTGAACCGCGGCGACCAGGTCACCCTCAACCTGTCCTTCAAGCATTCCCGCATCAAGATCTACCTGAAGGAAGACCGCGCCCTGCGGATCGAGACCGTCATCAACGACCCCGGCGACCTGGGCTGCAAGCGGAGCCTGGAGCACCTGGAGGAACTGTCCGCCAAAGCGCGTGCATGCAACGCCCGCCTGATGGATGCTGTAATTGCCGGCCAGGGCAGCGGCATCCTCGCGAATCCAGTCATCGAGCGGATCGCGCACCCCACCTCCGATGAGGCGGGGCGGAGGGTCCCGGCCATGCGCTTCGCGGACCCCCGGGTGCAGGCCCTGGCCGGTTGCCTGGCGGTCTGGGACTTCGCCGTCAACGGCATCACCAATCAGCGCCTTCGTGCCTGGATGACCGGACTGCGCGGCGGCCCCTACAGCATGAACCAGGCCTCCTACGACCTGGCCCGGCTGCGCCGCAACGGGCTCATCGAGCGGATCGCCCGCAGCAACACCTACCGGCTGACGGCCGACGGGCTCACCTTCGCCCTGGTCTACAGCCGCGTCCACGACCAGGTCCTCTACCCCCTGACCGCGCACGACCAGCCGATCGCAGCCCCCGCCCCGATCCGCGCTGCCTGGCGTGCGATCACCCGGCATATCGACAGCACCATCGCCGCCGCCCACCTCGGACGCGCGGCCTGAACCCCTGCCCCGCCGACCTCCGGCCAGCACCGGCTCAAAACTCAAGACAACCGTCAAAGTCCGGGCGCCCCAGCAAACCTAGAACAACTCGCTGACCCGGCCATGGCGGGAGGAGCGGTGCAGATCGCGATTCTAGGAGCCGGCCAAGTCGGCTCGACACTCGGCCGGCTCTGGCACGCGGCCGGCCACGACGTCACGTTCGCGGCACGGCACGCCGCCCGGCCGCAAGCACTGGCGGCGGAGCTCGCGGAGCGCGCGCACGCGGCCCCGGCGGCCGACGCCGTGGCGGGCGCCGACGCGGTGCTCGTGGCCGTCCCGGGCCCGGCCGTGACCGGCGTGCTGCAGGCAGCCGGCCCGCTGGATGGCCGGGTCATGATCGACGCGGCCAACTCGTTCGGGCAGCAGCAGGTGAGGATGCGGTCGCTGGCCGACGCGTTCCCGCGGGCCCGCGGGGTGCGTGCCTTCAACTCGCTCTCGGCGAGCGTCATGGTCGACGACAACCACCGCACGCCGCCCTGGGTCG
>WNFF01004458.1_pt1 | contig 11433 bp, 12 predicted proteins | sample 5400441 | NCBI WGS metagenome assembly WNFF01 (sample SAMN13153345, study PRJNA577476) | soil metagenome | isolation source: 120 cm saprolite under Douglas fir tree site 2 hole 3 replicate 1 | place: USA:California | collected 2015-04-18
CCGCAGTCGAGATTCTTCGTGGCGCCGTTCAGCCGGACGGCTCGGCGGACGCCAAGTCTTTCCGTGTCGTTTACACGATTCCGGGCGCCATGGTGGAAAGCTACCGCGCCGGCGAGCGCGTGCGCTTCACCGATCCCATCGCGCCGGAAGAGACGAAAGCTCATCCCGGTGGCGCGGTCGCGTATCTCGTTCGAACGCGCGCTTCGCAGAAACGCGCTTCCGGCGATTCGAACGCGGTGCTGGTGCGTGTTTTTCCGGTTCCGGCGGCCATTGTTTCCGTTGCGGCTCGCGTGACCGAGTCTGGAGTTGAATTGACCTGGACGGAACCGAGCGGAACTGCAGCGGAAAGCCCTATAAACGCCATCACCAGCTATCGAATCTACCGCTCGGAAATTCATCCTTCCGCCGTTGCTTCGCCCCCGCAAGGGTTTTCGCCGGGCAAACTGGAATCGCGCGCCACGCTACTCGCTTCTTCGGAAACCAATAGTTACCGCGACACTTCGGCTGTTTTCGACCATACCTATGCGTATACCGTGCGCAGTGTGATCTGGGTGGAAGGAAACGAGGTGGAATCTTCGGACCCCCAACCTGTGACCGTTACTCCACGGGACATCTTTCCTCCTTCTGTACCGCAGGGCCTGGTCTCGGCGCTGCTTCCGGGTGGGGCTGCGGGCACGGTAGCTGTGGAGCTCTCCTGGTCCATCAATATTGAAACCGATTTGGGCGGATACCGCGTCTATAGAAGTGAACAGGAAGGCACACGGGGACAGCTTGTTACTCCGGACTTATTGCCCACACCTGCGGTTCGTGATACGTCTGTAGAGCCCGGCCACCGCTATTGGTACTCTGTGACCGCCGTCGACCGCGCGGGAAACGAAAGCGCGCCTTGCGCACCGGTGGTTGTCGAGGTCACGCAACCATTGCCGTAAATGCGGGTTAAACGATTGCCTGAGTCTTGGGAGCCCAGCATTTCATGTTGGTTCGTCCGCATCTGCCTGGTTATCGTTGGTTCCACGTCTTTCGAAACGCGGCGATTCGCACCGGCGTTTACGTGGGTGTATGCCTGACTTTGGTTTTCAGCGCATGGCTGGTGATTGCCAATCATGCGCTGCTCCTGGAGCGCTTTGCGCTGGAGCGCGACATCGCCGCCGCGGCGATTCTCTGCTTCCTCGCTGCGATTCCTGTCTTCCGGTTTTTGCGTTTTCCCGGGCATCTCTTGGCATCGAGCCTGATTGGCTGGCTTATTTTCAGCTTGAGCTATCGCCTGCTCTGCCTGATCTATCATGGGCTCAGCAACCGGCTCAGCACGTTTCACGTTTTCATGCTGGGCGCGGTCGTGTATATGATTTTGACCACGCTCTCTTGGGTCGTTGGAGTAATCTGGAGAGCGCGTGAAGCGAATGCTTCTCACCCCAACCACCACGCGAGTTGAGAAAAAATGAAAATCTGCCGTTACGTGATGCGCGACGGTTCGTCCCTGGACTCTGCTTCGCCGCGCTATGGACTGATCGAAGGTGAAACGGTCATTGAAATCTCCGGCCCTCCCTGGGCGCCGTGGTCGCGGGGCGCGCGTTCTTCGCGTCTCGCCGAGGTGCGGCTGCTTGCTCCGGTTGAGCCCTCGAAGATCGTTTGCATCGGGCGCAATTACGCGGCCCACGCCGCGGAGATGGGCAACGAAGTGCCGAAAGAGCCGTTGATGTTCCTCAAGCCGCCTTCTGCGATCATTGGGCCGGAGGAGGCGATCGTCTTGACAAAATATTCGCAACGGGTAGAGCACGAAGGCGAACTCGCGCTGGTCATCGGCCGACGCTGCTCGCATCTGGGTGATGGCGATGACGCTTTGTCTTTTGTGATGGGTTACGCGTGTCTCAACGACGTGACCGCGCGCGACTTACAGAAGAGTGACGTGCAATTTACGCGCGCCAAAGGCTTCGATACTTTCTGCGTGGTTGGCCCGCACATTGAAACCGCTCTGGATCCTTCGAATGTTCTGGTCGAGACGCATGTCAACGGCGCGAGGCGGCAGTCCGGCATGACATCCCTGATGACCTATCCAGCTACGTTTTTGGTGCGCTGGATCTCTCGCATGATGACCTTGATGCCCGGCGACGTGATCGCCACCGGTACGCCTGCGGGCGTCGGGCCGCTGGTTGCGGGCGATACGGTGGAAGTGAGCGTCGCCGGTGTTGGCGTGTTGCGCAATCCTGTGCATGCTCCGCGAGCGTAGATTCGCGCAGGCCACAAGGTTTCGGTAGAATACGAAGCAGTGGGGCATCGGCGGAGGCAGGGAATCCATACCCTGTGCTGCATTTACGCAATCTTTCGCGCGCCGGGTGCAATCCCACGCATCTGAGATGGGGGAGTCTGTACGCTGAAGGACCTGTTTGCGGATTGGAAAGTGATGCTGGCCATGGGCGGGGCGGCGATTGCCGCGCTGGCCATGATTGCTTATGCTTTTTTTCGTCCCGCGGCGAATCCCGAGGCAGAAGAACGCAAGCGGCGGCTGCACCTGAACCAGATTGGGCGCATTGCCGAGGGGCAGATCGTCGAGCTCGTGGAGCATCCGCCTGAATCGCCAGAGGCGCGCAAAGGTTTGTTCGGTGCGCGCGCGCGCCCGTTGAAAGACATGCGGCCGCGGCATCTGGTTTCCTATAGTTACTTGATTTCTGGCGTTACATATCACACCGCGCAGGACATCACCGGGCTGGAAAGCCAGGTTCGGCTGGAGCGGCTCGTCGCGGGCCAGCCTGCGAGCATCAAGTACGACGCCTCGAATCCCAGCGATTCAATCCTGGTCGCCGACGATTGGTCCGGCTTGCGCTAATTGCTCTACCGCACGAACGGTCTTCCGCGTTCTGCTTTTCCTCCGGTTGCGCTATCCTTCTCCATGCCGCCTCCGGCGGCCCAATTTTCGTCCGATGAAAATGATTGTCGCTTCCGTTCTGACTACCATTCTGATTGTGGCGTTGACCCTCGGCGCCATGTTTATACTGGTGCGGGCCACAGAATATGTGACGTCTCTGGTATCTCCTCTCCAGCGCGCCGCGGCCATGGGCGCGGAGATGCTTCTGGGCGTGGTACTGCTTCTCGGGACTACCTGGATTGCCACGCATCTCGCCGTGCGGATTTTTTCCTCAAAAGATTCCCTATCCAATGGAGGCCCTGTTGTCTGAGCCGAAGCCCAGCTTGATTCCGCAGGACAAACACCGCGACAGGATGGAAGAGCTTCGCCGCATTTCCGAGGAAGCTGAGGCCGGCGGCGGCCCGGAGCGCCGTGAGCGCGAACACAAAGCGGGCAAGCTTACCGCGCGGGAGCGCATCCACCTTTTGCTGGACGAAGGGACGTTCGAAGAGCTGGACAAGTTTGTGCGTCACCGCTGCGTCGATTTCGGGATGCAGGAGCAGCGTCCCGCCGGCGACGGCTTCGTTACCGGCTTTGGCCGCATCGATGGCCGGCTGGTTTACGCTTTCGCGCAGGACTTTACAGTGTTTGGCGGTTCGCTGTCGGAAACCAACGCGCTGAAAATCTGCAAGATCATGGACCTGGCCATGCGCGCCGGAGCTCCCGTCATCGGCCTCAACGATTCGGGGGGCGCGCGCATTCAGGAAGGAGTTGCTTCGCTCGCGGGTTACGCCGATATTTTTCTGCGCAACACGCTGGCGAGCGGAGTCATCCCGCAGATCAGCGCCATCATGGGGCCGTGCGCGGGCGGGGCCGTCTATTCGCCGGCTATCACCGATTTTATTTTCATGACGCGCGAAACCTCGTATATGTTCGTCACCGGCCCGGACGTCATAAAGACCGTCACGCATGAGGAGGTCAGCAAGCAGGAACTCGGCGGCGCGATGACTCACAACGAGAAGAGCGGTGTCGCTCATTTTGTCTCGCGGGACGACGCCGATTGCCTGGCCATGATCCGCGAGTTGATGAGCTTTCTTCCTTCGAACAATTTGGAAGATGCGCCGCTCCGCAACACATCCGATTCGCCGGTTCGTCGTGAGGAATCGCTCAACACCCTCGTTCCCGCTGATCCTCAGAAGCCTTACGACATGAAGGACGCCATTCACTCGATTGTTGATGATGGTTTCTTCTTCGAAGTCCACGAGCATTACGCGAAGAACCTTGTCGTGGGCTTTGCGCGCCTCGACGGCCGCCCCGTCGGCATTGTCGGCAATCAGCCTGCGTTTCTCGCTGGCGTTCTAGATATCAACGCCTCCGTGAAGGGTGCGCGCTTCGTGCGTTTTTGCGACGCCTTCAATATTCCGCTCATCACTTTCGAGGATGTTCCCGGCTTTCTTCCCGGCACCCAGCAGGAATTCGGCGGCATTATCAAGCACGGCGCGAAGCTGCTCTTTGCTTTTGCCGAGGCTACCGTTCCAAAAATCACCGTCATCACGCGTAAAGCGTACGGCGGCGCGTATTGCGTGATGGCCTCCAAACACATCCGTACCGACGCCAATTTCGCCTGGCCCACCGCGGAGATCGCCGTCATGGGCCCTGAGGGCGCCGTGGACATTGTTTACAAGCGCGAATTGGCAAAGGCTCCCGAATCCGAACGCGAAAAACTCCGCCAGGAAAAAATCGCCGAATTCCGCGACCGTTTTGCTAATCCCTTCGTCGCCGCCGAGCGCGGTTACATCGATGCCGTCATCGAACCCGCAGACACGCGTGCTCGCATCATCACCGCCTTCCGTGCCCTCGAAAACAAGCGCGACACCAACCCCAAGAAAAAACACGGCAATATCCCTTTGTAGCTTGTGGACACAGATACGAACCCAAAAAAGCTGCCTATTGAAGCAGGAGCCGGAAAAGTTTCTTGCGGGCGGACCGATAGACGGAGAAATCGCGGCGATCCAGCGTGAGAATGGTTTCTATGTTTTCCCGATTTGCCAGGTAGACGAGCATGGCGTCGGCGAATTGCGCTTGGAGACTCGCATATTTCTTCATGACATGAACGACGGACTCTGATTCCTTACCTGCCACTGGAAGAATTTCCAGGAAACCTTCATTTATGCTTCTCAATACTCTTTCAAAACCAAGAGGGAATTCGCGAAGCAGCCACCACGCTTCGGTAATCACCGGCCAACAGGTCAGTAGGGGCCCGGGCAAGCCACCTATCCCCTGTCTGACAGAATAACAACAAATGCGAAGACATCTGCCGGGGCACGTTCATTTCAGCAGATATTCCTGTAAGAACTCGACCGTCGCGTAGAACTGAAAATCCTGGTTGGGTTTTTTCCGGTAGCCGTGGCCTTCGTCCTTGGCGATTAGGAGCCAGACAGGCGTGGCCTGCTTCTTCAACGCCTCGGCGATCTGTTGGGATTCGCTCACCGGCACGCGCGGATCATTCTTTCCGGCGATTACGAACATGGGCTTCTTGATTTTCTCGATGTTGTTCATGGGCGCGATTTTCTCGAGGTATTCCCGCATTTTGGGGTCGCGCTCGTCGCCATATTCCACGCGCCGCAAATCCCGCCGGTAGGCTTCGGTGTGCTCGAGGAACGTCACCAGGTTGGACATGCCCACGATGTCCACGGAACAGCGAATGCGGTCGCTGTAAAACGTGGAAACGGCCAGTGTCATGTGCCCGCCGTAACTTCCGCCGGTCACCGCGATGCGGTCGCTGTCCAGCCCAGGTTGCGTGGCGATCCAGTCGAACAGGGCATTGATGTCCTTGTAGGTGTCGTCGCGCTTGAATCCGTTATCCAGCAGCGAGAACGTCTTGCCGTAGCCCGTGGACCCGCGCACATTCGGGTAGATCAGCGCGATACCCATCTCGTTCAGAAGATAATTGGCACGCGCGAGAAATCTCGGCTGGGATTGCCCTTCCGGTCCTCCGTGGATATCCACCAGCACGGGGCGTTTGCCCGTAAACTTCGACGGCGGCTTGTACAAGAAGCCAGAAATCATCTTCCCGTCAAAACTCTTCCATCGGACCAGTTCGGCTCGCGGAAACGCATCCGTCTTCACAGCCGTTTCGCTCGTCGTCCACTGTTCCAATTTTCCGGTCGCCACGTCCAGCGAATACACATCTCCCGGCCCTCGTGCATTGTTCAGCGAGAAGCCGAGTTCATGGCCATTCTTGTGCCAGCGCAGGGAGCCCATCACTCCCGCCGGCAGCTTCGGCAGCGGCGTCTCTTTCTTCGTGGAGGTGTGCATCACATGCAGGACGCTTACTCCTTCTTCGTTGGTTATGAACGCCACCATATTTCCGTCATGCGCCAGGTCGAACGACTCTACGTCCCATGGAAGGTTCGTCGTCAGAAACTGTGGCTGCTTCGTTGCCAAATCCAGGTAAGCAAGCCGGTGAAACTCCGAGTCCTTGTCCGTTGTGACGTAAATCCCCTTGCCATCCTTGCTGAATCGTCCTTCGCCATAAGAAACCTTTTCGGTGGCGTTCCTCGGCGTCAGCTCTGTTTTTTCGCCGGTCGTAGTATCCACAAGCCACAGATAGGATTCATTGATGGAAAGTTCTTCCTCCAGCAAAATCTTCTTGTCATCCGGTGACCAATCGAGCGGCTGCCATCCGCCGCCCGCCAGTTGCGTCAGCAAATGATCCGACTTCGGAGCATTCGGATTCATCACCCACAAATCCGTATCTTTTCCGGTGCGCCGTGTAGACATATAAGCGATTTGATCGCCGCTCGACGACCACGGCCCCGCAAGATTTCGCGCCTTCCCGTCTGTCAGCAGCGTCACGTCGCCGGTGGCCACGTCGTAGCGATAAAGCTGGTACCACTCTCCGCCGCCAATATCCTTCGCAAATACAATGTAGTCTCCGCCGTTCGGGTGAAACCTCCCGCCCCCGACGGAGTCCGCGAAAAACGTCAACTGCTGCCGCTCCCCGCCCGGCGTCTTCACCAGATGAAGCTGCGGCGTCTCCGCAAATCGCGTCGCGATCAGCATCTCGCGCTTCGCGGGATGCCAATCCGCGAGGCTGGCGCTTCGATACGACCCGTAGCGCCCCGCAGTCTCTGCCAGCGACGCCGGTATCTTCGGTACGCCATCCACTATCAAATTGTCCGCGGGTGCGATGCCCGCTTCTTGCGCCGGCGCAGTCGCGGCAAAAAAGAGCATCGCTGCCACGACTAGAATCAATTTCCTGTTCATATTGTTCCCTCACGCGCAAATCTGCCGCACCTTCATACACCTCAAACGATTGGGCACGCAAGCCGAAACGCAAGCGTTCGTCCGCCACCACGCATGTTAGAATTCTGGTGCACCGCAAACCAGCCATGTTCCGGAAAATCCTCATCGCCAATCGTGGTGAGATTGCTGTGCGCATCCTGCGCGCCTGCCGCGAGCTGGGCATCCGCTCCGTCGCCGTGTTCAGTGATGTCGACCGCACATCACTGCACGTCCGCCTCGCCGATGAAGCATACCCTATCGGCCCGGCCCCCTCGCGCGAAAGCTATCTTTGCATCGATAAGCTCATGGATGTGGCGCGCCGCGCCGGCTGCGATGCGGTGCATCCGGGCTACGGTTTCCTCGCGGAAAACGCTGCCCTGCCGCGTGCATGCTTGGATGCCGGCATCACCTTCATCGGGCCGAGCGCGGAAGCCATGGAAGCCCTCGGCTCCAAGACTGCCGGCCGTCAGCTCGCGCGCCGCGCCGAGGTTCCCACGGTTCCCGGAACCAACGACCCGATCGAAAATCCAGTCGAGGCGCAGGCACTGGCGCAACGCATGGGCTATCCCGTTCTTCTGAAGGCCGTTGCCGGTGGCGGCGGAAAGGGCATGCGCCTGGTCGGCAGCGACGCCGAATTTGATTCCGGTTTCCGGGATGCTTCTTCCGAAGCCATGAACGCTTTCGGCGACGACCGCCTGTACCTTGAAAAGTACTTGGAGCGCCCCCGTCACGTGGAAATCCAGATTTTCGCCGACAACCACGGCCGCGTCGTCTCTCTTGGCGAGCGCGAATGCTCGATTCAGCGGCGCCATCAAAAAGTGATCGAGGAAGCGCCCTCGCCCATTGTCACGCCCGAGCTGCGCAAGAAAATGGGCGACGCCGCGGTGCGCCTGGCGCGCGCGGGCGGCTACGTCAACGCCGGCACGGTCGAATTTCTCGTCGACTCCAATCTCAATTTTTATTTCTTGGAAGTGAACACGCGCTTGCAGGTGGAACATCCCGTCACCGAGCAGGTCACCGGCCTCGATCTCGTGAAACTTCAGATCGCCATCGCCGCCGGACACCGCTTGCCCTTCGCCTGGGAATCCATCACGCCGCGCGGCCACGCCATGGAAGTTCGTCTTTACGCCGAGGATCCCGAGAATAATTTCTTTCCTTCACCCGGGAAAATTCTTTCGCGGCACGTTCCGAGCGGTCCGGGCATTCGACTGGACGACGGCGTTTACGCAGGCTGGACCGTGCCCAACGACTACGACCCGCTTCTCAGCAAGCTCATTGCTTGGGGAAATAGCCGCGAGGAAACGATTGCCCGTCTTCGCCGCGCCCTCGAGGAATACACGATCACCGGCATCAAGACCAACACCGGTCTTTTCCGCCGCATCCTTACGGAACCCGATTTTCTCCGCGGCGAGATCCACACCAAGTGGCTGGACGAATTGCTCCGTCGTCCGCGCTCTGGCGCGCCCCCTGAGGACGAAAACCAGCCTGTAAACTCCGTTTCCGATGCCGCCGCCATTGCCGCCGCAATCTGGCAGGCGAACCAGTGGGACAGGCATTCTTCTCCTTCCGCTGCGCCCACAGCCCAGCCGTCTCGCTGGAAGCAGGAAGGCCGGTGTGAGCAACTGGACCGCCTGCCATGAGATACGAAGTCCAACTCGCGTCCAGCTCCGAAGGAAAAAAACGCGTCATCGAGCTCGAACGCGAAGCTGTCGGTTGGCGAGTCACCTTGGATGGCCAGCCCGTCGCCGTCGATGCCGTCGAGATCGCTCCCGATATTCTTTCCATTTTGCTTGAAGGCCAATCCTTCGAAATCAGCGTGACGCCGTCACCAGACGGCAAATTGAAACTCCAGACCGGCTCGCAGGAATTCACCGCCGAGGTCATCAATCCGCGCGCCTGGAGCGGCCGCCGCCACGGCAGCGTCGAAGCCGAAGGCCGCCAGCAAGTCGTAGCGCCCATGCCCGGTAAAGTCGTACGTCTCCTCGTCAAAGCGGGAGACCACGTCGAAGCCGGGCAGGGCCTTCTGGTTGTCGAAGCCATGAAGATGCAGAACGAAATCCGCTCGCCTAAGAGCGGCACTGTCGAGCGCGTCCTGGCCAAGGAAGGCCAGCCCGTCAACGCGGGCGAGATCCTCGCTTGGATTGACTAGGGCCGCGGAAACATAAGGGGATTGAAGACCCAGCCATGAATGACTCCCACTCCAATCTTTCCGTCAGCCGGTTGCTAGGGTTCTTGTTAGGACTCCCTCTCTTGCTGCTGGCCCTTTTCAATTTGGCCCGAGCTCTGAAGTCAGAAAAATGGCCCTGGACTCCGGGCGTCGTCGTCACTGGGAAAGAGTATGGTCAGGGAGAAGATCAGGGCTATCGCTTCAGGGTGTCGTATACGGTTGGCTCGGCGCAATATGTCTGTGGGCGCGTGGATTGGGCGGCCACGCACACTTCGCGGGATAAATATCGCTACTACGCCGGTGCCAACGCACGCGTGTACTACGATCCCGCAAATCCTGCCAGTTGTGTCCTGGAGCCCGGAGTTTCCGGCTCGCTTGCGCTGGAACTGATCCTGGGCATCGGACTTTCGGCCTGGGGATTGTGGGCTCACAGCAAAATCAAGAGCAGTCAAGTGCCGCAACCGGCGGTTTCCGAGCCCGTTCCAATCGCCGCGGCTACAGGCTCGCTTGATGCCGTGCGTGACCTTGCCCTGTCAAACCGCACCATCGAAGCGATCAAAATGTACCGCAAGCTCAAAGGCGTCGATTTGAAAGAAGCCAAGGATTACGTCGATGACCTTCGCCGTGGTCGGCCCGACTCGCAGTAACTTACGCGAATCCTTCGATCGGAGAAGTCCTCGGATCAAAGGGAAACAAATTTCCCGGGAGAGATTGATTTATATCAGTGGCCGATGGACCGTTGCGGCATGGTGGTCTTCGCCGCGTCCGGCAATTTGCCTGCCGCCTCGATGACTTGCTCCGCCAGGAAGTTCGACACGCGCGCCCCATCCCGCGCGATCGCCAGATACGCTAGGCGCAGCAACTGTTCCTTGCGGTTGCGCAGCGTATCGCGGATGGTTTGCTGCACTTGCGGTTCGGAGATGGCGCGTAGCCCCGGGGATTCGCGCGTGATGAGTTTCAAAATGAGGATGCGCGGGCCATCTTTCGGCTGCACCTGAATTGGCTGGCTGACTTGCCCGGCCTTCAATGCCACTACGGCCTTTTTCAGCGCCGGGTCCGATTGGTTCAGCGCCGATTCCGGAACGTAACCCAGGTCGCCGCCCGTTCCCGCGGTGTTCAAGTCTTCAGAATAATCCATCGCTAGTTGCGCAAAATCCGCGCCGCTATTCAGCCGGTCCGTCAGCATCTTGACCTTTCGCTGGGCCTCGGCTTCGTTGGTGGCGTCGTCGTTTTTGCGGTTGCGGATCTGTTGTTCTTTCCGGGGTGTTACCACGATCTGCGCGATGTGATATTGCGGTTCTGCCACATTGAACTGGGCTTTGTTCGCGTTGTAAAAATCCGCAACGTCCTGGTCGGTGATGGTAATTTTCGCCACCACTTCACGGTTCAACAATTTCTGGATGGAAAGCTGGCGGCGCAACTCCAGCTTCAGGTCCTCCACCGTCATGGCTTGGTCTTTCAGCCGCCTCTGAAATTCGTCCTCGGTGTAAGGGCTCTTCATCTCCGTGAACTTGTCTTCGACCTCGCCATCGCTGGCCTCGAGGTTCAGCTTCTTCGCCTTTTCAAGCAGAATTTCGTTGTTGATCAGCTCGTCGAGGACGTTGAGCTTCTGAGAAAGCGATTCTTCCAGCGAAGGCTCCTGCCCCTCGGGGTTCACGCGTGTGCGATAGTACTTGTCGACTTCCTCGCGCTTGATCTCTTTCCCGTTCACCACCGCCCACACGTCCGGCGCGTGCCGCGCCTCCTTGTTGCAGCCTGCGGCGGCGGTAAACACTATCGCCGCCAAGGGCAGCCATGCTACGGCGCGCTTCACTCCCTTTGACTGCTTCATCGGAGGCCCCACGGAACGCAGGTTCGCAACGGTCAAGTCCAAGATTCGAGGCTCAGGCGGCTTTCTTTACTTTGCCGGCGCGGATGCACGCCGTGCAAACGCGCACTTGCTTCCTCACGCCCGCCACCACCGCGCGCACGCGCTTTAGGTTCGGATTCCACCGGCGCCGCCGCGTGTTATTCGCGTGGCTGATCACGTTTCCAAAATGCGGCGCTTTGCCGCAGAACTCACACTTCAGTGCCATTTTTCTTCCTGCTTCAGTTTTTATTTGGGCTTGGATTTCCTGCTGGAAATGTCGCCAAACCA
>WNFF01004459.1_pt1 | contig 11432 bp, 15 predicted proteins | sample 5400441 | NCBI WGS metagenome assembly WNFF01 (sample SAMN13153345, study PRJNA577476) | soil metagenome | isolation source: 120 cm saprolite under Douglas fir tree site 2 hole 3 replicate 1 | place: USA:California | collected 2015-04-18
AGCGCGGCGGAAGCGGTGCCATCAAAGCAACGGTCGTGAAAGCACAAGCGGACTCGGGTCATGAGCGAACGATTCAGGCCTTTCGGTAAGCCGGTGGGGAGTGCCGCCGGCTGCAAAGCTTTTAACGATGCGGTGAGCGCAAACGAAAGTCAAGCGCAAACCAACCCGCAAAAAAAACACAGCCGCCCACTGAAATGAGCGGCTACGAAACTGTCAAATCCAAGCGCAATTTCGGTGACTATCGCGGCTTCCCCGAATTATTTGACCATTCCTTCCACCAGATCCCCGATGATCGGTAACTTGAATTTTTCGTGTTGATACGCTTTGTACATCACGAATATCCAGAGGACGAAAAGCGCCAGCCCAAGCAGCGGATACAGCATAAAGGCAAGAAGTCCAAGGTGTATCACATGCAGCAAACCCATAAATATGGCCAGTACAAAGTACAGCACGAATACACCGATGGACATGGCGATGGACTGTGCTGCATGAAACTTCACGAACGGACGTTTGTCAATCAGCAGGAAAATGAGTCCGGTGACCCAGCCGAGAATGTAGCAGAGCAATCCCGCAACATTTTCGTCGAGCCCCGCCGTTGGCGACGCTGCGGCCACAGCGGCCGCCGGCGCGGTCGCGGCACCTTGGCTTGCACCGCATTTTGGACAAAACGAAGCAGTCCCGATTTCCTGCCCGCATGCTGAACAGAATGCCATCGCGCCCTCCCATACCTGCAGATGCGCGGGAGCGTAACAAAACTACCAGCGGTCAAGCAATCGAAATTCTGGCGCGGCAGCCGGGTAGCACTGCGAAGGAATATGCACAAGAATTGCATGTCCTTTTGCTTGGCGTTCGGTAAAATCCGCAGCAAATGCCAACCTCTCCCGCGCCGGGCCTGACAAACGATCTCACCAATAAGCCCACGCAAGCCGGGCGATTTTCGCTGCCGCGCGACATCACTCCAGCCGAGCGAAGTACGCTCATCGCCGGCAGTCTCGGCTGGCTCCTCGACGCGATGGACGTCATGCTTTTTTCCCTGGTGCTCGCGTATCTGGTGCGCGAATTTTCCATGGACACGCGCACCGCGGGGTTTCTCAATTCCCTGACGCTCATCGCATCGGCAATCGGTGGATTTTTCTTCGGATTTCTGGCCGATCGCATCGGCCGAACACGCGCGCTAATGGCTTCAATTCTTGTGTATTCCATCGCCAGCGCGGCATGCGCATTCACGCACACCATTCCTCAGTTGGGATTTTGTCGTTTTGTGTTGGGGCTGGGCATGGGCGGCGAGTGGACCACCGCGGCGGCGCTGATCGCGGAAACCTGGCGCGCAGAGCATCGCGGCAAGGCGCTCGGCTTGATGCAATCCGCGTACGCGATCGGCGAAGCCGTCGCCGCACTGGTGGTAGCGGTCGTGCTCCCGCATTTCGGCTGGCGCGCGGTTTTTCTTGTAGGCTTTCTTCCCGCACTCATCGTGCTCTGGATTCGCAGCCGCGTCCCCGAGTCAGAGCTCTGGCAGCAACGCGCAGCGCAACCGCAACACGCAAAACTGCATACGCTTCTTCAAGGCCAAACGCTGCGCAACGGAATTCTCGCCACAGCGATGAACTCCTTCGCAATGTTCGGCTATTGGGGATTGTTCGTCTGGATTCCCGGCTACCTTTCTATTCCAATCGCGCAAGGCGGCCGCGGCCTTAGCCTTGCAAAGACTACTTCGTTTTTCCTGATCCTCTGCTCCGGCAAATGGCTGGGCTATGCACTCTTCGGTTTTTTTGCGGATGTATATGGCCGAAAGCGCCCGTATTTCGCATATCTATTGATCGCGGCTCTGCTCGTTCCGGCGTATGGACTTGTCCATACGCCGCTCTCGCTGCTGATCCTGGGTCCGCTGGTCGGCTTTTTTGGTATTGGATTTTTTTCGGGATTCGCGGCCATCGCCAGCGAGATTTTCCCCGGCGAAATTCGCGCCACTGCCATGGGATTGAGTTACAACGTGGGCCGTGGTCTTTCGGCAGGCGCACCGTTCGCGGTGGGAGCGCTGGCGGTTCGTTTCGGAATTGGCCCGGCGTTTTTGTTGCCGGCCGTTGCATACTTGATCGCAGCGTCGCTGGCACTGCTCTTGCCGGAAACACGCGCGCGCCAACTTACTTAAGTCTTCAACAATCAAATTCCTTCTACTCGAGAAAATGCATCGCTGCGCCGCGCACGCATCGTAAATTTCACGGGACTGTATTGCGCGGCGGCCAGCGTCTTCTGAAAATCCCCATCACTGGCATAAATTCTTTTCGGGACGCGGCGCGCCATGATGCTGAAGGCCAGCGGCTCGCGCCGAAAGGGATACGGAGCGATCGTAACCACGTTAGCGCCTTCGCCATGAAGCTCCAGATCGGTCTCCTCACCCTGGTCATTGACAGGAACAGCATCCACAATCGCGTCCTGTTGCGGATTCAAACAGAAGTGCAACGACAAACGGTCCAGCGCTTCCAGGCGCGCTACGTTTGCATGGATGAGCGGCTCCTCCATAAACGGCTTGGTGGCCGCATTGCCGCGAAGATCCACTTTCAATCGCAACTGCTGCAGTCGTAACTGCTGCACGAACTCGTTCGCAATGTGACTCTCTTCGTTTTTCACATATTTCGCGGAAAATCCCGGCATGGTTGCGCGCGTCCGATCGTACAAGACCGACGCATGCATACTGGCCAGCAGCCCCGCGTAGTGGTCAACCTTCACCACCCGCTCGATTCCCTTTTGATAGAGCGCGATGTGTGTCGCAGTGGGAATAGACATGAAGCTGAATGGCAGGCGAGTCTTGGCGTCCAGTATTGCTTCCAGCTCCCATTCGCTCCAGCCATTGTCGTGCTCCGCGACCGCCAAACAAAACGAAGCATTGGGCTGCGGCTTGGTGAATTTTTCGTTGCCCCATTCACGCGCCAAAAATCCCGCAAGGAACGCGTGATCCGTCTGACGAATCACCAGCAATTGCGGATCGCGTTCGCCTTTTTCTTCGACAAGGATCATGCCTCTGCCCTCGCGCGCAGGCGAAATACTCCATCACAATTTTCGTTTAGATGACGCCTTCTGATTTCAGGCGCGCCAACTCGGCTGCGGGGAGGCCAAGCCAATCTCGATAGACTTCGTTATTATGCGCTCCGAGCGGCGGGCCAATCCAGCGCAAACCCCCGGGAGTTCCGGTAAGTCTGGGAGCCACGGTCGGCAGCTTCACCGATTGCCCGCCGGGCAATTTCACCTCTTGATAAACTTGGCGTTCGCGATAATGCTCGTCTTCCAGCATTTCGGCGGCCGAGTAAATCGGACCGGCAGGAACTTCCGCGGCTTCCAGCAGCCGAATCGCTTCCTGCGCAGTGTGCCGTCGCGTCCAGGCTGAAATAGCGTCATCGATTTCCTTAACGTGCTGCGATCGCCCATCGTTCTGCGCGAGCCGTGCGTCTTTTGCCAGATCGTCGCGGTCCATCGCAATCATCAAGCGGCGAAAAATACTGTCGCCATTCGCACCGATGACAATATACGCGTCGTCCGCGCAACGATAAGTTCCGCTCGGCACGATTCCCGTGAGCCGCATGCCTTCACGCTCGCGTCTCACGCCGGCAAGATCGAACTCGGAGATCGTTCCTTCCATTAGATTAAGAACCGTTTCATAGAGCGCGATATCAATCAACTGCCCGCTGCCGCCCTTTGCATCGCGATGATACAGCGCCATCAAAATCCCGAGTGCCGCATGCAGACCGGCCACGGAATCTCCCAAACTTAAATTTGCACGCACCGGCGGGCGCGCGGGCTCGCCGGTTACATAGCGCAACCCGCCGAACGCTTCGGCCACCGCCGCAAAACCTGGCTTCTGCGCATTACGGCCAGTCTGTCCGTAGCCGGAAATTCGCGCCAGAATAAGTCCGGTATTTTCCTTCTTCAATTCTTCGTAGCCGAGTCCCCATCTTTCCAGCGTGCCTGGCCGAAAATTTTCCAGTACCACGTCCACGCGTTTCGCAAGTTCGCGCGCGATGCGTTGTCCTTCGGCCACGCGCAGATTCAGCGTGACGCATTTTTTGTTGCGCGCCATCGAATACCACCACAGCGAAGTGCCCTCATGAACCACCCGCCAGTTGCGCAACGGATCGCCACCCACCGGCGGCTCCGCCTTGATCACTTCCGCGCCAAACCACGCCAGAAACGCGGCTGCGAATGGACCTGCGATAGCCTGCCCAAGCTCGAGAATTTTCACGCCTGCCAGCGGACCCGGACTCGCGTTCAGTTTTTCGTTAGTACTCATGCGTTTTCGTTGTTCTACTCCGCTCATTTCACACACTGCGCTGAAATACAATTGTTGAGGCCGCGGACCATTCTTTTATTGGCACTAAGGAATTGTAGGGCACATTTCGTATTCACCAAGCTTTTGCTTCGCTGTAACAAGCTCGCAACAACACTCCACCAGAGTGCTTGATGGTCGTGTCGCTGGTCCTGTGTCCCGCAGGTCAACCGGCTGTCCAAAATCGCACTGCAAAATCTGGAGAGGTGATGTCCATGTTGAGAAAGACAGCATTGCTGTGCCTCGGAGCCGTGGCTATCGCCGCCGCGGCTTTCGCGCAAGAGGGCCCCGTTCCCAAGGGAGTGCCAAAGCTGGATCACGTTTTCGTTATCTTGATGGAAAATCACGGTTACAGCCAGGTCATCGGCAATCCTAACAATCCGTTTGTGAACAAGCTGGCCAAATCAGCCAATAGCTCGCACAACTATTTCGCCATCGCCCATCCGAGCTTGACGAATTATCTGGAAATAGTTGGTGGATCGAACTTCGGCATTCATACCGACAATTATCCTGATTGGCACAACGGTAATTGCACCACTAATCTGTCCTCGGGAATCGTCGCCACTGATAGTCCAGCCAGCGGCATCATCTGCCCAATCTGGGGAACCGGCACCGACGCGGCCACACCCGCGATTGACTTCACCAACGAAACCCAAGGACCTCCGGGCGACATCAACATTAACGGTGTACAATCCATCGCCGCAAATCCGCACACCGTTGGCAAGACCATCGCCGATCAACTGGTGGCTGCAGGACTTTCGTGGAAGAGCTACCAGGAAAGCTTGCCGTTGTCGGGAGCCGACCTGGTTAACGTCAGCGATGGCTACTATACCAACAACACAGATTTCACGAAGATCATGCCTACATTGAATCCGCCGCTGACTTCCGGTGACCTCGTGTTCCTTTATGCTGTGAAGCACAATCCCTTCGCCTACTTCCGCGATGTTCAGGATGGTCATCACTCCGACCTGAGCTTGAGCCGCGTGGTTGCGTTCGACGGAGCAGGCGGATTGTTCGCTGATTTGGCCTCTGGACATGTTCCCAACTATTCCTTCATCGCGCCGAATCAATGCAACGACCAACACGGTCGCGGCAACGCCGGCGCATTCTGCAACTTCGACCCGACCGACAACGGGACGCAGGTAGGGCTAAATCCCGCACTAATGTACCGCGGTGATGTGGCGGTCGAGACACTGGTAAACGCCATCCACAAATCGCCGGTGTGGAAAGAGGGCCACAACGCGATCATCCTCGTCTGGGACGAGAACGATTACAGCACCGCTCCGGAAACCAACCAGGTGCCGCTGATCGTTGACACCAACTACGGCGTGGACGGCGTGCAGAGCAACGTCCGCTACAATCACTTCTCCCTTCTGAAGACGGTCGAAGCTGGATTCAAGCTTCCTTGCCTCAACCACACTTGCGATTCCAACGTCGCGGTTATGGCCGATCTCTTCCAGAAGGGCAAAGCCGACGGCGATCACGACGGCGACCACCAGTAGTTTCAGGCTAACTTCAGGTTGGCTTGCACCAGCGGCGGCTGCGGGTATTATGCATCACCCGCAGCCGCCGTTTTAGTTGGCTCCCGCCGCGCTTCACTACTTCATTCCGTCAAAACTTCGTTTCTGCTACAGTTCGTGAAAAGGGAGGCATCACCATGCGAAAAGTGTTAACAGTCGGGAGTGCAATTCTTCTTACGGTTGCTGTCGCGGCCATCGCGCTGCACGCGCAGCAGGACAAGTCCAAGAGACCCAGTCCGCCGGCCACCGCGAAATGCGATCTGCCGGGCGGCGGTTCCGTAACCGTGGATTATTCGAGTCCGCGAGCCAAAGGACGCAAGATTTTTGGAGAAGTGGTTCCATATGGCGAGCCGTGGCGCACCGGTGCCAACGAAGCTACAACATTCGTAACCACTGCTGACGTTATGGTTGGCGGAAAGCATGTTCCGGCCGGAAAGTACACGATTTTTACTGTGCCCAACAAAACCGAGTGGGTTTTGATCGTCAGTAAGAAGACCGGCGAGTGGGGGATTCCCTATCCAGGCGCTGACATGGATCTGGTACGCGCGAGTATGAATGTATCCGCAACCGCGTCACCGATCGAAAATTTCACAATCGCCTTCGACAAAGGCAGCAAGGGCTGCACCCTGCGCATCGAGTGGGAAAATTCGCGCGCCACCGTAGACATTTCATCGATGTAACAGCTTGATGCTTTTTGTAGCGGCGGCTTTATGCCGCCGCTCTTTCTTTGTCCGGTCGGTCGGAGACCGAACTTGTTACCCTCAGTCCACTGCACGTTTACGCGATTCAAACCTTTAGCCGCGCCATTCCACGGTCGACCAAAAATACCGCCGCAATCACCATAACTGCGGAAAGAATCACATTTAACGAAACGTGTTCGTTCGCGAACCACCAACCCAACAGCACCGCCACAATCGGATTGACGTAAGTGTGTGTAGCTACTAGCGTCGGCGAATAGTGCTCCAGCAACCAGTTGTACGCGGTGAACGCAATCACCGAACCGAACACGATCAGATAAGCCAGCGACAGCCATGCGAGCCGCGGTACATTGAGCAATGAAAAGCCGCGATATTCGCCCACGGCCGTGGCAGTGGCAAGAAGCATGCCCGAGCCCGCGAGCAACGACAAAGCGGAGAGCAGCAGCGGGCTACCGGACAAATGCGAGCGGCGCGAGTAGATAATACCCGCCGACCAGGAAATCGCTCCGATAAGGCAAGCGATAGCTCCCAGGAATCCGCCGCGGCCTGACGACCACACGTCGCGGCCCAACAGCAGCCCCACGCCGGCCAGTCCCAGCGCCACGCCCACCAGCAAATATCCGTTCATTCGCCAGCGTTTTTCCGCCGCGCAGGTCATCAGAAACACCCAGATCGGCTCGGACGCGATAAGTAAGGACGCAAGACCGCTGGGAATCTGCGTCTCCGCCCAATGCAAAGAGCCGTGGCCAATCAGGAAAAATAGGAATCCGATGACCAGGCTGGCCTTGACTTGTGGCCACGTGGGGCGCTGCCCTTTCGCTAGAGCCCACAGCAGCAAAATCGTGCCGGCGATCAGGTGCCGGAAACCAGCCGTGTAAAGCGGTGGAATCGCGGCCACCGCATAGCGAATTGCAAGATAAGTCGAGCCCCAGATAACGTAGATGGAAAAAAATGCCGCGACGACGCTCAAGCGGTTTGCCGGGTGCTTAAGCGCGGAGATCGCGGCTGCTTCTAAAGGTTCGAGCGTTGCGGTTTGTGATTCCGAACTCATGGTGCCTTCCCGGCTGGCTCGTAATGAATAAACTGCGTTATACTCATTACCGAGGATACGACCTTCTCTGTAATGAGTCAACTTACTTTCGGTCATTAGTATGAAGAAATCGGAATACAATTTCCTGGCGCATGGTCACGGCAAAACCGCACCCTGGATAGACCTTGTCAACAGCCAGGAATGGGACACCTTTGGGCGGCTCACCGACCATCTGAACAATCCTGCATGGGTTCCCTACTTCCTGCGGCAATGGCATTTTGCAAGTCCATCGCGCGAACCCGCGCCGATTGCTCGACTGAAAACGCTACGAGCGGCGCTGCGAAAAGCCTCAGAAGCTCTTTTTCACGGCAAACCGATTCCCTCGCCGGAACTCCGCGCACTAAATGACGTCCTGAACTTAAGGGGAAAACAGCGACTCTTCCAGCGCCAAAATGGGTTGCGGATTGAGTTTGTGCCGGACAAGTCTGGATGGCGTCGGATTCACGCTGTGGTTGCTCGTTCATTCGTCGAAACTATCGCCGATGGCCAGTCTGCACGCGTCAAGATCTGCCGCAACGACGATTGCCGCTGGGTTTTCTATGACCAAACAAAAGGCAAAACCCGCTGCTGGTGCAGCAGCAAAAGTTGCGGCAACCGCGAACGCGTCCGCCGCGCCCGTGCACGGGACAATCATTGATCCAGTTTCAGGAATTCTTGGGGCGGATCAGTGCCAGGAATTCGTCGCGGGTCTGCTTGTTTTCGCGGAAAGCGCCGAGCATGGCACTGGTAACCGCCGAGCCGTGCTGCTTTTCGACACCGCGCATTTGCATGCACAAGTGGCGGGCTTCGATGATCACACCCACACCTTGCGGCGCGATTTTTTCCTCGATAGATTTGGCGATCTGACACGTCATGCGCTCCTGAATCTGCAAGCGCCGAGCGAACATATTCACCAGGCGTGCGATTTTGCTGAGGCCGACGACTTTGTTGCTTGGCAGATACGCGACGTGGGCTTTGCCGAAAAACGGCAGCAGGTGATGTTCGCACAAGCTGAAAAATTCGATGTCCTTTACTACCACCATTTCGTCGTAGGCGACGCTGAAGGTTGCGCCGTTCAATACATGGTCGACATTTTGATGATAGCCGCTGGAGAGAAACTTCAGCGCTTTCTCGTACCGTTCCGGAGTCTTCCGCAAACCTTCGCGTTCGGGATCTTCGCCGACCAGGCGAATGATTTCCCGGACGTGCGCGGCAATGGCGCGGGCGTTCTGCGGTTTTGTATCCAAATCGTTGAGCAGCAATTCTTCCGTTGTGGGTGTCGTAGGCTTGGTCACGGCTTGGTCCTCGCTTAATTCCCTTCGTACTCGAAACTATTGTTAGACGTCTCTTCAATGCGAACGGCTTCCAGCTTGGCGGCAGTAAAAGATTTCAGCCGCTTAAATATTTCCGTACATAGATTTTCGGTTGTGGGCACGAGTTCGCGAAAAGCCGCAACGTCGTCCTGCAATGAGCGATGATCAAACGGCTCGATCACTCGTTCGCTCACGAACGCATCAAGATCGGCGAGATTCGCAATCATTCCGGTTGCGGGATCGACTGCGCCGGAGAAAAGCACTTCCAGTATGTAATTGTGGCCATGGCCGTAGGGATTATTGCACTTTCCGAAGACACGGTTATTTTCTACTTCAGAAAGCCTCGCGCTGTGCAAGCGGTGCGAAGCCGCGAAGTGATAACGTCGTCCGAGCGCGATGTGCAGAGTTTCGCTCATTAGGCGGCTCCCTTCGCGCCGTTGCGGTAGCAATCAGCAAACAAATCGGCCGATTCGTACAGTCGCACGCGATGCAGATGCCCCAGCGGAATTTTAGTTTCAAGCAAATTCCAGATCACGCGCGCGACATTTTCACAAGTGGGAATCTGATTTTTCAGTTCCGCAACTTCGTAATTCAAGAAGCGGTGGTCCATGCGTTGCGTAATTTCGCGATCCAAGATCTCTTTCAGCTCTTTCAAATCAAGAACCATTCCGGTGACCGGATCGGGCTCGCCGGCGATAGTGACTTCAAGCGTGTAGTTGTGGCCATGGCCATGCGGATTATTGCATTTGCCGAAGACGCGCCGGTTCTCTTCCGCGGACAAAGCGGGATTGTGGTACAGATGCGAAGCGGAGAACTCGAGTTTGCGCGTTAAGTAGACCATATTGTTTCTATTCTATTTATTTGATGCGCCGACACCCACAGTATATTCCCTGCCCTTCCACGTAACTTTGCCTTTGGCGTAGCTTTCGTGCGAAGCCCAGAGCACGCCTGCGTACAAAAATATCGCTGGTAAGTAATAGATGATGTATTTGAAGGGGAAATGGTTACGCGAAAGCGCCATTCCGTACGATACCTGGCGTAACAACAGCAGAATCACTCCCGCAAATATGGCGACGGGCAGTTTGATACCGATGATCAGGATCACCAAAATCATCCACGGGAATGCGGACTCAAATTCGGCGAAAACCGAACCGGTGCTACCGCCCATCAATTGGAAAAGATTCTTTTTCCAGCCTTCCCACATCGCGGAAAACGAGCGATACATGCGTACGCGAACGATTCCGAATCCTGAAGCAAACCAGATGCGAAATCCGGCGGACTTTACGCGCCGCGCGAGTGCGACATCTTCGAGGACTGCGCCGTGAATTGCAGCATGACCGCCAACGGCATCGTAGGTTTCGCGTTGGATCAAGAGGAATTGTCCGTTGGCGGCAGCGGCTTTGGAAGCGGTGTCGTTTACTTCATCGAAAGAAAATCTTTGCGCGAGCCGCAAATACACAAACGGAATCAACACTCTTTCGTACCAGGTCTGCAATTCCTGCTCCGGCGAAAACGAAATGAGCGCTGCATCTTTTTCGGTTGCCAGCGCAATGGCTTTTGCAATTGCGCCTTCGAGCAAGACCGCGTCGGCATCGGTAAACAGCAGCCACGGCGAACTGGCTTGGTGAGCGCCGAGCGAGACGGCGTGATTTTTTCCTACCCAGCCTGCCGGCGGAGCGGGCGCGTCTATCACGCGGAGATGCGAAATGTTTTTTGCCAGGCCGTGAAGAATTTCCGCGGTGCGATCGGAGGATTGGTCGTTTACGGCAATGATTTCAACGATTTCCGGTTGCGCAGCGAGCGATGTGATGCAGGCGGCGATGGACACTTCTTCGTTGCGGGCGGGGACGATGGCAGCGACGCGGGTGGAGGTATTCATAGTTAAGAAACGTGCGGCAAGGGCATTTGCAGGAAGTTTGCTGCGTTTTGATTCCCAAGCGGATGCGTTAGTATATCACCGATATGGAAAGGCTTCGCAGGGCGATGGTGTGGGTCGGGCTGGCGCTGGGCGTCTCGATTTTGCTCCTGTTTGCGCTGCCTAGCTACCGGCAGGGCGAGGCATCGATTGCCGGGAAAACGGCGGATGACTTTGCGCTGACGATCGACGGCAAGGCGCAACACCTTTCGGATTATCGTGGGAAGGTAGTGGTGTTGAATTTCTGGGCTTCGTGGTGCCCTCCGTGCGTGGAAGAGGCTCCCGCGTTAAATCGCCTGCAGCGGCATATTGAACCGATGGGTGGAACGATTCTAGGCGTCAGCATTGATGAAGATCCGGCAGCGTATGAAAAATTCCTGAAGGATTTCGCCATCGTGTTTCCGACCTGGCGAGACCCAGAGGCGAAGGACAACAAGTCCAAAATTGCGCTGGGTTATGGGACTTCGCTGATACCCGAAACTTATGTGATTGACCGGCACGGAAAGATTGCGCGGAAGTTGGTAAGCGCTCAGCAGTGGGACTCGCCGGAGATGCTGGCTTATTTCGACGCGGTTCTGAAGGAGAAGTAGCTGCAGGAA
>WNFF01004460.1_pt1 | contig 11431 bp, 14 predicted proteins | sample 5400441 | NCBI WGS metagenome assembly WNFF01 (sample SAMN13153345, study PRJNA577476) | soil metagenome | isolation source: 120 cm saprolite under Douglas fir tree site 2 hole 3 replicate 1 | place: USA:California | collected 2015-04-18
TGGTCTCGGTGCAGCCGGAAAATCTGCTTGCCGAACTCGGCGTCAAGCCCGGCGAGAACCGCGACGGCGTGCGCTTCGCGCAGAACATGTGCCCGAGCAAGGGCACCATGGATATCTTCGTCGAGCCGGTGCTGCCGCATCCCTCGCTGGTTATTCTCGGCGTCAGCCCGGTGGCGCTGTCGCTGGCCACGCAGGCGCGGCAGCTCGGTTACCACGTCACCGTGGCAGCACCCGCCGCCGACCTGCTGGGCACGCCCGACGCCGATATGCTGATCGACGGCTACGCGCTCGGCGGGCTCCACCAGGCCCGGCGCTTCATCGTGGTGTCGACGCAAGGCAAGGGCGACGAAGCCGCCCTGCGCACCGCGGTCTCGACCGATGCCGCCTATCACGCCTTTGTCGGCAGCCGCCGCAAGATGGCGGCGCTGCGCGAAAAGCTGATCGCGGAGGGCATCGACGCATCGGCGATCGACCGCATCAAGGCGCCGGCCGGCCTCGATCTCGGCGCCATCACGCCGGAAGAAATCGCGATGTCGATCCTGGCCGAAATTACGATCGAGCGCCGGCGCGGGCAGCGCATCCCTTCACCATGATCAGCAGACAGGAACCCGGCACATGCAGATGAACGACAGCCAGCGCATCCCCGCGTCCAAAGACAAAGTCTGGGCCGCGCTCAACGATCCGCAAGTCCTGAAGAAATGCATTCCGGGCTGTCAGAACCTCGAGATGTCCTCGCCGACCGACATGACCGCCACGGTGGTGTTCCGGGTAGGACCGGTCAAGGCGACGTTCGGCGGCAAGGTGACGCTGTCCGACCTCGATCCGCCCAACAGCTATCGTATTTCCGGCGAAGGCTCCGGCGGCGTGGCGGGCTTTGCAAAAGGCGGCGCCACCGTGCGCCTGGAATCCGAAAGCCCTGATGTCACGATCTTGCATTACGAAGTCGACGCGCAGATCGGCGGTAAGCTGGCACAGCTCGGCCAACGCTTGATCGATTCGACGGCGAGGAAACTCGCAGGCGAGTTTTTTGCCTCGTTCGGTGCGGTGGTCGGCGGCGAGGCAGCGGCGCCCGCGGAAGCGGAGGCCGCGCCGAAGGGCTGGCTGGGCAAGCTGACGGGCGCCAATTAGTATTGTCGGCAATGCTGACTCGGGCATCGTAGCCCGGATGAGCGGAGCGATATCCGGGGACGGACGCGACGCCTGTTCTCACCAGGAGTCCGTACCAGCCTGGCGATTGGCAGCGTGCGAAGGCGGGCGAGCTGCGCGCACGGATGTCCCACGCATAAATTTTGGCTCTTGAATATATTCCATTAATGGAATATATTACCTTCGATGGCCTGGGACGTCGAGCACACTGACGAATTCGCGGAATGGTACCATGGCCTCAGCGAAGCGCAGCAGGATGACGTGACTGCCGCGGGATTGCTGCTGATCGAACAAGGGCCACAACTGCCCTTTCCCTATTCGTCAGGGATTAACGGATCGAAGCACGCTCATATGCGTGAGTTGCGTGTGCAAAGCGGCGGACGACCGCTGCGAGTATTTTACGCTTTCGATCCCAGACGGTCGGCGATCCTGCTTATTGGCGGCGACAAAACGGGCGATGATCGCTTCTACGAGCGAATGGTCCCGATCGCCGACCAACTTTATGATGTGTATATCGCCGAGATTAAAAAGGAAGGATTGATCCCATGAGCGGACACAGGCCCTTTAGCGAACTGACCAAGGACTTCACACCCGCGCGCCGGGCACGTGTGGCGGCAAAGGCTGCCGCGCTGCGCGAGGCGATGACGCTCGAGGAGCTACGCAAGGCGCGTTCTCTCTCGCAAGAGGAAGTCGCGGAAGCGCTCACGGTTAACCAGCCCGCCGTAGCAAAGCTTGAAAAGCGCGGTGACATGCACGTGAGCAATTTGCGCCGTTACATCGAAGCGCTCGGCGGCACGCTCGAAATCACGGCGCGCTTCGACAAGACCACCGTGGTCATCAGCAATATCGGCGAAACGCCGTAGTTACCTGTCGTATCAGCATCAAGTCGAGGTGTTTGGAAAGACGATAGCAGCCGGCACGTAAATGCCGGAATTGCTTTCGATCCGGCCATCACTTTCGGTTATGCTGCCGGGCGTCATCTTGCTGGACTGGAGCATAGACCGCCATGACCGAACAAAGCTCATCCGATTGGCTTGGCCTGTCAGGCCGTGTTTGCGTGGTGACCGGTGCAGGCGGCGGCATCGGCCGGGCCGTCGCGTCAAGTCTCGCCCGGGCCGGTGCCCGCGTCGCCGCCATCGATCGCGACGAACGCGGCCTGGAGGTGACGGGCACGGAGTTGCGCGACCTGGGCTGCGAGCATGTGATCGCACGCTGCGATACCTCGAGCGCCGAGAGCGTTGCCGCCGCCTCCGAGACGACCATGGAGTCTCTGGGATCATGCAGCGTTCTGGTCAACACGGCGGCGGTGCTGCGTCCCGGTGCGCTCGAAACCTTGTCGCTTGCCGAATGGAACGCCGTTCTCTCGGTCAATCTCACCGGCTACTTCCTCTGCGCCCAGATGTTCGGCCGGCAGATGCGCGGGCTCGGGCGCGGCAGTCTCGTTCATGTGGCGTCGATCGCCGGCAGCCACGCGCAAGGGCTGAGCGGCGCATATAGCGTCAGCAAGGCGGGTGTTGTCATGCTGTCGCGCCAGCTTGCGAGTGAGTGGGGACCGCACGGCATTCGCAGCAACGTCGTCAGTCCCGGCATGGTGATCACGCCGATGAGCCAGTCCTTTTACGATACGCCGGGGGTCACCGAGCGGCGCGCCGCTGTCGTCCCGTTACGGCGGATTGGCATGCCGCAAGACATCGCTGACGCCATCCTGTTCCTGGCCAGCGACCGCTCGTCCTATGTCAATGGCGACGAGATCACGGTCGATGGCGGCTACGTCAACATGCTGATGAACCTGGTGCCGCGGCCGGGTTTTGACGAGAAGCCGGGTTAACCGCCACGCCACGAGCTCTGAGTGTCCGGTTAGCACCGCTGCCGTTGGCGATGACCGCACAAGGCTGCTCAGGTCGGCGCACCCATGATGTAGGGCTTCAGCATCGCATACATCATGCGGTGCGTCGGCGTCGGGACGCCAAGCTTAAGGCCGAGCTCCACCACCTTGCCGCCGAGCCAGGGCAGTTCGAGCCGGTTGCCGCGATCGAGATCGAGCGCCATCGACGCCTTCATGGCCGGCGGCACGTGGCTGGTAAAATCGAGAATCTTCTCAAGCGCGTCGGCGGGCAGGGCGACGCCGTTGGCGCGGCCGACATCGATCGTTTCCTGCCAGGCGGCAAGGAAAATCGGACGCAGGTCGGGATCGTCGCGCAGCTTGCCGATCGGCTGGCGCGCCAGCGCCATGACGCTGGCGTTGCTGGCGAGCAGGATGAACTTCATCCACAGCTCGGTCAGGATCTGCTCGCTCAAGGTCGCGTCGAAACCGGCCTTCAGGCAAAGCGCGAGAAAATCCTCAGCTCGCTTGCTGCGCTTGCCGTCGAGCTCACCGAATATCATGCGCATGAAGGCGCCAACCTGTTGGATCCGGCCGGGGCCGACGATCGACGCGCTGATTTGCGCCACGCCGCCCATCACGGCGTTGGGCCCAAGGATCGGGATCAGCCGCTCGGCTGCATCGATGCCGTTCTGCAGCGGGATCACCGCGGTGTCGAGACCGATTAGCGGCCTGATATGCTGGCCCGCGCTTTCGACATCCCACAGCTTGACGCAAAACAGCACGATGTCGACCTTGCCGATTTCAGCGGGATCGTCGGTGGCCCGGGTCGGCACCAGATGGGTCTCGCCGCGGCCGCCCTGAACTTTCAATCCCTCGCTCCTCATGGCGGCAAGATGGGCGCCGCGTGCGATGAAGACGACGTCGGCACCGGCCTTGGCCAGCGCGGCGCCGAATCCGCCTCCAACGCCCCCGGCGCCGACAACCGCAATACGCATGGAATTTCCCCTCACTGACTAGAGCCTGGCACCGCGGCCAGGAGTTCATTCCCCATCGGGGGACTTCGAGCCGCCGAGCCGAGAATTCGGCGGCTCTTTTCTTTACGGTCAGTATTGCCAGAGGTGGCGATCAGGCGCCCTTTTCGCACTTCTTCATAAAGCTGGTTTTCGCGGCACCCGAAAGCGGCTTGCCATCCTGGCTCATCGCTTTGGTTGCGCAGGTGTCGACCATGCATTTCTTCATGAATGAGGTCTTGGCCGCACCTGCAAGCGGCTTACCGTCCTTGCCGACCGCTTTGCTCTCGCAAGTCTCCTGTGCGAGGGCGGCACCACCGGCAAATGCTACGACGAATGCGGCGAACATTATTTTCCTGAACACGGTTCTCTCCCTTCGATGGTTATAGCCATCGAATTTGATCCCAGCCGTTTCTTTCAAGCAAGGCTAAAAATTCAATTCCGAAAGGCGAGACGGCTCGCGGGCATGACAAATTGCGGTTCGATCCCCTCAGCGCCGGGGACCGATCGAGCGATGGACATGCTCCGCGCAGAGAACATGCCGATGCAAACTGGCGCCGCGCGGGCGTTGAGCACCCGTCAACGGACATACCCTGACCGGCACGGCACATTGGGTCAATCTCGTCGTTCCGGCCGCGCGCTGATCGCTTCCGGTGTTTCCCGATGAGCGGACATTTTCAGATAGCCGACATGATCGCCATCAGAACCTGCCAGCCAGCGTAAGACGGACCGCAAGCGGTTCGGCGGGATGAACATGACGGTCCGCCACGCCGTCGAGGGGTTCGCCCGGCAAACGAGATACGTAGAAATATTCGATCTGGTTGGTTTGCGCGTTGAACAGGTTGAGAACATCGAGCTGCAACCGCAAGCCGTTGTCGAATTTGTAGCCGGCACGGGCGTTGAAGATCAGAGATTTTTGCGAACGCACGCTGTCGTCTTCGATCAGCGGACGTGGGCCGAAATAGCGCGCGCGCAAGGCGCCGAACCAGCCGGTGTCGCTGCCGAACGTCACGCCGCCGCTCGCGACGACGGCAGGCGCACCGGGAATGCGATCGCCGGCCGGATCGAAATCAGTGAAGCGGGCATGGGTGTAGGCGAAATCCAGATCGAACGTCATCCATGGCAGCACCTTGTAGTGGTTGGTCCATTCGACGCCGACGCGACGGCTGGGGCGGCTCGGCTCGGTGGTACCGGCGTCGCCGACGAATAGCAGTTCCGAATCGAAATCCAGCACGAACACCGCGAGCGAACTGGTGAGATCCGGTATCGCCGTGGTGCGGATGCCGACCTCGGCGCCCTTCGAGCGCACCAATAGCGGCACGCGACCCAGTGGCGTGACTTTGTCGTTGGGATCGACGGTGATGGTTGCGCCGCGAATGTCATTGGTGTGCAGGCCATAGCCGGCATTGCCGTAGAATTCGGTCTTGTACCAAGGACCCAGGACAATGCCGGTCTTCGGGCTGGTCATGGTCGCCTGCGCGTTGCCGGAATTCGCCGGCGTATCGCTGGCGACATGGCCGGCGAAATAATCCTGACGCACCCCGATGGTCGTGCGCAGCCAATCGGTCCAGCGCGCCGTCGTATCCGCCCATACGCCAACGTTGCCCTCCTGCACGTTGTCGGCGCGAACGGTCGAGAGCGTCGCGCGCTGCAGCGTACGGAACAGCCCGACGGTGATATCGTCGGCACGGGTCTGCAGTCCGATACGGGTCTGGGTCGGGATACCAGCCAGTCGCCCCTCGAAACTGTGGCTGGCATCGAACCCATAAAGCGTGCGGCGATCGAGCTGGCTGAACTGGTCGCCGTTGACGGGGTCAGCGAGGAGATAGGTGAAATCGTTGAAGAGCTGCAGCGACGAGCGAACCGCATAGGCGCTGATCTTGCTTTGTCCGGCATCGCTCGATTGCGCCCAGTTGCCGGACAGGCTGAAACGGCTTGAGGTTCCGCCATCCGTGGAGTCGAGCGACCCGAGCCGGTTGATGAGGCCTTGATCGATCGCCCGCTGAGCCACCTGATCCGTCGATGTCCAGCCGTTCGAATAGGCCATCGCGGAAAGTGTAAAACCGTCGGCGGCGGTGCCCTGACTGTAACGCAAGACACCGTTCAGCTTGCGCACATTGTCGGGGACATCCCACGGGCCATTGTATTTGTTGGCTTCGACGGCCGCGAGAAGGATGCCGTCGCCCACCGGCGTCGAACCGGCGGCCAATGCGCGCCGATAGCCGAAACTTCCGAACGTCAATTCCGCGATGTTCTTTGGCAGCTTGTTGATGTAGTCGATGCCGACAGCGCCCGCGGAAGCGAAATCGCCCTGGTCGGCGAAATAGGGTCCCTTGCGGACGTTGACCGACTGGACCAGTTCCGGAATCAGGAAGTTGATGTCGGCGTAGCCCTGGCCGTGCCCGTGCGTCGGCATGTTGACCGGCATGCCGTCGACCTTGATTGCCAGATCGGTACCGTGATCCAGATTGAAGCCGCGGAGAAAATACTGGTTGGCTTTGCCCTCTCCGGAATGCTGGGTCACGATCAGCCCCGGCACTGCCTCAAGCAATTCACCGACCCGCGAGACTGGCCGCGCGTTGAACTCCTCGCCACTGACGCGTGTCTCGCTGGCCGCCGTCGGCTGGAGATTGGCTGTTCCCGATGAAGCGGAAGCGGACGTCACACCGTTCGCCGCGGGTGACGTGGCCGGGGTGAGGGGGGCGGCCGTAGCAGATCGCGAAGGCCGCGCGCGAGGCGCCGGCTGGGCGCGCCGCTTTGGTTTTTTCGGCGCCGCCTCAGGTGCGATGACGGTGACGGCAGGAAGCTGGCTGGCATCGGTGTCTATCGGACGCTGCGCATGTGCCGGCGACGTGAGAACGGCAATGCATGATGCGGCCAACGGGAAAAATAGGCCCCTCAAAACGCTACACAACGCTCATGCCCCCGCATGATAACTGCTACAATCAGCTCAGGACCGCACCGGTTCAATCTAACCCGGCCGGTACCACTACCATTTACCATTCCCAGTATGACGTTACAATGAAAATATCATACTGGAAAAAGGCCAATCATCGGGATTGCAATGCAACGGATCACCATCACCATCGAGGACGACCTGCTCGCGGAAATCGACGCCGCCGCAAAGGATCGCGGCTACCAGAACCGGTCCGAAATCATTCGCGATCTGGCCCGCGCGGGCCTGCAGCAGGGAGCGCGGGACGCCATGCCGTCGGGGCAATGCGTGGCGGCGCTGGTGTATGTCTACGATCACGCCGCGCGCGATCTGTCCAAGCGCCTGGTGCAGAACTTCCATGGCCACCACGATCTGTCGCTGGCGACGCTGCACGTTCATCTCGACGACGACAGCTGCATGGAGGTGACGGCGCTGAAAGGACCCGCCGGCGACGTCCAGCATTTCGCCGATCACATCATCGCCGAACGCGGCGTACGCTACGGTCGCGTGGTGATGATCCCGACCGCAACAGACAAGAAGACCCGCCCCGCACCCAGGCGAAGTCATCGGCACGCTTGAAATGCGGGTCTCGACTCTATCTCAATCCTGCAGCTCAATGTCCGCCGCGGGTTAATCTCGTCGTTCTGACCTGAACGTATTTTTGTCGGCTGAACCGATCAATGACGGCATTGGACGATCGCCGTTCTAGAGCATTTTCCGGAAAAGTGGATACCGGTTTTCCGCAGAAAATGCGATCAAACAAGGAATCTAGAGCGCCTTCCGATTCAACCCAATTGGAAAGCGCTCTAGGATAAGGTTATCTGCTCGTGCGCGAGCACGCGTTGCACGGCCGGAATTCGCCCTTTGGGGTTCTGCGCCATCCAGGCGGGACTTGTTGTACCCTCTCCGCCGACACGGCCACGCGAGGAAACCAGCTCAAGGTCGTAGGGTTCACCAATCTCCTCCAGCACGATATGCGCCGCCATCGAGCAGGCACCCGGTGAATAGTACAAGCGATGATGCATTGAAGAATCCCCGGTTCAATTCCTTCGATCCAGCATAAAACAACAGTAGCAATGTCCAAAGCCGGGAAATTTGGAAGCGGGGGCCTGCTGGACCTGTGACTCAAAATGGAGAATTATTCGATTGTCCCACAAAGGCCACGAACTCAACAGGCAATCCCATGTCAGCCCCGGTCACCGATAGCGTCGAATCTTCACGGCCGATGTTGTTCCAGCCGTTCAAGATCCGCGGCCTGACGCTGAAGAACCGCCTCGTCGTGCCGCCGATGGTCCACTACCGCGCCGGACCCGGCAGCACCTGCTGCAGCTTTCACAACGTGCATCTCGGCCGCTATGCCCTGGGAGGCTTCGGGCTTGTCTTTGTCGAGGCGACGGCTGTCGAAGAGGTTGGCCTGATCAACGAGCATGACCTTGGCATCTGGAATGATGCACAGTTGCAAAGCTTCAAGCCGCTCATCGCCTTCATGAAGGGCGAGAAGACGGCGATCGGCATTCAGCTCGCCCATGGTGGGCGCAAGTCGTCCTCGCAGCGGGCGATGGACGGCATGGGCCCGCTCACCCCGCAAAATATCGAGGCGGGCGCCAAGGTGTGGCAGCCGGTGGGCCCCACCAGCCAGCCGGTCGCGACTGGATGGCTTATCCCGCACCAGCTCACCACTGAAGAGTGCAGGGCGATGGTGCGCACCTGGGCAGCCGCGGCCCGGCGTGCCGTCGATGCGGGATTCGACGTGATCGAAATCCACACCGCCCATGGCTATTTGCTCGCCTCGTTTCTTTCCCCCATTTCCAACACGCGCAACGATGAATACGGCGGCGACCGCAACGGGCGCATGCGCTTGCCGCTCGAGATTGTTGAAGCCGTGCGGCGCGAAATGCCGGAAACGATGCCGTTGTTCGTGCGTGTCTCCGCCGTTGACGGAGCCCAGAACGGCTGGAATCTGGATGACACGGTTGTCTTCGCCCGGGAATTGAAGGCCCGCGGCGTCGACCTGATCGACTGTTCCTCCGGCGGCATTTCAGGCTCGGCGACGGCGGCGCAAGTCCCGCGCGGCCTCGGTTTCCAGGTGCCCTACGCCGAACGGGTCCGCAACGACGTCGGCATCGCGTCGATGGCGGTCGGCATTATTCTCGAAGCACAGCAGGCCGAAGCCATCCTGGAGAATGGCCAGGCCGACCTCATCGCTGTCGGCCGGCAATCTCAGTTCAATCCCAATATCGCGCAGCACTGGGCCCATGATCTCGGCATCAACCGGAAGTTCGAGGATTGGACTCCCGAATTTGGATGGTGGCTCGAGAAACGAATTCGGACCATCGAAGGGTTCGCCACGCCGACCGGGGTCGTCACGCGACACAAGATGTCAACTCCCGGGGAGTGAAGCCTTCGCGATGTCCGGGAAGGATCACTCTAGGAAGTGACTTTGCTGAGTCACTTCCCTCTCCTCCAAGAGGGGCGCCGTTGGAATGCCTAACTCGTTGAGCGGAGCTGTGATTTAGATCACGTATTGCACCCCGAGAGAAATGATAGCGTGGTGGCGATCAAACGACGGGGTCCGATCATGCCCACCATATTCGACTTCCTCTACCGCGAATACTGCCGTGCCCGCCTCGCCGAAATGCGGAAACAACTTCTTCTGGTCTCGGCTGAGAGCCATGAGGTCCCAGAAGCGAATTGCGATGTCAGCCATCCTGGCGGGTCCGCCGGTCGGGATAGCGGTTTTGGCGACGATAGGACAGCCACACAGCACGAAGCTCGCCAAATTCACTGAGCCGACGCGGCTAAAGGCGGCTGAGGGTGGAGTGGCTGGCGGCATAGGACCGGCCGATGTCACCAAGGACCACGTCGCGCCATCGCTTCTTGGCGCTGGTGGTGAGTTAGTTTCGGATCGCGACCCAATAGCCATCCCTTTAGCTTTGGCGCGCTCCCGGCTCTCAGTGGTGCGACGTAGCAGGGTCGCTTTAGGCCGACGCGCCACCAATAGCGGGTGCCGGTAGCCATGCTCCGTCATCCATTCGGCGCGCGATAAATGGCTTTCGAACGCCATCCGAGCGCGATCAGATTCGTGTTCCGAATCAAGATGCAGCACCACTCGGAAACATACTCGCGGACGTGTCACGTCGCATGACGCAATTTTCAGTTGGCCTTGATAACGAACGGATTAGACTGAGCAGCGACTGGAAAGCCCATGTATTCAGAAAAACAATTCGCAGCGTTGGAGGCCATGTGCCGTGAGCGGGCGGCGCTTGCCAGAAAGGAAATGGAATACTCGCTGATGGAGTATTGGCTTGTAGAAGCCGAGGAATGGAAGCAACTTAAGGCGGGAGCATCGCGGCTCTGCGAGATGTGAACAGCTTGGCGGCTTCCATCGCGCCTAACGAAAATTTTAGTGGAACGGTCGAGCCGACGATGGGGTTGTCTCCTATCCAACGATAACAAGGACACCTCATGAAAGTTACGACAATCGCGCTGGCAACAGCCTTCACGCTCACAAGCACGTTTGCGCTGGCGCAAGCCGACGGAACGGCTGGATATGGATCGGTCGTGGCCCCTTCGGTGGGTTCGTATCCGGCCACGGTGGGTTCGACAAATGTAGTCCCGACATGGCGGAACACCGGCCCCGCAGCGCCTCTGCCAAGCGTCCCTGCGGTCGGTAACGGTTTCGGGAGCACCTTCGCTCCGATCGGTGTGCCGGGCGCAGCTTCCACGATCGGGGCGTCTGGGTTCGCAGGTAAAAAGCAAAAACCGCGCATTTGCGCGGGGCTTTTTTAAACGCACTCTTCTCCATGGAGCCCTCTACAGTCGTGGCCGTGCGCGGGCCGGTTGGCACTTCGCAAAACGGCCAAAAGCGAAGGTCGTCTTCTCAGCTTGCTTCGAATTATCGCGTTTACGAGAGATTTTTCGGCAGAACGTTCACGCATTTGACGGATTTTTTCATGACGCTCTCGACGACAACAGCGACATGCCAGCTATACCCAGTGCAGACAATCGCTGCCGTGTCTTCATTTTGCACAAAGATGTCGACAGTATCATTGTCCACGTCGCCGCAAACAAAACCGAGAAACAATCGATCATAAGTTTCTGCTCCCAACGCAAAGTTGAGCTTCGCTTCGATAGCTTGTTGTTGGGCTTTTGAGGGGAGCATGGCGACCCGTTGTTTTGACATCGATCGCCGCAGATACGAATGAAACAGATTTTCGGTTTCAGAAATGTCAACGACACGATCTAGTTTGAAGAGACACTTCAGCCCGGCTCGGGTTGAACGGCTCGGTCTGGTGATTTGCCCGACGGGCGGTTTGTCGACAGGGCTGTCGAGTCTTTTTTTTCGGATTTTCCGAAAAATATTTGTTGCCACCTGACCCAAATCACATCTAGAACTCTCGCCATCCCACCCCACCAGAGGGGCGTATCATGATCGTCACGGACGCGGGGAGGGGTGCGGTGGACGCGGCAGCGTTTTGCGCGCGATGGGATTGCAGGGCGGGTTGGCGAAAGGCC
>WNFF01020415.1_pt1 | contig 11431 bp, 11 predicted proteins | sample 5400441 | NCBI WGS metagenome assembly WNFF01 (sample SAMN13153345, study PRJNA577476) | soil metagenome | isolation source: 120 cm saprolite under Douglas fir tree site 2 hole 3 replicate 1 | place: USA:California | collected 2015-04-18
GTGACCCTCGGATCGCTGTGGCGGAGGATCCGCGCGACCGCGTAGAGGTCGACGCCCGCGGCCAGGAGGGCGTCGCCGTCGTGTGCCGCGTGTCGTGCAGGCGGAAGCGGCGAGGCAACGCCTTGGCCCACAGGAGCATCGGAGCCTAGTCTCTGAGCGCGCGAGGCAGTCTCAAGCATATGGCGACTTCGAGACTTTCCACGAACGCGCCTCGATGTTGCGCACTCATTTCGGAACGTTCTCGGACGAAGACAAGACGGCGGTCGTGAACGCCATCAGGCGGTACGCATTCGAGGACCGACCGGCACGGCGCGGACGGCGCGACGAGCCAGACTCGCGTTACACCTTCTGGCGTTGGCTGACGATCATCGGCGAGCAGCTTCACACAGAAGAGCTCAAGGCTGAGTACGCCGTACTAGTGCGGGAATACGGTGCCGAAACGCATCCAACATTCTTGAGTTGGAGAACAGTCAGTTGGGGACCACGGACGCCACGAGAGTCCGCAGATCTGCTTGCCCTCAGTGACGACGCCTTGATCGCGTTTCTGACACAGTGGCAACCCACTCCGCGAGAGCATTTCGCCCCCTCACGTGAAGGACTCGCGATGGAGTTGAAGTCCGCCGCAACGAAAGAACCTCGGCGGCTGTCTCGGCTCGCTCGCGAGATTGCTCGCACGAACCCGCAGTACGTTGCCGGCTTTTTGTGGGGCTTGCACGAGGTCGCCCAAAACACGCGCGACCAAGATATCGCGGCGGCAGCCTTCGATTGGGATGCACTCCTCGACTTGGCGGACTTCACGAGCAAGCAGGAGACCACGGATCGGGCCGAATATAGTCCAGGCAACTGGACTTGGGCTCGGCAGACGGCAGTCGACATACTCCGAGATGCCGCTCGAATCTTTGCTCCCAAAGACGAGCAACGAACGACGCGGATTTGGTCCACGTTGAAGAGGTTGCTCTCCGATGCGGATCCCACTCCTGAGCGCGAGGACGAGAGTTCTTGGGATGCCGAGACTTTCCTTCTGAACACTGTGCGCGGACGGGCCCTAGAAGCCGGCTTCATCCTGCTGGGGAACGTTCTGGAAAGCTCATTGGCAGTGCATGAGCAACTGAAGGCGGAGGTCTTCACGACGCTGCAGTCGCGTATCTCGAGCTCGAATGAGCCATCGGTGCGTCTGCGCTCGAGCGTGGGGCATTTCTTCAACACGCTGTTGGCCGCAAACCCGGGAGAGGCGACAGCGATGGTCGAGAGACTGTTCCCAACAGATGACGCGACCTGGTCGGAGCGCGTCGAGGCTTGGTGGCTATACCTCAAGTGGAATAGACCGTGGGCGAGAGCGTTCCCGGTTCTGTTCAGTCAGTACCAGCTGACCGCCCGAAAGATCCCGGACGTCGATCCAAAGCTTCTCGAGGATTACTCCGAACACATAGTTTGGCTTGCAGTTTGGGGAATGATTTCGCCAACGAGCGAGGATCGCCTGCTGCAGCGGTTTGTTTCCGCAGCTCAGCCGGTGACACGTGAACATGCGCTGGCGGATGTGGGGCGCGCGCTGCACCAAGACAAAACACCTCTGCCAACCGAGGTGGTTGATCGCCTCCGAACGTTGTGGACTTGGTGGAGGATAGCATCGCCCGCCACCTCGGATGCTGCGGATCTCGCCGCATTTGGATGGTGGTTCACAAGCGGTGTCTTCGATGACCAATGGGCAACCGACGAGTTGCTAGAGGTTCTGACCCTCACGGACGGCCGCGTCGAGTGGGATCACGAAGTGATCAAGAAACTCGCGCAAGGAGCGCCAACGCGACCAACGAAGGTAGCTGCATGCCTGCAGAAGCTGGTGGACAGCCATCACGATCAATGGCTCGTTGCCCGCAACATACCCGCACTTACGGAAGCACTCCGGGCTCTGGCCTCGGTTCCGGAAGGTGCTGGACCGGCGCGCGAACTTGTATCAAGGCTCCTCGCCCGTGGCTACAGCGGCTTCGCCGACACGCTCGCCAACCAGCCAGGATAGGATCACACCTTTTGCGGTTCGGTTCCCGCTCGAAGGCGATCGAGGTAGACGGCGTAGCTGAACGTGCGGTCGCGGCGGCGGCCGGTGGTTTCGCGCAGGATGCCGAGCTGCTCGAGGACGCCGACTGCCTTTGCGGCCGTCGGCTTCGTCGCTTCCAGCAGCTTGACGACCGCCGGGATCGTGACGATGGGATGCCGTGGGAGTTGGTCGAGCAGGCGCGCGGCCATCACGGACGCATTTGGCGCCGAGAGAACCCGGGCGCGGTCCTTGTTGACCAGGAGGAAGAGATCCCGTGCGGTATCGGCGGCCTCGTCGGCGATGGTCGAGACGCCTTCCAGGAAGAAGGACACCCAGGACTCCCAGTCGCCTTCGAGGCGGACTGCGTTGAGCAGCCGGTAGTACTCGGCGCGGTGACGCTTGAAGAAGAGGCTCAGATAGAGCAGCGGCTCGGAGAGCAGCTTCCAGTGCTCCAAGAGGAGCGTGATGAGTAGGCGGCCGATGCGGCCGTTCCCGTCCAGGTAAGGATGGATGGTCTCGAACTGCACGTGCACGAGCGCGGCGCGCACGAGGGCGGGCAGGTCGTCGTCGCGATGGATGTACTTCTCGAGGTCGCTCACCAGCCGTCCCAACTCCTGCGGCGGAGGTGGAACGAAGATGGCGTTGCTCGGGCGAGTGCCGCCGATCCAGTTCTGGCTGCGCCGCAGTTCCCCTGGCTGCTTGCTCGCGCCGCGCACGCCCTTCATGAGCCGGCGGTGCGCCTCGTTCAGCAGCCTCGCCGAGAGCGGCAGGCCCTTGTCGCTGCGCACCTGCTGCCGCGCATACGCGAGCGCCGCGAGGTAGTTCGAAACCTCCTCCACGTCGCTGGCTTCCTCGGCCACAGGCGCACCAGCCTCGTACGACAGCAGGTCTATGAGCGAGGCTTGGGTGCCCTCGATCTGCGACGAGACCACGGCCTCCTTGCGCACGAATGCGTAGATGAACCACTCGAGCGAAGGCACCATCTCGCCGGCCAGTTCGAGGCGACTCAGCTTCTGTTCCGCGAGACGCACTTTCTCCTGCATCGCCGGAGGACGCGCCAGCGGAGGCTGCGGCGGCAGCGGGTCGGGGATGAACGCCGAGATCGCCTCGCCGGCGGCGGTGCTCTTCTCGTATCGGCCGACTTGCCGTTTGGGCGTCGCCATCCAGGGAAACGATCCTTGCCTAGCGAACGCCGAAAGTAAAGGGGCGTTTACTAGCGCCAGTGACAAGTCAAGGGTCCCTTACGAACCTAAGACGATCGATCGCGGGCGGAAGCATCAGCCATCGGATTCATGTGGGTGCGCGCCCAATCGGCGAAGGTGGTGAAGCCGCCGGGCACGAGTGCGTTGGCCGCAGCGATATGCGCCTCGTGCTGCGGGCCAAAGTAAGTGTCCTCCTCGAAGTACTGAAACGTCTCCCGGATCTCGTGGGCGCCGGGAAAGGAGCGGTCATAAGCATCCGCCGGGACCCGCACAACCTCCACGTCGTGCCCGAGCGCCCTCAGCGTGCTGACGAAATCGTTCCAGGAGTAGGTGCCGCCGCAGACGGCGAGGACGCTGCCGTTCGGCAATCTCCCGCGCGCCCTGAAGGCGGCGGCGACGGCCTTCCCGACGTCGCTGATATCACCCGCATGGATGACGCGTTTCGCTGGATCCATGGGCACCGCCCAGCCGCGGCCACCGCCCGGGAGCGGTTGTGGTGCCATCACGGTGAGGAAGTTTTGAAAGTAGAAGGGTGCTTGTACGAACGTGTGCCGGGCGAAACCGGCGCTTCGAACCACGGCGTCAACGTGCGCTTTGCCGCTGAAGTGGATCACCTTGCGGCGCCCGCCGGTCAGCTTCTCGACATCGGGCAGCGTGGACCAGATCAGGTGCTCGACACCGGCTTCCCGTGCGGCCCTTACGGCAGCGGCGCCGATCTCCTCCTCTCGCGCACCCTGAGTCGGTTCCCAGAAATTGGTGACGACGAATGCGCCGTATGCGCCCTCGAATGCAGCCACGAGACTGCCCGGATCGAGCAGATCCGCGTGGACCACTTCAACATCTCGCGAGGCGAGCGCTCGCGCGGCGTCGCTCGCCGGATTGCGGCTCGCCACCCGTACTTTGAACTCGCCCTGGGCGAGCAACGCGTTCACGACGCCGCCGCCTTGGAGACCCGTTCCGCCGATGACGCTGATGATGCTCTTTGCCATTGCGGTCCTCCTCCAACTCAGCGCCTCAGTATTCCCTCAGCGCGGAGCTTCCGACCGATGCGACGAATCTCCGCCTCGCCTTGACGCAGCGCCTCGGCGCTCGTGTGCACGGAGTAGTTGCCGAGGGCGAGGTCATGCGGATGTTTGGCCGCCGAACCGAGCACGAACCTCGTGTTGCCTTCGGCGACGAAGTCAATCGATTCGTCGACGGGTTCGAAGATCGCGATCTCCCCGCTGGAAATGGGCGGGGAGGCCCGGAGGACCCCATCGAGCACGGCGACCCAGCCCACGGTGTGCCCCTTGGGAGGGTGGTAGGACCAACGTTCGCCGGCCTTCAAGCTCACGGCGAGGTAGCTCATCGGAGGCGCCGCGATCGGGCTCTTCGCTTTGCCATACGCGCCCAGGATCACCCGAACGGGACCCTCGACGGGCACCTCTTCAGGCATCACGTAGTGGCTGGCGTTGGCCGCGTTTTCCAACTCGGGCGGGAGCGCGACCCACAGCTGGAACCCCTTCACGCGCCCCGGCTCGGGAGCGCCGGTATGCCAGACCCCGTTTCCGGCTCGCATCCACTCGACGCCTCCGGCCGCCAGCACACCGGCCTTGCCGGTCGTCTCCGCGTAGCGGACCGACCCGTCGAACATCACGGTCACCGTGGCGATGCCGGAGTGTGGGTGCCAACCGAGCTCCATCGGTGCTGGCGGAGTCCGGCCGTCGAAGTCGAAGTGGTCGAGGAACACGAAGGGCTTGATGAGCTCGCCGAGGTCGGAGGGGCTCACCAGCCGGGTGATGGGTCCATGCGTACGTCCGTGCGTGCGGTACACGATTTCGCGGACGGGTTGCTGAATCTGACGTGCCAACATGACTTGTTTCTCCCAGCGTGCGCGCAGGAGCCGGTCCGGCGGCGCATCGCGCTTCCTTCTTGGTAGCTAGGTAGATGCCGTTCCGCGGGTGGGATAGACGTCGAATTCTGGAATAACTGTTCCATATGTGGAATAATTGGTCATGGATCTCAACGAAATACTTGTATTTGCTCGAGTCGTGCAGGCCGGCAGCTTCACGAGCGCCGCGGCGGAGCTCGGGATGCCGAAGTCGACCGTCAGCAGGAAGGTGTCCGATCTGGAGGAGCGGTTGAAGTCGCGCCTCCTGCAACGTACGACCCGCAAGTTGAGCCTCACGGACGTCGGTCGCACCTACTACGATTACTGCGCGCGGATCGTGGGCGAGATCGAAGACGGCGAGCGCGCCGTGAGCAGGTTGCAAGAGAGTCCTCGGGGGCTCTTGCGCGTGACTGCTCCCGTCAACGTCGCCTTCCTCGGCCCGATCGCGGACTCGACCCTGATCGCCAGGAGCCTCGGCAGCGCGAGGTGGTTCCTCGTCGCGACGCCCGCGTACCTCAAGAGACGTGGACGTCCGCGGTCACCCGACGACTTGAAGAAGCACGACTGCCTGCTCTTTGGCCCAGGCATCGACAACGCTGGCGTGCGCCTCGAAAACGCTGACACGTCCGTGCAAGTCGCCGTGTCTGCGCGGTTGATGGTCACCGACATGGACGTCCTTCACGCAGTGGCGGCCGCCGGTCTGGGCATCGCTCTTCTTCCCGCGTCTGTCTGCGCGGAGGATCTACGTGCTCGCCGATTGGAGCGCGTTCTTCCCGACTGGAACGCTCCGTCGACGCCGGTTCACGTGGTGTATCCGAGCACCCGGCACCTGTCTCCCAAGGTGAAGACCTTCGTGGAGCACCTGCACGAACGCATGACGCCGCCGCCGTGGGAGGTCGGACCCCTGCCGTGATCACTTGCGAGCGGTGCCCTAGGCTACGTCGCTGCGACAGCGTGTTCGCTCAGATCCCCTCGACTTTGAATCGCGCGCAGAAAGCCTCGCCAACCTCGAACGCGTGGCCGCCTTCGAACTGTGGCAGACGGCGCGGCTTCGCGATCGGCGGCCAGTGGTGTGCAGGTCGAGGTGCTCGAGGATCTGCGGAGACAACCCCGTTCGCCCGAAACAAAGTGAACGGCGCGGAGCCCTCGCGGGTCCCGCGCCGCCCGTGAAGCAAAGCCTCCTGGCTTCCTACAGCAGCCCGTGGATCGACGTCGCCAGCGGCAGGAGCTGGGGCCTCGGCATCGCCTGCACCTCGACCATCTGCCCCACCTTCAGATCCGAGAGCGCCGCGGCGTGGTCTCCGATGGTGATCACGGTGTGCGCATCGACCGCGAACCGCGCGCCCGACACGGTGAGGCCGTCCTGCCCGATCTGCTGCACCGCTCCCTTGAGCTCGATCGCGGTGGGCGGCGGCGGAAGCGGCAACCGGCGGAGTGCGGGTCGCCCGCGCCGCCGAACTGGGTGTGCTCGTCTACCGCGATGGCGTGGTCGTTGACGGTGATCGAGCGGTCGCCGAGCGCCGTCACCTTGCCCTGGAAGTGCATCGAGCCGTCGTCGGGCACGAGGATGCGGATGCGCGCCGCGAGGATGCCCTGGTTGGCGTCGACGATGCCCATCACCAGCAGGCGCTGGCCGACCTGCAGGGCCGAGGCGTCCACCTGCGCGTCGCCGCGGAAGATGGCCGTCTGCGCCCCGATCAGGACCGGCAGGATGCCCACAGTGAGGTGGTTGCCGTCGATCTTGTTGAGGTCGCCGACGAAGGCGGTGAAGGAGGGCGGCCTCTCGCCCGCGGCACCGACGCGGATGCGGGTCGCGAGCACCGAGCCGTCGGTCTGCAGCGCGCCCTGGACGGCCGCCATCTCGCCGACCTTGATTCCGTCGACGCCGATGGCGGCGTCGCCGCGCGTGATCTTGGTGTTGGCGTCGGTCTTCACTGTGCGCCCTGCGACTGTGAGGTCGGGTGGGTTCACCGCGCTCACCTGCCCCGCGAAGGCGGTGGAGGTGTGCGATTCGTCCACCTGGCCGCTGCGGCCGGAGACGGTGATCGACATCGAACGGTGCTCGCTGCTTGAAAGCGGCTCGAAGTGGACGGTCGCGTCATCGCTTCCGCCGCTGACGTGCAGCTCGCCGGTGCCGGCCGCAACGTCGGTGAGCACGAAGGCCCCGGTCGCGTCGGTGGTGGTCGACTTGCTCGTGCCGGGCACCGCGACGGTCAGGGCCTGCGCCGAGCCGGCAACGGTGCCCTCGATCGAGCCGCTCTCCCCGGAAATGCTCCCATGCCCGCAGGCCGCGATCAGCGCGACAACGACGAGCGGACGAATCAGCTTGTCCATGTGTTCTTCCTCCTTCCGCGTGGATGTCTCGGCGGCGGGAGCGCCTTCAAGAAATCGTCCAAGGGCTCGTGGGAACGGAGGATTGACGCGCTAGGATGTGACCGAAGGCCCGCAGATGCGGTCGGAGAAAACGTGCTCGCGCTCGCGTTGATCGTCGCCGCCTTGCCCGCGTTCCTCGTCGACGAGGGCGATCCGCGCTGCCCCGCGGCCGCGCTGGAGGACGCCATTCGCGCGCGCCTGCCTGGCGTGCAGCTCGCCGGCGCGCCGTCAGGCCCCGACGATCTGCGCGGGTGGCTGCGGCCGGCCGAGGGGGGTTTCGCCCTCGAGGTCCGCCGCGCCGGCGGCGAGGTCGCGCTGCGCAGGCAGCTCCCGCTCGGCGAGGACGACTGCAAGCTGGCTGCGGAGACGGCGGCGCTGATCCTCGATCGATTTCTCGACGAGATCCGCTGGTCGGGAAAGCCGGCCTCGATCGAGCCGCTGCCCGCCCGGCCTCCGCCGCCGATGCCCGCGCCGCTCCTTGAGCCGCCCCGATTCGAGTTCGCCGCCGGGCCGGCGGTGTGGCTCGGTGCGCCAAACGATGTGCGGGCGGGTGGATTGATCGGCGCAACCGTGCGCCTGAAAGTGCCCTTCGAGGCATCGTTCCTCGCGCTGGTGGCGGCGAGCTCGAGGACCGTCTTCCAGGCGGGCGGGTCGATCGACGTCAAGCAGGGTGCGTTCGCGCTCTCGGCGGCCGCGTGCGCCGAGCCTGGGCGCTTCCGCCTCTGCGCAGGCCCGCTGGCCGGCGCGCGCGCTTCGCTGGGAAATGCCGCCGGCGTTCGCCAGACGGCCTCCGCAATGATGTGGCAGGCTGAGATCGGCATGCAAGCCCGCGCGGCGCTGCGGCTCGGCGCGAGCTGGCTCCTCGGCCTGCAGATCCTCGGCGGTGCCGTTCCCGGCAGCGGGACCTTCACCATCGCGGGAACCGACGCCCACAGGACGCTGTCGAAATTCGACGCCATCGCGTCGATTTCGCTAGTTTTTCAGCCCTTTTAGGAAATTTGAAGGTGGCGCTCCCCTCGGGACATGCATCAACGGTGGGGATCCCAGAGGCGGAGCCGTCCGATGAACATCGACTCGTGCGCGCTGCCCAGGGCGGAGACCAGGCCGCTTTTCGCGCGCTCTACGACGCGCACTTCGACCTGGTCTACCGGACCTGCCGGCGACTGGGCCTGCCCGACGCCGACGCCGAGGACGCCGCGCAGGAGACCTTCATCGTCGCTGCCCGCAAGCTGGACCGCTTCAGCGAAGGGAAGCTCTCGACCTGGCTCTACCGCATCGCCGCGAACCTCGTCTCGGCGCGCCACCGCAGGCGGCGCGTGCGCGAGGCGCTCACGGCGCTCTGGAGGCGGCCCGAGGAGCCGGTCGCGCCTTCCGCGGAGCGCAGCTACGAGGCGCGCGAGGCGGCGCGGCGCGTCGGCGAGATCCTGGCGACGATGGCGCCGAAGAAGCGCGAGGTGTTCGCGCTGTTCGAGCTGGAAGGGCTGACGGGCGAGGAGATCGCGGAGAGGGTCGGCTGCAAAGTGGAGACGGTCTGGACCAGGCTCTGGCATGCGCGGCGCGATTTCGAGCGCATTGCTCGCAAGCGCGGCCTTTTGGAGGAGGCGCCATGACCACGCCTCCCCGCAAGCTGGCTGAGGGGCAGTCCGCGGTCTCGCGGCTGCTCGAGGCGGCGGAGCGCGAGTCGCCGCCGCCGGCCGGAGCGCGCGAGCGCGTCTGGCGGCGGATTGTGGCGGGGCGCGAGAAGCGGCGGCCCGCGCGCCTGCTGGCCGGATTCGCGTTCGCCACCGCGGCCGCGGCCGCCGTGGTCCTGGTCTGGCCGCGCGCGGCCCCCGTCGCGACGCTGGTCGAGCGCTCGGGCGTAGTGGAGGTCGCAGGCGCGTCCGGCACGGCGCTTCCCGCCGGCGCGCGCGTTTCGGTCGGCGAGGGCCTGGCGCTGCTGTCGCTGCCCGAGGCCGACGTCACCGTGGCCGCAGCGACGCGCGTGGCCGTGCCCCGCGAGCGGACGGTGCTGGTCTACCAAGGCCAAGTTTCGGTCGTGACGCGCGGGCTGGTGAGGGTCGCTGTGGGCGCGTACCTGGTGGAAGCATCGTCCGCCGTTTTCACCGTGCGCGCCGAGACCCGCGGCGTGACGGTGACGGTGCGCGACGGCAGCGTGCGCGTGGGCGATGTGGCCGTGTCCGCCGGCGGGAGCTGGTCGACCATTCCGCCGGAGCCGCCGCCCGCGCGGCGCATCGAGCCCGCGCCGGAGAAGCCGGCGCCCGCCGAGCCGGCTCCCCTGCGCAAGCCCAAGGCGCCGGTGGTGGCGCGCGTCGAGCAGCCCGCACCCCTGCCCGCGCCGGAGCCGCAGCCTCTCGCCCCGCCGCCGGAGACCGACGACACTCTTCACGGCCGCGCGCAATCCGCCGAGGCGCAGGGCCGCTACGGCGAGGCCGCCGCGCTCTACGCCGAGCTGTCGCAGCATCAGGGTCCGCGCGCGGGAACGTCGCTCTACGAGCTCGCGCGCGTCCGCCAGCGCTTCCTCGGGCAGGCGCAGGCGGCGGTCGAGGCGCTCGACGAGTACCGCCGGCGCTTCCCGGACGGCCCGCTGGCGCTCGAGGCTTCGCTGAGCGCCGTCGAGGCGCGGCTGGCGCTCGGCGACGAGGGTGCGGCGCTCCGCGAGATGGACGCCTTCCTCGCGCGCTGGGGCGCGAGCGAGCGCGCGCCCGAAGTGCGCTGGCTGCGCGCCTCGCTCCTGGCCGGCCGGGGCGATTGCGCCGCCGCGCTCGAGGATCTGCAGGCGCTCGCGGCGCAGGGCCCGCGTGCGGACGACGCCTCCTTCGCCCTCGCCTCCTGCGTGCGCCGGGCGGGGGACGTCGAGAGGGCGCGGGCGACGCTCGAGGAATACCTGCGGCGGTTCCCACAGGGCCGCCACGCCGCCGAGGCCGCGCTCGCTCTCGGCCGGGAGACGCCTTGAAACGGCTGGGCCTGCTGGTCCTCCTCGCCTGCGACCAGACCGCAGAGATCGGCTCGCGCTACGCCGCGCAGCAGATGGTGAGCGCCGCCCAGGGCGGCGCGGTGGCCGCGCCCGCCGGCGACGAGCTGGCGGGCGCGTCGCTCCAGCTTCCCCCCGGCGCGCTTCCCGCCGACGCGCTGGTGACGCTCGACCGGGGAGCAGGCCCGCTGATTCTCGATCCGCCGCCCGCCGGGCCGGTGGTGGTCTTCACGCCCGTGGTGGCCCTGCAACGTCCCGCGACGGTGACGCTGCCGCTCCGGCTCGGCCCGGGGCAGTCCGCGGCGGACGTGATGGTGTTGACCAGCGACCCGGGCGGCCAGCTGACGAAGATCGACCATTCTCTGCTCAGCATCGAAGTGGATCGGGTCCGCTTCGCCACCCCGCACCTCGGACCGTTCGAGCCGGCCGCCGTCCTGCACTGCATCCAGGTCTGCCCGAACGGCTGGACGTGCCTGAACGGCGAATGCCATCCGTAAAGCGCCCTGTGCGGGCCAGGTCGATGCGTAGAGCAGCGCCGAGGCGGATGTGCGGAGGCCATCGCGCGAGACCTGCCGCAGAGCAGTAGCACATTGAATCACAAAGGATGCCGTTGTCTGACAGGCCTGGGTCGGAAGCGGCCAGACTCCCGCGGAATACAATCCGAGAGTGGCGCAAGGGCGGGAGCGCCGCAGACATCCCCGGGTCCACCCAAAAGGGGTGGTTGCGCACGTGCGCGCTCTTTCGCGCACTCTCGTGTGCCAGGTGGAAGACCTTTCCGCAGGTGGTGCATTCGTCCGAACGGACCAGGTGTTGCCTGCCGGAACCGGTCTCGAGCTCGACCTGGTCAAGCCCGGGGCCCGCAAGGCGCTGCACCTCACGGGAACGGTCGCATGGGCGGTCGACCCCGAACGTGCCGGGTCTCAGAGACGCGCTCCCGGCATGGGCGTCGAATTCACACCGCCGGCAGCGGAACAGGCCGAGCG
>WNFF01007165.1_pt1 | contig 11430 bp, 12 predicted proteins | sample 5400441 | NCBI WGS metagenome assembly WNFF01 (sample SAMN13153345, study PRJNA577476) | soil metagenome | isolation source: 120 cm saprolite under Douglas fir tree site 2 hole 3 replicate 1 | place: USA:California | collected 2015-04-18
GAAAGGCGAGCTGGTGGAGAGCGCGAGCAGGTGAGGAAGGAAATAGCGAACCATGTTCATCATGTCGATCGTGGTTTGCTTGTCGGGCATGGCGACGTGGACGTGCATGCCGAAGATCAAGAGGGAGCGCGCAAGCTGCTGGAGTTCCTCGACGATGTGCTGGTAGCGCTCGCCGGGGGAGATGACTTGATCGATCCAACTGGAGAAGGGGTGCGTGCCGGCGGCGGCGACTTGCAGGCCGGCGCGCTCGGCAGCGGCGACCAGCTCACCGCGGGTACGATGCATTTCGATGCGCAGCTCGCTGACGTTTTCGCAAATTTTCGTGCCGGTTTCGACGATGGACTGGTGCATCTCGTGCTTGACCTGCTCGACGATGTCCGGCGAAGCGGCGGAGACAAGCTGCATGACATGAGAGCGGAGCTCACAGGTGGCAGGGTCGATGATCTGAAATTCTTCTTCTACGCCGATAGTAAAGCGGTGAGCCATGGCGTGGCCCTCCGGGTCCTTGGGTTGAGAGGGACAGCTAAACGCGTATCATACTCCGCTGATTGTTAAAATTGCACCATTACAGTGCATACCCAGTCCCACCTTCAGGCTAGGCGGTCGGGGCAGACCCTGCCTCGATCGTCCGCACCCTGTATTGGGAGATGCTTTTCGTTCAACCCGCAAAGTAAGGAGAACAGAAAAAGGATACTGAACCTGTCGATCTGGCTGCTCTTCGTTCGACATATAAATAGAGGAAGGGAAAGCGCAGTCAGGAGGCAGTTATGGCAAGGGAGCACACAACCTCAAAGAGCCTGATATCAATCGTGGGAGCGGCTGTTGCCGCACTGGGGCTCGTTATTCTGTTCGGGAAGTTGGACGGACCTGCGTCCCGGTTGATGACCAACCTCCTCGGCGCTGCTGCGAGGACGGCGCTGGAGTCACTGCTCTCTCTGGTCCCGTGGCAAGCTTTGCAGGCTTATACCTTCGATCACCACTGGTTTTCTCCGTGTCCCCTCCAGATGGTGGCAACTTTCTGGTCCTTGCTTCACGTAGCGGCCGGAGTGGCATAGTGGCGGGAAGGCTTCTCGGATGAAACCAAACATCGCAAAGTTACTTCAAGAAAAAACTAGGGTTCCGGTCGATCAGGGTGGCAGATCAACAATCGAGAGCTTGCATCTCGCGCAGGCGGCGCTCGAGGAAACGGCGTTCACTATTGTTGCTCACGAGCGCAAGGGCGCGCGCGTAGCTGGCCGCGGCGTCCGCTGAAATCCCCAACCGCCGCAAGAGATCCGCGCGGGTGGCATGCAGCAGGTGGTAACCGTCAAGTTCTCCGGTAGCTGCCAGTTCGTCGATCAGCGCTAGCGCCGGCCGCGGGCCTTCGACCATCGCGACGGCCACGGCCCGATTGAGCGACACGATCGGCGAGGGCTGCAGGCGTTGGAGGACGTCGTACAGGCGCACGATCTGAGGCCAATCCGTGTCTTCCGCGCGAGGCGCCTCGCAATGGAGGGCGGCGATCGCTGCCTCCACCGCGAATGCTCCTGGCCGGCGGCGCAGTGCTTGCTCGACAAGCGGAAGCGCTTCGGCAATTTGCTGCCGGTTCCATCGACTGCGATCCTGCTCTTCCAGGACGATGAGATTGCCGGTGTCATCGGAGCGGGCATCCCGGCGCGAATCGTGGAGCAGCATGAGTGCGACGAGCCCATCCACTTCGGATGGTGGCTGTGGTCCCATCAGCGTTTGCACCAGGCGGCCGAGACGGATGGCCTCGGCGCACAGATCGGCGCGCACGAGCGGCTCGCCGCGCGTGGCTGCGTACCCTTCGTTGAAGACAAGATAGATTGCGGTCAGCACGGCATCCAACCGCGCAGGCAGCTCGCTCGTGTCTGGCACAATATAGGGGATGCCCGCATCGCGGATCTTGCGCTTCGCTCGCACGATTCGCTGCGCCATCGTCGCGCCAGGGACGAGAAACGCCCGGGCGATTTCGTCGGTATCCAGCCCGCACAGCGTGCGCAGGGTCAGCGCGACCTGTGACTCGAGGGCCAGCGCCGGGTGGCAGCAGGTGAAAATCAGGCGAAGGCGGTCGTCGGGAATCTCGTCAGTGTCGTAGTTTGGCTCCTCAGAGGTTCGGGCAAAACCTGAAACAACGTAGGACTCCAGTTTTTCCTGAAACCGCCCTTGGCGCCGCATGCGGTCGATGGCCTTGTGGCGGGCCGTTTGGATGATCCATGCTCGCGGGAATTCGGGGACGCCGGACGCTGGCCACTGGTCCACGGCAGCCGCAAAGGCTTCCTGAGCCGCCTCTTCGGCCGCATCGAAGTCGCCGAAGAGCCGAATCAGGGCCGCGACGATTCGGCCCCAGTCGGAGCGATAGACCGCATCCAGGGCGGAGGTGACATCCTGGGGCATGCCCGATGATAAATGTTTTTGCGCCGGGGTGTCGATTTGCGCGAATCCCGTTCGATTCACTTATGGAGGACCATATGAAATACATGTTGCTCATCTACAACGAAGAGAAGGCCTGGGGTACGTTCAGCGAGGCCCAACGGCAGGGTTTCATGGGGGAATTCATGAAATTCACCCAACAGCCAAAGATCTCGACGAAGCCATCACCATCGCCGCACGGATTCCCTCCGTGAGCGCGGGCACCGTTGAAGTGCGCCCCCTCGTGGAGCGCCCGGCACAGGCAACGGCGTAGGGCCGCGGCAGTTGAATTCGGAGGATGCAGGAATCCCGAGTGTCGTGTGTCCGGGGGTATCGGGGGCTATTCAGTCGACCCAAACAAAGGAGAAAACATCATGTCAACCGTAGCATTGAAACCTCAGGGTCCGAAAGATGAAGCCGATATCCGGGCGCTGGTCGAGAGTATTCACAAGGCGCATCACGACAAGGATGCCGCCGCTATCGTTGCATCGTACGTGCCGGACGCAGTCGTATGTGATCTCGCGCCGCCGCTTTCCCATCGTGGAATCGATCTTCAAGAAAAGAAGGCATGGCTCGACACGTGGGAAGGGCCAATCGATCGTGAGTCGCGCGATTTCAACATTACCGTGAGCGGCGACTTTGCCTTCTGCCATGGGTTCTACCGGCTGAGCGGAACTCCTAAGGCGGCCGGCCGACCGATCAGTTTCTGGATGCGCTCAACGGTATGCCTGCGACGAGATGGCGGCGCATGGCGGATCGTCCACGAGCACACGTCCGTGCCCTTTTACATGGATGGCAGCTTGCGGCCAGCCTTTGACCTTAAGCCTTAGAGGTCCGGAGACCTGTTGCACGGTCTGAGGAAGACAGACTTGCGCGGACAGGGAAGAGTGTTGCCGCAGAAAAAAGGGACAGACGCGGATGTCTGTCACGGCGATTATGGTGACTGGCGACGGCCGGACTGAAGGCCGCCGCTAGGTTAGAGAATCAGGCGGCGCCCATGGCGCGGCGCTGCTGGAAGCATTCGCGGCAGAATACCGGGCGGCCCTGGGTGGGACGGAAGGGTACCGTCGTTTCCTTTCCGCATTGGGAACAATTGGTTTTGGTCTCGGAGCGCATCGGGGAGTTGCCTCCTCCCCCGCCACCGCCTTCGGCGCGCTTGGCCTTGCAAGCCTTGCAGCGCTTGGGCTCGTTCTTGAAGCCCTTGTCGGCGAAAAACATCTGTTCGCCCGCCGTAAAAACAAACTCGGCGCCACACTCCGCACACTTCAGAACCTTGTCGTGGTATTCCATGAGCCGCTCTCCCTAGACCCGGAAGGGGCAGGGAGAAGGGCGCACCTTGCACCATGGGCCTGGGAACATGGGGGATACCCGTCTCGAGGGGAATCGAGAGGGATCCCTTGGGCCAGCGGGCACGAAGCTGCAACAGAAACCCAAACGTCTCTGCCTTGGGGGGCCTGATTCTCGGAAGTGCGGCGCCGAGCCGCGGCGAGGAGGGAGGTTAGTCCGCTTCGCGCCGCTGCTTCTTGCGCAGTCGCTTCCGCGAAAGCGCTTCTTTGGCCCGGCGCTTCTCGCCGGGCTTCATGTAGAAGCTGTGCTTCTTTATTTCCTTGATGATGTCTTCCTGCTGCACCTTGCGCTTAAAGCGGCGCAGGGCGTTTTCCAGGGATTCACTCTCTTGGATGATGACTTCTGCCACTGTATTAATTCACCCCCAATCCGGTTCGGATTGGAAACTGTGCGGTGTCTCTCGCTGGTACACACCGCCCCTGAAGATTATCGCACGAGGTAGATGGCATCTTCTAATCAATTAGGGGATGGGAAGTCAAGCAATCTTTATGCAGGAAGGGAAGTTAGGGGCGGCGGCGGGGGAAACCGTAACGAGGTGGGTAACCTGTCGAAGTTAACGCTCTCGTAACGCTTCCTCGCATGGCGAAGTCAGGGACGCGCGGCCGGCGAGTCGAGGCGTTGGCCCTTAGTATTTGTCTTTTTCCTCCATTCTGTTGTTAGATGTGCCCGCTCCGCGAAGCGAAGCCCGGGGGTCTGCCATGTCTGCGATGCGCGATGCCATCGGAGTACTGCTAGCCGGAGGGCAGGGCGAACGGCTGTGGCCGCTGACGCGCGACCGCGCCAAGCCGGCAGTGCCGTTCGGCGCGCTGTATCGCATCGTCGACATCACTCTTTCGAACTGCATCAATTCGGATTTACGGCGCGTTTTCGTTTTGACGCAATACAAGGCGCTGAGCTTGAACCGGCACATTCGCGCGGGCTGGTCGCCGCTGGCCGGACTCGGCGACTATATCGAAGTGCTGCCGCCGCAGATGCGTGTCTCGCAGCAGTGGTACCAGGGCACGGCCGACGCGGTGTACCAGAATATTTATTCGATCGGCAGCGAGCGCTCGAAGTACGTCTTCATTTTGTCCGGCGACCACATCTACAAAATGAACTACAGCCGCATGCTGCAGCAGCATGTGGACTCCGGCGCGGAGGTCACGGTGGCGACGATTGAGATTGCCACACAGCAGGCAGCGCGGCAATTTGGCGTCATCGAGGTGGACAAGGAGTGGCGCATCGTGGGATTTGAAGAAAAACCTGCCGCACCCAAAGAGTCGCCGCATCATAAGGGCCATTGCAACGCGTCGATGGGCATCTACATTTTCAACACGCAGCTGATGATCCCGATCTTGCTGGCGGACTCCGAGGATCCCAAATCCTCGCACGATTTCGGCAAGGACGTTCTGCCGCGCATCATCAGCAAGCACCGCGTGTTCGCGTTCAACTTCGTCGATGAGAACCGCAAAGACGCGCTGTACTGGCGCGACGTGGGAACGCTGGATGCGTACTACGAAGCGAACATGGATCTGGTTTCCGTTTCGCCGGTCTTCAACTTGTACGACAAGGATTGGCCGCTGCGCACCTGGCAGCATCAATATCCGCCCGCGAAATTTGTTTTCGCCGATCCGGAACGCATGGGCTTGGCGCTCGATTCGATTGTGGGAGGCGGGTCGATCGTATCCGGCGGACGCGTGCAGCGCTGTGTGGTCGGATATGATGTGCGCGTCAACAGCTATTGCGAGGTGTCGGATTCGATTTTGTACAACCACGTGAATGTGGGGCGGCACTCACGGATCCGCCGTGCGATTATCGACCGGCACGTGACCCTGCCGGAGCGCGCGGAGATCGGCTACGACATGGAAGCGGACCGTCGGCGCTTTCACGTGACCGATTCGGGAATTGTGGTGGTGGTGCGCCAGGAATCGCTGATCGAGGAGCCGGAAGCGGCGTAGAGGAGTTTTCGGACGCAGCGATCAGTTTCGAGCTAAAGAAAATACAGTTTGTTGTGACGGAGGTTCATTTTTTTGCGTTAGACCCTCCCCTTTCCGCTTAGGTGTTGCCCGTGGGGTTCCTGTAAAATCATTCGTTCGCAGCTAATTTAGGAGACGAACGAGAAATGTCGACGAAGATCACGCGGGTACACGCGCGGCAAATTATTGATTCACGTGGAAATCCAACGGTAGAGGCCGATGTTTACGTCGGCACAGAGGCGCGAGGGCGAGCGGCGGTGCCGTCGGGTGCGTCGACTGGCGAGCATGAGGCGCTGGAGCTGCGCGACGGAGACAAATCGCGCTATTTGGGCAAGGGCGTGCTCAAGGCGGTCGCCAACGTAAACGGCGAGATCGCGAAGGCGGTCGCCGGCATGGACGCGGCGGATCAACGCGCATTGGATAAGCGCATGATGGAACTGGACGGCACGCCGACAAAGTCGCGCTTGGGAGCAAACGCGATACTGGCGGTGTCCATGGCGGCGGCGCGCGGTGCGGCGGCCGCGCAGAAATTGCCACTGTACAAATATCTGGCCAAGTATTCCACGGTGAGCCCGGCGAATCTGCTGCCCGTACCGATGATGAACATTTTGAATGGCGGGGCGCACGCGGACAATTCCGTGGACTTCCAGGAATTCATGGTGATGCCTGTGGGAGCACCGAGCTTTTCGGAGGCGCTGCGCTGGGGAGTGGAAGTGTTTCACGCGCTGAAGGCGGCGCTGAAGAAGCATGGCTATTCCACAGCGGTTGGCGATGAAGGCGGGTTCGCGCCGAATTGCAAATCGAATGAAGAAGCGATCCAGATCGTGCTGGAAGCGATCGGTGCAGCCGGCTACAAACCCGGTGAGCAGGTGAGCATCGCGCTGGATCCGGCTTCGAGCGAATTTTACGACAAGAGCAGCGGCAAGTACGTGTTCAAGAAGTCGGACAAGTCCGCCCACTCGTCCGCCGAGATGGCCACGTACTGGACGGCGTGGGCGCAGAAATATCCGATCGTGTCGATTGAGGATGGGATGGCGGAAGACGATTGGGCGGGATGGAAGCAATTGACGCAGAGCGTAGGGAGCAAATCGTCAAAGAAGAAAATTCAATTGGTTGGCGACGATTTGTTTGTGACGAATACGGAGCGGCTGTCGCGAGGGATCAACGAAGGCATCGCCAACGCGATTTTGATCAAGCTGAATCAGATCGGCACAGTGGCGGAAACGATAGACGCCATCGAGCTGGCGCGCAAAGCCGGCTACAACTCCATTATTTCGCATCGCTCGGGCGAGACGGAAGACACATTCATCGCGGATTTGGCGGTGGCCACCGCGGCGGGGCAGATTAAGACGGGGTCGGCGTCGCGCACGGACCGCGTCGCGAAGTACAACCAGTTGCTGCGCATCGAGGAGGAGTTGGGCTCGTCAGCGCGATTCCCCGGACGCAGCATTTTTGCAGCGTGAAACCTCAGTCTCCGCTGCGCGCCGTGCGTCCCAGTTGATCGAGCAGCTTGACGACTTGCTCGGGCCGCGCGCGCACGCGGACGTCTTCGGTCAAGTTGACCCAGCGGATGGTTCCCGACGAGTCGATGAGAAATTCGCCCGGGCGCGCGATATCGGATGCACTCGGCCCGCCGTCGTGATGCAACAGGTCGTAGCGGCGGATCGCGACCAGTTTTTCATCGGAGAGAAACGTGTAGGTGTACCCTTGCTTGCGGCAGTGCTCGCGCGTCACCTCCGGCGGATCGACGCTGATGGCCACGACTTGCACGCCGCGCGACTTGAATTGCTCGAGCTGATCTTCGAAACCCCGTAACTCGGAGTTGCAGAACGGTCACCAATATCCGCGGTAGAAAATGAGCAGCACCCATTGGTCGGCGTGACCCGTCGCGGGCACGGCCAGGGATGTTCCCCAAAGGCTTGAAAGCGTGACGGCTCGGCCCTGCGTATCCGGCAGCGTGAAGTCCGGCGCCTTCTGGCCGACCTGCGGCGCGGCTTTTGCGGCGGGAATTTCCTTCGACTGCCAAATGACGCCGTAAGCGAAAAGGGCTACGATGCCGATGCTCAGAGTTGCGAGGATCGGCCCGCTGATTTTGCCGCGGTAGATGTCCGGCTGGCGATAGGCGCGCCGTAGCCCAACGCCGAGCCCCACCAGCGCAATCCCGAACAGCAGCCAGTTCACCCACGGAATATCGCGCGTCGCGGGAAAGCGAATGAAAAAGAGCGGGTAGCTCGCGGCGGCAAGCAGGGTCAGCACGAAGCCCGCGTACAGCAGGATGTTCCAACGTCGTTTCATTTTTTCCTCGTGGGTCCGTTGATATATACCACGGAGGCGTCGTCGAAGTGTCACAAGAATGTTTAGGATTGGAATGAACGATTGAAGCGATTGACTTAACGTCGGACGGCGAATAGCATCCGTGTCCGGCCTGATTTCCTGCGGTCGTCAGCCGGATTCTCTCGAGCCTCGTGGCGGCCTCTGCCAATTCGCGCTCATCCGAGTCAAAGGTACGCATCCGTCCGGCCAGCGATGAGGATGTACCTGCGCTCGCTCGATTGATCAACGCGGCGTTTGTGGTGGAGCAGGTGGTCTTTGACGGCAATCGCGTGGATGACTTGGGAGTCCGCGCGTACATGAGCGGCGGCACGTTTCTGGTGGCGGAAGATTCCGGTGGATTGGCGGGATGCGTTTACATTGAGACCCGCAGTGATCGCAGCTACCTGGGGCTTCTTTCGGTGCAGCCCGCGCGGCAGGGGGCGGGGCTCGGACGGCAATTGGTAGCGGCGGGAGAAAATCTTGCGCGCGAATCAGGTTCCCGCGTAATGGATTTGCGTGTCATCAGCGCGCGCGGCGAGAAATTGTTGCCATTCTATCAACGGCTCGGTTACGAGTTCGTTCGCACCGAACCGTTTCCCGCGAATTTAGCTGCCAAAGTGCGCTCGCATTACATTCTGATGTCCAAGCCACTGGTGTAAGCGTCGGACTTGTCGCCAAGATTCGCAAGCGTGTGCTTGCGATGCTCAAAAAAAGACACGGCCTGGAAATAAGCTTGCGAACTCGCAACCAATTTTCAAACTCAGCCGATTTGAGGCAGAATACGGGCGCTGTCAATGTGTCGAGGAGGCTGGATGAATCGCAGGAGTGTCATCGCGGGAATGTTGTTTGCGGTTGTGTCGCTCGCGCCGTTTCGAACGCACGTCATTGCGGATGAGCAGCCATTGTTTGGCTATTCGGCGGAGTCTTCGAGGGCTGAGCGGCAATGGGAAGAAAAGCTTCGTGCGATTCCCAGCCCGGAAAATCTGCGTTCCTACATGCAGCATCTTTCCGCCCGTCCGCATAACGTCGGCTCCATGTATGACAAGGAAAACGCCGAGTGGATTCTGGCGAAGTTCAAGGAGTTTGGGCTGGATGCGCACATCGAGCAGTTCGATGTGCTGTATCCCACGCCGAAAGAACGCGTCATCGAGTTGGTTGACGGCGGCCCGAAATTTGTGGCCAAGCTGCAGGAACCGCCGGTTCCCCAGGATCTCACCTCCAACCAGCAGAGCGAGCAGTTGCCTACCTATCACGCCTATTCGATCGACGGCGATGTCACCGCGCCACTGGTGTATGTGAACTATGGCGTTCCAGAAGATTACGAGCAGCTCGAGCGCATGGGTGTTTCCGTGAAGGGCGCCATTGTGATCGCGCGGTACTTTCATTCCTGGCGCGGAATCAAGCCCAAAGTGGCCGCCGAGCACGGAGCCGTCGGCTGCATCATTTACTCCGATCCGCATGAGGATGGTTACGTCCAAGGCGACACGTTTCCGAACGGAGCATGGCGTCCGAAGGATGGCGTGCAGCGCGGCAGCGTTGCGGACATGCCGATCTATCCTGGCGATCCCCTGACGCCGGGAATCGGCGCCACCAAGAATGCCAAGCGCTTGGACATCAAAGATGCTGCGACGATTACGAAGATTCCCGTGCTGCCAATTTCTTATGGCGATGCGCAGCCGCTGCTGGCCGCGCTGGCCGGGCGGGTTGCGCCGGATGGCTGGCGCGGTGGCCTGGGCATTACCTATCACATCGGGCCGGGCCCCGCGAAAGTTCATCTGAAAGTGATATCGAATTGGCCCATCAAGCCGGTCTATGACGTCATCGCGAAAATTCCCGGCTCGGCTTTTCCAGACGAGTGGGTGATTCGCGGGAATCATCACGATGCCTGGGTGAATGGCGCGGAAGATCCCACGTCGGGAATGGTTGCGGTGCTGGAAGAAGCGCGGGCGTTCGGCGAACTGCTCAAATCAGGATGGAAGGCGAAGCGCACGATTATTCTGTGCGCGTGGGACGGCGAGGAACCGGGCTTGCTCGGCTCCACGGAGTTTGCCGAGGAGCATTACGATGAGTTGCGGGCGCATGCCGTGGCCTACATAAACTCCGACAGCAACGGGCGGGGTTATCTGGGCGTGGAAGGATCGCACACGCTGGAGAAATTCAGCAACGACATCGCGCGAGACATTTCCGATCCGGAGACGAAACTTTCCGTTTGGAAACGCGACCGTCTGCGCGAAATCGCTCACGCGAAATCCCCCGAGCAGCGCAAGGAAATCCGCGAACGGACGGACCTGCGCATTCCGGCACTGGGTTCCGGATCGGACTATACAGCGTTTCTGCAGCACGATGGCGTCGCTTCCCTGAATATCGGATTCGGCGGGGAAGACGGCGGCGGCATCTATCATTCCATCTACGACGATTTTTACTGGTACACGCATTTCAGCGACACGGATTTTGTTTATGGCCGCGCGCTGGCGCAAACCGGCGGAACCGCGGTCATGCGCCTGGCCGATGCGGAGCTGCTGCCGTTCGAATTCGGCGACTTCGCGGACACCGTGCAGACCTACGTGAAGGAACTGAAGGCGCTGTCGCAGAAAACGCAGGATGACATTGGCGAGCGCAATCGCGAGATCGAGGAAGGCGTTTTCAAGGCCACGGACGATCCGCGCCACCCACTCGTTGCTCCCGCCTCGGAGACTGTTCCGCCGCACTTGAATTTCGCGCCACTCGAGAACGCTACCGAGGAACTCGCGCGCAGCGCCGCCGAATACCGCAAAGCGCTGGAGCAGGTCGGCGCCAATGGCGGCGCTCAACTCGCTTCCGCCTCGCTCGCCGAAGTAAACCATTTGCTGATCGAAAGCGAGCGCAAGCTAACCACGTCCGCCGGATTGCCGAACCGGCCGTGGTTCAAGCATCAGCTGTATGCGCCCGGGTTCTACACCGGCTACGCGGTGAAGACCATGCCCGCCGTGCGCGAAGCCATCGAGCAAAAGCAGTGGAAACAGGCGGATGAAGCCATCGTCGTGGTCGCCGGCGTTTTGCGCGACGAAGCCGCGCTGGTCTCGTCCGCCGCCACAAAACTAATGGCCGCGGCGCACTAACGCTTACGGCCGGCGGTAATTGGCGGCGTATGCCGGAGTCGGAATCGCTGGATCACACCGCTCATCCCGGAGGGGAGCTTCCGCCTGCAAATGCAGGGGAACAATACCTGCCCACACCGGCAGCGCGTAGTCTTCTTCATCGTCCTGCACCGGGCCGGAGCGAACCTTCGCGGAAAGTTCCGTTAGCGGCAGCTTCAAGATGCTTGTGGCCTTCAGCTCTTTCTCATTGGGCTGCCGCGCGTCCTCCCAGCGTCCCGGCAAAATCTTTTCCGTGAACGCCCGCAGCGCTTGGAGTTTCTCGGCGG
>WNFF01006115.1_pt1 | contig 11427 bp, 13 predicted proteins | sample 5400441 | NCBI WGS metagenome assembly WNFF01 (sample SAMN13153345, study PRJNA577476) | soil metagenome | isolation source: 120 cm saprolite under Douglas fir tree site 2 hole 3 replicate 1 | place: USA:California | collected 2015-04-18
ACGGCTACATCAAGATCACCGACCGCAAGCGCGACTTCATCAAGAACTCCGGCGGCGACATGGTCTCGCCGGCGCGCGTCGAGGGCTATCTCACCTTGCAGCCGGAGATCGGCCAGGCGATGGTGTTCGGCGACCGCCGGCCCTATCTCGTGGCCGTGATCGTGCCGAAGCCCGAATTCGTCGAGGCCTTGGCGCATCGCCGCGGCGTTGAGCCGGCGGCTGCCGACCTCGCGCACGATCCCGAGCTCAACAAGCTGATCGGCGCGGCGGTGGCGCGGGTCAATGCCGAACTCTCGCCGGTCGAGCGCGTGCGCCGCTTCATCATTGCCGCCGAGCCTTTCGCCGTCGCCAACGGCCAGATGACGCCGACGCTCAAGATCAAGCGCTTCGCCATCCGCCAAGCCTACGGCGCGGCGCTGCAGGCCCTCTACGATGCGAACCGTTGAGCAGGGCGGCGGAGGAAAGCGCCTGCAGCTCGCGCGCTTCGCCGGCCTCGGCGCGCTCACCGGTGCGATCGCCGGCGTCTTGATCGCGATCGATTTCAGTCCGACGTCGCTCTACGTCGTGCCGGGCCTCGTCTTCGGCCTGGCGTTCGGCGCGCTGCTGCATCGGCAGCGGCTGCTGCGGTCCGGGCGCGCCGCCCTCTATGTCGCCGCCGCGACGCTCGCCAACGCCGCGGCGGTCGTCACCGCGATGCAGTCGCTCGACACGGTCGAAGCGATCGTCGGCAGCGGGAGGCTCGGCCTCGCCCTGTCGGGCGTCATCGCCGGCGCGGTCGGCGGCGGGCTGCTGGCTGGCGCAACCGTCCTGTTGCTGCGGATCGCTCGATGGCCGCTGCTGGTCGTCGCGGGCGCGCTGCTCGGCGCGCTGCTGCCGATCCTGGTCGAAGGCGGCGACGTGATCGGCACCGTCGCGTTCTATATCCTGTGGCAGGGCGGCTATGCCGCCGCGCTGGCGGCGTCGTTGCCGCGCGTCGAGGCGATCTGACACCAAATTGCCGTTCAGCCGATCGCGCTCGTTCGTCGGGATGAAATCCCCTCGCTCGAACGAGCGTCGTTTTCGCTTGCTGGGCGAATTGCTCATGGCGAACTCACAGGGATGCGTCATACGCGACCGCAGAGAGCTGAAGAACGCCGTCACCATTTGGTGTGCTGCCGATCATTTGGTGCTCATTTTGCCGGATGAATTTACAATTTGAACCCTTGGATAAGACCTTGATCCGTATATGTTACTGGGTATTCGTACCTTAGTGGGCGGCGGGTATGTTCGTGCCTTGCATTGATTGCCGATTGCGACACAAGCCGTGCTTTCGGCCGTTCACCGACGAAGAGTTGAAATCGATCTCGTCCCTCAAGACCAATGGCGAGGTTGGCGGCTCGCTCTACACGCTCTACGAAGGCTGGGCCTTCCGCTACAAGACGCTCGCCGGCGGTGCGCGCCAGATCCTCGACCTGCTGTTGCCCGGTGAGATCATCGGCCTGTCCTCGGCGCTGCTCGGCACGATCCGTCATTCGGTGCAGACGCTGACGCCGGTGAGCCTGTGCGTCCTCGACGGCTATCCGCTGCCGAAGCTGCTCCGGCGCCACGTCGATCTTACGCTCGACCTGCTGCGCTGGCGCGTCGAGGAGGAGCATCGCGCCGACACGCGCATCGCGCTGCTCGGCCGCCAGAAGCCGCTGCAGCGCGTCGGCTATCTCATGCTCGAGACGTTCGAGCGCTTGCGCCGGCTCGAGCTCGCCAACGGCACCATGTGCCCCTTCCCGCTGCAGCGCCAGCATCTCGCCGACGCCGCGGGCCTGTCGATGATCCATCTGAACCGCACGCTGGCGCAGCTGCGCGACGAACGGCTCGCGGCGCTCGAGGACAAGACGCTGATCATCCACGATCGGCGCCGGCTCGCCGACCTGTCGGGCTATGCCTCGCTCCGGCTCATCCCGCAGCGCGTGCTTCTGTAAAGGCGGCCGGGACGGCGGCCCGGCGCATGCGGTAGGGCAGCGTGCATTCGGAGGTCGGGCGACCGGCAAAGTCGAGCCAGCGGTGCTCGCGGTAATCGTAGAGCTTGCAGCGCCCGAGCGTGGCGAAGAGATAGCCCGGCGTAAAGGGCTCGACGATGGCGCGCTCGCCCAGCAGCTCGTTGAGCCGCCGCTGCGCCGCCGCGAGGCGGTAGAGCGGGATCTTCGGGTGCACGTGATGCGCCGGGTGGTCCATGATGTGGTGCGAGATTGCGCCGTACCAGCGCGGCACGACGACATGCACCGCGACCTCCTCCTGTCCGGCGAGGCGGCGCCATTCCGCCGTCCCGGCGAACCACGGCGCGCGCTGATGCGTGTGCTGCATGTAGGTGGTGGCGCCCATCAGCAGGTTCCACACCAGGAACGGCACGACGAAGCCCCAGGCGACCGCCGCCGTCGCGCTTGATTGCGGCAAGGCGCCGCCGATGAGCGCGAGGAGCGCGACGAAGCCCACGACATACGCGGCGAGCAGCGCGAAATCGGCCCAGAATACCGTATGCTGCACCGCTTCGACGTGGCGGCGCGGGAAGAACTTGTCGCGCCACCAGCGCTCGATCAGATAGTAGGGCGCAAAGCCAAGCGGGCCGCGATAGAGCCGCTGCACCCAGCGCCGCCACGGCGGCAGGCCGTCATACTCGGCCTTGCTCAGCGGTGACCATGAATTGAAGCCCTTGATGTTCACCAGGCGGTGATGCAGCCGGTTATGCTGCACCTGCCAGAGGCTGTAATTGTGCAGCGCCGGCAGGAAGGCGATGCGGCCGATGATGGAGTTGATGAGCCGGCCCTCGGCGTAGGCGCCGTGTGCGGCATCGTGGCCGATGACGAAGAGCGACGAGATGGCCGATCCGGCGATGACCGCGCCGGCGAGCCGCGCCGGCCAAGGGCCGAGCGCGACCGCACCGGCGACCGCGGCGAGGTAGACGGCGATGTTGGCGAGGAACAGCGCCACCGCGACGGGCGTCGAGCGCGAGAGATAGGGCGCGAGCGCGGCGCGGAAATCGCTGGTGGTCGAAGCCTGCATCGTACCCTCGACCCCATGTCGGGACACGCGAAAAACTGCCGACCTTCTAACGGGCAAGCCGGCACAGCGCCACAATCATACGTTAGGCGCCCGGTGAAGCGCAAACGGCCGTGCTGTTCTACTCGGCGGCCGCCCGCGCATCGCTCGACTGTCCCGCGGCGGCGTCGCGGCGGCGCAGGTGCAGCGTCTTGGTGAAGGCGGCGTGCACCGTGCCGGCGTGGTCGGCGAGCTCGACGCGGTAAGTGCGCTCGATCTTGGGCTCATGCGCGAGCAGGCGGCGCAGCTCGTCGATCTCCGCGTCCTCGATGCGAAAGCGCGCGTAGAGAGCCTCGCGGCCGGGCTTCTTGAACTCCATCGTCGCCGCCTTGTCCCACACCTGGTAGTCGGGGCCGAGGCGGCGCGCCAACATCACCAGCAGCACCGGATCGATCGCCGCGTACATGCTGCCGCCGAAGGTGGTGCCCCAATACCCCCGGGTCTTCCAGTTGAGCGGCAGCTTGACCCGCACTTCGGTGTAATCATGGGCGATGTAGGTGAGCCGCGCCCCGGTGCGCCGATAGCACGGAAAGAAGTTGAAAGCGAGGCGCGTGAGCCTCGTCCTGAGCGACTCGCTCATCCCTTTACCCTGAATGGGGCTCGGTCGCGCGAGTCTACCACAGATCAGAGGCGATGATAGGCGCGGTACCAGGCGACGAAGCGCGGCAGGCCCTGGTCGATCGGCGTGGTCGGCGCGAAGCCCAGATCGCGCTGGGTCTCGGCGATATCGGCATAGGTCGCCGGCACGTCACCGGGCTGCATCGGCGCGAGCTCGACGATCGCCTTGCGCCCCAGCGCCCGCTCGAGCACGGCGATGAAGCGCTTGAGCTCCTCGCTCCTATGGTTGCCAATGTTATAGAGGCGGTAGGGCGGCTCGCCGCCGCTATCGGCGGGCGGCCGATCGAGGCAGGCGACGACCCCGGAAACGATGTCGTCGATGAAGGTGAAGTCGCGGCGCATATCGCCGTGGTTGAAGACCTGGATCGGCCGTCCGGCGAGGATGGCCTCGGTGAAGATCCACGCCGCCATGTCCGGGCGCCCCCAGGGCCCGTAGACCGTGAAGAAGCGCAGGCCGGTTGTCGGCACGCGGTAGAGATGAGCGTAGCAATAGGCCATCAGCTCGCCCGCCTTCTTGGTGGCGGCGTAGAGCGAGCGCGGCGTATCGACGCGGTCGGCGACGGAAAAGGGCAGCTTGGTGTTGCCGCCATAGACCGAGGACGAACTGGCGAAGACGAGGTGCTTGAGCCGCGGCAGCGACCGGCATGCCTCGAGCACCTCGAGCTGGCCCTGGGCGTTGGCGCCGATATAGCTGTGCGGGTTGGTGAGCGAATAGCGCACGCCCGCCTGCGCCGCGAGATGGACGACGCGGTCGGTATCGGCGTGGCGGTCGAGCAGCGCCGCGAGCGCGCCGCGCTCGGCGAGTTCGAGACGGTGGAAGGCGAAGCCCGGCAGCCGGCGCAGCTCGGCCAGGCGCGCCTCCTTGAGCGCGACGTCGTAATAGTCGTTGAGGTTATCGACGCCGATCACCCGCTCGCCGCGCCGCAAGAGCGCCGTGCTGACATGGAAGCCGATGAAGCCGGCGGCGCCGGTGACGAGGATGGTCATGCGCCGGCGGTATACCCCGGCCGGCGCGAGAAATCACCTGCCGCGTGCGCGCAACCGCCGGCGGTTGGCAGGGATGCGGCGTCTCGCCTAAGCTTGGCAAAACGCATCAAGGAGGATCGCCATGAGGAGCTACGACGTCGTCGATTTCGGCGCGCCGCTGCGCCAGACCGAGAAACCAACCCCCAAGCCGCAAGGGACCGAGGTGCTGCTGCGCACTCTCGCCGCCGGCGTCTGCCACAGCGACCTGCACATCTGGGAAGGCTGGTACGATCTCGGCGGCGGCAAGAAGCTCACGGTCAAGGATCGCGGCCTCGTCCCGCCCCTTACCATGGGGCACGAGATCGTCGGCGAGGTGGCGGCGCTTGGCCCGGAGGCGACGGGCGTCAAGCTCGGCGACAAGCGTCTGGTCCATCCCTGGATCGGCTGCGGCACGTGCGTCACCTGCCGTCGCGGCGAGGAGCAGCTGTGCATGGCGCCGCGCTTCCTCGGGGTGCAGAAGCCGGGCGGCTATGCCGATCATGTGCTGGTGCCGCATGCGCGCTATCTGCTCGATCTCGGCAAGCTCACCCCGGCGCAGGCGGCGCCCTTCGCCTGCTCCGGCATCACCGCTTACGGCGCCCTGAAGCGCGTCGGCGAGGCGGTCCTGACCGAGCAGCCGATCCTGATCCTCGGCGCCGGCGGCTTGGGCCTCATGAGCCTGGCGCTGCTCAAGGCGATGGGCGGGTTCGGTGCCGTCGTCGCCGACATCGATCCCAAGAAGCGCGACGCCGCGCTCAAGGCGGGCGCCTTGAGCGCGATCGACGCCGCGGCGCCCGATGCGGTGAAGCAGGCGCAGGCCGCCGCCAAGGCGCCGATCGGCGCCGCCATCGATTTCGTCGGCGCGGCTAATACGGCGAAGCTCGGCATCGACGCGCTCGCCAAGGGCGGCAAATACGTCATCGTCGGCCTGTTCGGCGGCGACATCACCCTGAGCTTGCCGCTGCTGCCGATGCGCGCCATCACCATCCAGGGCTCCTATGTCGGCAGCCTGGCCGAGCTCAAGGAGCTGCTGGCGCTGGTCGCCTCCGGCAAGGTGCCGCCGGTGCCGCTGAGCCAGCGCCCGCTCGATCAGGCCAATGCCGTGCTCGAGGACCTGAAGGCCGGGCGCATCATCGGCCGCGCGGTGCTGACGCCGTGAGACATCCGCGAGGGAAGGACAAAAGCATGTCTCGCATCGGTTTCGCCGGCGGCGCCGCCGCGCTGCTGGTCCTGGCGCTGTCCGCCTCCGCCTAGGCGCAGCTGTCCGACGGCGTCGTCAAGCTCGGCGTGCTCAACGACATGAGCAGCCTCTATTCCGACGCCACCGGCAAGGGCTCGCTGGTCGCGGCGCAGATGGCCGTGCAGGATTTCGGCGGCAAGGTGCTGGGCAAGCCGGTCGAAGTCGTCGCCGCCGAACACCAGAACAAGCCCGATATCGGCGCCAACATCGTGCGCCAGTGACGTCTACAAGATACTCGCGACCGTGCCGGGCGACCAGGCGTACCGCCCGCTCGACGAGGGCGGCTGCCCCCCTGCTTGCCAAGCGCTAACGTCCGCGCGCTGCGGACGCCGCGCCGCGGGCCGTGCCCGCCTGGAACCTGACGGCGCGGGCTCCGTTCCCCTGGCGGCGTGCGTTGTCGCCGCGATTTGTCTCCGGGCGCCAGGCGGCAGGCGAGGGAGAGACGCTCATGCCCAGCGAGGAGGTGGTCGAGAGATCGCCACACTGCGCCAGGCGCGGCGGCGCTCGGTCCTGCTGCGGCTGGAGCTTAAAGGGCGCGGGCCGCTACGTGGCGCCGACCAACCGCTAGGGTGAAATCGGCGGTGGGCGTGGAACGTTGAGCGTTTCCCGTCGTTCTTCTGCGCGCCATCCACGGTGACTGGAACGGGAGAGGAATCGACGATGCGTTCGACCATCCGCATGGCCCTGGCGGCCCTGGCGGTCATCCTGCCGCTGTCCGCCTGCTCATCGGGCGGCTCGGGCCTGCCGCTGCTCGAATCGGCGAAGACCGACGACGCGAATTACCGGCTCGGGCCGGGCGACAAGCTGCACATCCAGGTGCTCGGCGCCGAGGATCTCACCGGCGACTATGCCGTCGGCGACAACGGCACGGTGAGCTCGCCGCTCATCGGCGACATCAAGGCCGCGGGCCTCACCCGTGCGCAGGTCGAGCGCGAAATGGAGAAGAAGCTCGCCCAGGGCTATATCCGGAACCCGAAGGTCAGCGTCACCATCCTCGCCTACCGGCCCTTCTACATCTACGGCGAGGTGACCAAGCCCGGCGAGTACCCCTATGCCAGCGGCATGCGTGTCATGAGCGCGGTGGCGACGGCGGGCGGCTTCACCTACCGCGCCAATGAAGGCTATGTGCTGGTCACGCGCAACGGCGAGCAGCGCCGCGCGCTGCCCAACACGCCGATCCAGCCGGACGACGTGATCCGCGTGCCCGAGCGCTATTTCTAACTCTTGCGCCGGGTTTTAGTCTATTAGGTGGAGCGACCCGTCGGCGGCGGAACCTTATCGTTCCGCCGCCGTATTCTTTTGTGGTAGCGCATAAAGGGCGGCGAGGCGATCATGGCCCATCTCCGTGATGCACTATTTGGCCTTCCGCGATTCCCGAAGGACCGGCTGGCATGGCTGGTCGCTGCACCCCTGCTCATCCTCACCCTGCCCGCCCACTCGGGCGCAACCCTCGATGAAGCGCCGAGCGGCGCCATCGCACAGGCGGCACCCGCAGTCACGGCGCCGATCTCGGGCGCGGCAGCGGATCCGGCCCTGACGCAGGCAGCAGCTTTCGTTGCTCCGGCCGAGGTTAGACCCCAGTCCGACGACCAGCAGCGCCGCGTGCTGCTGCTGCTGCTCATGAACAGCGCCGGGCCCGTGCGGCCATACGGAAATCTCGGTCGCTAAACCGGACTCCCCGATTACCTGACGTCGACGAGAGAAGAAGCATGGATTCGGACAAGGAAGCGCGCATTCGCGAGCGGGCCTACGAAATCTGGGTGCGCGAGGGGCGGCCGCACGGCAAGGACGCCGAGCATTGGCAAAAGGCCGAGGCCGAGATCGCCGCGCAGGGCGGCGCCGTTGCCGATCGTGCCGCCGCCGGCAGCAAGCCGCGGACGGAGACGCCCGGCACCGCAACGGTCGCGCCGGGCGCCGGTGGCGCGCCGCCGTTGCGCAGTCGCCGCGCCGCGGCGAAACCGGCACGCGCCAACCCGCCGGGAACAGCGGAAAGCGGCGGTATCGTCGGACGACGGGGAGAAAAGACGCCGGGGCACTAGGCTAGGCCCGGCGGAATGGCTGCCGGAACCATACCCCACGGGCCCGCGTTTGCCTTTCGCCTAGTGCGACTGGGATTGGAAACTCGCCCGCACCGCCAGTTGGTGGTGCGGGCGCCTTATTTTGCGCGGCGACCGCCAGCGCGCCTCAGCCGCGCGTGGCCAGGACGATGCTGCGGGCGACTTGGCGCGCCAGGCAGTCGTAGCTCGCGTTGGACATGTGCAGCCGATCGACCGCCAGCATGACCGGCAGCGCCATCTGACCGTCCTCGGCCCAATGGCGCATCATCGCGAAGCGCCGGAACAGCGGTACGTCCTCGCTGCGGGCCACGCTGGAGAGGACGTGCAGCATCTCGCGATATCCCGCGTGGACGAGCACCGCCGGGGCATATTGCAGATCCATCAGCAGCACGTCCGCGCCCGCGGCCTTGAGGAGCCCGATGCCGCGGCGCGCCACCTCGACCTCGGCGGCCGGATCGACGTCGCGCAGCACGCTGTTGGTGCCGAGCTGCCAGATCACCAGATCGGGGTGCTCGGGCAGCACGTCACGCTCGATGCGCGCCACCATCTGCGGCGACAGCTCGCCGGAGACGCCGCGGTTGACGACGCGGATCGCCACCTCGGGGAAGCGCGCCTGGAGCACGGCGGCGAGGCGGCTCGGATAGCTGAATTCGGGGCTGGTGGCGCCGACACCCTCGGTCGAGGAGGAGCCCAGCGCGACGATGGTGAGCGGCTGCCCGGCGTTGAGGCGCTGCGCGGCGTGCGGCAGCGGCGCGCCCAGCGAGGTGAGCTCGGGCGGGATGCCGCAGCGGTCGATCGAGGCGCCGGCGCCGCGGCCGGCGGGAGCCATGAGGATGGGCACCGCCGCTGCCAGCCCGAGCAGCACCAGCGCCATCAGCGTGCGGCGAGGATGATGGCCCGGCGGGGGCTCGGCGAGGGCAGCGCTGGTTTCCGTCATGTCATTTCATTGCGTCGTGGTGGCGTAGCTGATGGCGTCGGCGAGGCGGTCGGCGAGGCATTGATAGACTTCCGTGGCGAGCTCGGTCCGCCGCTCGATGGGGACTTCGCCGAAACTGAAGACGCCGTGCTCGGCCCAGTATTTCATCATCTCGAACCGCCTGAACAGGTAAACGCCGTCGACATCGGCGATGTGCTGCATCGCCTCGAGGTACGGCCCGAAATTGATCACCGAGGCCGTGCTTCGACTATACTGCATATTTATTAACATTGTTTCCAGTTTATGTTCCTTGAGTTCGGCCAGCCCGGATTCAAGCGCCGCGGCGAAGACGTCGACATCGACCCCGCGCGCCGCATCGAAGGTGCCGGTCTCCCAGATCACCAGCGTCGGCGACAGCGCATAGACGTCGTGCGGGAAGCGGTCGATCATCTCCTGGGTCGTCTGTCGCGACACGCCCTTGTTGAGCACGGTGATGGGCACCTCGGGGTAGAGCTGCCGCAGCACGGTTTGGAGGCGCTGCGGGTAAGCGTACTCGGCGGCGTTGCCAGAAGCTATCCCGGCGGTTGAGGCGCCGCCGATGGCGACAATCGTAATCGGATGCTTTTGACGCAATTGCTCGGCAAGTTCCGGGAGGCGCGGGTCGTCCTCGATGATCTCGGTAGGGATTTTGCAATCGGGAGCGCGCGGTGCGGCGGGCGAGGGGAATACCGCCAGGAGCATGATGCAGAGGACCATCAGGACGACGCGCATGGTGTCGGTCACTCCGAAGGTGCGGCCGGAGCCGAGCCGGCGTTGCCGGCCGATTTGTACCAGGTGAGCAAAGCCGCCACGCCCGCCATGACGGCGAAGCCGACGAGGTTGACGCCGATCTGCATCGGCAGGGTGCCGTAGAACTCCGACAGCACGAAATGCCCGAGCACCGCGAGCAGGATACCGAGACAGAAGATGTAGAGCGAATGCTGGCCGCACAGGATGACCGGCCGCGTCACCCGCCACTGTAGGAAGCTGCTTTCGGGCCGCACGAAATGCACCGTGGCGAGCGCCAGCGCCAGGAAGTTGAGGAGCCGGAACGGCGCCAGGTTCGTCTTGTCGGTGGTGAAATTGTATAGCAGCTTCTCGAACAGCGCCGGGAACGGGTCGTAGACCCAATGGATCGCCCAGCTGATGTTGATGACGACGAGCACCGCGGCGATGGTCACGGCGAGCTGCGACAGCCAGGGCGCGTGCGGGAAGGGCCAGCGGCCGCTGACGCGCGCATGGCCCGCGCTGGCGCCGATGATGAACAGGAACTGCCAGGCGAGCGGGTTGAAGAACCAGACGTGATCGGCGGGATAGGCCGGCGGCGACCAGCCATGGCGCAGCGTCAGCGCGTAGAGCGCTGCCGAGGGCAGCAGCGCCCACAGCGGCCCACGCGACAGAGCGATGAGCACGAGAGGAAAGATGGCGAGCAGCACGATGTAGAGCGGCAGGATGTCGAGGAAGGTCGGCTGGAACTGCAGCAGCAGCGCCTTGATGATGGCGACATGCGGCTCCTGCAGAAAATCGCCGACGCCCATTTCCTCGTTGTACATCGGGTTGTTCACGGCGAGCACGGTGTAGGACACTTCGGCGGTGAAGATCACGAAGAGGAAGATGTGCGCGACATAGAGCTGCCAGACGCGGCGATACACCTGCGCCGTCGCGACCAGTGCGCCTTTCTGGCTCATGCTGCGCCCGTAGACGAGCGCCGCGGTATAGCCGGAGATGAAGATGAAGACCTCGGCCGCGTCCGAGAACGCGATCGAGCGCAAAGTGAAGTAGCCAAGGAAATTGTTGGGGATGTGGTCGATGAAGATGAAGAACAGCGACAGCCCGCGGAAGAAGTCGAGGCGCAGGTCGCGCCCCTTGCGCGGGAAGGGATCGACTCCTTTGCCGCTGCGCACATCGCCGATGCCCGTCTCCGGCCGCGCCTTCGGGCGATCATAAACCGACATGTCGCTCAATGCTCGTGCCGGTGGTGGAGGTCGGGATAATGCGGATGGCCGTGCACCAGCCGCGGATGAACATGCGCATGGGCGTGCGGCTCGCTGGCGGGATCCATCGGCCGGTGGTCATGGCGGTGATGCAGGTCGTGGACGTGGTGCTCGTGGCGCTCGGCGAGATGGAGCCATAGGCCCACGCTCATCAGCGCCGCGGCGGCAAGCAGCGTCGCCGTCACCGGCTCGCCGAGCAGCGCCACGGCGAGGACCGCGCCGATGAAGGGCGCCATCGAGAAATAGGCCATGGTCCGCGCTGTGCCGAGATGGCGCAGCGCCCGCACGAACAGCACGAGGCTGACGCCGTAGCCGGCGAGGCCGACCGCGCCGGCGATAAGCGCGGTCCCGGCGCCCGGCCATGGCGCGCCCAGCAGCAGGGCGAGGGCGAGATTGACGGCGCCGGCGACGAGACCCTTCACCGCGGCGATCTGCAGCGGATCGGCGCCGGACAGCCGGCGCGTCAAATTGTTGTCGACGGCCCAGAAC
>WNFF01004828.1_pt1 | contig 11426 bp, 11 predicted proteins | sample 5400441 | NCBI WGS metagenome assembly WNFF01 (sample SAMN13153345, study PRJNA577476) | soil metagenome | isolation source: 120 cm saprolite under Douglas fir tree site 2 hole 3 replicate 1 | place: USA:California | collected 2015-04-18
CCTGAGGTCAAAGTCACGCCGCCTCTCGCTCCGAGCAGCGCGCTTCGCACCAGGCCATCGATCGCGTTTTGCGAAGCGCCGCTGCGGCATGCGTCTTTTTCCATGTTGCTCTGCCGGCGCCTGCGATGGAGCAACGGTCGATGATGCCGGGTCAGGCTTGCGACCGCCGCACCAACGCCTGCGTTGCGCGTCTGCTCGCGTTCGCAACACCCGATGCGCATGTCTGTAGCTGTTCTAATCTTGCAAGTCTCACAAGCGTCATATTTGACACCGAGAACGAAAATCTTCGCACGACTGATCCACCGATAATGAGGTGAGCTGAAACGATCCATCACGGGAAGCGCCATGAGCTCGAATCCTCCTGTTCGATTTGCCGACCATCTGCGCGGCGGCAATCCATTGCCGCGGTTCGATGCTGCTGATGCGCCCGACGCTGCAACGCCGGAGAACGGCGGGACGGCGGCGAAATCATGGGAGGCGACCGATTTGTCGGCCAGTGACTTTGCCGACGAAGTTGCTCGGCTTTTTCATTTGCCGCGGATTGCACTGCCCGACTTGCTGGCGGCTCAATCCTTGGCAAAGCACTTTTCTTCGGGAGACGATGGTTTTCCCGTTTCAATCCGCTCAACACAGGGCGTGCCTTGCGGTCGCCGATCCCGGCGAGACCGCGGCCAGGCGGGCCGCCGAACTGGTGCTCGGCGGCGAGATCGACATGGTGGTGGCGTCGTTCGAGGACATTGCCACCGCGCTGAACAGGCTTGCCGGCGACGACGAGGTCCAGGCGCGCGATGGCGGCGAAGATCTGCAGCCTCGCGAGGACGACATCGAAAGCCTGCGCGACCTTGCCAGCGGGGCGCCGGTGGTGCGAGCCGTCAACGATCTTCTCGAATTGGCCGTCGAGCTGCGCGCCAGCGACATTCATGTCGAGGCCCTGCGCGCCGGGCTTTCGGTTCGGATGCGTGTGGACGGCCTGCTGAGGCCGGTGCCGGCGCCGGTCGGCGTCTTGCCGCAGGCCGTCATTTCCCGGATCAAGATTGTCGCCAGCTTGAATATCGCCGAACGGCGATTGCCGCAGGACGGCGCCGCCCGGCTACGCGTCGGTCGCCTGGAACTGGATGTCCGCGTCGCCGTGATGCCGACCCAGCATGGCGAGTCGGCGGTGATCCGGCTGCTTCCGAAGGACCGGGGGCTGCTTGCCGTCGAGAGGCTGGGCTTCGCTCCGCACGACGATCGATCGCTGCGTCGTCTGCTGGCGTTACCCCATGGCATGATCGTGATCTGCGGGCCGACCGGCAGCGGCAAGACAACAACCCTCGCCACGGCGCTTTCGATTCTCAACGAGCCGACGCGAAAGATCCTCACCATCGAGGATCCGGTTGAATATGAGATTCCCGGCATCAACCAGTCGCAGGTCAAGCCCGGGATCGGGCTGACGTTCGCCACGGCCTTGCGATCCTTCGTGCGGCAGGATCCGGATGTCATCATGGTGGGCGAGGTGCGCGACAGCGAGACCGCCCATGTCGCCGTTCATGCCTCTTTGACCGGCCATCTCGTGCTGACCACATTGCACACCGAAAACGCCGCGGCGGCCGTGCCGCGGCTGCTCGATCTCGGCGTCGAGGATTTTCTCCTGCGATCGACGCTCCGGGCGGTCATCGCCCAGCGCCTGGTGCGGCGGCTTTGCGACCGCTGCAAGTTGAAAAAAATGCTGGGCATGGCCGACATCGACGCCGATCCGCGCTACGCCGCGCTGGGCTTCGACGTCGGCGCTGAGGTCTACGAGCCTGTCGGATGCGAAAGCTGCGGCGGGGCTGGCTATCGAGGCCGGCTCGGAATCTTCGAAGTCCTGGAATTGAACCACGAGGTGCGTTCGCTCATCCATGGCAAGACCGACGCAGCGATGATCGACCGGGTCGCCATTCAGTCCGGCATGACCACGATGCTCGACGACGGCGCGGCGAAATGCCAGGCCGGAGCCACGTCAGTGGCCGAAGTCCTTCGCGTCACGACGGTACGGTGAGCCCGTGGGCAATTTTCGCTATCGCGCGCTGACCCAGAACGGTGAAATCGTGCACGGGACGATCTCGGCTGCGACGGCGAAGGAAGTGCTTCATCGCATCGAGTACCTGCGGCTATTGCCGATCGAGACCGTCGAGGAGAAGGCCGCGGGTCCGGTCTCGCGCGACGCCCTCGCCTTGTTCGGCCGCCCGACCCGCGGCGATGTGACGACCTTCACCCGCGATCTGGCGCTGCTGATGAAGGCAGGCGCCAGGTTGGAAGATTCGCTCGAACTTCTGGCCAACGACGCCGACACCGGGCGGCTGCGTCCGATCGTCAACAAGCTGCGTTCCGGCGTCCTCGCCGGAGAAAGTTTCGCCGAGGTGCTCGGACGTCATGCTTCGCTGTTTCCAGACATGTATGTCGCCCTGGTCCGGGTCGGCGAAGTCTCCGGGACCCTCGATCACGTCCTTGAGGTGATCGGCGCCGAGCGGGTGCGAGCGGAAGCCATGCGTCGCAAGCTCACCGATGCGATGCAGTACCCTGTTTTCGTGCTGGTCGCCGCCTGCTGCGTGATGCTGTTCTTTTTCATATTCGTGCTGCCGCAATTCTCGGCCGTGTTGCGCGATTTCGGCGCCAAGTCCGACGCCACCATCCATACGTTTCTCGACATCTCCGACTTTCTGCGCGGCAACGCCACCGAATTGGCGCTGTCCGCAGCCGCCGCGATCGCCGCTGGCTTGCTGCTGTTCCGGCGCGCCGGGTTTCGTTCCGCTGTCGTGTCGCAGTTCTCCCGACTGCCCGGCATCGCGACCGTGTTCCGATTTTACCGAACCAGCCTGTTTTGCCGCAATCTGGGGATCCTGCTCGGTAGCGGCCTGACCCTGACCGCGACGCTGCGCATCCTGATCAACATCATGTCGGTGACCGGCAGCGCGGCGGCCTGGAGCGCGGCGGCCGACCGCGTCCGCCGCGGCGGCAAGCTGTCGGAAGCGCTCGCCGCCGCGAACCTTCTTCCTGCCATGGCCATTCGCATGCTCCGGCTCGGTGAGGAGACCGGGCAGTTGCCGGTCCTTGCCGCTCGTATCGCTGAATTCTACGAGGCCAAACTGCAGCGCAGCCTCGATCGCATGGTCGGCATCGTCGGACCGGCCGCGATCATCGCCATCAGTACCGTTGTCGGGGGCCTCATCGTTTCGGTGATGACCGCGCTCCTGTCGGTTACCCAACTCGTCGGCTAGCAACAGGTGGATAGTGAGATGAAACAGGCACGGATCAGCGGCATAGCGCGGCACGCGCATGCCGGCAGGCACGATCTTCAGCGCGGGTTCACCCTGGTTGAGATGCTGGTCGTTATTGCCATCATCGGAATGATCATGGGGCTGATCGGACCGCGCGTGCTGAACTATCTGAGCGAATCCAGGGTCAAGACCGCCAGGATCCAGATCCAGAGTTTCAGCAGCGCGCTCGATCTGTTCTATCTCGATGCGGGGCGATATCCGTCCACCGCCGAAGGATTGGCTGCGCTGGTGCGGCCGACCTCCGGCGTGGCGGGTTGGGCGGGACCGTATCTCAAAGGTGGCGGCGTCCCGAACGATCCGTGGAACAATCCCTACGTCTATCGATCGCCCGGAGTGCATGCTCCCTTCGATATCGTGTCGTACGGCGCCGATGGGCAAGAGGGCGGGACGGATCTTGCCGCGGATATCACCACGACAACATCGATCGGCGCAAAATAATGCGTAGCCGCACCGGTCCCGAAGCCGGTTTCACCCTGCTCGAGATGGTCTGCACGTTGGCGATCGTCGGTTTGCTGGCGGCTGTGCTGCTGCCCGCTATCCCGAGGCAAACCTCGCGGGCCCGTCTCGAAGCCTACGCGATCGAGACGGCGGCGCTGCTGAAGGCCGATCGAAACGCCGCGATCAGGCGAAGGCTCGACGTGACGACGCAGGTCGATGCGCCATCGCGTTCGCTCCGCTCGGGTGCGAGCGGGCAAACCGTCCGTGTCCCCGAGGATGTGCGGTTTGAAACGCTGCTGCCGCGGAATTGCGACAGTCGGCCGGTGGTTGCGTCCATCAGCTTCTTTGCATCGGGGATGTCCTGCGGCGGTGTCATCGTGCTGGCCAGGCTCGATGCGGGTTATGAAATCCGCGTCAACTGGCTGACTGGAAGGATCGAAGTTGTCCCAAGCGCTGGTCTCGCCAACCCATAAGGCCACAGCCGGCTTTACCCTCATCGAGGCGCTGGTCGCGCTTGCGATCGTGGCCGTGTCGGTTGTCGCCATCGGCGCGCTCATGGGATCCGCGGCGCGCGGGAGCAGGCAGCTGGAGCAGCACGTCGCGCTGATCCAGGCGGCTTACAACGCCTTGTGGCTGGCCTTTCCGTCCCGTTCGCCGCCAGCCTCGAGCACTCAGTCCGGCGAGTCGATCGAGCACCTCTGGAGCGCGGCTACCGAACCGTTCGCGATCGATCTTGGCGCGCCGACCGGCGACGTGGTCTGGGTACCGCAAAAAGTCATGCTGCGGGTTCGATCGAGCTCTGGCGCGACCATCGACCTGGAAACGGTTCGACTGTTTCGAAAGCGAACCGAATGATATCCACGGCGCGCGCTCGACATATCTCTCAATCCGGCTTTGCGCTGATCGAGACTCTTGCGGCGATGACCCTGATGGGGTTGATCATTTCCGTGGTGGTGGCGATCACGTCGCAATGGCTGCCGAACTGGAATCGCGGCTTCGATCGAATTCAGCGCAGCGAATCCGTCAGCATTGCCCTTGATCGGATCAGTGCGGATATCGCTGCGTCAGAATACATGCGGCTGGATCGTCAAACGAAGAACGTTCTGTTCGACGGATCCGAAACGTCGATCACGCTTGCCAGGACCTCGCTCGGACCGAATGCAGGTCGAGGTCTCGATCTGGTTCGCATCGCCGAAACCGGCGATCGCGAGGGCGTGGCCTTGACGCGGTCGCGCGCGAAATTCGCGCCTGGGGCCGAAGCGGCGCCGAATTTTGCCAATCCGGTCGTTCTGCTGCGCGCGCCGTACCGGGTTTCGTTTTCCTATGCCGGTAGCGACCGGATCTGGAAGCACTCCTGGCGCGATTCGGAGACCTTGCCGGCGGCCGTGCTGGTGACGGTGCGGGACGGCGTCACCGGGCGCACGCTGCCGATCTCGCGAATAGCGGTCATCCACATCTCCGCGCCGGCGGACGGCATGTGCGACCAGGCAGAGAAGAGTTGCGACGCCAAGCCGGCGGCGGCTGCGGATGGCACGATGCGGAAGGCGTCAAACGGGGAAGCAGGAAAGTGATCATGTGCGGAAATCGCCGGCTCGAAAATCGCGAAGGCGGCTTCATCATTGTTCCGGTGTTGTGGATCCTGCTGACGCTCGCCAGTCTGGCGGGAATTCTTTCCGTCTATCTCGTCAACACCGCTGCTGCGCTGTCGCTCAACGATGACCACTTGCGATCGGCCGCGCTGGTCTCCGCAAGCCTGGAACTGACGGCCTATAAATTGTCGGCGACAGCGCAGGCGCAGCGCCCTCCCGCCGGATTGTTTTTCTTTCGGCTGGATCGTGCGCGGGTGTCGGTCGCCTTCCAGTCGGAAGCGGCTCGCATCGATCTCAATCACGCATCCAAGGAGATGTTCGCGAATTTCTTCCAGGCCCTGGGAGCGAGCCCGCGCGACGCCGGTGGTTACGCCGACCGGATCGTCGGCTGGCGTACGCCGCCTCCTGACGCCGCGCCGGACGCGGAGAGTTCGCTCTATCGCGCCGCCGGCGTAAGCCATTTGCCCCGCGGCGCTCCGTTCGCCACGATCGAGGAACTCTGGCTGGTCTTGGATCTGCCGGCGGCCCTGGTTGAAAGGGCGATCCCATTCGTGACTGTGTTCAGCGGCCGGCGCGAGATCGACGTGCTCGATGCGGCGCCCGAAGTGGTGGCCTCGCTTCCGAAAATGACGCCCGCGCTGCTAAAGTCCTTCCTGGAGCAGCGCGCAAGCCCGGCCCCGGACATCAACTCGATTGCCGCCGCGCTCGGGCCCGCGCAGGCCGGCGCAACCATTGAGGGCGGCGATACCGCGCGGGTGCGAACCGCCATCGCGTTCGACAATGGCCGGCAGGCCGCGACGGAGGCGGTCATCCGGCTGGACACCGGCGATGATCCATATCGAATTTTATCCTGGCGCGACGATACCGAAAAAACCGCGGTCGGCGCGCAACATGGAAAGGCTCCATGATGACGATGTCGACCAGAATTCGAGAGGAGTTCGCGGCATGGATCGGTTTTGTCGCCGAAGCCATCGTCACGGCAATCAACCGGATCAGCGTCAAGCAGCGCATTCGTCTGATCGAAACCGGTCGGAGTTCATTCACCATGCGAATGACTTCGAAACCGGGACGGTCGGTTCCGCCGGACTATCATTTCGAGCTGCGGGACGATGAGGCAGGTCTTGCGCTTCCCCAGGCCTGGAAGGCCGCCCTGCGCGGCAGCCGGCTGGAAGCCATCTTGATGCCGTCCCGGTTCCTGTCTCGGCCGCTGGATCTGCCCAAACGCGCGACCGAGTTTCTCGACGCCATGATACGCTCCCAGATCGATCGATTGACGCCGTGGACGGCGAACGAAGCGGTCTTTGGCTGGACGACGCCGGTCGAGACATCGAACGATCGCATTAATCTGACGGTGATCGCGGCGCCGAAGGCCAAAATCGATCCGCTAATCCGACTCGCGGAATATTGCGGTGCCGGATCGCTAATCCTCTACGCGACGCCCGAGGGCGCAGCTGCAACGGTTGATGGCCAGGGAGCGACGGACGACAGAATAAAACTGTTCGAGAGACACATGCGCGGCTCGCTTGACGTCGCACGCGTCGGACGCATCCTGAAGGCTGTTTTGGTGGCCGCGGTGGTCTCGGCAACGCTGTCTTTGGCGGTTGCGGGCATCGTCGGCGAAAAGCTGGAAGAGCAGCAGCGCCAGCTATCCGGCAAGATCTCGGAACGGCGGGCGGCGCTGCGCCACGATTTGGCGGCGTCCGACGGCTCGGCGCGAAGCGTGCTCGAGCGGCGCAAGCATGAGACCCCTTCGGACGTCCTGGTGCTGGACGCGCTGTCGCGGATTCTTCCCGACCATACCCATGTGACCGAACTGCGGATCGAAAAAGACAAGCTGCAGATTGTCGGGATCACCCAGGACGCGCCTTCGCTGGTCAAATTGATCGAGCAATCTCCGCACTTCACCCACGCAACCTTCTTTGCGCCCACAACACGCTCGACTGGCGACCCCGGCGAACGGTTTCACGTCGAAGCGGGCATCAAACCCTATTTTGGTCTCGGCACATGAATTTGGCAAAAATATTTGGTACTGGGGCCAGTGCCCCGCACTATGTGGCGGCTTCGCTCTATGGGTGCCTGCTGCTGGTGCTCATGGCTGCGACCACTCTGCCGTTGAAGGGCGTGCTCGATCAGCGGGCGGCGGTGGAATCGCTAAGCGATATGCTGCTTCGGCTGGAAGCCCACGGCCCGGCGACGGCCCATCTCGAAGCTGCCGGTGACGACACCATGGTGGGTTCGGCCTTTCTCGAGGGATCCACGGTGACGATCGCCGGCGCAGCCTTGCTGCAGCGCGTGGTCGGGGCGGTGACCCGTCATGGCGGAAGTGTTTCGTCTTCCCAGCTCGACTTGCAAAGCACCCAAGCCAAGGACGGCTTCATCAGCGTGACAGCGAGTTTCGATCTGGAGCAGCCGGCACTGCAGCAGATCATTTACGACCTCGAGGCCGGAATGCCGTTTCTGTTCGTCGACCAACTGGCCGTACAGGGGCCGGCGCCTTCGACGACTTCCGGCGAAAAGCTACGCGTGCTGATTTCCGTTTCTGGACAGTGGCAGGGTCGATAATGAGCAGCCTCGGCAGGGTTTGTGTGGTCGGTTGTTTCTGGCTTGTCGCAACCGCTTCGGCATTGGGCGTCGCCCATCCGGCGGGTATCGAGGCGGGTATCGACATGTCGGATACCGACGCCGCGGCAGCCGCGAGGCCGCAGCCTTCGCCGCCGGCGCAAGACCAACGCGTCGCGCAGACCGGACAACCGCCGAGCGGCAACCCGTTGTGGGGGATTCCGCTCAAGCAACTGTCGGCGACGCGGGATCGTCCGATTTTTTCGCCGTCACGCCGCCCTCCCCCAGCGGCCATACCGGTCACGGCCGTGGCTAGTGCACCGCTGCAAGCACCGAAACAACCGGAGCGGCCGCAACTTTCCCTGATCGGGACCATTGTAAGCGGCGATGACGGTTTCGCGATCTTCGTCGATCAGACCACCAACGCCCCGTTGCGGATCAAGCTAGGCGCGGGCTATCAGGGTTGGATGCTGCGTCAGATCGAAGCGAGATCGGTGACCCTGCAAAAGGGCGAGGAGGTCGTGATGCTCTCCTTCCCCGAGCCGGCAAACGATCGGAACACCCCGGCCGGTGCGGGCTTCACGAAGACTTGGCCCGATCCCCCAGCGCCTCTGCCACCGCTGACTTCGACGGCTCAAACAACGCCGCCTTTTCTGTCGCCTGAATCCAACGCACTTCGGATGCCGGCTCGGCCACGTGGCGGTTCTGCTCGGCGCCGCCAGATGTAGCCTTTCAGGAGGTTGTCCATTCGGTCGCGACGGAGGAAGCTGAAGTTGTCGAAGCTTTAGCCAATCTCCGGAGGTCCGAATGGACGCTCATAGGCATGCGCCCGCACACCGCTGGCTGACCGCGAATTCATTCTCGCTGCGCGTCAATATTGCACGCGCGCGCCGACCGATACCACGGTCGCGTTGAGATTGTTCTGCACGATGTTCGATCGCGTCGCCTCCTGCCGCAGATTGGCCTTGAGCTGAAGCAGCCGCGACACCTTGTACAACATGCCGATATCGACAAAATAGCGATTGTCCACCCGCGGCGAGCCGACGAACACGTCCGCGCCATAGCCGGTCATCAGCGTACCCACCAGCCAGGGCTCGAACTGGTGATCGAGTTCGACGGTGACATCGCGCTTGAACACGCCGGAGATGCCGGGCTCGGCGATCTCCGCCACTTGCGACTTTGCGCCGAACTGGAGCGTGGTCTCTTTGGTAAACTGGTACATCAGGTTGGCATCAGCGATGACTCCGCTGACCGGCCGCAGCAGCATGTCCTGATACTGTCGCACCAGATAGCCGATCGCGGCGTCGCCAGTCAGCTTGTCGGTTATCGCGAAGGTGACGCCACCTTCGACCGCCGTTCCGGTCGAATCGCGACGGAAGCCCAGCATATCCACCGGCAGCTCGTGCACGCGCCGGTCGACCGCGACATCGACGAAGGGATGAAATTCGTTGGTCAATGCATAACTGGCGCGACTCTGAACCGCATACTGGTTGAAATTGCGGTCCTGGTTGCTGAGGATCTGGCCGTCGGTCAGCAGGACGTTCTGGAATTGGATGTGATCGACCGCTCCCTTGACCGACACCTCCAGGGGATCGACCTTCTGGGTGACGCCGACGCTGCCGCCCGTGGTCGAAACCAGCGGAATCCTGGCGAAGCGGCCGGTGAATCGCGCGGTGCCGGGATCGTCGCCATCGAGCATGAAGTGGCCCTCGCCATTCAGCGCGGTGGTGTCGGTAAAGTCATAGCGGCCATTGACCCGGGCGTCGACGGTCGGATGGCTCAGTCGCTGAAGCTGGGTGTCGTCGATATAGGCTGCGCGCACGTCGGCGTTGAGCTGATGGCGATCGAACTGGGAGCGCACCGACACCACAGGTGCGACGACCACGAACGGCGAACCGGTCCCGCCTGGGATTCGCGCGGGATTGCTGTCATAGCCCGTTGTCAGCTCGACAGCCGGCTTTATCACGAAATTGCCGGCCGTGAAGCCGGTCGGCTCATACGGGTCCATCGCCTTCGCCGGCGGCGTCATGGGCTTGTCGGCGGCGACCGGCGGAATCGGCTGCGCGTCCTTGGGCGGAATCCGCGGCAGGTTTCGCGGCAGCACCTCCCGGGTGGCAGGAGGCGGGCTCACCGCGAAGGCAAGCGCCTGCATGCATTTGTCCGCCATGTTCGGCGGCTGGCGCCCGTCGCGCCTGACGCCGCAGCCGGCGGTCAGCATGCCGGCGTTTGGTGCTCCGAAAAACCCGTCGGGCTCGCGGCGCGGCGCGGTACTGCGAAAATGTGTGGCGCCGTACAGCGCATCCAACGCGGCGGGTTCACGAAAGCCAGCCGCCCGGTTGCCCTCGAGATTGGCCGGCATCGCCTCGGTAGCACCCGGCTGCGCCGATGGTGGTTGCCGAGGTTGCCTCGCGCGGTCATCAACCTGGTCACGGTTGCTGTTAGCCGGCGCATTCATCTCCGGGGTTGCATTTTGTAGAACGACGATCGGACCGCCGCCCTTCGCACGCAGGGAACTCGGGTGAGGCAGGCGTTGCGAAGGCAGCACGACGATCGGTCCGGCTGCGGCGGATGTACTCTGGCCATGATCGGGGCGCGCCGAACCTGTATCGCTCTGCGCCTGACTTCTCGACGATGCAACCGCAATCAGTAACAGCGCCGCGACGAGCGTCCGAATCGTACGGGAGGTGCGATGTACCAAACGATCGCAACCGATTCCCGCACGCCCAGTCATGTCCCCCAGTCTCCGGTCGCGCGTCCTGCTCGACGCAAAGCTGAAGTGACACCAACACAGCGGCAGAAGTCGGAAGGAGTTGTGATATGCTGAACTAAATGACGGCAACTTGTTGATTCATTGCGGCACGGTTGCAAGCTTCGAAAAATCAACCTGGCTCCGCGACGAAGCGTGACCTTCAAATCGCTGCTTGGAAGGCTCTTAGCGGCCACGCATTGATCGGGATGTCGACTTTTTTTGAGCACCGTTTCGATCTGTAACGGCTCGCTTTGCATCCAGGGTTGTAGGCGGCCTCGAACCTCACCCATAGCGACCGATGATCGTTCACGGAAACCCTGTGTGCCGTGCCATCTTCTAAGCGCGCCGATGCGACGGCAACTCCGGACGCTGCGGCAATCGTGACGCGATCACCGCCCTGCCCGTTGTTGCCGTTAACGGCTTTCCTGTGGAAGTGAGGTCGACGCCATCGACGCTGCTCGGAACGGCCATGGCGATGGGTTGCACAGTGACTGGCATGACGACAGCGACGCGGCGCACCGAGATGTTCCGCCCGATGGCGGCAATGCGTGCACCGCCGGGCATGACGTGGCCGAAGATGACCGCACCGACAGCCAGTTCGAAGGCGACGCGCGCTGCGCGTCGCGACCTGCGGAATTCGCGCCGCGTCCTCGGGTGGAAGCCGCGGCAGATACCGCGGCATCACTTCGCGCGTGGCCGGCGGAGGGCTCACCACGTAGGCTAGTGCCGCCGATCTGAAGTCCCTGCACGGCACGCGGCAAATTCGTGTGGGCACTCGTATCGATCTCGCCC
>WNFF01017083.1_pt1 | contig 11426 bp, 8 predicted proteins | sample 5400441 | NCBI WGS metagenome assembly WNFF01 (sample SAMN13153345, study PRJNA577476) | soil metagenome | isolation source: 120 cm saprolite under Douglas fir tree site 2 hole 3 replicate 1 | place: USA:California | collected 2015-04-18
AGCGCCAAAGCGGCATGTTCGGCCTGCTACACGCCCTCGAATCCGTCGCCACACTTCTCCTGATGTGCGACAGCCGCGACCTAGGCACCGCCATCGGCGAACGCCCTCCGGCACCCGAATCGCACGAGGGAGAGGATGTCATCCTGAGCGAAGCGAAGGATCTCAACTCATCTCCCTCGACCACGTGTCCGTTCGAAACAGATTTCTCTCCGACTCGCTTGCAGGACGCCGTCTCCCCCAACGCCAAAGAATTCTTCGAACCAAACCTGTACCTCTTCGACGCCTACCCCGGCGGCATCGGCTTCTCCGAACCCCTCTTTCGAACGCACGCTCTCCTCGTGCAAAAAACGCGCGAGCTCATCGCTGCGTGCCCCTGCGAACAAGGCTGCCCCTCTTGCGTAGGCCCCGCCGGCGACCTCGCCCCGCGCGCAAAAGAAGCCGCCCTCGCCATTCTCGACAGGTTGTGTGCCTAAATGTCTGCCGCTGCCGACAAATTCTCAAGACTCGCCGCGCTGAAGCCCGCCCGGCCGATGCCCGCGCGCCCCGCCGCGATTCGAACGCCCGGCGAAGAAGACTCGCTCGGCCGGCTCCTCGGCGCAGGCGTTGCCACGAATCATTTCGGCGAACACCTCTCCGTTCGAAACTGGTTTTCCACTCCGGAATTTGCGGACCCCTCATCCACAACACTCGAACTGCTTTCCCGAGCGCGCGACGAATCGCTCTCCCGCAAAACCCGCGCCGCGCTGCAAGATCCAGAAAAATGGCTTTTCCTCGATACGGAAACCACCGGCCTCGCAGGCGGCACCGGCACGTACGCTTTTCTGATTGGTCTGGCGTGGTGGGATGCGGGCGGTTTGCAGGTCGAGCAATTTTTTATGCGTGACTTTGCTGAAGAACATTCGCTGCTGCAGGAATTATCTCAGCGTGTCGCCGAGCGGCCCGTGCTTGTCACCTTCAATGGGAAATCATTCGATTGGCCGCTCCTTGAGAGCCGTTTCACGATGACGCGCTCCATCGCCGTGCCAGAGCTGGCGGCGCATCTGGACTTGCTGCATCCCGCGCGCGCACTGTGGAAACTCCGGCTCGGCTCCGTGCGGCTTGTGGAACTTGAGCGCCACGTCCTTGACGCAGCCCGGTTGGGCTGGCATCGCGAAGAGGATGTTTCGTCCGCGTTGATCCCGCAGTTCTATTTTGACTACCTGCGCGGCGGGCCTGCGGACCCGCTGGTTGGAGTCGTGCGCCACAATCAAATGGATTTGCGCGGGCTCGCAGCTCTCTTCGGAAAGATCAACGAATTTCTTTGCGAGACGCCAAACGCGGCAGGTGAAATCGAAAGCCTGGATCTTTTCGGCCTATCGCGATTTCTTCAGCGGCGAGGCGCAGAAGATCGCGCCATCTCTGCGTGCACGCAAGCCCTGACGATAGGACTGCCGGAGGAAATCCTGCCTAAGGCGCGGCGCGAGCTGGCGCAAATGGCCAAGCGCCGCGGCGAACACGCACGCGCCGCCGAGATTTGGCTGGAAATTGTCGCCGATCCGCACGATGGCATTCACGCCTGCGAACAACTGGCTATTTACTACGAGCGTCATGCCAAGGATCTAGCCAAAGCCGTGCAGTTTGCCAAATTGGCGGGCGCCACGCTGCAACGCCAGCGCGCCAATTCGCATGATCCTTTTTTCATGGCGCGGTTTGCGCGGCTGGAGAAGAATCTTCTGCGGCGCGTCGCGCGCCTCGAGAGAAAATCACGACTGTCTTCTCCTGCACCGCCCCAGGGCGTTCGGGCGCCTGGGGAGCCAGAGGCCAGTTCAGAGCTTTGGTGAAAGCGTCGAAGATATTGCGCGTTGTGCCTTCCAGGGTCACGCACTCGTCTCCCAGACAATCCAGGAACGCTCCGCCATCAGGAGTGTCGAAAGAAAAGAAGTTCGGGCGGCGCAGCAGATTCGTTCGCTCCGCGTATTTTTTTTCCAGCGCTTCCGAATACTGCCCGAAGAAGCGCGCCGCGCGCTCCTCGCTGTCCAGGTGCAGGCGGGTCACAAGGACAAGTTTCTTCGTTTGCTTTTGCTCAAAGACAGCGTAGCGGTCGCCGTCCCACGCGGCAGCCATGGCCTTTGCCCGATCGTTGTCGAGGAATTGCTTCAAAACCTCCTTCCAGCCGAATTCGCCCATGACGTTTTCATCGAGCTTTGTCCAGTTGTTGCCGAGCAATTTCTCGAGGCGCGGAAGAGTGATGGCGGCGGGGATTTTGCCGGACCGGTAGAGCGCGGGATGGAGAATCTGCTGGGTGGATACTGGCGGCTTCTCGAACACGCCCGGCAGAGCGGCCCAGCCGGTATTCTTCAAGATGGCTGCCGAAAAAGTAAGTCCTCCAATATAGGGAAAGATCAACGCGTCTTTGAGGAACGGCGGCGCAGCCTTCAGAGTCGGAGTACTGCCCAGATCACCAAGCAACATGGAAGGATCGAACTCCGGGAGATCTTTTAGGGAGCGGCCCGTTCCAACCATCAGGTAGTCAACCATGGCGGCCATGGCGCTGCCTTCGAGAACGGCGTCGCGCGCCAGTTCGGCATCTTCATTCGGCCGTGCCGCTTTTACCCACGTTTCGATTTGGAAATGCTGATCCTCGAGCGCGTGTGTCAATTCATGGGCCATGACCATGCGCTGGTCGGACAGTGGACTCCAGTCCGCGATATAAAATTCACGCGTCTTCGGATCGTAGAGGCCTTCGACCTGTTCCGTGAGCACGTTGACCATGAAAGTGTCGAGGTCAAACCCCTTAGGGAGCAAACCGAAGGCTTCGGCGCTGCGCGCATCGGCGTAGCGTTCGGCAGGATCTTTTTCCTCGTTCATCTGTTTGATGACGTACGCGCGGATTTCTTCGCGCGAGCGGAGTGATTTTTTTAGCGGAGTGACCAGTTTCAGCCCGGTGATCTGGCTCATCTGGCCGAGGACTTCTTCGGCGGCAGCGATGAAATCGGCGTCGGTGGTAGGCTTGGAATCCGCCGGGGGCGGAGCGGCGGCAGTTCCCTGTGCGTGGACGGCGGCACCGCAGAGGATGAGGCCGAGGCTCAAGAACGCTGCGCGCAGGCTCAACAAATTGCATTTCCAGTAGGAGACCATATACTTCGCAGAATAGCAGAATCACGAATGGGCTGTCTGAGCGGCGCACGAAATGGCTAGTGAGGAGATCCACAGGCGGAAACCGAGGCCGCGTATTGGGCCGGGCTGACCGGTGTTCCGAAAACTTAACAGTGTGTTAATTCTATTGTACTCTCCATCTAAGGGGACCCGGTCAGCCCACGAGGGATTGATGCAGCAAGGTTTTCGTCTGCGGCAGGTCCGCGAACGACTCGGACTAACCTATCGAGATGTGGAACGCGCCAGCTACGAATTGGCGGAGCGCCGGGGGCGTCCCGACTTCATTCTGCACATCAGCCGGCTTGCCGACATTGAAAACCGGGGAGTCGTTCCAGGCCTGCACAAATTGTATACGCTGGCTGCCATCTACCGGCTGAACCCCCTGGATATTTTCCGTTGGTACGACGTACCCATCGAAGAATGTTTTCACGATGGAACCTCGTTCCCCGTGCCACAAACGCACTTGATGGCGGCGCCAACATCGCTGCGAATACCGATAAAATTTGACCCGGCATTTGATCCGCGGCGAACGGAATTGCTCTCGCGGATGGTGGAAAAATGGGGGAACTTTGAAGGAGTGCTAACCAACGGCCATATCCGCCAGTTCTACGGGTATATCGGGACGTCCGACCGGCGAATGACGCCATTGCTGCGTCCGGGAAGCATCGTGCTGGTGGATGCGTCGGTACAAAAGATCGATGACGGCGAGTGGACGACGGAGCATGACCGGCCCATGTACTTCGTCGAACTGCGCGACGGCTACCGTTGCGGCTGGTTCCTGCAGGAAGGTTCGCGGTTGGTGATGCAGCCCCATCCGCTTTCCCATTGTTTACCGGAGACCTGGCGCGTGCCGGAAGAAGCAGAAATCGTGGGCCGCGTGACAGGCGTGGTCACGCGTCTGAATGAGCCGGTAAATGTTCCTTGTCGAGAATCTCAAGAAGAGCCCTGAGATTCGAGTAGAAGAGTTCCTTGAGATAGTCAGGCGCCGCTTCCGGGACGAGAACTCGGTAAGCTTCCATGCGCCGCCAGTGAGGGACGGCGCTCGACAACCCTCCCTCCATCCCCCTCAGACAAACCTGCAAATCCTCTGCCTGACCGGAGAGCGGCGATTCCAGTATCCGCTCGAAAATCTGTTCGTGACAAAGCTGCAAGGCCTGCTGAATAGCCGCGTCCGGATAAAGAGCGGCAAGTCCGGCATGGTCATAGCGTCCACTGGAAAGATCCCGCAACGAAGCGATGTAAGCCAGGCGAGCGAATAGCCCGGGAATACCCGCCAGAGTTGTGAGCGTGAAGTCCTGAACGACCTGGCGATTCTGCTGGAGCTGCGTAAGAGTTCGCATGCCGCCCTGTGTTCCGCAATCGGAACACTTCCAAGCGAAAAACGCCGCCACGACTGTTCCTCCTCATCCTGCAACTCAGGAGGGATACTCCCTTGAAAAAAACAGCATTGGCCGTGGCAGTTTCTGTAGTTGCGGTACTGATGTTACTTCCTGTTGTTCGGTCCGTCAACCCTTCAGCCGGTAAACCCGTCACGATCGATCGGAGCCTGAGTGCCGACGGATGGCCCATCCCGCCTTTCCCCCCAACGGCATCTTCCAACGACATCCGTAGGCTTCTGGCCGATGGGTGGCCCATTCCGCCTTTTCCGCCAACAATACTTTCGGGCGACAACCAGACGCTGGTGGCCGACGGCTGGCCCATACCGCCGTTCCCGCCGAAGCAGGGTCTGGCCCTAAGCACATTCTAACCTTCCGGGCGGGCTAGCCTTAGCAGGTACTATCGGCCCATAGGGCGGGCGCATCAGAACTATTTGTAGGTAGTTACGCATGTGTTAGGATGCGCCCGTGATACCAGGGATCGCACAGTTTCAGCAGGTGTTGTGGGCCGTGAACACGGTTGTAGCAGTAGCCCTACTGGTGTTGCTTGTGGTGCGCAAGAATTACCGGGCTTATCCTGCTTTTAGTTTCTATATTTTGTTCAACCTGGCTCTCGGCATCACGATGTATGTTATCTACCGCCGATGGGGATTTGCCTCAAAAATCTCCTGGTTTTTCGCGTGGGGACTGCAGGCTGTGGCGATTCTAGCGCGTGCGATAGCAGTGGTCGAGGTGTGCAGGCATTTCCTCTCGCGCTATACGGGGATATGGGCGTTTGCAAAGCGCGTGTTGCTGGGGTGCGCGGTGCTGGTGTCGTTGTACTCCGGGCTGGCCGCGCGGCACAGATGGGAACTGGCAATACCCAGCGCGGACCGCGGACTGGAACTGTCGATCGCCGCGGTGATTGTAGTCGACACGATTCTCGAGCGATATCTCGAGAACTACTCGAGGCTTTGGAACACTCTGGCAACGCTCGCGTTTCTAACCAGCTTGGTATTGTGGTCGTGGGCGCTGCGAAGAACGCGAACAGCAACTGCCACGGAACAAAGCCTGTTGCCAATCGACGTGTATCAATCGTTTACACCGCAAATCAACTTGCGTTTGCGCACCTTGAATGATCAGTTGGGAAAAATCTGGAAACCAGAGGCCAATCGCTAGTGAGTCTCGGCTTCATCTTATTCTTCGGACTTGCGGTTCTCCTGATCCTGGCTCTTGGCTGGGCACTTGGGAATCCGCGGAAACGACAGGAACTTTATCGCGATGCGCGCCCGTTGGAAGCAGGCTGCCAACAGCATGTGACCTTTCTGCCGCAAATCCGCCAGGCATTGGCGCCGGCAGACTATCAATTCCTCTCCAGGAAACTCTCGAGCAAGGCGCAGCGGCGAATCCGCCGCGAGCGCCTGGGCGTAGCGTTTGCCTACCTGACTGCGCTGCGTGAAGATTTTCAGAGTCTCTTGCGGATTGCACGGGTAATCGCCGTGCTGTCTCCCGAAGTGGCTGCGGCACACGAATTTGAGAGGCTTCGGCTTACCACAAATTTTGCTTGGCGATATGAGATGACGCGATGGAAGCTGCTGTTGGGCTTTACTCCATTGCCGCAACTGGACGGCCTGAGCGAGCTGGTCAGCGGTTTAAGCGTTCGTATGGAAGCAGCGATGAAAGACCTCGGAGAGCGGGCCGCCCTTGCGGCAGAGATGGCTTCATCAATCAATCGTCGCGGCGTGGACCTTGTTTAGCAGCAGATGATCGACTTCTCCGAGCAGATCGCTGGCCTGGAAGGGCTTGTGAAGAATCGGACGCCCATTTGCAGCAGTTTTCTCGCCCTCACCCCCTGACGGCGCGGCCGCACACATCCAAATCAGGTTGCGGCTGAGAGACGGTCTATTCTGGGCAAGCCATTCGCCTAGGCCGATTCCATTCGAACCGTCGGAAACATGCATATCCGCGATGACCAGATCGAAGTCTTCTTTTTCAAGCAGGGCTTGAGCTTCTTGTACATCTCTTGCGGAGCGGACGTGATGATCGCGGCCGCGCAGAATCGTCGCGACGGCTTCCAAGACGGAATCGTCGTGATCCACCAGCAGGATTCGTCCATCCCTTAGCGAAATGGACGACTGACCGGGCGTGGAGTTTGCCAAGGCAGCGACGGGCTGATGCGGCAACTCGACCGTAAAAGAGGCACCACGCGTCGGTATGTTCCTCACGCGAATAGTCCCGCCGTGTTCCGTGATGATCCCGTAGCAGATGCTCAACCCAAGACCGGTTCCCTTGCCGACAGGCTTTGTGGTGTAGAAGGGATCAAATACGCGGGAAGAGTCCTTCACACCAGGGCCGCTGTCGATGAACTCGATGAAAAGCCGGTCTCCATTGATCCCCGTGCGAACCCAAAGGTCGCCCTCTTTCGAATGTTCAAGGACGGCGTCCACGGCGTTGTTCACCATGTTGAGAAAGACCTGCTGAAGCTGGTGAGGATCGGCGGAGGTGACGGGCAAATTTTCCGCGAGGTCCAGGTGCACGCGGACGTTGTGCATGCGTAGGTCGTAGTCGCGCAGCGCCAGCGTCTCTTCGAGGGCCTGGTTGATTTGTACGGGAACACGCTCGGGCTTGTGCTGGCGGGCGAAGCTGAGGAGATTCTGGACGATGCGGTGAGTGCGTTGCGCCTGCTTGTAAAGCTTGTCGGCATACTCGACGCCCTGTTGTCCCATCTGCCCGCTGGAAGTGAGCAATTGGCTGTAGCCGAGGATGGCGGTAAGCGGGTTGTTCAATTCGTGCGCGACGCCGGAAATCAACTGCCCCACGGCGGCCAGCTTTTCGCTGTGCAGCAACTGCTCCTGCGTGCGGCGCAGGTTTTCGTAAGCCTGGCGACTTTCTTCGTAGAGAATGGAGCGCTCGATGGCGCTGGAAATCTGGCTGCCGACGGCAATGAGCAAGTTCACATCAGCCGGGGAAAACTCCCGTTGCGTGCGGCTGCCTATGACCAGACCGCCGATGACGCGATCTTTGGACCACAAAACGACGATGTACGCCGCAACAAGATCCTCTCTGGCTTGCGCATCGCGGAAAATCTGCGGCAGCGGCAAGCCCTGGGCGGAAAGAAATGTCGCATGCACGGCCTTCATGTGCTGCATCAGCTCGGGCTTCACGGAAACTGGCGGAAAGTGCCTGGACAATTCCGAACGATGCCCTACTGCGGCAACGCGCCGCAACTGCGTCCCATTCTGATCGAATAGGTAGAGTGAGGTGGCATCCAGGCTGAATAGCTCCGCCATCTGAGTCAGCGTGCGATGAAGCGAATCAGTGAGGTCAAGCGATTCGGTCAGAGTCTGCCCAATTGAATTCAAAACCATGAGCTCGCGATTGCGGCGCCGGATTTCGGATTCGGCCTGCTTGCGCTCGGTAATATCGAGCAAGAATCCCTGATACGCAGTCACCATGCCATCCGCATCGCGAACGGCCATGGAAGACTCCAGCATGGTTCGGATTTCGCCGTCCTTGCGGCGCATTTCGAATTCGAAATCGGCGACCGTGCCGTGCTGTTGCAAGAGCTTCTTCAGCCTGTCGCGATCCGAACTGCTGGCATAGAACGCAGACGGAATGTCCAGGGCCATCAGTTCTTCGCGGTTCTCATAGCCGGTCATGCGAAGCAGCGCATCGTTGAAATCCAGGAAGCGGCCCTGCGGCGTCGAGATGAACACGCCCTCTTGAACGCTGGAAACCAGGGTACGGTATTTTTCCTCCGCGCGTTTTCGATCGGTAATGTCCTTCAAAACGTGGACAGTCCCGAGTTCCACTCCAGTTGGATCGGTGAATGTCGAATTGGAAGCCAGGAAATAGCCGCGCAGCCACGGATCGGGATCATCTCCTTCTCCGCCGACGCCTTCACAGTACGGGCATATTTTGTAATTGGCATTTTGTACCGGGAGAAGCTCCATGACACTTCGGCCGACGAGCGCGCTGCCCTCCCGTTCGAGGAGGTGGCTCAGCCGCTGATTGCTGCGCAGGATGCGTCCCGCGCGATCGTGGACGAGGATCGGATCGCCGATGGAATCAAACGTGTACTCCCATTGACGCTGCACTCTGTTGACTTGCTCAAACAAGCTCACGTTCTGCATCGTCAATCCAAGCAAATTCGCAATGTTCACAAGGTACGATAATTCGTCGGGATGGAACCGTTCCTGACGCGTGGAACCGACGGCGATGACTCCCAGTGGCCCCTGCTTGCCGGGAAGGGGCAGCGTCACCAGCCCTTTCAATCCGGCCTCGTCCACTCTCTTCCGCGCCGCGGGATCCCACTCTTCATCCGACTGCACGAACTGGCATTCTCCCTTCAGCACACGTTGTGCCCAGGGCTGGGTCGCGGAGAGTTGTGCAAAGCGGGTCAAGTACGCCTGGTCAAATCCTACTGATGCCCTCGCCACCAGTTGTGCCGAATTTCCTTCACCCTCTTTCAGCCGGACGATGCCGTGCGTTGCACCCAGACTCTCCACGAGATGCGACAGTACTTGGTCAATCACGTCCTGGACAGAAAGGGTCTGTGTGCTCGCAGCGGTCAAGAGCGTGAGCCGGCGCATCTTGTCGTTTAGTTCTTCGCTGCGCGTCCGCGCGCCTTCCAGGATCACAACGACCATGGCGATCCCCAGCGCCACGCCTAGAAAATGGTCGAATGCCACCCGCAACAGGAACAGCGGGCTAACCGGCCAGAGCGGGCGGTCCAGGCCGTGCAGTCCGCTCATCAGGAAGATCCCTGCAAGGAGCTGCGCGCCGTGACTGCGGCGGGCCATCGCTGATCTCCACATGATCCACCCGGCAAACAGGCAGATGGCTGTTTCGAAAATGGACGTCTCCCAGTGGAGAGTGGCCACCTGCTGAAGTCCGCGGCGTTCGAAGTAGTAAATGATCGCCAAGAGCAAGCCGATTAGCGGAACGGCGGACCAGATGCGCCGTTGCGAACCTGCCGACCCATTCACGACGGCGATGAGGAATAGAATCAATGCAGCGGCCTGTGCCAGGACGGTCGTCAGATTCAATCCGGGAAGCGGGCGAATCAGGACGGCCAATTCGCACAACGCGGAGAAGGTGAAGCAGCACCAGCCAGTCAGCCAAAAACGGAAATAACCTGCCTGCTGATCGCGGCGAAAAAGAAGAAACAAAACCAGCAAGATGATTGAGGCGGTTGCTTTGAAGAACGCTATCCCAAGCAGGCCCTGATTCGCCAACACTATGACCCGCCTCCCGGCCGGTAGTGCCGTCGCTGCGGTGGTCGTGCTGCCGCGAAGCTCGATGTAGACGGCGAGAAACTCTGAGTGGACGCCCTATCCTTGACGCTAACACGCTATTTTCTGACTGGGCAAGGCCGTCCCCATTTGTGTGTGCCGTCACATATAATGCCTAGTGAGGGCTGACCACCGTGGAGATAGAAAATATACTCGTCGTCGATGATGAGGAAGCGATTCGGGAAGTCGTTTCGACGATGCTCGAATCAAAAGGCTATCATTGCACGGCGGTGCAGAACGGCCGCTTCGCACAGGAGCAAGTCAAGAAAGCGACGCCCGACCTGGTCTTGAGCGACATGATCATGCCGGAGATGGATGGTATCCGCCTGCTGGAATGGATGCGGCAATACGATCCGGAAGTGCCGGTGATTATGGTCACGGCGATTCACGACATTTCCACAGCGCTCGAAGCCATCCGCCGCGGAGCTTATGACTACATCCTCAAACCCTTCGAAAAGGACCAGCTATTTTTGGGCGTTGGACGGGCTTTGCAGCACCGGCGTCTGATTATTGAAAACCGCAACTATCAGCGGAACCTGGAGCAGCTCGTCGAAGAGCGCACCGCCCAGCTCACCGCCAAGCACGTGGAACTCGAGCAGTCTTACGACGACACGTTAGAGGCCCTCGGAAGCGCCCTGGACTTGAAGGATGCCGAAACGGAAGGCCATTGCCAGCGCGTCACGGCGTTTTGCATATCCATCGCGCGGTCCATGCCCGTGCCGGATCCCTATCTCCCCATCCTGGCTCGTGCGGCTTTTCTCCACGACATCGGCAAGATGGCTATTCCCGACAGCATCCTTCGCAAACCCGGCCCGCTGGACGACGCCGAAAAAAAGAAAATGCGCGAGCATTGCGAAATCGGTTACAACATGCTCATTCGAATCCCTTTTCTGCGCGATGCCGCCGAAATCGTGCTTGCTCACCAGGAATTTTATGACGGCTCGGGCTACCCTCGCGGACTCAAAGGAGAGCAGATTCCTCTCGGGGCGCGCATCTTTACCATCGCGGATTCGCTCGATGCCATGATCAGCGACCGCCCTTACCGCCGCGCCTTGCCCATGTCCCACGCCCGCGAAGAGATTAAACGCTGCTCCGGCAGCCAGTTTGACCCCGCCGTCGTCGACGTGTTCATGACCATTCCCGAGCAACACTGGCTCGACCTGCGCGAACACCTCGGCTCCCCGTTCCGCCTGGCTCACCTAAAGAACCTCTAAGCACCAACTTCGGGAATCTATTGGACCACCGGGTTTTCGATTTGTGGGTCGCGGCTTCAGCCGCGACGATAGGTGGCGCATCACAGCGGTGGCTTTAACGCCCGAATTCCTCAATTCCAGCTTTCAGTAGCCTAGGGTAGTTTTGGCTCGAGACGCTCTTGCTTCGCGTCGCGTGAAAACGTAAACTCTGACAGCAATGGCACTGATTCCAATTAAGACTGCCTCTGAAACCGGCTACTGCGACTGCATCTGCGGCTGCTACGAGCTTGCAAGCCTCCGCGATGAGGATACCGGCAAGGGCTACTGCCCCGCCTGCGGCAAAGACCATCTGGAGCTTAACGCCGGCGCAGGCATCCCTCAGCCTGCGCCCGTGCAGGTTACGGCTAACTCCTCGAGCAACGCGAAATCAGCGGCAATGCCCTCCCCCG
>WNFF01005832.1_pt1 | contig 11425 bp, 12 predicted proteins | sample 5400441 | NCBI WGS metagenome assembly WNFF01 (sample SAMN13153345, study PRJNA577476) | soil metagenome | isolation source: 120 cm saprolite under Douglas fir tree site 2 hole 3 replicate 1 | place: USA:California | collected 2015-04-18
CTTTCCGCGTGCGGCGTCGGTTATCTTCCGCATATCCCTAACTAGTCCCGGAATATCCAGAAACGCTGGTACCGGACTCATTTCCTTCGTTTCCTTATCAATCATCACGGCAGTTCCAACGCCACAATTCGGATGGCATCCACAGGAAACCTGACCCCATTCCGAGTTCGGCCCATGAACCAAATCCGCAAAGTCTGCGAAGGCTCCCATCAACGAAAGCGGGAACCAATCCCGCGTTGGTTCAGTGATACCAACCTGGTTCTTCACATCATGAGCGAGATGAGACAGCGTATAACGCTGCTGCAGACGTCGCTCAGCAGTAATTGCTTCATCCCGGCCGGTGAAAGAGACTGGTTGAAACGATAGAAACGCAATCTTTTTCGGATTATCCAACGCGAATCGGATAATCGAACCAACTTGGTCGTTGTTGATGCCATTCACCAAAGTCGTGACCAAAACGATCTCGACACCAGCCTCGTGCAGGTTATTGATCGCGCGCAGCTTCACATCGAATAGATTTCCGACCTGTCGGTGACTGTTAGCATCGTTCCCGATGCCGTCGAACTGAAAATATACGTAGCGCAAGCCAGCCTCGGCCGCTTGATGGCAAAATTCTTTGCTCTTCGCAAACTCAATCCCGTTTGTCGCCGCTTGCACCGAGTTATAACCAACCTTGCGCGAATATCGAATAGCTTCGATGAAGTGCGGAGAGATTGTTGGCTCGCCCCCCGAAAATTGCACGGACATCTGACGGCGAGGCTTAATCGAAATGGCGTTATCCAAAATCTCCTTTATTTCATCCATGCTCAATTCGTGGACGAATCCCACTTGGTTAGCGTCCATGAAACATGGGTCGCACATCATGTTGCATCGGTTTGTTAAATCAACCGTAAGTACCGCACCGCGACCATACTTAATTGTGCTAGACCCGTGGTTGTGGAGTTTCTCATCGTTGTGCGCGGGAATGTCGCGCCCTGGGAACATTGCCTCAATATGTGTCAGAAACTTGGCGTCGATTGCCATCATGTCCTCGAAATGTCCATGAATTGGGCAATCCTTATCCATCCAGATCTGTCCGTCACGTTCGACTATTTGCGCCTTGATTTCTCCGACCTTTTCGTTAACCAGAACTGACACCTCTTGATCCCCCCGCAGAATCGACTCGCGAGCTTCGATAACGCAGTTCGGACAAAGCGAATCAGTGGTCCTCGGCCAACCAAGGGTCGGCTTAGTCTTCTGCCAAGACTTCAGCAAAGGTTTGTCCGACCACTTCGGCGTGAAGGAGGGGTTTGGCTTATACCGGTTAACGAGTTGAATAGAGTTGAAGAGCCAGCCAGCTGCCCCAGCCAGGCCCCGTTCGATATGCTTAATTGGTTTCATAGTCAGAATGTTTAATCCCTCTGCGGAAGGGCTTTACCCCAAAACGAGGCTGTTAACCGGCAATGCTCGTGCCGCTAGGCGCCCACTTGAAGAACAATCGCAATGAAACTCACTATTGTGCCAATTGCTACGTAGGGCTGTGCGCCTTTGGCGTATCACGTAGTCACAGCCTAGGAACCATGCGTCAGTGCGACGCTCTGGATCCCCCTTTGAGGGAAGCGACTTCTCCGCTTTCCATTTCCGTTCGCCACGCGTACGCTCATTTAAGCGCTTAATCCCGCCTTACCTCATGTAGACGTTGAAGTTAGCAAACTGAAGTGTTGCAAAGGAATGGCCTTGCGAGGGTCACGCTTTGGGTGCTAGAGTCTGCCAACTTGCTGGCTAAGTCATTGACGGGCAAGGGATTGAAATGGATCAACCACTTTATATTGCGCCCAACGCTATCGTGAGCCGCCTATCTAGTGTTTTGATAGCGCCTGCCAGTCAGGAGAATCTCGGAAATGCGTGAGAACAGATCCGGGGGAGTCTTGCCGCGCTCGTCGGCTTCGAATATTGGTCGAGATGTGTCGATCGAAGCGCGAACGTTCGCAGCGAGGAGATTACGGACATCAGAGTCACGCGTGACCATGCGCAGAAGGTCGGCATCCATGCGAGTAGGTACTCAACGCAGAAGAAGGTACCAGAGAATAGATACAGAACATCGGAGTCTTCTTTACGGCAGCGGGCCCAATTCGGAACCATCCCCGGTCATCGGAATCGCCAAGGGCACGAAACAACGGAAGACGGTGGAGGTGAATCCATGATCGACAATAAGCATTGGCTTGCAGACCAACGCGTAACCCAGCGAATCGCCGCGCAAGCATTCCCGGCAATTGCCGCACCCAATCTTCAATTAGCCGCCGTCCACGTCCGCAATTTGTTAGCATCTATTCCCTCTTGGCTTATTCTTGTAATGATAATTCTCGCCGTTCTCGGAACAGCCTCGACGGTCATTGGTCGAATGAGAAGCGAGCTGCAGTCTTCGACCCTGCAGTTCCAGCGAACAGCTTCGGAAATTGAAGTACTGCGCCGTGGCAACGCGTCGTTAGGAATGGAGATCAGACGAATGACGAACGATCCCAGCATGATCGAATCCGCTGCGCGATCGAGACTGGGCATGGTAAGACCGAATGATATCGTAGTGCCAACAGAGTCAGTAGAACGTTCAAATATGGGAACGCTATCGTTTGCCCGCTAATATCGCTGCTTGACCCCGCTGTTTGGTCCACGTATTCTAGGTTCCCTCCGAATTGCGCGGCTGCAAGCTTTTTCGCAGCCGCGCTCCTTTCCAAAGAACCTAAGTATGGCGGCAAATCAAGTGCTTAGGATCATAACGACTTGATGGTTCGTCGAATCCATCCGATTGACACACATAAGAGCCATCAACTAACATCGAATCCTTCTCAGGAAAGACTTTGTTTCTACTGAAGCGTGGCGGCGGCATTGCAACAAATTGTCATCTATGCAAGAGATAACAGACGCCTCATCGGTTCAACCTGAGTCACCACGCCGGGAAGAAGTTACTCGGGGGCCTCATGGTGAACGCCAATCGAGGTTCGTTACTGTCTCGCTCGAGGAAATCAACCGGCTTTACTCACCAATCGACACCGCAGACATCGATTTTGAAACTGACGTCGCGGCACCAGGCGTGTTTCCATACACCCGTGGCATTCATGCTAATGGTTACCGGGGCAAGGTTTGGACAATGCGGCAGTTCGCCGGTTTTGGCACACCAGAAGAAACAAACTCGCGATTCAAGTACCTTTTGAAAGAAGGTCAGACAGGTCTCTCGGTCGCCTATGACCTGCCGGCCTTGATGGGCTACGACGCAGATTCTTCGCTTTCCGAAGGGGAAGTCGGAAAATGCGGCGTCGCCGTTTCGTCGCTAGCGGACATGGAAGTTCTGTTCGACGGCATTCCGCTCGAAAAGGCTACGGTATCGCAAACGATTAACGCGCCAGCCTCCGTTTTCCTCGCTATGTATTTGGTTGTTGCCGAGAAGCAGGGCGCGGACTGGAAAAAGATTTCTGGAACTTTGCAGAACGACATCCTCAAAGAATACATCGCGCAAAAAGAATGGATCTATCCAATTCGCTCCGCAATGAAGTTGGTGGTCGACACATTCGAGTTCTGTACGAACCATGTTCCCCGATACAACCCGATTTCGGTGAGTGGCTATCACATTCGCGAAGCCGGCGCGACCGCGCTACAAGAGTTAGCATTTACGTTGCGCGATGGGATCGAGTACGTCGAATGGGGCCTTCGCGCTGGACTGAACCTCGAGCAATTCGTTCCGCGCATATCATTCTTCTTCAACGCTCATAACGATTTTTTTGAGGAGGTTGCGAAGTACCGCGCCGCGCGGCGTATTTGGGCGCGCGTTATGCGCGACCGCTTTGGCGCAAAGGATGAGCGAACAATGAAGTTACGGTTCCACACGCAAACCGCCGGTGTTTCTCTCACCGTACAACAGCCGCTCAACAACATCGTACGAGTGGCGATTCAAGCTCTGGCTGGAGTGCTGGGCGGTACCCAATCGTTGCACACTGACGCTTACGATGAAGCACTCGCCTTGCCAACAGACAGAGCCGCCCTGATTGCTCTGCGAACCCAACAGATCATTGCCGAGGAAACCGGGGTCGCGAATACTGTGGATCCCTTGGGTGGCTCGTATTTCGTCGAGGCTTTAACCAACAAAATGGAATCAGGCGCGCTTGGTTACTTCGAGCGGATCGATGCGATGGGCGGAATGGTTGACGCCGTAGAGAAGGGTTTCCCCCAGCGCGAGATTCAGGAATCGGCATATCAGTATCAGAAAGCTTTAGAGCGCGGCGACCAGACGATTGTGGGCGTGAACAAATATGAAATGGAAGATGAACCGACCGAAGTTCCCACTCTGGTCATCGACGAATCCGTACGCAGACACCAACTGGAGCGGTTGGAACGAACCCGCACGAAACGAGACAATGGCGCGGTGTCGAAGACTCTCGACCGCCTGAGAAAGGCCGCGCTGCTCAACGAAAACACGATGCCGGCGACAATCGAAGCCGTACGCGCTTACGCTACGCTCGGCGAAATCTGTTCGGCGCTGCGCGACGTCTACGGAATCTACGAAGAGCCTGCGATCTAGATTTCTTGGTCCGTGCGTTGATCTAGAAGACCGATTAACCGATGAATCAACCACGAAAGATTCGGGTTCTGGTTGCTAAACCCGGCCTCGACGGCCACGACCGCGGCGCAAAGGTAATCGCGCGTGCGTTGCGCGACGCCGGCATGGAAGTCATCTACACCGGCTTGCGGCAAACTCCGGAAATGATTGCGGCGGCTGCGCTCCAGGAAGACGTTGACGCCGTCGGCATTTCAATTCTGAGCGGCGCGCACAATACTCTGTGTCCCCGAATCGTTTCGCTTTTGCGTGGTCAGGGAATGACGGATTGCCTGGTTGTTTTGGGTGGAATTGTTCCCCAGGAAGATATTTCCAAATTGAAGGCGCAGGGCGTCGCTGAGATTTTCCTGCCCGGCACCTCAACTCAGGATATCGCGAAGTTCATACGCGAAAACGTCCCGCCGAGAAGGTAAGCGCGACTAACGTTCAGCCAATTTATCGCTTCTTCAAAAACGCTGCGACTCCTTTGCGACAGTCCGCGGTCATCCGAGCGATGACGTTCATATCAGCTCCTGAGTCCAGGGCATTCTCGAAACTCATCTCGTCAATTTGATAAAGAAGCTGTTTTGATAAACTGACGGCTGAGCGGCTGACTTTTTCGAATTGTCGCGCGAACGCATCGACTTCGGAAACGAACACTGCGTCATCGAAGACATGGTTGACCAGGCCGAACCCGGCCGCTTCTACGGCGCTGAATTCCGTGCCGAGCGTAACCAACTCAAAAGCTCTCTTCTCCGAAACGCTGCGGCGCAACATCGCCATCACCATCGCGGGGATAAATCCCAGCTTCACTTCCGGATAACCAAACCGCGCTGACCGCGACGCCAGGACAATGTCGCACGCGGTCGCCAATCCGCAACCGCCGGCCAACGCTCTTCCCTTTACCGCCGCGATCACCGGGATGCGGACCTGCCGAATCAAGATGAACAGCTCCATCAGCGAGCGCGCATCTTCAAGATTCTCGGCGACTGAAGCGTTCGAGATTCTCTGCAGCGCCGCAAGGTCAGCGCCCGCACAAAAGTCCGCGCCGGCCCCCGCAAGGATGACGGCGCGAACACTCTCATCCTGATCCGCCAGACACAGTGCGTCTTTCAGAGCGATGATCACCTCATCGTTGAGCGCGTTGCGCTTCTCCGGACGATTGAGTGTAATCCGCGCAATTCCGTCAGTAACGGCGTAGAGGACCAGGTGTGATTGTTGAGTCGGCATCTGATCACGAACCGTCGTCTAGAAACTCGAGCAGCGCGCCATTCACTTCATCGACTGCTTCATTCTGCACCCAATGGCCGCTGTCAGGAATCCGCAATTCGCGGTACGGCGCATCGATGAATCGGCCAAGATCTCTCACGGTAGACGGAATCACTGCAATGTCCTGCTCGCCATAGATGAAAAGTGTGGGCACTCGAATCCGCCCATCCGAATCCTTCGGAGTTTCGGTGCCGCGCAATAGCGACCGAAAAACATTTGCGCGATAGTAATTTATCGAACTGGTCAGCGCACCCGGCTGCCGCAACGCGTCCTTGTAAGCGGCGATGTCTTCGTCGGTAAATGCGCCGGGCCTGACGATTGTCTCTCGATACAGTCGTTCAATTCTGGCAAAGTGTTTTCGGCTCGCCCACCACTCCGGCACGCGCGGCAGTTGAAAGAAAAACATGTACCAACTGCTCAGGAACTGGCGCAAGGTCATGTTGTCGCGCCAGGCTACCGGCATCGGCACTTGGAGGGCCGCTAATTTCGACACGACTTCCGGATGTCTTTGCGCGACAGCCCAAGCTACGCCGGCGCCCCAGTCATGCGCGACGATCGCGGCCTGAGACTTTCCGAAGTGCCTGATTAGCCCAAGCACATCGCTGACAAGAAACTCTATCCGATAATCTTCGACTCGCGGCGGCTTGTCACTCAAGTTGTAGCCGCGCATGTCCGGCGCGACGACGTGATAACGCCCTCCCAGCACCGGCAATTGATGCCGCCACGAATACCAAAACTCGGGAAAGCCGTGAAGCAGTATGACAAGCTCTTCGTTGCTGGTTCCACATTCCGCATAATGCAGACGAATGTCGTTGACGTCTGCAAAGCCGTGACTAATCGTCATCTTGCGTTGTGGCTGCATGATCTGTGGTCGACTCAGCAAACACCTGATCCACGAAGCCACACAAAACAGCACGAACAAGACATCTTAGTTCGGGTGATTTCGTGTCATTTCGTGGATCGCTCTGGCTCTTCCAACGCGAAGCTCTCGATTCTAGAGGTTGAGTGCCTTCACTTCGTCGTCGGAAATTTCAATTTCCATTCGCAATAACGCCGTCGAAAACGTCTTGCCCTGCGCGTCAGTCATCAATGAAAGTGTGCCACCGCCGCCGAGACTTTCATGCAGTAGAAAGTTGAGTGCGCCGAGGTTTGGCAACTCAAATCGCTCTACCTCGCCTTTGCAGATTCCTTTGAAATGTTCCTTTACGCGCGCTGCACTCACTTCGCGCAGCAGAAAAGGATAGAACTCATCCCGCAAGGCAATCAGCCCGACGTTGGCGGTGTCGCCTTTGTCGCCGGAGCGCGCGTGGCCAAGTCTGATAAGCTGCACCCTCATGATTCTCTGCGTCCTGATGAACACAAATCTCTGCGTCCTCTGCGAAAACCTCCGCGCCCTCTGCGTTTTAGTTTTCCCAGAACGCCACTACTCATGCTTCGATCACCTCAACGTTCGACATGATCTGGCTCTTCGGAATCAGTGCCGGCCAGTAAGCAACAATCTCTTCCACCTTTGGCCTACCTCCGGCAAAACCAGTGACTGCCGGCGGCCCGGTCAAAATCAATGGCGCGATCTCTTTCGTGAATCTCTCGATCGCATTGCGGTCGTCTCCACGCACGCCTACCCGCAACTGCACCTCGGCGAGATCCGGCGACGGCTCGCCCGCCAAAGGTCCGTGCGTCGCGTTCGCGCCAACGTACTCAGTCAGAATCTGATCGAAACGCAGGCCGAGGCGATTAAGACGCGCGCGTAAAATCGAGTCTGCGGCTTTCGCCTTTTGATAGGCATCCGGCCACGCGTAGACAAGGGTGCCGACGGCTTTGTAGCCCGCGGAATAACTAATCGAGACTTTCAAAGTGTCGGTGGCAGGGCGGCCCTTGATCCCAAAGACGCGCACACGGTCAGCGCCGTCATCCAAAAGCCGAACTGTGGTGAAGTCCGCGACACAATCGGGCGTAATGTATCCGCGCGGATCGCCCATCTCGTAAACAAGTTGCTCTTTGACTGACGGTAGGTTCACGCGACCGCCGGTGCCTTCGTGTTTGGTGATCACGAACGTGCCGTCTGCTGAGGCTTCGGCAATCGGAAAACCGACATTCGCCAGATCGGGAATGCTTTGCCATTCATACTGGCAATTGCCGCCAGAGCACTGCGCGCCGCATTCGATTATGTGTCCCGCAATCGTTCCCGCGGCCAGTTTGTTCCAATCATCGCCTGCCCAGCCGAACTCATGAATCATCGGCCCAAGTGTCAAACCCGTATCAGTAGCGCGCCCAGTGATGACGACCCGCGCTCCCTGGTTCAACGCTTCGACAATCGGCGCCGCGCCAAGATAAGCATTCGCGCTCTGGATCCGATCGCGCACGGTGGTCAACGGTTCGCCCGTGTCCATGTTGCGCAACTCGATCCCTTGCGCCAAGAAACTGTCGACGCGATCCAGAATGTCGTCACCTGTGACGATCCCAATCTTCAGCTTGCCTCCCAGGCCCAATTCGCGCGCCACCTCACGAACAGCCGCCGCGCATCCTTCGACGTTCACGCCGCCGGCGTTGGCAACAACCTTGATATCCCGCTCAACGCACGCCGGCAGAATCCGCTTCATCAGCGAAACGAAGTCGCGTGCATAACCGGCCTTAGGATCGCGCGCTTTCTGCTTCTGCATGATCGACATCGTGACCTCGGCCAGATAATCGAGCATCAGATAGTCGATTGGGCCTTCCTCAACCTGGCGGACCGGCGCGTCGGGCAGATCACCCCAGAAGCCCTGACCGGCCGCGATGCGTATCTTTTCCTTCATTGCAATCTTTCAGACAAAGACGCGGCGCACAAAAACACCGGCGCGAAACTCGCGAACGCCGTCGCGTTGCGGATTTCCGTCTCGCCGTGTCTTCGTGTCTCCGCGTCCTCGCGTCGATCAGTTCACCCGCACTCTTTTACTGCTTCGGCGTCGTCGCCGGAGTGCTCGTCGTCTTGGCTGTCGCCTTATGTTTCCGGTGCCGGGGCTTGGCCTTCATCGCTTCGCCGCCGCCCGTGGTAAAGGTGACCATTTGCGGCTCGCCCGGCACGCTGGTTAGCGTTAAGTTGTCGCCAACCTTCTTGGCCCGCAATGACATTGCCTGTGGCGCGCCGTCCATCATCATTGTCACTGCCGTGTAGCCGCAGGTTGTGACCGCGGTTATCTTTCCCGAATGAGTGTCGCTGCCCATTGTTGCGGTAAAGTTATTGCCGTTGACCGTCAAGGTCGCGTCGACTGTGGGACCGTCACCATGCTTGAGCTTACCGGTGTACGTGCCCGAGAGATCGGTCTGCTCCTGCTTCGTATTATCGCAACGAGGCATCGCCGGCGCCGCCTTCTTGATATGCTTAGTTTTGGGCTTGGTCGTGTTGGTCGTCGTCGTTGCCGAATTCGAATTCTGCGCGGACGCAACCAAACCCGCGCTGGCCAGCGCCGTCCCAACCACAACCGCAAGTCCCAGAACGAAAAGATAGATGGTGCTCTTTCTCACGTGTGTTCTCCTTTTTGTTGGCGCCTGCGCGCCTTTGCGTGAACTTCTGCCTGTGCGTAATCCGCGTAAACTGCGGATAATTTCCTAAACCACTCCCGCCGGCAACACAAACTGCCCCAGATGCGGTCCTGAATAATTCAAACTCACGCGCAATGCAAGCTCCAGCGCGTCTCTTGTCTCTTCCGGTGCAATGACGGCATCGACAAATCCGCGCGCCGCAGCGTACTTCGCGTCGAGGTCGCGCTCGTAAGTCTCGCGCACTTTTTGCATCTTCGCCTGCAACTCGGCACTTGGCTCTTCGCCCTTTGCTCTTAGCTTCGTAAGTTCACTGCCAAACACGGCCTGGACCGCAGAGTCTCCTTCCATCACGCCCATGCGTCCGGTCGGCCAACTGAAAATGAAATCCGGATCAAAGCCCTGCCCGGCCATCGCGTAATAGCCTGCGCCTGACGCATGGTTTACCGTCAAGACAATCTTTGGCACGAGCGCCGTGGCCATCGCTTCGACAAACCTCGCGCCCGCGCGAATGATTCCGGAATGCTCTGCCTCTGATCCCACCATGAATCCGGAAACGTCCTGAATGAAAAGCAGAGGCGTCTGATGCCGGCTACAAGTTTCGATGAAGTAAGCGACCTTCTCAGCCGATTCGGTGTAGATGATCCCGCCAAATTTTGGCGAGCCGCCCGCCGGATCGCGAAACATGCCGCGGTTGTTGGCAATCACTCCGACCTGTATGTCGCGTATGCGCGCGTGCCTCGGGAATGATGTCGTAGAGTCTTTCTTCCGGAGTCTTCGGCTCATTCCCTCTCTCTGCCTGCGGTTCGGAACTCCCCCTCTCCCTTTTGGGAGAGGAGGTCAGGGGAGTGAGGGCCTGCGGTGCGGCCTCCCCCTTCGAATCGTTTGTGTTGTGTGATTGGCTACTCCGCGCAACAGGAACCGGCAACTCCGCCACAAACTCTCTGATCCTCGCCAGACACTCTTCATCATTCTTGACCCGATAATGAGCCACTCCCGACAGCTCGTTATGCGTGCGCGCGCCGCCGAGAGTTTCGTTGTCGATCGTCTGGCCGGTCGCGCCTTTGACCAGGTTCGCGCCGCCCAATCCCATGAACGAAGTGCCTTCGACCATGATGATGATGTCCGAAAGCGCGGGCAGGTATGCGCCGCCGGCGATGCACGGCCCCATCACCGCGGCGATCTGCGGCACTTTCAAATAGCGCCGCATGATCGAGTTGTAATAGAAGATGCGCGACGCACCATACTGGCCGGGAAACACGCCGCCCTGGTAAGGAAGATTCACGCCCGCCGAATCGACCAGATAGATAATCGGCACATGCGAGCGCATTGCGATCTCCTGCGCGCGCAGAATCTTCTTGATCGTCTCTGGCCACCACGATCCGGCTTTCACGGTGGCGTCGTTCGCGACAACAACAACTTCGCGTCCATCCACCGAACCCACTGTCGTTACAACTCCCGCGGCGGGCGCCCCGCCGATTTCTTCTTCTTTCTTTTTCCCGTCTCCGGTCCCCGGTCGCCGCTCGGCCGATCTGTATTGGTCATACGCGACCAGCAAGCCTATTTCTTGTCTGAAAGAATCCCTGTCGAGCAGGAGATCGATGCGCTCGCGAGCTGTCAGCTTGCCTTGCTTATGCTGCTTCTCGATTTTCTCCAGCCCGCCACCGAGACGAAGCCTTGCTTCCAGGTCACGGAGTTCTCTCGTTAGCTCATGCAGACGTGACAATTCGCCTGAACCCTTTCGCCCCGATGCATTCGACAGAGGTCGAACTGTGAATCCCGAAGCCGATCGAACTTCAGTTTCAGACTCAGCCATTCTTAGTCTCTTTCGACTCTTGGCCCCTGATCAAAGTTTTAACTTGATTAATCTGGCGGAAAAGTAGCACAAGTGAACGAGTTGCGGCAATTTTCGATTCTCTATTGCCACAACAATTTCATCAACAGTCGTTCATCGACTCGATCGGGAATGCCCTCGACTACAAGAACGCGTGCACCACGCACCTCGATAAAGACCTTGCCCTCGCCGGTTCCCAAAACACGTACCACGTCAGGATCAGGCAAGTAGGCGGCTGA
>WNFF01004467.1_pt1 | contig 11424 bp, 9 predicted proteins | sample 5400441 | NCBI WGS metagenome assembly WNFF01 (sample SAMN13153345, study PRJNA577476) | soil metagenome | isolation source: 120 cm saprolite under Douglas fir tree site 2 hole 3 replicate 1 | place: USA:California | collected 2015-04-18
CCAGGGATCGTTTTTGGGAGGCTTCTACATAATAGACGTAGTTGGGCCGAACATCTACAGAGGCATTGAAGGGCAAAGAAGTGGAGGCAAAGAAAGGTGTCTATTTATAGTGATCGACTCCTGCTTGCGACGAAGCTGGCCATTCCGCAAACCTCTCTCAAGCGAGTTGTGCCACGCCTGCGCTTGAACAGCAAGCTTGATGCCGGGAAGTACGTGCCATTAACCTTAATTTCTGCGCCTGCAGGTTTTGGCAAAACTATGCTGATCGGGACATGGATTCAGCAACGCGAGTCAAAGGCAGCGTGGGTTACACTCGAGAGTAAAGATGATGAACTAGTGCGCTTCTGGCGCTATGTCATCGCGGCCCTGAAAAGGCTTCACCCGGTAATTGGAGAGCAGATTGAAGTATGGCTACAAGAACTTCAGCCTCCCAACGTCGAGGAGATGCTCACTGTTCTGATCAATGCTCTCGTGGCACTTCCGCATGATGTGCTGCTTGTGCTCGATAACTACCAGGTTATCACGGCGCCTTCTATTCACCACTCACTCGCGTTTCTGCTTGAGCACGTGCCGCCACACTTTCACCTGATTATTGCCACGCGAGTTGATCCGCCTCTACCCCTGGCGCGCTTCCGTGTGCAAGGGGAACTGGTCGAGTTGCGAGCGGCAGACCTGCGCTTTACAGAAGATGAAGCGACAGCCTTTCTCCTGCAAAACACAGGCATATCACTACCTGCAGAAGATATCGCGGAGCTCAACAGATCAACCGAAGGATGGGCTGCCGGGCTGCAACTGGCTGCGTTTTCCCTGCAAGGACGAGATGACCAGGCAGGCATTTCGAAATTCATCAATACTTTTACGGGCACAAATCGCCATGTTTTAAACTATCTGACCGAGGAGGTGCTTATACGCCTGCCTGAAGACGTCCAGGCTTTTTTACTCTCCACATCAATTCTTGAACAGTTGAATGCGTCGCTTTGCGATATGTTGACGCAACAAAGTAACGGGCGGGCGATGTTAGAGTGGTTAGGCCAGGCTGACCTGTTTCTCATCGCGTTGGATGATCAGCAGTACTGGTACCGATATTACCATCTTTTTACCGATTTGCTCAGGCATCATTTGCAGCAAAAACAGCCTACTATAGTCCCACTACTGCACCTGCGCGCAAGTACGTGGTACGAGCAGCACGATATGCTGGTGGACGCAGTAACACATGCATTCGCTGCTGGAGATCTCGAGCGAGCGGCCAATCTGATAGAAAGATGCGCATTGTCACTGATTGAGCGGGGCGATGATGCCTTGATGTCTTCCTGGCTCGCTAAACTACCGGAAACCATCATATCAGCCCGCCCCCTGCTGTGCTTTCTGAGCGCCTGCACGTTTTTATCTACAGCTCGCTTCGAGGAGTACGAACGGGCTCTGCTCCTTGCGGAACATGCATGGCGCGCGGAACAGAATACGGAGATGCTCAGCAGAGTCTTTGACCTGCGCGCCTATGCAGCGCTGCTACGTAGGGATGGATCACAAGCGCTTGCCTATGCACAAAGAGCCATTACGCTTGCCCCCGAGGAGGAACAGTTTATACGTGGTAATGCAGTCGTTACTCTGGGGACGGGGCATTTCTTCAGCGACGAGATATCACAAGCGCTTGCGACTTTGACTCAGGGCTACCGCTTGAGTCCGAAAAGCTATCACACGGATACGATGCTGCATGCTACTATTCGCCTCGGCGATATCCAAGTAATGCAAGGGAACCTACACGAAGCCGTAAACACGTTCCGGCAGTTGATTCGAGGTGCCAACGAGAAAACGCTATGGCATAGAATGACTGCGCATTTGCGGCTCTGTGACATCTTCCGTGAATGGAACGATCTGGCACGTGCAATAGATCACTGGCAGCAAGCCATGCTCCTGGCTAAGCGCTCAGGACAGGGAGATTTCGCGACTGCCGCATTTCCTCTCCTTGCTGCCCGGCTAGCCTGGGCGCGTGGGGAACAAAAGCAAGTGATGGCATGGTTCGACAAAGCCGAACAAAGCTTGCAACGTTTTGGGGAGTACCATGCCTACCTTGCACAGATTCTGGCATACAGAGTACAGTTTCTGCTGGCACGGGGCGATGTAGCATCTGCCTCCCGCTGGAGCGAACGATATACATCTGCAGAAGAGGGATGGGATCTATCCGAAAAGGATAGCTGGGAGCTTATGCATGCACGGCTCAGCATTGCACAGGGGAAGATACAAGAGGCAGTGGACCTCCTGAAGGAGATGCTCCAGGCCGCACAGGCGCAGAGGCGAGTAAGCAGCGAGATAGCGATATTAGTGCTCCTGGTGCTAGCATATCATGCACAGGGGAAGAGAGAGCAGGCCATGCAAACTCTCGAGTGCGTTCTCGCGCGGTCAGAACCAGGTGGCTATATCCGCGTCTTCGTCGATGAAGGAGCCGTCATGGGGAAGTTGTTCGCAGAGTACTATAGCCAGTCCCAGAGGAGATCTTCAGGTGCGCAACAAGCATTTTCCTTCGAGTACGTCCATGCAGTACTGAGAGCATTTGGATCAGAGGCTCAGCCTTCTATCTGGATTAATCCCCAGAACGGAGAGGATGCGCTGATTGAAAAGCTCAGTGAAAGAGAGCAAGAAGTACTCAACCTGATTGCCGCGGGGTTTTCAAACTACGAGATCGCTCAAAAACTGGTGGTGACAGTGAGCACCATTAAGACACATCTCAATAACATCTATGCGAAACTGCATGTACATACACGTTTGCAGGCCGTGACGAAAGCGTATGATGTAGGGGTGTTAAGGAGAGGTGAAGTAGATACTGAACCCCTCACACATTCGTACTCCCCCGAAAAGATGCGCTACAGGACACGCACGAGGTGACAAAGTTCTATGGTTACAGACAATGGTTATCTACTCACACAAAACATTCCACAGCAGCTTGGCCACTACCGCCTGTCGCACGTCCTCAGACGAGGAGGCTTTGCTACTGTCTACAGAGCTGAGCACCTACATCTTCATATGCAGGTTGCTGTCAAGGTATTGCACGGCTGGGGAGAGTGGGATCACAATGCGCGCTGTTTGCTGGCAGAGGCCCGCCTGCACGCCAGCTTACGGCACCCACATATCGTGCGCGTGCTCGACTTCGGCCTCCAGGGGCACATTCCCTTTCTAGTGATGGACTATGCTTCCCAGGGTACTTTGCAGGAGTATTTTCCACAAGGGGTCTGCTTCCCGCTCACAACCATACTGCCGTTTGTAACACAGATTGCCAGTGCACTACAGTATATTCACCAGCGCAACTTGATCCACTGCGATATTAAACCCCAGAATATCTTACTTGGTCCAGGGAATCAGGTATGGCTGAGCGATTTTGGTATAGCACTCACCGCGCAACAGTGGGACCAGCGATATGTGCAGGTGCCAATGGGGACTGCCGCGTATGTCGCGCCTGAGCAGATCAATGGGAAACCCTTGCCAGCCAGCGACCAGTATGCTCTGGCTGTGCTGACGTATAGCTGGCTTTGTGGTCAGCCTCCGTTTGTAGGCACCTCGCTGCAAGTCTGTCTACAGCACCTATCGGCACGTGTTCCGAGTCTGCGAGACAAAGTGCCGTCTATTGGCACGGCCGTCGAGCTTGTAATCTTGCGGGCACTGTCCAAAGAGCCAAACGAGCGATTTGCACGTATCCGTGATTTCGCCGCTGCCCTACAACAGGCAAGCCAGATACAGGAAAAGGCTATCTACCCAGTCTCCCTTGTGCGCTCTCTCCTGCGCGATGGCCCGCCGCATCCTCGTGTATCCAAAGTTTGAAAGCACTTACTCTCTTGTAGCAGGGGATTGCTTCGCCTCCAGATACGTATGTTTACTTGCAACCTCCGGGACACTGGTACAAACGACCTCTCTGATCGTCTCAACGCTTTTACCCACGCAACTCTCTCCGCCAGGCAGTGTGATTGACAGAAACTTGCTCGACTCACTATAATGCGCCTTGATTTTGTTCCTACCTGTTTCGTTTTTACCGTCCATCGATAAAAAAGGAGAAAAGGATTGGCTTACGAACAAGGACAGGGTGTTATCAAAAAACATACATTGACGGACACAGAACTCACGGAAATCGAACAACTCACGAACATCTGCAACAAGTACGAGGATCTCCATATGCGCTTCAGCTGGCTACGGACACGTCCTCTAAGTGAAGAGGCTAATGATTTCCTCTTCTACGAAGATGGAAAACTCGTGGGTTACTTGAACATAAGTAGCTATGGCACTAAAGAGAAAGAACTGATCGGCATGGTTCACCCTGAGCAGCGCCGCAAGGGTATCTTCCGTACCCTGCTTACAGCGGCAAAAGAGGAGTGTATGCGCAGGGGTGTGCAGAAGGTGATCCTGGTCTGCGAACACGCCTCTCGCTCAGGACTGGCATTCGCGGCAGCTATTGGAGCGCATCACGATTTTTCAGAGCACGCAATGGTGCTGGGAGATTTTCAGGAAAGGCGTACCGCTGACGAGCGAGTTCATACCCGGGAAGCAGGTGCTGAGGACTTCGAGGCACTGGCCTCCATCATGACTACCGACTTTGGCGATGTCGAGGAAGCGAAATTTTACGTAGCTCAGTTTTTACAGCGGCCGGGGCAGCGCTTCTATCTTGGAACGCTGAACGAAGAGGCCATTGGCTGCCTCAGGCTGGACGAGATGGAAGACGAGGTCGGGATTTATGGCTTTGTCGTACGGCCTGAGCAGCGAGGACGTGGATACGGGAGGCAGATATTAGAAGAAGCAATCCGCATCATTCGTAGCGAAGGTGGGAAAGAGATCACGCTCGAGGTAGAAACAAACAATATCAATGCCATTGGGTTGTATCGTTCCTGCGGCTTTCAGGTGAAGACCACCTACGACTACTATACCCTCGACCTTTGAAGGCAGAGAGAGGAGGTTTCTCCTAACTTAACAGAAATTTTATGCCTGCTTTGCTACGCTGGTTTTAGTAGCCACCATTTTCACCTGCTATCGTTTGGAGAAATCCGTGAGATTGTTGATCGTCGAAGATGAGTTTGACTTCGCTCAGGCACTGACGAGGGGTTTGCGCCAGCAAGGGTATGCCATAGATGTTGCTCTCGACGGCGTGCAGGGATGGGAATTAGCCGAGGTCAATGAGTATGACCTCTTGATCCTCGACCTGAACCTGCCGGAGATGGATGGACTGGAGGTGTGTCGCCGCTTGCGGGCCAGTCGTCCTTCGTTGCTCATTCTCATGTTAACTGCTCGCGACCGACCCGACGAACGTGTCAGGGGGCTTGATTCAGGCGCGGATGACTACCTGGTCAAACCTTTCCATTTTGCCGAACTGCTGGCTCGCGTGCGTGCATTGCTGCGGCGTGATATGCGGGTCCGCACACTGCTGCTGCAATTTGCAGACCTGAAGTTGGATCCCACCTCGCGAGTTGCATGGCAAGGTAATCGCCGGCTAGAATTAACCAGCAAAGAGTTTGGCATTTTAGAATATCTACTGCGCCACCAGGTAGAAATCGTGAGCCAGGAAGCATTGCTGGAACATGTCTGGGATATGCGAACCAACCCGCTCACCAATACTGTGCGCGTCCATGTTAACTCACTGCGACGCAAACTGGGCGACCTGGCGGAAACGCCACGCTACATTGAAACTGTTGTCGGTCAAGGGTATCGACTGGGCACGCCCTCTCACTCGGAGGAATCCTCATGAAATTTCGCCGACTTCGACATATCTGGCCCTGGAAAAAGCGGCGCCTGCCGCTGCGACTACGGCTGGCGCTGTGGTCAGGTGGGCTGCTGCTGGTGCTCAATTTTGCGCTGTTGCTGATCATAAACACCGATGCGATCAGCACTTTCCCCCGCATAATAAGAAGTAACGATCCGGCGGCAGCGAGGAGAGGGTTTGATGGTCGATTGTCGCATACTGCCACCACCTCCTCCCTTCCCCCGCAATTGACAGACCTTTTCGGGCGACCAGCGAGTCCGCTTGAGAGAGCCCTACTACTAGAAGTACGCACCAGTTCGCTCATTGGACTGGTGCTGGTGGCTATAGCAGGTGGAGCAGGGGCATATTGGGCAGCGAGAATCATCTTGCGACCGGTACGCATGGTCAGCAAGGCTGCCCAGCGCATCAGTGCGAGCACCCTCAGTACCCGCCTGGCACTGGATGGCCCCAAAGATGAGACGAAGGAACTGGCCGATGCCTTCGATACCATGCTGAGACGGCTAGAAAGGACCTTTGAGCAACAAAGTCGCTTCGTGGCTGATGTCGCTCATGAACTGCGCACACCGCTGGCTTCGCTGCGTACCACCCTGGAGGTGGTCCCAGCAGATACTGAGACTACATTGGATGATTATCGTGCTATGGTCGTCACCCAGGAGCGAGCTTTATCGCGGCTGGAGCGCCTGGTGGCCGATCTGCTCATCCTGGCAACCAGTGAACAGCCCTTCTTTCGCAGTGGGGTGGCTCTAGGACCATTGGTAGAGGAAGTGTTCACCGACTTGAAACATGTTGCCGATGCGCGGCAGGTGACACTGCGTCTTATGAATGAAGAGGAAGTAGTGGCCTACGGGGACGAGGCACTCCTCACCCGCGCCTTCAGCAACCTGGTTGAAAACGGCATCTACTACAACCATTCCGGTGGAGAGGTTGTGGTCACCATCCTGCGTAAAGATGCATGGGCGGTTGTGACGGTAGGCGATACAGGCGTAGGTATGGCCACGGAACAGCAGGCTCTCATATTTGACCGTTTTTACCGTGTAGATACCTCTCGCACCCGCAACAGGGGAGGCGCCGGCCTGGGATTATCTATCGTAGCCGCCATTGTGCAGCGCCATGGTGGTCAGGTGCAAGTTGAGAGCACTCCCGGCGTTGGCAGTACCTTCACCGTGTTGCTGCCCCTTTCGGAGACTTAACACAGATTTTATACCTACTCTGCTACATTATCGCTAATAGCGATAATATCATGCGCAAGGAGTATTGAAGTCTATGCAAATATACCCTGGCCGTATTCTGGGCAGCATGGCCCTTCCCCTCTTGCTAGCAGTCTTTATAGCAGGTTGTGGCCCCAACTTTACTTCTACCTCTGCCACCAGCGCTACTGCTACTGTCACAGCCTGTCCGAGTCCTCGCGCCCAGTCATTTAGAGGAACCATCGGCACTCTTAAGCAGGTGAGTGGTACCACATTGTTCGTTACCGATAGGAGTGGCAAGACTATCCAGGTGACCTATATGAGTACTACCCGCTTTCTGCGTGAGACCGTGGTAACGACGACAGCACTGAAGGAGGGCGCCTTCGTTTCCATAACAATCACTCAAAACCCGGATAACACCTACACAGCAAAAACGATTTCTCTCATTAACCGCACCGGCTCGGGCCCATTTCAAGGGCAAAGAGGGCAAGGCCAAAGAAGGAATACAGCCTGTCCCAGGCCAACACAGTTTGCTGGAAATGGGACCACCGGTAATGCCCGTGGCATCACTGGTACTGTTAGTCAACTCAACAGCAACACGCTCACGGTGACCGCACTGAATGGAGGAGACTACACCGTGACACTGGCCCATACAACACAGATTGTGCAAACCAGTGTGGTCTCTGCTTCCGTGCTCAAGGCTGGCATGGTAGTTTCTCTATTTGGCTTACCCAATGCCCAAGGAGTGCTCATGGCGCAAAGCGTAATGATACTGCTTTCTTTGCCAGGAAATACAACGCAATAGAAATTTATGTATATCAATTCCAGGAAGGACAGATATGTCAGAAGAAGTAAAAATGCGGCTCCAGCCCTTGTTGGAGGATGAGCAGGCTGACGTATTACAGGTTAAACCTCAATTTCCACGCCGGCGAAGGCGCGGCAGGATAATTGCTCTGGTAGTCGTGCTGCTGGTAATACTCATTGCAAGCGGCGTTATCTTTTATATGCGACGTGCTAACCAGCCAGTCGTGCGGTTTACTCAAGCGGCCGTCACCACGGGAAATATTACCGTGCAAGTTTCCGCGACCGGCCCCGTCACCCCCAACGCCGAGTATGACATGAACTTCCTCACGACAGGCCAGGTGAAAGCGATCGACGTACAGGTCGGACAGCAGGTAAAAAAGGGGCAGGTTCTGGCCAAACTCACCATCGATAAGATGGCGCTCGAGAGTGCCGTCAATCAAGCGCATCTGGGCATCGTTGCCGCGCAAAACTCTGTCGGCTCGGCACAGGCGAACCTGGGCAACGCGGAGGCAGCAAACACGATCGCACTGAAAATCGCCAAGGCCCAGGAGCAGAATGCGCTCGCCGCCTGTGAGAATGCCGAGAATCCACCCCCGACCCCTACACCTGTGCCCACAGTTTCACCGAATTGCGATAAATTGGCGAAGGATCAATATGCACAGGCGCAGCAGCAGGCCAACATAAGTGCCACTTCAGCGCAGAATCAGATCGTCTCGGCACAGAACAGTTTGAATAATGCTCTCGCTCAACTCCAGAGTGCGCAAAATAACCTCACCGATGCCGCCCAGAATGCAACCCTCACTGCTCCTGTAGCGGCGACCGTGGCGGCAATTAATGGCTCGATCGGTGAAACTGTAGGAACCGGTTCTAGCAGCACGTCAGCGCAGGCATTTATAGTCTTGCTTGACATGAGCAAGATTGGTATAACTGCCCAGGTGAATGAAGCCGATATCGGCGGCTTGCAGGTAGGCCAGCCCGCACAGTTCACGGTGACCGCTTATCCCACGCAGACGTTTCGAGCCAGCGTAACCGCTGTTGAAACTATCGGACAGGCCACTTCGAATGTCGTTTATTACACGGTGAAGCTTACAGTAGACAAGCAGAGCCTGAACGGTACCCACCTCTACTCTGGTATGACTGCCACGGTGAACATTACGACGGCTGAGCGCATAGGGGTATTGCTGGTTCCTGCTGCGGCACTCAGCTTCCCAGGCATCGCTCTGCAATCTGGAGAACTGAGCCGTTCTGCTCTGTCCTCGCTCACCTCCAGTGCCACGAGTACCACAACAGGAACGCGAGGCGTCGTAGTGGTACTGCGTAACGGCAAGCTGGTTCCGGTGGCGATCACTACGGGGTTGAGCAATGGACAATTCACCGAGGTGCTTTCCGGGTTGCGTGAAGGTGATCAGGTAGTAGTGAGTCAGACAGGCGGCAATACTACTACTCCCTCGAACGGGGGCGGCGGCGGTGGCGGTGGTGGTAATCCCTTCCGCGGCGGGTTCGGTGGCTGAAAGAGTCCTGAAGGGATGAAGTATATGCAATATGATCAGCAATCGAACGGGGCAACAGCTGCAGTGCCTGTTATTCGAGTGTGGAAACTGAGCAAAGACTACTATCTGGGGCGTACTGTTGTGCCAGCGCTGAGCGCCGTTGACCTGGAGATAGCCCGTGGCGAGTTCGTAGCCATTATGGGGCCATCGGGTTCTGGGAAATCGACGCTTATGAACATCCTGGGCTGCCTGGATCGTCCCACCAGCGGCAACTACTGGCTCGACGGCATACCGGTGGGCGAGATGAGCACCGGTGAACTGGCTGACGTGCGCAATCGGGAGATAGGTTTTGTCTTTCAGAACTTCAACCTGCTGCCGTGGATGACAGCACTCGCCAATGTGCAGTTGCCGCTGGTCTACGCGGGGGTGCCGACAGAACAAAGAGAACAACGCGCATTGTGGGCCCTGGCCATGGTGGGCCTGGGCTCGCGGGCAAACCATCGACCGATGGAACTATCGGGCGGACAGCAACAGCGTGTCGCGATTGCTCGTGCGCTGGTCAATGCGCCATCGTTAATTCTGGCCGACGAGCCAACGGGCAACCTGGATAGCCGGACCAGCATGGAGATCTTGACGATCCTGCAACGGCTCAATGCGCGCGGTATTACCGTTGTGCTCGTCACGCACGAAGCGGATATAGCCACCTACTGTAGTCGCAAGGTCACGTTTCGCGACGGGCGAGTGATGCAGGATAGCGTCAATGTCACGCCAGCCATGGCTCAGGAGCGACTGCTGCGGCAACCTCCAACAGAAGGGGAAAGGTAGAGCAATGAGTGTTCCAAGACCAGAGACCGATACACACATGGCGCAGTCTTCGACATCGCTGGAGTTTCCTCCGATGGACCGACGACGTGGACGTGCCCGCGGTTTACTCGCTGTTTATCAGAGCTATGTAAGCGCACTGGAAGCACTACGAGCCAATGTGCTCCGCTCTCTGCTCACCTCGCTTGGCATTATCATAGGGGTGGCCGCGGTGGTTATGGTCATTGCCAGCGGCGAGGGCAACTCGGCCACCATCAACCAGCGCCTCTCGGGCCTGAGTCCGAATGAGCTCGTCATCAGGTCGGGCAGCGCTCGCGGTTTTGGCGTGAGGCAGGGCGCAGGCACGCTGCAAACGCTCACACAGGCTGATGCCGATGCCATTACTGCACAGGTACCCAATGTAGCTGCTGTCAGTCCCGTGGTAAATGTCAGCGGGCAGGTGATATTCGGCAACCAGAACTGGGCGACGCAGGTACAGGGAGTCTACCCGAGTTATCAGCAGATTGGCAGTTGGCAGATGCAGGAAGGGGCCTTCATCACGCAGGGAGACGAGCAGAGCATCGGCGCCGATGCTGTGCTTGGCCAGCAAGTCGTGGACAGCCTGTTCACTCCACTGGGCATCGATCCCATTGGCCAGCAGATTCGCATCCGCAATGTGCCCTTTACCGTTATTGGCACGCTTGTCTCCAAGGGAGCAGCGGGCGGCTTCGGCAATGCGGACGATGTCGTCTTTGTGCCGTTCAGCACTGCGCAACAACGGCTCACGGGCAGCCAGTCTGTCAATTCAATTGACGTGTTTGCGGATAACGCAACACACGTCAACGATGTGCAGACCGCGATACAACAGTTGCTGGAGCAGCGCCACCACATCGCTACTCCACAGCAGGACGATTTCACCATTCAAAATCAATCGCAGATCCTCCAGACCGTGCAGGGCGTCCAGCAGTCGTTGACGCTCCTGCTCGTGAGCGTGGCGGCGATCTCCCTCCTGGTAGGCGGCATCGGCATAATGAATATTATGCTGGTCTCGGTAACCGAGCGCACACGCGAGATTGGCATTCGTATCGCCATTGGCGCGCATCCTGGCGACGTAATGGCACAGTTCCTGATTGAAGCGTTAATGTTGAGCGCCCTGGGTGGTCTGGTGGGAATAGCGGTGGGCCTGATCGGCGCGTGGATAAACGCTTCCGTGAGTAGCGCGCCTTTTGTGTTGGATCCACGGGCAGCATTGCTGGCGTTCTGCTTTGCCGCAGTTGTGGGTGCTGTCCTTGGCTTTTACCCGGCGCAGCGTGCGGCGCGGCTGGACCCGATTGAGGCGCTGAGGAGGGAGTGAGCAAGTTGCATCTATTGACAGCTTCGGCTATACTAGATGAGGTACAAACGAAAC